>Ga0097621_100002582_pt1 | contig 12408 bp, 13 predicted proteins | sample KBSMisM72_FD_73165 | JGI IMG/M metagenome (GOLD analysis project Ga0097621, IMG submission 73165) | Miscanthus rhizosphere microbial communities from Kellogg Biological Station, Michigan, USA - KBS Miscanthus M7-2 (version 2) (version 2) | ecosystem: Host-associated > Plants > Roots >... | reverse complement strand
CTTGCTGTAGAAAGGTTTACATAATTTATCCATGCAATAGCCAGTATCAGTACCCCGATAAGGCTTAAGAAGAAAACCGTTCTGGCACTTCCATTTGTTTCCAGCTCTTCTGCAAGATCAGATTTCAAATGGATGTCTTTTAAAGGTTGAAGATGACCGGTATGTTTTTCATTTCCCGGTTTGAATTTATCATAAAGGCCTGGAAGGCTTGCTTCTACGGATGCAGGCCCGGTACCTGCCGCAAGTTTAATAAAAGTATATTGTTGCGGCCGCTCCCACTCGAACGCCGGATTATATGTTGACAAATAGGAAAAAAGCACATCCGTTTTCAGGTGTGTATTAGGTGGCAGATCCTTAAATACACCTTCCACAATTGCCAGTTCATCATTGGAATCATCGTCGTGCATATGCAATGTTTTACCCATCGGATTTTCTTCCCCGAAATAAAGTTTTGCATAGGTTTCTGAGATAACGGCCGTTGATCGCTTCGATAATGCATCGCGGGCATTTCCTTTTACCATCTTGTAATCCATCATTGTCAGGAAGGCTGCATCCGCATACATGAAATGCTGCGGCTTGAGCGCAATGGGAACAGGTTTGGCTTGTTCATTGGTTACAATAACATTATTGATATAACCCATGTTGTTAAGCCGCGCAAAACTTACCACTCCCGGCACTTCTTGTTTCAATGCCGGCCCAAGTCCGGGATAATTTTCAGCACTCGCTGAAATGCGTTCGTTGTTGCGGAAGGTTTCCAGGCTAACCCGGTAAATGTTTTGCGCACCTGGTATAAAATTCTCATAGCTCTTTTCAAAATGCACATACTGCGCAATCAATAAAAAAATTGCCATACCGGTTGCCAGGCCAAATACATTTATCGCCGTACTGGTCTTATTCCGGCTAAGCGCCCTGAAACTGGAAAGCAAATAATGTTTTAGCATGATAAAAGACTTGTGCTGTGTAAAAAATATTCTAACCCGCTTTCAGCGAACAGCAACCAAAAAAATGCCGGACAATTACCTGCTTATAAATCAATAAATTGCTATCTGCCTCTGATCCCAAATTGTACGTTTCCGATACAGGCTATGTGCGTATTCAATCACCTTGTTAAGTGTTAAGTAGTAGCTAATAAGTAGTAAGCAGGGCATAAGGAGTAAGTATTGAGATGTGAATTGCTATGATTTTCTATGCCACTATGATGCTACGTGTTGAAAAAAGCCCGAAGTGGAAGAAATTAAAAAATGATTATTGCCTAAAGTATAGTAGGTTGATCTATTAAAATCAAAAAACCGTCCATGCTGCAGGACGGTTTTATATTTGATACCAGATATGATATCATTTCTACAGAACATATTCTTCAAATTTCCTGCTATGAAACAGGAACGGAACACCAACAGCAGTAAGCAGGCCCAGGATAATAATGATACCTGATGACAGATACCTAAACTGAATGTTTACAGAAGGATCGTCTGTGCGCCGGAAATCCTGCATTTTCCAAACAAAAAAAACAGTAAGCAACAGAAATAAAATGGTAAAGGCCGTTTCGCCGGCTTTTGAAAATTTAACCGCACCATAATACAATGCGCCAATTACAAGAAAAATAATATTAACTGCAAAAATTAGTGTGGCCACATTTACAATGGCCGATAAAGGAAATTTCAGTACTTCTGTAAAGAACAGATCATAAAACATGCAGAGCACGGTGCCAATTAAACCAACAAAAATGCAGGTCATGTATGACCTGTAAAAAATTGATTTTTGAAAATCTTTTTCCATAAATGTGTATTTATACAATGAACAATAAAATGCCCGGATATGAAACGTTATTTAGCGTTTTTAATATAGTCTTTCAGCCGCTCTGTATTATTAATGCGGATGCTTTTTCCCGCAACTGAAATGGTTTTTGTACTAATGAGTGTTTTTAAAAATTTGAAAACAGTTTCATAGCTGGTTCCTGCATAAGATGAAATATCCTGCCTGGTTACCGCTACGGCAATGTGCTTGCTCTTGTTTGTCCCATATACTTCAAGTAGTTCAAGCAAGGCTCCGGATATCCTGCCTTTTACTTCCATGAGTGCCAGGTTGCGCATCCGCATTTCCGCTTTTTGCAGTTCGGCGGCATAAAACTGCATCAGCTTGTAGGTAAATGCATGATCTGCTTTAAGTGTGGTCTCAAGAAAACTGTTTGTAATAAAACATACCCTACAATCTTCTAAAACAGTAGCGGATACAGGATAAACATCACCCGCTGCCAGCCCCCTGTGCCCAAGCATATCGCCTGCTTTTGTAAAACGAAGTATTAATTCTTTATCATCTGCCCAATGCTTATGCACTTTTACTGCCCCGGAATAAATGAAATAGATACCTGTAACTTTTTCCCCTTCTCTAAACAATTGTTCTCCTTTCTTAAAACGAAGGGTCTTTTTTTTAACTGCCACCAGCTCTTTCCATTCTGCTGTGCAATGACTGCACAAAAAACAACTGCTTACATCGCAGTATTCATTTCTCATGTGTAGTAATTTCTGTTATCGGGATGCCTTTATATGTCTCAAACCATGTTTTAACTAATAAATATTGGCCAAATTTACGTAAAATATGGTTTATACAATACTTTTGTGCAATAATTGATTATTGAGTTTTATGTCAAGAACAGATAAAAGCACCCCGTTATCGCCCACATTTGATCAGCTTTATAATAGTAATGGCGAGTTCAGAAAAATCCCTGTAAACAAAAGGATCTTCTATTTAAGTGTACAGGCCGTTTTCAATGCGGTCATTATTGGCCTTCTTGCTAAGTTGCTGGTTACATTAATAACCGTTATCACCAATATCGCTTTTTATGGCAGGCTCTCCATGTCACCGGCATCGCCCGCACAAAATCATTTGGGATGGCTGGTGGTATTGATTCCGGTTGCCGGCAGTTTACTGGTTGGCATAATGGCACGTTATGGATCAAAAGCCATAAGGGGACATGGTATTCCGGAAGCGATGGAAAAAATTATTACAGAAGAAAGCAGGATTCCACCATCTATTACTTTTTTAAAACCATTATCCGCTGCTATCTCCATTGGCACTGGCGGACCCTTTGGCGCCGAAGGGCCTATTATAGCAACGGGTGGTGCATTTGGCTCTTTAACAGGCCAGCTGATGCATATTTCACCGGCCGAAAGAAAGATTATATTAACGGCCGGCGCCTGTGCCGGTATGTCGGCAATATTTGGCAGCCCGCTTGCTGCGGTACTGCTTGCAATAGAACTATTGTTATTTGAATTTTCTCCGCGGTCTATTATACCTGTATCACTGGCATGTATAACCGGTGCAGCCACGCATATACTTTTTTTTGAGAGCACACCGGTTTTTGCAATGCCACCAATTGCTACGCCCACCGCGGGTGCATTGGGTATATATGTTTTGCTGGGAACCCTGGTAGGTATTATTGCATCATTGGTTTCCAAATCAGTTTACGCAGTAGAAGACCTTTTTGAAAAACTGCCGGTTCACTGGATGTGGTGGCCTGCCATTGGCGCTGTTGCAGTAGGTATTACAGGTTATTTTGCACCTTTTACAATGGGTGTAGGGTATGATAATATACAAAACCTGCTAACGGGATCCTTATCGTTACAAATGCTATTATCGCTTTGTTTTCTTAAATACATCTCATGGGTAATTGCGCTTGGCAGCGGAACTTCCGGAGGTACGCTTGCGCCTTTGTTTACCATTGGCGGAGCCCTGGGCGCATTACTGGGAATAGCCACCTTACACTTTTTCCCATCGCTTTCCATTGACATTGCAACGGCTGCATTGATTGGTATGGCCGCTATGTTTGCAGGTGCGTCGAGGGCTTTTCTTACTTCTGTAGTATTTGCACTGGAGACAACAGGACAACTAAACGGCTTATTACCGCTGATGGCGGCATGTGCCGCCGCTTATTTTGTTTCATTCTTTTTGATGGAGGGTAGTATTATGACGGAGAAGATTAAACGCAGGGGCATTCATACACCTGATTCTTACGAGCCGGATGTACTCAGGACCGCCAACCTTCAGTCCTTGGTTACACCCGCCAGGCCAGACGATAACAGCCTTCCTTATGTTTATATGACAGATGATGCCGGACTTGCAGCAGAAATAATGGGTAAATATAATACAGATGCCCTCTTAGTACTTGACAATAAAAAAAGCCGGAAACAAATGGGCATCGTTACTGCTGCATCCATCCTTGAATTTTACAGCAGCCAGAAACAAAAAGAACACAATTATGACTCGCCCGGAAGAACACGCAGGCTGATGGTAAAGGGAAGAAAGCTGATGAAAAAAATACGAAAATAAAAGAAGACAACCGGAAAAAATAAATTAATCGCTCAACTTATTCTATTGGCCGCCTTCAAAAAAATTATGCATAAACAGCAATTGATATTGAATAGCATTTGACCAATAAGTCCAGTTGTGACTGCCCGGCCGGGTAATAAAATCATGCGGAATATTCCGGTACATCAATTGTTCATGCAGGTTTTTGTTTACATTAAAAAAGAAATCTTCCGTACCGCAATCAATGATGAGTGCAGGCGGTTTTGCGGTGAGCAAGTAAAGCATATTTACAATAGCATGCTGCTCCCACCGCTCAGGAAACTTATCATAACTGCCGAGGCGTTTAGCCATATCCCAGTTGCCGGGAAATGGCCTGATATCAACACCGCCACTCATACTGCCGGCCGCGCCAAATATATCCTGGTGGCGCAGGGCCAGGTACATAGCTCCCTGCCCACCCATACTAAGACCTGTTATGGCCCGGCCTTTTTTCTCTTTGATAGTTTTGTATTTGCCATCTATATATTTCACCAACTCCACCGATACATAGGTTTCATATTGATAACTGCTGTCTTCCGGGCTGTCCCAATACCAACTGCCGGTGTTGCCGTCCGGACATACAATAATGATATTATACATATCAGACATTTTATCAAGCCCTTTTACTTTTGTTATCCAGTCTGCATAATTGCCGCCGTGCCCATGCAACAGGTATACAACCGGTAAAGCCTTTGCGGATGCATAATTATCCGGTAGTACAACAACTGCTTTGATTTCCTTTTTCATGCAGTTGCTATAGGTGAGCACAGTATCTGTTTTTGCCGCCGCTGCCTGCAAACCGGTTATAACAATGAGCAGCAAAAAAAATGTATGCAAAAAAATAGGCTTCATACCAGTATATTTAAAAAATGATGGGTAAAAATACACTTATAATACATTGTAAAAATTACCTTAGCGGACTCAAAATAAACCAAACATGTATAAAATAATCATCGCCGCATCTTTCGTTTTGTTAAGTACGATGCTCTCAGCGCAGCAACCAAACACACTCAGCAGCAAAGAAAAACAGGAAGGCTGGCAGTTATTGTTTGACGGAAAAACAACCAGCGGATGGCATACCTACCTCAGGGATACCGTAGGATCCAAATGGCAGGTAAAAGAGGGGAAACTGGTTTTTGATCCAGCTCAGCCAAAAGAAGGCGGGGGCGATATTGTGACAAATGGCGAATATGAAAATTTTGAATTGCAACTGGAATGGAAAATATCCAAAGGTGGCAACAGCGGGATTATTTTTGATGTGCAGGAATCACCAAAATACAGCGCCACTTACCTGACCGGTCCCGAAATGCAGGTGCTTGATAATATTGACGCAGACGACAATAAAAAGCAGAACCACCTGGCAGGTTGTTTATACGATATGGCTGGTGATACTACCGTTTCCAAACCTCATCCGGCAGGAGAATGGAACCAGGTAAAAATCTTGCAAAATAAGGCACACCTGAGCTTCTGGCTAAATGGTATCAAAACATTTGAAGGAGAAATTGGCAGCGAAGCATGGAACAAGCTGGTAGCCGGCAGTAAATTCAGCGGCAAGGCTTTTACAGATTTTGCCAAGGTTGCCAAAGGTAAAATTGCCCTGCAACAACATCCCGGCTCAAGCGAATGGAGAAATATTAAGATACGGACACTCTAAACCCGTCTGCCGGGCACTGCTGCCGGCAATTGACCCATTTGCCAGGGCTCCTGATTTAATAACGCCAACGCTATTAACGGTCGGGGATAACTTATAACCGAAAAAGCCAGCCAAACCCTATTTTTGTACTGGTTTTTCATAGGATATTGGATTTTAAAACGGGGCAGCATTTCTATGCAGCCCTTTTTTATTATAAAAAAAGCCCGGCTACACAGTAACCAGGCTCTGCAATGATCTTCAATTGGATCCTAAAACGGGTAGACCAACACGTAAGCGGGTATTGCAAACTCACTTCAAGTTACGGAAAATTTATTACACCAACTAAAAGTTTAGAACTGTTACTACCGGTGATGGATATTCATTTTATCGGCCCCGGATAATGGCTTACTTACTGTTGCCCTCACACTAAAAAATTCCCCCGTTAAGATTAACGGGGGAAAACCAAAACTAACTGTATAATGACAAAGAAGAGACTAAGAGACGTTTCGCAGGGGAGCAGACAGCTCTCTAACCGGATTATTAATAGTGTGATACTGCTTTTCTGCCCCATGGTCTTTCAACACCGAAAATGAAAATTGCCTTTCAGTACACAACACCAGTTTTTTTACAAGTGTATGTGCAGGTGAGAGCCCGAGATTGCCATAATAAGAAAATTCCCTGTACTCCGTCGCCACCGGTTTGCGCAGTATAAAATTTTCATTTTCCATAGCAGCTTCCAATACCTTGTAATCATGGAAACCACCATCATGCAATGTTATCCGTACTATAAGTGTTGCCATACCTGTTATTTTAAGTGTTTACCCCCTGATGCTAAACGGATTTTTGAACCTATTATTGCGGCATGTTCATGGCATTGCGGCTACTGCCGGGCGCAGGAAGCTTTTTGCGGGTGCATTTCAAATTGTCGCCGCATTTTTTTCCTCACCCGTTTAAATCCCCTCTCCATCTGTAGTGTAAAAGGGAAAGCGGAACGACAATTTGAAATGCAGCCCTTTTTGCACCATTTGTTTTTAATCAGTACCTATGCACTCATGTTTAAGGCAGTAATTGAATCTTTACAATCCCTGGCTTCTTTTTCGGAAAAAGAGCTCGCCTTTTTTGATAGCAAGCTGGTCATACAGTATGTGCACAAAAATGATTTTGTATTAAAAGAAGGCAGCGTTTGCCAGGCCATTTATTTTCTGCTCAAAGGAAGTTGCGTCCATATGCTTTCCTCGCCCGATGGTACAGAGACCGTTCTCAACCTTTATACAAGACACACCTGGCTGACCGATTACCAGAGCTTTACTTCGCAGAAACCGGCGCTTGCTTTTATCCGTGCGTTCGAAGACTGTGAACTGGCAGTGCTGCCTATAAACGCAATACATGAAATCATACAGTACTCACCCGTTTTCTTCAAGGCCGGCCGTATACTTGAAATGATGCAATACACTGATATCAGTACGCTTCATCTTTCGCCTGAAGAAAAATACCAGCAACTATTGATCAACCGGCCTGAACTATTACAGGCTTTCCCCTTAAAAATGCTGGCTTCGTGGTTGCGTATTGCGCCTGAAACACTCAGCCGCATCCGCAGGCGCATAAAATAAAATCAACTTTTTTTACTTCTTGATTTCTGTCAAGCCCACTTCCGTTTGTGCATATTATTTTTGATTGCATAAAAAAGAAACACTTGAAAAATACAACTGCTCTTCAATATGCACATTCACTTTCCATTGCTGTAATCTTAATGGTTTTTACCATGTTGCTTCACCCGGTGGGCGGTTCCATAGAACACCTTCAGCATATCAGCGGCATGATTATGATAACTCACTCCGTAGCCATTCTTGCCCTACCCTTTTGCATTATTGGTTTTTGGGGATTTACCAAACAACTTAATGCAGAAAGCTGGCTTTCACTTACGGCATTTATTTTTATGATCACTGGTCTGTTTGCCGTAATGCTTGCGGCCGCCGTCAACGGGCTCGCATTGCCGTTGTTTCTGCAAAATTATACTCCCGAAAAAATAGATATTTTTAAAGCTGTTCTCAAATACAATACCTCCCTCAACCATTCATTTGATCTCATTTTTACAGGAGCAACTTGCGTGGCAGCAATTATGTGGTCGCTGGTCATTATAAGCACCAGGCAATTACCGGTCTGGCTGGGCTGGGCAGGAATTGCTTTAGCTGTGCTGGCAATTGCTGCCATGACAGCCGGGTTCGTTTTTACCAATCTTACCGGCTTCCGCATTTTTATGGCGGGATTTGGATGCTGGATGCTGCTTATTATTATTGTGCTTCGTGCAATACCTGGCGGCAAATAAAAACGGGAAGTTTAAAAGTTCGTGAAATGCATCATTTCAACCTATCATCTTTATAATATGTGACTATGGTTCATAATGCAGGTAAATGACACCTGTATTGTATTGCCTTGTACTAACAAGTTTCATATTAGTATAGCGGTCTGATTCGGGAAATAAACGCCTGCCGCCACCCACCAGGGTTGGACAAACCTGGATATGGTACTCATCAATCATATTTTCTTTCATTAAAGATTGCGCAAGTGTCAAACTGCCCCATAACACTATATTTTTTCCTTCTTTAGCTTTCAATTTTTTTATACCTGCAACGGCGTCGCCTTTCAACAATTCCGCTTCCGGCCATTTACCCCATGGCGCTTTGGATAGTGTATTTGAACATATAATTTTAGGTATGCTATTGAGTTTGTCTGCAATGATTTCAGTAGCTACTGAAGCAGTGGGCCAGAAGTCCACAAAAAGCTGGTAGGTTATCCTGCCCAGTACAATGGTATCAATCGTGTCAAGAAATTTCAGCTGATCGGCATCCGAAAACTGATTTTTTTCTGCCGAAGGGAAGAAATTCAAAGTGCCATTTTTATCCACGGCATAACCATCAAGAGACAACCATTCTTCCAGAATTAGCTTTCGCATAATAATTTCAATTTAGTAAATGATTCATTGACTACCCAATTATAAAACCATGCCTGAAATTACCAGTGGCAGTGTTAGTAATACACAAATTTGCCGGTTAAATATTTGGCAACGTTTGCCATGGTCTGCAACAAATGCCATTTTAAGGAGAAATACCAAAGCATAGGGGGCAAAGCAGGCGGCTAAAAAATATGCTGAGTACAGCGATTTTTTTTTATTTTACAGATAGCCCGTCGCCATGTGATTGGGCCATTTGTAAAATGAACAACTTATTCTTCAGAAAATACCGGACTATCTGGATATATGGATGCGCCCTGGCTGCCATGTTGTTTGTTTTAAAATGGCTTGAACTTCGGCTGTTGATCTACGACCATGCGTTCGACATCTATATGGGGGCCATTGCATTGATTTTTACCACACTCGGCATTTGGTTGGCGCTAAAACTTTCGAAACCAAAAACTAAAACCGTAGTGGTGGAGAAAACTGTCTACAAAGAACCAAATGAATTTTTGCTGGACGAGGCCGCACTGGAAAAATCGGGGCTTAGCTGGCGCGAACTGGAAGTATTGCAATTGCTGGCCATCGGAAACAGCAACAAGGCCATTTCGGAACAATTGTACGTGTCGCTGAATACAGTTAAAACCCATTGCTCCAAAATATTTGAAAAACTGGACGTGCACAGCCGCATGCAGGCCATTGAAAAAGCGAAAAAAATGGGTTTATTGCCATAATCATCATTCTTTGTAATGATTTAAGCCCTCATTTTTAAAATCACCCGAAAGTATGACGCCATTGTCCCGCCCTTTGATGAGTTTTGGTTATTCATCATTTTAAAATAATCACCATGAAAAAAACTATCTGGCTGTATGGTATCATTGCAGGCACCATTCTGGCATTGGGCATCTTTTTAACCGCTGTATACAATACCCATATCGATTTTGACAAGAGCATGTATTTTGGCTATGCCATGATGTTGCTGGCTTTTTCACTGACTTTTGTGGGCATAAAAAACTACCGCGACAAATACAATGATGGGATAATCAGTTTTGGAAAAGCTTTCAGGATTGGGTTTTTTATTACTTTAATTGCTTCCACCATGTATGTTATCGCCTGGCTGATCGATTATTATATTTTTATTCCGGATTTTGCCGACAAATATGCCGCACATATGCTGGAAAAACTAAAAGCCACGGGTGCATCTGCTGCAGAAATAAACAGGCAGGCAACGGCCATGGAAAGTTTTAAAACAATGTATAAAAATCCGCTGTTTAATATACTGCTCACCTATTCTGAGGTAATACCGGTGGGCCTGGTTATTTCATTAATATGCGCGCTGGTACTACGCAAAAAAACAAAAAATCAGTTCAATGTCCAGTCAGGTCTTATAAAATGACAAGTATAGCCATAAGGATTTTTTTGGAGATAATCCTGGTGTTCTTCTTCTGCATCCCAGAAATCAGTGGCAGGCACTACCTGGGTAACAATGGGGCCCGGCCATTTGTGCGATGCTGTCATTGTTGCTATCAGTTCATTCGCTTCTTCTTTTTGTTGATCATTCAAATAAAAAATCGCGGAGCGGTAAGAAGTTCCGCGATCATTTCCCTGTCTGTTAAGCGTTGTGGGATCGTGAATCTGGAAAAAGAATTCCAGTAATTTTTTATAGGGCAATACGCTGGCATCAAATGTTACGGCAATGCCTTCCGCATGCGTACCATGATTCCGGTAAGTAGCATTGGGCACATCACCGCCCGTATACCCCACGCGGGTAGTCTTTACACCATCCAGGTTACGAATCAGTTCTTCTACGCCCCAAAAACAACCACCTGCCAGGATCGCTTTTTCCATTTTCATTGCTATTGATTTTTGATAATGCTGATTTGGCAAAATTAATCAAATTAACGACCAAAATCTGCCCAAATAACCTGCTGTTAATACAAAGCCGCCTCATGTCTGAGACGGCTTTGTAAAAAAGAACCGAAGCTGATTATTGTACTACCAATTTAAAATTATGCGCATTGCCATTATCCGCAACGCTAATGATATACAATCCTCCCCGAAGTCCGCTTGTATTTACTGTTATGGTATTTACACCAGGCACCAGGTTTATCTTACGTGTGCTGATGATCTGGCCATTGCTGCCTGTTATATTCAATAGCGCACTGGCTGTTTTATCGCTGTTAATATCCAGTCTTACCAGCCTGCCGGGTCTTACCGGGTTAGGACTGATATTTGAATACGTCGTCAGATTTGCCGGTGCCACTTTCAAAGCTGTTGCTATACTGCTATTGTCTGCCACCCGTGCACTGGCCACCGCCGCAGCTGCTGCCGGCGGGAAGAGTTGCAAGGATGGTATTATTGCTTTGGGTGTACTGGGACTTGACCAATACAATTTTGTGACTGCATTGCCCGTATTTTCATAATACTCAATTTTGATATCGTATAACTGACCTGCTGCCAGTGTTATGGTGCCACTCTTTTCAGTAGCACTTTGGTTCATCCAGTCGTCTACCAGCTGTACCCCGTTTACCCAAAGCCGTATGCCATCATCGCTCAGCGTGTAGAAGGTATAGGTTTCTGAATACAGCGGTTGTACTTTTCCGGTCCAGCTTACTGAATACATATCTTCCGGCACAACGCCCGGCGCAGGCGACAACACCTGTGGTATATTGCCATAGCTCAGGTCAAAATTGATGGTGGGGTCTATCCTCGTGAGCAGCGGTGCACCGGATAGTGTGGTTCCGTTATAGTATACACCCTGCAATCCATAACCACCGGGGGTTGGTGCACTGGTTGGGTAAAGCCTTGATTTGGGAACAATGGCTTTTGGCGTATTGGGGCTCGACCACCAGAGTTTGGTTACTGCATCGCCCGTGTTTTCATAATACTCAATTACAATATAGTATTTCTGTCCGCCTACCAGCGAGATGCTGCCGCTTTTTTCTGTTGCATCCTGGTTCATCCAGTCGTCTACCAGTTTTACTCCATTTACCCAAAGGCGGATGCCATCATCGCTCTTTGTATAAAATGTATAGGTTTCAGAATACGCGGGCTGTACCCAGCCGGTCCACCTTACTGAATATTTATCTTCTGGCACTACACCAGGTGCAGGCGATAATACCTGTGGTATATTGCCATAGCTGAAATCAAAATTAATAGTGGTATCTACCCTGGTAAGCAAGGGTGCGCCCCATAGGTTAATACCATTATAGTATACGCCCCGTAAGCCAGTGCCTGTAGCTGGTGCTATTACCGGTGGATATAATTGTGATTTGGGAATGATGGCCTTGGGTGTACTGGCACTTGACCATAGCAATTTGGTGACTGCATTACCCGTATTTTCATAGTATTCTATTACAATATCATATTTCTGACCGGCTGCCAGGTTAATGGTGCCGCTTTTTTCGGTAACGCCCTGGTTCATCCAGTCGTCTACCAACTGTACACCGTTTACCCATAACCGTATGCCATCATCGCTCTG
>Ga0097621_100002577_pt1 | contig 12420 bp, 5 predicted proteins | sample KBSMisM72_FD_73165 | JGI IMG/M metagenome (GOLD analysis project Ga0097621, IMG submission 73165) | Miscanthus rhizosphere microbial communities from Kellogg Biological Station, Michigan, USA - KBS Miscanthus M7-2 (version 2) (version 2) | ecosystem: Host-associated > Plants > Roots >... | reverse complement strand
ATGATCAAAGCGCTTTTGCAAAAAAACTCTTTGAACAGGGGAATGAAATTGCAGGCTTCCGTCTTTCAGACACCATGTTTAACGGTTCAGAAGCAGATTTGAAACAGACCAATGTTACGCAGCCTGCTATTTTTCTGCATTCCGTTATTGCTTACAAAACAGTAGACAATGCAAGACCGGAAATGGTTGCCGGTCATTCCCTGGGAGAATTTTCGGCGCTGGTTGCAAACAGCGCATTATCATTTGAAGACGGAATGCGACTGGTGATCATCCGTTCATCCGCCATGCAGAAAGCCTGTATATCCAATCCCGGCACCATGGCTGCCGTACTCGCCCTGGATGACGACAAAGTAGAAACTATCTGCCGTGAAATAACTGCAGAAACCGGTGAAGTGCTGGTTCCGGCGAACTATAATTGTCCGGGCCAGATCGTAATCAGCGGATCACTAAAAGGAATAGAACTGGGTTGTGAAAGGATGAAGGCTGCGGGTGCACGTAGAGCGGTGATCCTTCCGGTAGGAGGCGCATTTCATTCACCGCTGATGGAACCTGCCCGCGATGAATTAAAAGCGGCAATTGAAAAAACAACTTTTTATAATCCCTCCTGTCCTGTTTATCAGAATATCGTTGCCAAATCCGTCATGGATAAGGAAGAGATCAAGAAAAATCTTATCGACCAGCTTACAGGTCCTGTACGCTGGACCCAATCTGTTATGGCAATGATCGCCGATGGCGCCACGAATTTTCATGAAATCGGACCCGGTAAAGTACTGCAGGGATTGATCGGTAAAATCGACAAGACAGTAGTTGCAGTGGGGGTGGAGTAGTAGAGCTTTAGGCTTTAAGCTTTGGGCTTTAGGCTTAAAGAGCAATTCAGCCACTCTCCACTGATTTCGGCGCCATATTTTTTATAGAAATCTATAGCCGGCTGATTCCAGTCCAGCACCTGCCACATAACTCCGCTTACACCAAGAACGCGGGCTTCTTCCATCGTATGATCAAATAACAGTTTTCCAATTCCCTGTCCGCGGAATGATTCAGTGACGATCAGGTCTTCCAGGTATAGCCGAAGTCCCTTCCAGGTAGAATAACGCATGTAATAAAGACTAATGCCGATTATTTTTTCGGACCCGGATTCACTATGAACCGCAACAAGCGCCTGCCAGACCGGGTTTTTTCCAAATCCCGTTTCAATAAAATGATCGAGTGTAACGGTCACTTCATCCGGAGCTCTTTCAAATACCGCGAGTTCCCTGATCAGTTCCATCATAGACGCGCAATCCGATGACAGAGCCTTCCTTATTTTGATTTCCATGCCTTATTGGTTGGTAGTTATGGTAAAAATTTCAGGCGCTACATTTTCGGTTTTCTAAGGGCTTTAAACGTACCATTAGGTTGCGAGGAAGTCAGACTGATCACTTCGTTATTTTCGTTCACTTCAAAACTGATAACGAAGCCGGCCATATCTTTTATTGAAAATTTATTCGCCTCGACCGGAACCAGTTCATATTCAGGTTGTCCCGGAACAAACAAGTGCAGGGAATTATTTTGAATAAATATTCTTAAGGTAGTCGGACCGATCATAAATTCGCCTTCATATTTTTTCAAACTGTCTGTCTGAACGGCAATAGTTTTCGGAATCCTGGCAAAGACGAGGGTCTTAACAGTAGGTTCCAGTTTTGCATTTATTTCATTTATTTCTCCGCCTTCGTCAGTGCGGAATTCAATAGCAAAACCCTGGCTGGTATCTACAACTCCCTTTTCATCCCGCTGATAAATTTTAAACCAATCGTACTTATCCTGTTTCAGGAATGCAATATTTTTTCCGATACGAACAAACATGGAATCGTGGTCAAGGTAAATATCCATGGTTCCATATCCCTTGTTATTAAAAAGTCCGGTATAGTCTTTAAGGGGGTGATAAGGCGTAGTTTTTATCGTATCCGATTTTAATTTCGATGCCTTTGCATCTTTTTCTGCCTGTTTCATTTTATCATACCGGTTCCACGTATACGCATTCCAGTCAAAGTATTTCAATCCGAGTATCCGGTCCGCCAATAGATTTCTGACGATGGCCGGAATGTTGGAATTATCCTGATTGGTCAGTACTACGATACCAACCGAATCACTGGGGAAAAAACAGGTGCTTGCGGAAAATCCATTTATGTTCCCGCCATGTTCAGCCCGGTAATGGCCGCGGTAGGACGCCAGCATCCAGCCAAATCCATAGGTTGAAAACTGAATGTCCCGCGTATCTGTGTCGGGAAATCCAGGGCCGGAAACCATTTGGGAACTCGTTGCTTCCTTTGCAAATCCCATCGGAAAAATTTCTTTTCCGTTAAACTTGCCATCATGAATCCAGGTATTGATCCAGTTTGACATATCTATGGCGCTGCTGTTGATAGCACCCGCCGGTCCCATGGCATCGATATGATAATAATCCACTTTGACCAACTGCCTGGTATTGGCGGAATCTTTCAATTCGTAACCCAGGGCAGCGTCCTGATCTTTTTCCAGCTCGGGTATGGTCAGGTTAGAGCGGGTCATGCCAAGGGGCTGGAATATGTTGTTCTGTATATTGGTTTCCCAGCTTTGATGCGTTAGTTTTTCAATGATCACTCCCTGCGCCAGGTACATGAAATTGTTGTATTGCCATTTTTCCCTTAGCTGGGCACTTGGTTCGAGATACTGAATTCGTTTGAGCAGACTGTCCCGTGACTGGGTGCTAAATAAATACCATGAATAGTCATGGCGTGGCAGACCGGTGCGATGACACATCATATCCCGAAGGGTGATCCGGTCATTCATTTCGGCATTAAAAAATTTCAGGTCCGGCAGATAGTCCCTTACCGGTTTATCGATATCCAGATCTCCTTTCGCGGCGAGCGAACCGATCAGTGACGCTGTAAAGGATTTTGTACAGGAACCAATGGGAAAAAGCGTATTGGGTGTTACCGGTAGTTTTGTTTCATTGTTCCGGTAACCAAATCCCCTGGCATAGACTACTTTGTCTTTTTCAACCACTGCCACAGAGAATCCTGGTCCTTTCCAGACAGAAAGGACATGGTCGAGTGCCGTATCCAGACCCGCGAATCTTTTGTCAGTAGCAGAATTATTATCCTGAGCACTGGCAGTAAAGAGAGAGCCCATTGCCAGAATAAGGAGTAGTTTCTTCATTATTTAATTTAATGATCTTTAGTTTCCCCATCTGACCAGTGTAGCGCCCCAGGTAAATCCGCCTCCGAAAGCGGCCAGTACCAGCAGGTCACCCCTTTTAAGTTGATTTTCCCAGTCAGAAAGGCAAAGAGGAATTGTGCCAGCTGTAGTATTGCCATATCGCTGGATATTGACCATTACTTTTTCATCCGATAAACCGATCCGGCTGGCCGTAGCATCTATAATCCGTTTATTTGCCTGGTGGGGAACGAGATAGGCGATGTCTTCCCCGGTCAGCTGGTTCCTCTTCAAAAGTTCCTCGCTCACATCTGCCATCCGGGTAACTGCAAATTTGAAAACAGGCTGGCCTTCCTGATAAATATAGTGTTCTTTTCGGGCAACCGTTTCAATCGTAGCCGGGCTGAGTGAGCCTCCGGATTTCATGTGAAGATGTGCTTTTCCACTGCCGTCGCTTCTCAGGATGCTGTCCATTATTCCATACCCTTCATAATTGGGTTCTAGTAAAACCGCACCGGCACCATCACCAAAAATAATGCAGGTGCTGCGGTCACTATAATCCACAATGGAACTCATTTTATCTGCACCAACGACCACTACTTTTTTATACCGGCCGCTTTCAATCAGGGATGCACCGGTGGTCAGGCTGTATAAAAACCCGCTGCAGGCAGCCAGCAGGTCAAATCCCCATGCATTTACAGCGCCGGTTTTTTCACAAACCAGGTTGGCTGTGGAAGGGAAGAGCATGTCAGGGGTCACCGTTCCAACAATTATGCAGTCGATTTCAGCGGGCAGTATGCCTCGTTTCTCGCAAAGGCTCAGCACTGCCGGCACACATAAGTCGGAGGTTCCTTTATTTAAACCTTTCAGTATTCTTCTTTCGGAAATACCAGTTCTGGTGCGGATCCATTCATCGTTCGTGTCTACCATTTTCTCGAGGTCGCCGTTGGATAGAATATCTTCCGGCACATAGCCGCTTACTGCTGTAATAGCGGCAGAGATCTTTTGGGTCATTCGACAAAGATCGTGGGTTTTTATAAAATATTTACGCAGTTTAAAAATACTATTTTCGCGGTCATGATAACCTTTCTAAGGGGCGATTTCGTTTTTAAGACACCCGCGTATATCCATGTAGACGTACAGGGTGTGGGATATGAAGTGCAGATCAGCCTGTTTACTTTTTCACAGATCCAGCACCTGGATAAAGGCCTTTTACATATTTATCACCAGGTGAAAGAAGATGATGAAATTTTATTTGGCTTTTATGACAAGGGTGAAAGGGAGATGTTTATACAATTACTCAGTGTCTCCGGCGTGGGTGCGTCAACGGCCCGGATGATGCTTTCTGCCATGAAACCCGAAGAACTGGCCAGGGCTATCCTGAATGGTCAAACGAAACAGCTGGAAAGTATAAAAGGCATCGGAAAAAAATCTGCCGAAAGGATCGTTCTGGAGCTGCGCGACAAGATTGGAAAAAAATATGTTGGTTCAAATATTTCCCCATTGATAAACAATACATTGGAGCAGGATGCGTTGAATGCTCTGGTGTCTTTAGGCATCGCCCGGCCCGTGGCCGAACAAGCATTGAAAAAGCTGGCCCAGGATGCCCCGGTTCCACAAAAAGTCGAAGACATCATTAAGCAAGTTTTAAAAATCCTTTAGCCTATTGTCGGGATTTATACCTAACTAATTACTGAGGAAGTTTGACCAGGCATCTGCTTCAGATTATCATTTTCACGGTATGGATCACTGCCGTCACGGTTGTCACTTTGGCGCCAACAGTCGTCTGTGCGCAGAATAAACCCGATACAACCCGACGTCCGCTTCCCGGAGACAGCCTTCATTTCCCCATACATGACCGCCGCGGGGACCAGATCAGCAGTTTCGACCGGAACCCCCTCAACCTGAAAAATCCCTCAAATCTCAAGGACTCCATTGAATACGACCCGAAAACCAATCTCTATTACCTGGTAGAAAAAATCGGGAACAAATATTATCGAACACCCACGTCCTACACTTATGAGGAATATCTCAAATTAACCTCCCAGCAGTCCGAGGAAAATTATTTCCGTCAGCGTGCAGACATGCTGAGTGAATTGAATCATCGGCTGGAGCAACCCAAGCTGAACATAAACAACAATCTTTTCAACAGGCTTTTTGGAAACGGGAAGATCGATATCCGGCCACAGGGTAATGTGGATATCCTGGCGGGCTATCAGGGACAGAACGTTCAAAATCCAACCCTTCCTGAAGCGGCAAGGAAAACCGGCGGCCTGGATTTTAATATGGATGCCAATGTGAATGTGCTGGGAAATATCGGAAGCAAACTCAAACTACCGATCTCCTACAATACCCAGGCTTCATTCGACTGGATGAACCAGCTCAAACTCGAATACACCGGCGGACCGGATGATATCGTGAAAAAAATTGAAGTCGGGAATACTTCATTCACCACACGAAGCACCCTGATGTCTTCCCAACAGTCACTGTTTGGTATAAAAACACAACTACAGTTCGGAAAATTGTTTGTCACCGGCGTCATCGCCAGTCAGCGTTCACAGAGCCAGTCCACCACCCTCCAGGGTGGCGCGTCTCTGACCAATTACATGTTTAAAGCGGATGACTATGATGAAAACAGGCATTTTCTTCTTGCCCAGTTTTTCCGGAATAATTATAACAGAGCGATGTCCAACCTTCCCGTTATCACATCGCAGGTTCAGATTCTTCGCATGGAAGTATGGGTGACTAACCGGAATGGTACGTCCACACAAGCCAGGCAGGTGGTAGGATTAATGGACCTGGGTGAACCGAAGCCCTATAATACGAATATCCAGCCCCTGACCAATCAGCCCTATCCTTTTAATGATGCCAATAGTGAATACCGCAGTATAATCAATAATCCCGGCAGCCGGGTCTCCACCCAGGTTATCGGTGTGCTCACCGGTCTTGGACTTACCCAGGTGCAGGACTATGAACAGGTGTATGCCCGCAAACTCAATGCAACTGACTATACTTATAACCAACAGGTCGGATTTATTTCATTGAACCAAACTCTCCAGCCCAATGATGTTCTCGGAGTGGCGTTCCAGTACAGTTACAATGGAAAAATTTACCAGGTAGGAGAATTTTCGCAGGATGTTCCCCCGGATACGGCGCTGGGCGTTAACCCCGGAGCACAAAAAGTGATTTATCTGAAATTGCTTAAGGCGACCGCTCAGCGTACCACACTTCCTATCTGGGACCTGATGATGAAAAACATTTATACGCTGAAAACAGGTACCGGTTCTTACCTGGCGAATATTCAGTCCGCCGGATTTCAGATGAATATTCTTTATGAACAGGCCGGCGAGGGTACAAAAAGATATTTGCCTGCAGGAGATAAATCGGGAATCCCATTGATCACCGTATTGAATCTTGACCGGCTGAATGCCCATCTCGATCCCCAGCCAGACGGGGTATTTGACTATGTGGAAGGATTTACGGTAGTATCCTCGCAGGCAAGGATCATATTTCCTTTGCTCGAGCCTTTTGGTAATGACCTTGCCGCACTGGCATTTGCAACTTCCCCTGGAATTGATAGCCAGTACGTATTTCGACAGTTGTATGATACGATCAAAGAAGTTGCGAAAACCTTTGCCGCAGTAGATAAATACTATTTGAGCGGGGTGGCGAAGGGAACGGCCAGCTCAGATATTTCACTGGGCGCTTTCAATGTTCCCCAGGGTTCGGTGAGAGTTACGGCAGGTGGACAGATCCTGCGGGAAAACATTGATTATACAGTTGACTATACCAACGGATCGGTTAAAGTGATCAATCCGTCCATTATACAATCCGGTGTGCCGGTGCATGTGGCTTATGAAAATAACGCAAGCTATGGCACGCAGCAGCAAGGATTCATGGGTTTGCGTCTGGACTATGTTGCCAAGAATACGGCACAGGAGGCACTATCCATCGGTGGAACTATCGAAAGGCTGAATGAACGGCCTTATTTCACAAAAACAAATTATGGGGAAGATCCGATCAGAAACACGATGTATGGTTTGGATGTAAACTACCGGGCACAATGGCCCGGACTGACCAGATTGTTAAATAAGATGCCGTGGTTCTCGTCGAAGGAAATGAGTACGATTACAGCAGTAGGTGAGGCGGCCTATCTGCAACCGGGGCACCCGCCGCAAATCGGAAAGGGGAGCAGCGGTACCATTTACATTGATGATTTTGAAGGATCCACCAGTTCAGTAGACCTCCGTTTTCCAATTACCTCCTGGGCATTGGCTTCCACACCGGCGGGCAATGGATTATTTCCGGAAGCTACTCTTTCAGATTCCCTGCCTTACGGATATAATCGTTCAAAGTTTGCCTGGTATAATATAGAACCTACCCTGCAGGACCGTTCCAGCAATAATAATCCGGTAAAAGACTATCAGAATTTTCAGGATCCGAGGGTTTATCCAGTAAATATTAATCAGCTTTTTCCAACTGTCACACCGGAGTTCGGCCAGGCGCAGCTCATCACATTCGACGTCTCCTATTTCCCCAACCAGAAAGGCCCGTATAATTTTGATACCAGGCCGGGGAGCATGGATCCTTCCGGAAATTTGACAAATCCGGCCAGCAGATGGGGCGGTATCATGCGGGCAATCGACCAGACGGATTTTGAAACATCCAATGTGCAGTACATCGAATTCTGGATGCAAAGTCCGTTTCTGACCGGCAATAATAACGGAACCGGCGGGCAGCTATACATGGACCTGGGTTCTATTTCGGAAGACGTGCTAAAGGACGGCAGAAAATTATTTGAGAACGGGTTGAATACACCCAATATTCCGGCAGCAATTGACAACTCTTCCGTTTGGGGAAGGGTACCATTCAACGCAGTACAAACCACGAATGCATTCAGTAATGATCCTACGGACCGGCCATACCAGGATCAGGGTTTTGACGGAATGAATGATTCGGCTGAACAGGTAAAATTTTCTAATTACCTCGATAGACTGGCGGTTCTCTTCGGAACTGGTTCTACCATTTATCAGAATGCGCTGAACGATCCGGCGGCAGACGATTATCTTAATTATCGCGCTCCTTCTTACGATGCTACACAAACGAATATTATAGGCCGTTATAAGAATATCAATAATCCGCAGGGTAACTCACCCATTGCACCACCCGGCGCAACATATGTGGACGCCAGTACGCTTTATCCTGATCAGGAAGACCTCGATCACGATAATACAATGAATACGCTGGAAGAATATTTTGAGTATAAAGTTGATCTGGTTCCGAACAAGATGGCAGTGGGTCAAAATTTCATCACCGATTCTGCCAATTTCTATCAGAGCGATAAAGTAACGCTGGAAACCTGGTATCAGTTCCGTATTCCCATCAATGCCTATTCGCAAAAAGTAGGTAATATCCCTGACTTCAAATCTATCCGGTTTATCAGGATGTATATGCATGGATGGACGGATTCCGTTGTATGCCGGTTTGCAGAATTCCAACTGATCCGTGATTCCTGGAGAAATTTTAATTATTTACTGGATACCACAGGAACCTATACTCCGATTCCGGCAAACAGTCCGACCACCGTAGATGTGACCGCCGTAAATATTGAACAGAACAGTTCCCGTACGCCAATTCCCTATGTAATTCCTCCGGGCGTTGAAAGACAGCAGCAGTTAAGTACGAACAATGTAAACCTGTTGCTGAATGAACAGTCCATGAGTTTACAGATTTGCGAACTGTTACCAGGTGAAGCAAGGGGAGTTTATAAAAATACCAATTACGATTTGCGCCGCTACGGAACGATGCAGATGTTTATTCATGCAGAAGCAAGAAACAATCCCAATGGTCTCCAGAATAATCAGATTGCTGCCGTAATAAGGCTGGGAAGTGATTTCATAAATAATTTTTACGAGGTAAGAATTCCTTTGGAAGTTACTCCCTGGGGAACCACGCTCGATACCAAGATCTGGCCCGATTCCAATAGTCTGAATCTTACACTACAGCGACTCGTGCAATTAAAAACAGACCGGAATGCCACCGGAAATACGTCCGGATTTTACACGGAGATAGATGCAGCCACCCGAAGAGTCTATTCCATGTTCGGAAATCCGAACCTGGGTCAGGTTCAGGCCATGTTCCTGGGGGTAGAAAATATTTCGGCAACACCGGTTTGTACCGAGGTATGGTTTGATGAACTCAGGCTTTCAAATTTAAATGACCAGGGTGGATATGCGGCGAATGGCCGTGTCGACATAAAACTTGCGGATTTGGGAACCCTTTACCTGTCCGCCAAAACACAGTCAATTGGATTTGGAAGCATCGATCAGAGTATTAATGAGCGTGCGCTGAGCAGCGCAACTCAGTGGGATGTGGCAACCCAGCTGGAACTTGGAAAACTGCTTCCCAAAAATCTGGGGCTATCCATTCCATTCTATGGCAGCTGGTCAAAAAGTAAAATCACACCGGAATATGATCCCTATGACCTGGATATCACCTTAGCGCAGAAAATTGCGGCAGCGCCACCCTCGTCGCGGGATTCCATCGAGGAGGTCGCTGTGGATGAGTCACAGATAAGAAGTTTCAATTTTACCAATGTGCGACGAAATAATATAACGGGTAAAAAATTAAAAATCTGGAGCATTGAAAATTTTGATTTCAGTTATTCCTATACGCGAACGTCTCACCACAATCCCATAGCCCTGGAAGATGAATTAACGGTTTATAAAGGAGGGCTCGGATATAATTATGTGGGAACACCTAAATACTGGGAACCTTTTAAAAAGATGATTAAATCCAGATCCGCCTGGTATTCGCTTTTCAGAGACTTTAATCTGAACCCTGTTCCGGCTGTTCTTACTTTCCGCGGCGATGTGGTAAGGCAATATGGTGCTTACCAGGCGAGAAATGTGGGTGGCGGCAAATATCAGATTCCGGAAACGTTCAATAAATTTTTTACTATCGACCGGACCTACATTGTGCGATGGGATATAACACGATCGTTGAATATCGATTTCGCGGCCATTAATAAAAGCTGGGTGGATGAGGATAGTGGAAGGCTTGATAAGGCAGAGAAAAAACAGATGTGGAAAAATTTCTGGAAAGGCGGAAGAACCATTGCCTATAATCAGACGGCGAATTTTACGTACACGGTTCCGACAGCCAAGATTCCTTTCCTTGACTGGACCACATTGCGTTTGGGTTATGGATCTTCCTACCAATGGACGGGGGCATCAACGCTTGCTACGCAATATGGAAATTTCATTCAGAACACGCAGAAAAAAGATGCTTCAGCTGATTTAAACCTTACGCGCCTGTATGCCAAATGGCGATTATTGCGCGAACTGGATCAGCCAACCACAGCGCCTCCGCCAACTCTGCCGGGAAAGAAGAATGATAGCCTGAATCAGAAAAATCCACAACCAGACTATACCGATCAGGCGCACCTGAAAGGAATCATGAAGGCTCTGGCGAGGATTATCACCTGCGTCAAGGATATCACTATTAATTACTCTGAAATATCGGCATCCAGCATTTATGGTTATACTGACACTGCTCATTTTCTCGGAATGAATTTAAAATCAAATGAACCCGGCTGGGGATATGTTTTTGGAGAGCAACCGGATACCAGTTATGTAAACCGGTTGGCAAAAAAAGGATTACTGACAACAGATACCCTGTTTAATTTCCAGAACCAGGCAAGTTTTAATCAGATTCTTTCCATTTCCGCCCAGATACAACCCGTACGGGATTTAAATATCACGTTGAATGTTAGCAAGAGTTTCGGAAAAAACTATACTGAGCTTTACAAGGATACGACGGGCAATAATTCATTTGTACGCCTCAATCCTTACACAGCCGGCAGTTTCAGCGTAAGTTTCATTTCCGTGAAAACACTTTTCGAAAGTAATAATGCGAATCAGATTTCATCCACATTTCAGACATTTGAAAATTACCGGAGCATTATATCCCAGCGCTTGGGAAAACTAAATCCATATTCCGGAGGTATTCAGACGGGAGACGGTTACGCCAAAGGTTATGGAAAATATGCACAGGATGTGCTGATCCCTGCGTTTATAGCAGCGTACAGCGGAAAATCTCCGAATTCAATCGCCCTGGTCCAGGAAGATAATCCCAATATTAAATTCAATCCATTTTCCGGCTACCTGCCTAAACCAAACTGGCGGCTTACTTATAACGGGCTGTCCCGTATTCCGGCCTTTCAAAAAATATTTACCAATTTCAGTATTTCGGACGGGTACACCAGCACACTGAGCATGAATACCTATAATTCGAATCTCAGTTATCAGGATCCGTTTGGCGTAAGGCAGCCCGGATTTATTGATACGCTGACCGGAAATTTTGTTCCGTATTTTATGGTTCCCAATATTACTATCAGTGAGCAGTTTGCGCCCCTGATCGACCTGGATATGCAGTTTGTAAATCAGTTGCAGGCAAAATTCAGTTTCAGTAAATCCAGACAACTCAGCCTCAGCCTCATTGATTATCAGATGAGCGAAACCCGTTCAACAGAATATATATTTGGTCTCGGATTTCGCAAACGCGGAGTCCCTCTTCCATTCAAAATAAAAGTACCTGGTAAAAACGGACCGACGAACCGATTGGAAAATGATCTGACTTTGAGGCTTGATTTGAGTTTCCGGGATGATGCCACCACCAACAGCTATCTGGATCAGAATGCAGCGGTGCCTGTTGGCGGACAAGAGGTGATCAGCATTTCTCCATCCATCGACTATGTGATCAATAACCGGATCAACCTGAAATTTTATTTCGATGAGCGGCGAACGATTCCCAAGATTTCCAGCTCACCACCGGTAACTACTACCAGAGCGGGTATCCAGATCAGGATTTCACTGGCGGAACTGGCGGCACAACAGCCCAAACCGAGGTGAGCCCAAAGCCCAAAGCCTAATGCCTAAGGCTTAAAGCATATGGACCGAGGCTATGAGACCAAATTGTATTTTTAATTTGGGAATTAAGTTGGATAAATTATCCTGAAACCGGGAAACGCACTGTCTTTAATAAGCCTAAGGCTTTCGGCCTTGGGCTTTAGGCCTTAAACAGGTAGTACGCATTCGCCTGGGCCAGGCAGGTAATTTCCAGCTCATTGATACAAACATGCGCGGGCAGGCTGGCTGTATAATAAACTACATTGGCAATGTCCTCTGCATGCAATGGCTCATACCCCTCGTAAACTTTTTTCGCTTCTTTACTGTCCTGTTTGAG
>Ga0097621_100002574_pt1 | contig 12427 bp, 13 predicted proteins | sample KBSMisM72_FD_73165 | JGI IMG/M metagenome (GOLD analysis project Ga0097621, IMG submission 73165) | Miscanthus rhizosphere microbial communities from Kellogg Biological Station, Michigan, USA - KBS Miscanthus M7-2 (version 2) (version 2) | ecosystem: Host-associated > Plants > Roots >... | reverse complement strand
ACGGCTCGTCAGGAATATTCTCAGCCGTGAAGGTGTTCTCCCATCATACCGAGGACACAAATGAGGGACCCCCAAAACGAAGAACTGCTGAAACGCCTTCAACAAGGCGATGAGTCGGCCCTGACGGAGCTGGCCGCGCAGTTCGGCAGCAAAATCTATCAGCTGGCATTCCGCTACCTGCGCAACCACGAGGATGCGGAAGAAATCACACAGGACGTGTTGTACAAGGTCTTCCGCAAGGTCGGCGAATTCCGCGGCGATGCGGCGCTTTCTTCCTGGATCTACCGGATCACCTTCAACTCGGCGATGTCACGGCTGCGGTCGGCTTCGTATCAGCGGGCGCAGGACGAGCAGCGCGAGCCCGTTCCGGTCGAAGGCGACGAGACCACGGCGACCTCCGTGCAGGAAGTTGCCGACTGGTCAAACATGGCCGACGAACACTTGCTGCGATCGCAGCTCCGGCGCCGCCTCGTCCGTGCGGTGCTGGCGCTCCCGGCGATCTACCGGGCGCCGGTTGTGCTGCGCGATCTTCAGGGGATGTCGACCGAGGAAGCGAGTGCGATGCTTCGCGTGAAAGATCAGACGCTCAAGTCGCGGCTGCATCGGGGGCGCCTGATTCTTCGTAAGCAGCTGGCTGATTTCGCGGGCGGCCTCGCGATGCATCGCCCGATTTACGGGACGTAGTCACGTCGCGCGGGGCTTGAGCCCCGCCGTAGCAGGCAGGCCCGCAGGCCTGCCCAACGCTCGCCGCTTCTTAGAGCATCATCGCGTTTTCAAGGCGCACGCGTTCCCTGACACTCAGCTCCGGCATTACCACCTCGATCACTCCCGGGCGTCCGAGCCGCACCGGCAGTGCGGCCGCCCGTGCACGCATCCCCGCCGAATCGTCCGGCGCTACAAAGCAGGTCACCAGCCGGCGCGATCCGCGAAAGATCGTGTCGATGGCTCTGGCCGCAGCGGCGGCAAGCGCGTATGGCCCCGGGGGCCACAGGCCGGCTATGCGTGCGTCGAGCCGGCGGCGCGCGGGCTCGCTGAGAACGCGGACGAGCGAAAACCCGCCGACGGTCGCATCGTCCCACGGCACGATGATGTGATTCGGCGGCACACCCAGCACCGAGAGCGCCACGTCGCTCGCGGGCGCGTCGAGCTCGATGGCCGTGAGCGCGCGGATGCCGCCCGTGAGCGCTTCGGGCGCGGACCCAAGTAACTGCGCCCTCGGGATGTGTAATTCACGAACACCCCGATCGATGAGATCGCGGTCGCCCGATTCGACGCAGACGATGAGGGACGCCGGGGCAAGATCGCGCACTCTCTTGAGCAGAAGCATCGATGCGTCTGCCGCCGGCGGCTGTCCGCCGAATGCATCGGCGATCGCGACGATTGAAGCGCCGGCGATTGCGGACAGCTCGGTCGCCCCGGACAGGTTCGACGAGAACCCTTCAACGGGTGCGGCCTGCATGATGTCGAGTGCCTTGCCGAGCGCGGCGCGGCCGTTGTTATCGATCAGGCAGATGTCAGCCGCAATGTTCCGGCGCGCGAGCGCGTGCGCCAGCAGGCCGCCGACCTCACCGCCGCCGACGATTGCCACCTGAGTCATCTGTCGTGCGCTATTGTAATGGGTGACATGGAGTCCATACGCGGCAAGGTCGCCCTGGTGACGGGGGGATCGCGGGGCATCGGCCTGGCGATCGCGCGTGCCCTCGTCGCCGAAGGGGTTTCGGTTTCCGTCACGGGATTACGCGATGCCTCGCTGTCCGCGGCGCGGTCGCAGATCGAAAGCGCCGGGCCTGCCGCCGTCGAGACGCTGCGCGCGGACGTTCGGCGGTACGAAGACATCGCGCGCGCGATCGAGGCGACCGTCGGGCGATTCGGCGGACTCGACATCCTCGTGAACAACGCCGGCGTCGGCATTTTCTCAGATGTCGCCACGATGACGCCCGCCCAATGGTCCGAGATTATCGACACCAACCTGACCGGCGTGTTCAACGCGTGCCACGCCGCCATTCCTCATCTGCGGCATCGAGGCGGCGGGTCCATCATCAACATCAGCAGCCTGTCCGGCACCAACCCCTTCGCACACGGCGCCGCGTATTGCGCGTCGAAGGCCGGGCTGAATGCGTTCAGCGAGTCGCTGATGCAAGAGCTTCGGTACGACGACATCCGCGTCAGCTACGTGATGCCGGGTTCCGTGGCGACCGAGTTCGCGCAGGGCGATCCCGCGAAAGGTGCGGATTGGAAAGTGGCCCCGGCCGAAGTCGCGGAAGTCGTGGTCAACCTGCTGCGGCATCCGGCCCGGAGCCTGCCGAGCCGGGTTGAGATTCGGCCCACCAAACCGGTGAAAAAATGACGTCAGTGTTCGACAAGCACCGTGACGCGCTCGAGCATCACGAGACGATGATGGGGAGCTCGCGCGGCCGGCTCGCCGTGGCTCTTGACCTCCTGACGGACTCCCTCGCGCTGGTCGGCCAGCACGGTGTCTACTGCCAGAGCGAGCGCTGGCCCGGCAAGCCGCGCATGGACATCGCGCTCGTCCTCGAGCAGCTCGACGACGCCAAGCAGCTGGTGCAGAGCGCGCTTGAAGAGCTCCGGCCGAAACGGGATAAGTAGCACAACCCGTCAGCCCATGTGCCCTTCGAGAAGTTCCTCTCCCGCCGACACGGTTTGGTCCGGCGGGGACGGCGGCGCCCCCGATTCCTTCCACCGTGACAGAATCAACAGCCACAGCGCGCCGGGCACGAAGAAGAGCGCCCCGAGCCAGAGCGAAACGGACCGCGGTGACGTCCCGGCGTCGAGCGCGCGGCCGGTGAGGAAGCTGGACGCCGACGAAGTCAGCGTGACGAGGGCCAGCTCAGCGGCAAAGACCCGGCCCCTGAAGGCATCCGGCACTTCCATCTGCAGCAGCACGGTGCTGAAGACCCACAGAATCGATCCGCCGAAGTGTGCCAAGAGTACGCACACCGCGGCCGAGAGTAGCCCCGGCGCGCCCGAGAGTGCCGCATAGAACACGCCGATCACGAAGTACGCGGGACCAATCGCGCGCCGCAAGGCCGCCGGCTTCTGTCCCAGGATGTAGCGCAGGAGAATCGGGCCGAGCGCCGCGCCGATGCCGCGCGCGCCGTAGAGCACGCCGATGCCGGCCGCCGCGCTTCCGCCGATCGGGAAGACACGCTGGCCGAAGATCGTCAAGAGCAGCAGGATGCCGCCGGCGAGCCCCCATCCCGCTTTCACGAACATGAGCGCCGCCACGTGCGACGAGCCGCGGATATAGCGGACGCCCTCGGCAAGATCGGATGCGCCCGTCAGGGCGGCCAGGCCCCGCACGGGCGGCCGGACCGGCGGCGTCGAATCGTATCGCGTGGAGGCGATGAAGAGACAGGAGACGAAGAATGACGCGGCATTGACGGTGAACGCCACGTTCCTGCCGAAGGCCGCGGTGACGAGACCGCCGATCGAGGCGCCGATCGCCAGCATCGCCGACCATGTGGCGCTCGACAGCGCGTTGGCCGGCAGAAGCTCGGCGGGCGCCGTCACGTTCGGGATCGTGGCCGTGCGCGCCGGCTCGAAGAACGCTTGCGCGGCTACCGCCAGTCCGGTCACGACGTATGCGATCCAGACCTGATCGGCACGCCGTACGAGCAGCAGGCCCAGAATCAGGCAACCTCGTACCACGTCCGCGGCCATCATGATCCGCCGCCGGTTCACGCGGTCGACCACGACCCCCGCCAGCGGTCCGACGAGCGCGATCGGGAGCATCTGGACGATCAGCATCCACGCCACGGCCGTGGCCGAGCCAGTCAGGTCGAGCAGCAGCGCATAGACGGCAACGGTGTTGAACCAGTCGCCGAGCTGCGAAATCGTCTGGCCGATGTACAGCAGCCGGAAATTCCGGTTGCTCCGCAGGAGAGAGAGATACGGGTTCACGTCGCCTGTGCGTCCGACTTTCGAGGGACGGATCAGTATAATCGTCGCGATTCGATAAGCGTGCAGCTCCTGAGTCGATGATCGAACAACTCGACCACTACAAGATCCTCGAGCGGATTGGCGCCGGCAGCCTCGGCGAGGTTTACCGCGCGCGCGACACGCGTGTTGGCAGAACCGTGGCGATCAAGCTGCCTGGCCCCGAGCTTCAGGCGGACCGCGAACGGTGCGAGGCGCTTGCGCGCGACGCGCGTGCCGCGTCGGTCTTGTCACACCCGAACATCGCGGCGCTGTATGAGATTGCCGAAGAAGGCGGCCAGCTGTTTCTCGTCTTCGAGTTCGTGCCGGGCGAGCCGTTGAAGCGCGTCATTGCCGGACGCCCGCTCAACACACGCCGCGCCGTCACGCTTGCGACGCAACTCGCGGATGCGCTCGCCGACGCCCACGCGCTCGACATGGTGCACGGCGGCATGACCTCCGACACCATCATGGTGACGCCCAAGGGAAACGCCAAGATTCTCGACTTTGGCCTTGCTAGGTGGACCAGCCGTCCGTTTGCCGGAGACCTCGATCACCGGACGGACATCAGGGCGCTCGGGATGGTGCTCGTCGAGATGCTGACGGGAAGACAACCGGCGGCGGGCGCGGCCGGCCTCGGCTCCTCCATTCCGCCCGAATTGGCCGACGTGGTCTCGAAAGCCCTCGAAATCCGCGCCGAAGGCGGCTACGAAGCCGCAGCCACGTGCGCCGCCGATTTGCGCTCGGTCGCTGCGATGCTGGACATTCGCGCGGCGGCCGGCGAGCCCTCGCGCGTCGTTCCTCCACGACGCGACCGCGGTTCACGGGTCTGGGTCGTCGCCGCGGTTGTGCTGGTCCTGGGTGTCCTCGCGGCGATCTGGTTAGCAGGGCGCTGAAAAACACCCGCCCTCAACTCAAACGTAGAGCGTACAACGGAGAACACAGACCGTAGAATTCCGACGAACTTCTTCGTTCTACGTTGCGTTCTACGTTCAGGGCGATGTCTCTCAGCGCCCTGCTGCGAGGATTTCCGGCAGGCGAGCCGTGAAGGCCGATCGTGCCATCACTTCGTCCACCCCCGCCAGACGCGCGGCCTCGATGACATCGGTCTGGATGTGCGACGCGTAGCCCACGATACGAATCGCCCTTGTCGCCGGATCGCCCTTGATGGCCGCGACGGTGCCAAGCGGATCCGTCCGGGGATTGTTGAGATCCAGAATCACAAGGGTTGGCGTGCTGTCCCGGATGGCCGTCATCGCCGCACCGGAGGATCGGGCGAACGACACGGTGAGGCCGAGCTGGCTCGCGGCCGTCTTGATTTTCGAAGCGAACATCAGATCGTCGACAATGGCGAGAACCATGAGCGTTCACAATGATAGAGGAATGACGATTGAGATTCGAGCTGTCGCGCCGTTTTACAAGAACGGCTTCGTTCTCGCCTGTCAGGAAACCCGGGAAGCGGTCCTGATCGATCCCGGGGACGAAGTCGACGAACTGCTGGCGTTCTCACACCGTCAGGCGCTGTCGATTCGCCACATCCTGCTGACACACGCCCACGTGGATCACATCACCGGCGTGGCGGCCGCCAAACGGGTGCTGGACGCACCGGTCTACCTTCACCGAGACGATTTGTTTCTCTACGAGCGCGCCACCGAAATGGGCGCGATGTTCGGGTTACGCGTGGAACAACCGCCACCGGTGGACATTTTCTATGCACCCGGCCAGAACCTCGTGTTCGGAACGCTCGAAGCCCGGTGGCATCACACCCCGGGGCACTGTCCGGGGGGAGTCTGCCTCGAGGTCGGGAAGGTCGGCCAGCCGGGCATGGACCTGTTCGTCGGAGACACCTTGTTCGCCGACTCGATTGGCCGGACCGATTTGCCCGGCGGTGACGCCCCGACGCTGCTGGCCTCGATCCGCAACGTCCTGTTTCCGTTTGGTGACGACGCCCGCGTGTATCCGGGCCACGGTTCGGCCACGACAATCGGCCAGGAGCGCCGGACCAACCCTTATCTGACTGGACTCGTCTAACTCCCGGTAGCGGCCGCTGCGGCCGCCCGTCAGGCGTCCGTTCCAGAGGCCGCTACGCTCTTCCGATGGTGAGCTCTATGCGTCCCACGCGGAGGCGGTCGCCGCTCGCCAGGACGGCGCGTTCGACTCGCTTATCGTTTACGAACGTGCCGTTGGTGCTCGACAGATCGAGCACCTCGAGGCGGTCCTCCTGCGCGCTCAGCTGGCAATGCAGGCGTGACACCAGTGCAACATCCACAATGAAATCGGCACGCGGCGCGCGGCCCACGGTCTTGACTGTCCCGGGGGCCAGCCGGAATGTGAGCATTTCAGCCTCGGGTTCGGAGCCCTGCAAGATCCACATGGCACGGTATTTTATCCCCTCCCCCTGTTTTGAACTTCCAGCCGCGAGGTGACGTAGAAAGGTCATATGTCAGTGGGAAAACCGTCCCGGAAACGTTGGTATATAGGGCTTGGCGTCCTGGTGCTGCTGGGCGCGGGGGCCGCATGGGCCGCGAGGCTCAACGGCGCAGCCTCCGGGGTAGACGCCGCGAAGGTCGCGGTGGCGGAGCGCGGGACGATGGTGCGCTCGGTGGTGGCGACCGGGAAGATCGAACCGATCACGAAGGTCGAGATCAAGTCCAAGGCCAACGGCATCATCAAAGCGCTCCACGTGGACGTCGACAGCGTCGTCAACACCAACGACGTGCTGGTCGAACTCGACCGTGAACAACTCGAGGCGACCCTTCGCGGCGCCGAAGCCAATCTGCAGGCGGCGCGCGCGTCGCTCGAGGGCGCCCAGGCTGCTCTCAAGAAGAACACCGTTGAAGCGGAAGGACCTGACGTCGAATTCGCGCGCCGTGCGTACGACCGCGCAAAGATGCTGTTCGCCGAGCGCCTGATCGCGCAGTCGGCCCTCGACGATGCCCACAGTGCCGTGGATCTGGCGGAGAACCGCATGCGCGCGGCGCAATCGCAGCTCGCGGTGAGCGAAGCCAAGGTCACGGAGGCCAGGGCGCAGGTCGCACAGGCGAAGGCGGTGGCCGACCGTGATGCCGAGGATCTCGCCAACGCCACGATCCGCGCGCCGATTCGCGCGACAGTCCTCAGCCGCGACGTCGAAATCGGCAGCCCCGTCTCGTCGATTCTCAACCTCGGCGCCAACGCGACGCTTGTCATGACGCTTGGCGATATCGACAAGGTGTTCGTGCGCGGCAAGGTGGACGAGGCGGATATCGGCCGCGTGCGCCTCAATCAGCCGGCCAGAATCCGCGTCGAGACATTCAAGGATCGCGTGTTCAACGGCCACGTGACCCAGATCTCCCCGCTCGGGGTTGAGAAGGACAACGTCACGAGCTTCGAAGTGAGAGTCTCGATCGACAATCCTGGCAAAGAGCTGAAGGCCAACATGACCGCGAACGCGGAGATCGTGCTCGAAGAGCACGCCAATGCGTTGCTGATACCCGAAGCCGCGATTACATACGACGCGGAGAAGAAGGCCTTCGTGGACATCATCGACGCCGGTGCGCCGAATGGCCGGAAAAAAGCCCCGATCAAGGTCGGCGTGGGCAACGGCACCAAGATCGAGGTGCTCGACGGCCTCAGGCCTGGCGACAGGCTGTTGCTGCCAGGCTGATGCGGGAAGCGCTCGTTCAATCCCTCCAGAATCTGCGCGCGAACAAACTGCGCAGCTTCCTCACCATGTTCGGCATCCTCTGGGGCATGGTGTCGGTCGTCGTCCTGTCGGCGATGGGCGAGGGCTTTCAACAAGGGAACGTCAAGGTCCTGCGCGAGCTCGGGAAGAACATCGGCATTATCTGGGGCGGCCGCACGAGCATGCAGGCCGGCGGCGAACGGGCTGGCCGGGTCATCATGCTCACCATCGACGATGTCCGGGCGCTCGCGAACGAGTCATCGATGGTGGCGGTCGTGAGTCCAGAGCTGCAGTCGGGCGGCGTCCGCGCCAAGAGCGCCTATAACGCGGCGACGGTCGGGATCAGCGGCGTCGAGCCGCAGTACCAGGACATCCGCACGATCGAGCTCGAGTACGGCCGCAACTTCAACTGGCAGGACGAGGAGCGGGCGTCTCGCGTCGCGATCGTCGGCCACGACGTCGCCGAGCAGCTCTTTGGAAAACGCTACATCCTCGGCGAGGTGGTCACCTTCAACGGGATCTCCTACACCGTCGTCGGCAAGATTCGGAAGAAAGAGCAGGACAGCAATTACAGCGGGCCGGATAACAACAAGATTTTCGTGCCTTACGCGACGATGGCGAAGGACATGCCGCGGCGCGATGCCGATCCAGGTGCCGTGTCGAACATCATCGTCTCGCCAAAGGAATGGGTCGTTGCGGATCTGCCGCGTACCCTCGAGACACGGACGCGCCGGATTGAAGACATCGACTGGCCGCTCGAAAAAAACGTGCGCGCGGTCCTCTCGAGACACCATGGCTTCGATCCCGATGACAAGGACGCCATCGCCATGTGGGATACCTCGCTGAACACGCTGATGTTCGATCGCATGATCGGCCATATGCAGGTGTTCTTTACCATCGTGGGTATCGTCACGCTGGTGCTCGGCGGCATTGGCGTCATGAACATCATGCTCGTGGCTGTGAAGGAGCGGACGCGCGAAATCGGCGTTCGCAAAGCGCTCGGCGCGACAACCGCCCAGATCCAGCGGCAGTTCTTCTTCGAGGGATTTTTCCTCACGATGTTGAGCGGAGGCGCCGGACTGCTCCTGGCGGTTGGCCTCTGTCAACTGGTGAACCTGGCCAAAATGCCTGCGCGATTCGCGGGCATGCTCGTGTCCTGGGAGAGCGGCGTGCTGGCGCTCGGCATGCTGGTCCTGGTCGGCGTCGTGACGTCCACGTATCCGGCACGTAAGGCGGCTGAACTCCCGCCGGTCGAGGCGCTGCGCTTCGAGATGTGACATGAAATTCGCAACCCTGGGAGAGATCGTCCGCGAGGCTGGCTACGGCCTTTATCATCACCGCTTTCGCGCCGCGCTCTCCATGCTCGGCATCTCCTGGGGCATCGTCTCGGTCGTCGTGCTCCTGGCCTACGGTGATGGATTCCGGGGCGCGATCGACGCCGGTTTCAAGGGCGCGTATTCGGACGGCACGGTCATCGTGTTTCCTGGGCAGACGAGCCTCCAGACGGGCGGCGAGCGGGCCGGTAAACGCGTCCGCGTGACCATCGAGGACGTTCTGGCGATCGGTGAAATTCCCCTGATCAAGAACGTCAGCCCGGAGTTCATGCGCGACTTTCCGATCGTGTTCGGAAACAAGCAGTCGAGCCATCTCATTCGGGCGGTTGCCGCGTCGTATGGAAGCATGCGAAACGAGAAGCCGCAGCCGGGCGGCCGCTTTCTCGACGAGGAGGACGTGCGGCTGCGGCGGCGGGTTGCCTTCATCGGATCCGAAGTGCAGCGCAAGCTCTTCGCCGGCATTCCTCCCGTCGGCGAAACGATTCGCATCGGCGGCCAGCGGTTCGAAGTGGTGGGTGTCGGCGAAGAGAAAGTCCAGCTGTCGAACTACAACAGGCCCGATAAATTCTGCGTCTTCATTCCGTGGACGACCATGGGTGGGCTGACAGACAACAAGTACGTCGGCACGTTCATCTGGCAGGCGGTGACGCCGGAGCTCGAGGCGCAGGCGACAAAGAGCGTCCGTGAGTTCCTCGCGAACCGATATCGCTACAATCCCGCCGACGAGCGCGCCCTCAACCTGTTCGGCTCGTCGAAGGCGCACGAAGTCACGGGCCCGATCATCGATGGACTCAAACTCGTGCTCACGTTCATCGGCGTCGTGACCCTCGCCATCGGCGGCGTCGGCATCATGAACATCATGTTCGTGAACGTCCAGGAGCGAACCCGCGAAATCGGCGTGCGCATGGCCCTCGGCGCCCGCCGGCGTGACATCCTGCTGCAGTTCCTGCTCGAGGGGCTCGCCACCACGTTTGCAGGTGGCGTCATCGGGATCGCGGTCTCCTACGGCCTCGTCTGGCTCATCAGCCCGAGGCCCTTCCTGGCCGAGCTCCTCGACGATGCCAAGCGAAGCACCGACATCTATTTAATTTTGTCCAGCCAGCTGGTCGCGATGTGCGCGGGAATCCTGATGGTGGTGGGCCTCGTCGCCGGGCTGCTGCCGGCGCTCAAGGCCTCGCGCCTCGATCCGATCGAGGCGCTCCGGTACGAATAGGGCGGTCAGCGCGCGCTACTTCAAGGTTTTTTTCAGCCAATCCACCACCGCTGACGAGACGGCGGAGCTGACGTGCTTGTCGGCCAGAGTCGCGTACTCGTCGACTTCGCCGGTGGTCGCCGGCGCCAGCAGGTGATTGACGGCGGGCACCTTCACGACGTCCACGGAAGCCGGTTGTTTTCTGGCACGCGCGAGAGCCTCCAGGCGATCGGCATTGTCCGGGGTCACCTGCGTATCGAGCAGGCCCTGAACGATGAGGATCGGCTGGCGGACGCCTGGAACGAGCTTCGCGGGGTCGGTGTTCAGCAGGCTCTGGAACTCGGTGTTGTCGATCTGCCGGCGCACGTCCGGCGGAAACGCGTCGAGTCCTTTGCCTGTCATCGCCGCCTCGTTGATGCGCTTCTGGAGATCGATCCGCGTCTGCCGGTCCGCCTCCGGCAGGTTCGACCGGCTCAAGAGGCGCTGCTGCTGGGCGAGCACGAGATCGGAGCCGCTGACCCCGGGAGTTGCGAGGAGGACCACCGCCGCCACCCGTTTGTCCTTGCCAGCCGATATCAGCGAGACCAGGCCGCCTTCGCTGTGGCCGGCGACGGCAATGCGTTTGTCATCGACATCCTTGCGCTCGGTCAGGAACTTGATGGCAGCCCGCTGGTCGTCGGAAATATCCGTAAGGGCCGCGGTTTCAGGCCGGCCGCCGCTCTGACCCACGCCCCGTTTGTCGTAGCGCACCACGATGAACCCCGCGTCGGCCAGCGCGCCGGCCAGCTCCCCGAGCGTCGCGATCCCGAAGGCGAGGCCGTCGCGATCGGCCGGTCCGGCGCCGCCGACCAGCACAACCGCGGGCCGCGGCGAGTCGGCAGGCACGGTCGGCTTGGAGAGCGTGCCCGCGAGCGTGAACCCGTTTGCGGGAATCCGGACGCGCTCGTCGTTGGCCCGCGAGATGACGACCTGCCTGGACGCCACCGACGCGATGTCTTCGCGCACGACGTCGAGGTTCTGCGACGGCACGGTCAGACGAAGAAGCCGTCCGTTTTCATCGCCCCAGATAGTCAGATCGAGCGGAGCATTCGGCGTCGAGATCGTGACGTGAGTCCGTCGTGCGGCAATCAGCCGGGAGGACGTCTGAATCTGATCGGTCGAGCTGTCGACGACCGTCAGCGTCATCGAGACCTGCGGCAGGATGTAGACGGGAAAGGTCGCATTCGGCGAAGCCGTTCTCAGGCGGGCAGCCAGCGCCTCGTACGGCGAGAACAACCCGCTCGGCAGGACGATCGCGCCCTGCTCGATGGGATCGGACTTGGTCGTGGTCTGACCGGCGACAGTGATGTCGTTCTTCGCGGACGTGGCGTCGAAGGTCGTGTGGATCGCTTGCGGCTGATTCCTCACGGATGCGTCGATCGCGAACTCAACCGGATGCCAGTCTGCGGTGTAGCGGATTTCGAGGCGCCGGGCGACGATGTCGACGGGCGGAGCGATGCGTCCGGTGCTCAGGATGTCCCAGCCCTCGGCCGTGCGCATCACCGCGATCTGCTCGACGCCGACCTGCGCGGATCGAACGAATATCAGGAAGGTCGATGTGCTCACGCCCGGCCGCGGAAGCGGCGGCGCCGTCTGCTGAGCGCCCGCGATCGAGGCGGAGCCTGCCAGTGCAAGCGCCACCCAGATACAATGGCGAATTGACATGGCGTCAGCATATCAGGCCGCACGACAGACGGCGGCGTTCATCGACCGATCGAGCCGGGGCCGGATCGTCGTCAACGGGCGCGACCGCGCGTCGTATCTTCAGGGGCTGCTGACCAATGACATCCAGGCGCTGAAAACAGGTGAAGGCTGCTATGCGGCGTACCTGACGGCTCAGGGCCGGATGATTGCTGATCTGTGGGTCTACGAGCTCGGGGACGTGATTATGCTGAGCCTGGCCGGCGAATTGACGTCAACGGTCATGGCCAGGCTCGATCAGTTCATCTTTTCTGAAGACGTGCAGCTCGGCGACGTCAGCGAGGCCTTCGGCCAGGTTGCCGTCGTGGGACCGGATGCGGCGCGCGTCGTGGAGGCGCTTTTCGACGAGCCGCCCGCGGCCTCCCTCTCGGCCCTGCCCGAGCACGGCAACCTGCGCGGCCGCATCGGGCAGCAACCCGCCATCGTCACTCGCGTGACGGACACAGGCGAGCCCGGCTTCGACGTGTACGTCGAGCGCGGCCAGCTCGCCTGGTTGTACGACCGGCTGACGGCAGGCGGTGTGCCGAAAGCTGATGACGAGGCCGCCGAAGCCTTGCGCGT
>Ga0097621_100002571_pt1 | contig 12432 bp, 3 predicted proteins | sample KBSMisM72_FD_73165 | JGI IMG/M metagenome (GOLD analysis project Ga0097621, IMG submission 73165) | Miscanthus rhizosphere microbial communities from Kellogg Biological Station, Michigan, USA - KBS Miscanthus M7-2 (version 2) (version 2) | ecosystem: Host-associated > Plants > Roots >... | reverse complement strand
AAATCGGCCTCGATACCCCTCGAAACACACGAATCACACGATCCGTCCGCAGCGCTGCAAAACCCCGCTACGTGAGGTAGATCATGGTGCGCCTGCAGGGCGTGGCGGGCCTGTGAACTTTGTCACCAAACAATATTCAAGTGACTGAAACTAAAGAACTATATTCGATAAATTGATGAAAACTGGTTTCAGCTGTAAAGCGCGGCGATTTCATCTGTAAGCGCAGCAACGAAGGGCTGTGAGTTCGATCACACGGCATCCCTGGGCGAGTCCGTAGGCTTCGTCCTACAAAAATAGAAAAACCATTCAACTCCAGGGAGCAATACATGAACAGGACCTTCCGCGCCGTCGCGGCCTTCGCTTGCATCGCCGCAGCCTTTCCCGCACTCGCGCAGCAAAACAACAACAACCCGCTGGTCACCCGGCTCGAGGCGCACAAGGTGGTGCGCGCCGCGGACGGCACCGAGAAGCTCGCGCCGGCCGAGAGCGCCAGGCCGGGGGACGTGATCGAGTACGTCGCGACGTATCGCAACACCGGCAAGCAGCCGATCCGCAACCTCGAGGCGACGCTGCCCATTCCGCACGACACGGAGCTCGTCGACGGCAGCGCGCGCCCCGCCGGTGCGAAGGCGAGCCTCGATACGCGCGCCTTCGCCGCGATGCCGCTCAAGCGGCAGGTGGTGCGCGACGGCAAGCAGGTCGAGGAGACCGTGCCCGTCCGCGAGTACCGCTCGCTGCGCTGGTACGCCCCCGAGCTCGCCGCCGACAAGTCCGCCACCTACACCGCGCGCGTAAAGGTCCTCGACGACACGCCGCCCGCGGGCAAGGCGCCGCAATGACAACCCATTCGGAGAACGACCCATCCGGCCGCACGCCGGATACGCCGTTTTCGCAACCGCGTTCCACGCACAACAGCTCGCAACACTCACCGCAACACAGCAAAAACGACAAAGGGAGAACCACAATGACCACGACCACAGCCGGGAACCGGGGGGAAACCCTCCGCTACTGGGCGGCCGTGCTGATCTTCCTCGCCATGAGCGCGATGCTCGCGCTCGTGTCGAGGAACGCAGCCGCCGCTCCGGCAGCAGGCACCGTGATCGGCAACCAGGCGACGGCGACGTATAACGACGCCGGCGGCGCGCCGCGCACGGCGACGTCGAACCTGGTGCAGACCACGGTCTCGCAGGTGAAGTCCTTCACGCTGACCGCGGACGGCGCGCGCACCGCCGCACCGGGCCAGACGGTGTACTACCCGCACACGATCACCAACACGGGCAACGACACCGACACGTACGCGCTGAAGCCGCTTTCGTCGACGAACTTCGCCGGCGCCGCGGCCCCGCACGGCAACCTCACGTACTACATCGACGCGAACGGCGACGGCGTGCCCGACAACGCGACGCCGATCACGGGCACGGGCCCCATCGCCTCGGGCGGAATCTTCCGCTTCGTCGTCGCGGGCACGGTGCCCGGCGCGGCAGCGAGCACCGACACGGCCACGATCACGGTCTCGGTCCAGGACAACGGCGGCAGCGGCACCACCGCCACGAACGCGGACACGACGACGGTGGCGAGCTCGGTGATCACCGTCACCAAGTCGCTCTCGTCCACGAGCGGCCCCTCGCCGAGCGGACAGATCACCGTCACGCTGTCGTACACGAACTCCGGCACGGCCGTCGCGAACGACGTCGAGCTGCGTGACGTGCTGCCCGCGGGCATGACGTACGTGCCCAACAGCGGCGTGTGGAGCGGCTCGGCAACGGCGCTCACGGACGCGGCGCTCGGCGATCCCGCCGGCATCGCGTACGACTGGAACGTGACCGTCCCGAACCGCGTGACCGCGAAGATCACGACGGTCCCGGCGAACTTCTCCGGAAGCGTGAGCTTCAAGGTGACGGTGAACGCCGCGCCCGGCATGGTCACCAACATCGCGCAATACCTCACCGCGACGCAGACCACGGCCGTCAACACCAACCCGGCGACCTACCAGGTGCTGCGCGTGGCCGACGTGATCACCAACGGCTCGACCACCAACAGCAACACGGTCAAGCATAGCCAGACGGTGACCCAGCCTTCCGCCGGCGCGGGCTCCACGTTCACGTTCTCGAACGTGGTGTGGAACACGGGCAACGCCGCGGACACGTTCGTGGTCTCGATGGCCGGCCAGGCCTCGTGGCCCGCGGGCACCACGTTCACGCTGCTGCAGTCGGATGGCGCCACCTCGCTCATCGCGAACACGACGCCGCAGATCCCGACGTACAGCACGACCGGCCCCAACTGTCCCGCGGGCTATGCCGTGGACAGCGCGACCCAGCACTGCGGCTACATCGTGATCCTCAAGGTGCAGCTGCCGGCGAACGCCTCGGGCGGCCCGTACTCGGCGACCATCACCGCCACGTCGAGCTTCGACGGCTCCAAGTCGGACTCGGTGACGGACACGCTCACGACGGTCGCGGCCAACACGGTCGACCTCACGTACGGCTCGGCGCGTAGCGACTCGAACCCGGCGGGCACGACGACTGCCGGGAACAACGGCTTCGGCTCCACCGGCACCACGCCGGTTCCGACCGCCGCCGCTACCGTCACGCCTTCGCCTACCGGCCCCACGGTCACGCGCTTCCCGCTTTACGTGAACAACACGGGTGCGGTCAACGACAACTTCACGTTGTCGACGGCCGGGACGCCCGCGGGCTGGAGCGTGGTGTTCCGCGCTGATGGCGGCAACAACAACTGCTCGACCGTGGGCTCTTCGCTCACGTCCACCGGCACGATCAGCGCGGGCTCCAACCGCCTGGTCTGCGCGGAGGTGACGGTGCCGGCCACGACGTCGCAGCAGGCCGCGCCCAACACCTACAGCCTGGACTTCAGCGTGGCTTCGGCGACCAACCCCACGGGTGTCACCGATTCGCTGCGTGCGACGGTCACGGTCACGACGGTGAGCAGCGTGTCGGTCACGCCGAACAACACGCAGCAGACGTTCCCGGGCGGTTCGATCACGTACACGCACACGATCGCCAACCTGGGCAACAACGCCGAGACCATCTCGTTCGCGTCGGGCTTCCTCGCCGATTCGCGCGCCGGCTCGGGCTGGACCTCGGCGGCTTACGTGGACGGCAACGGCAACGGGATCTTCGAGCCCGGTGTCGACGACGTGCCGGCCAACCTGCTGTCGACGTCGAAGACGCTCTCCCTGCCGGTCAACGGCTCGGTCACGATCTTCGTGCGCGTGTTCGCTTCGCCCTCCGCGGTCGGGACGGATCCGGCCAACGTGACGACGCTTACCGCGAAGTACAACGGTGGCACCGCGTCCGCGTCGGCTACGGACACGACCTCGGCCACCGACGGACTGGTCCTGCTGAAGGAGCAACGCACCACGCTCTGCACCGACCCGAACCCGGCCACCACGTACTCGACGGCAGCGATCCCGTCGGGCGCGGCGACGGCCCCGGGCCAGTGCCTGCAGTACCGCATCACGGCGACCAACACGACGGCGAGCTCCATCTCCGCCGTGGTGGTCAACGACAACATCCCCGCGAGCACGCACCAGTGGAACGCGTGTGGCGTGCCGGCGACCACTGCCGGCACCATCACTTCGCCTGGGGACAACGCCACCGGGAAGATCAGCGCGTCGATCGGTGCGCTTGCGCCGCTCGCGAGCGCGCAGGTCACCTTCTGCGTGCGCATCGACCCGTGATGACGATGTCACTGCACCCGGTGCCGGCCTCCCTGATGGCCTCCGGGTGACTTGCGGAGGCGCCGCCAAAGCGGCGCCTCCTTTTTTCGGTGCGGCTTCGGTCCCGAGGCCGCAGCGAAAAAGCAGCAGGGAACGAACAAACAAATACCAATGACGACGAGCGACGGGGAGGGCGAAAGGGGACTGGGGCGCAGCATGCGTCGCGTCGCCGCCTGTGCGCTCGCCGCCCTCGCCTGCGTCGCGGCGGCGGTGCAGGCCACGGTCCCGGGCACGGTCATCCAGAACCGCGCCAATGCGACCGGCCAGGTGTCGGCAGGAACCGTCGCCCGCGATTCCAACGTCGTGAGCGTCACGGTCGGCGCGGCCTCCGCGAAGAACGTGAGCGCGGTGCTCGCCGCGAGCACCACCGTCGAGTCCGACGCGGGTGCCAGCGTGCTCATCGCGCACACGCTCACCAACACCGGGGCTGCCGGCGATGCCTTCACGCTCGCGATCACCGACCGCGGCATCGGCGGCTGGACCTTCGGCTCGGTCGCGCTCTTCGCCGACGCGAACGGCGACGGCCAGCCCGACAGCGCCACGCCGATCGTGGCCCCCGTCATGCTCGCGCCCGGCGAGGTCTTCCGCTTCGTCGCGCGCCTCAGCGTCCCGAACACACTGCAGGCCCCGGCGCAGAACGACGCAACGGTCTCGGCCGTGGGCAGCAGCGGCGCGCGGGCCGACCCGGTGATCGACCGCGTGCAGCTTCGCCTGCACATTCCCCTCGACTGCGGCATCGTGAGCAAGAGCATCTCGCGCGACGCGGGCCCGACGCCGGGCAGCGCGCCGGTGCGCATCACGCTGGGCTACGACGCGTGCGACAAGCCGCGCGCGCGCATCGTGATCGGCGACGTGTTGCCGGCGGGCATGCGCTACGTGCCCGGCAGCGGCCGTTTCAGCGCCGCGCCGGACGTGGCGCTCACCGACGCGATCGTGGGGACGGACCGCCAGGGCGCCCCGGGCGCCCCCGAGGTCGCGTACGACTTCGGTGCGACCACCGCCAACGCCGTCACCGCCACCGTGTTCAACGTTCCCGCGCACGGCGCCGGCAGGGTCACGTTCGATGTCGAGATCGCGCCCGGCCTGGCCGTCGGCAGCGTGATCCCGAACTCGGCCCGTTACACCTTCTACGATGTGGGCGACCGCTACGCCCTCCAGGGGCAGACCAACACCGTCACCTATACGGTCAACGGCCGCACCGGCTTCGACCTCACCGGCGAGCGCGTGGCCACGGCGGAGCCGGGCACGACCGTGAGCTTCACCAACGTGCTCGCCAACCGCGGCGACTATCCCGACACGTTCGACATCACGCTCTCGGGCAGCACCTTCCCGGAGGGCACGACCCTCGCTCTCTTCAAGGGCGACGGCGTCACGCCGCTCGCCGACACGGACGGCAACGGCACGCCGGACACGGGCGTGGTGCCCGCGGGCGGAACCTATCGCATCGTGGTGAAGGCGACGATCCCGGCGAACGCGCCCGCGGGCTCGTACAAGGTCACCAAGACCGCGCGCTCCGCCGCATCGCCGGCACGCACCGCCAGCGCCGAGGATGCGGTGGCCGCGCTCGTCGCGCGTTGCATCACGACTTTCGAGCCCGACAATGCCGCGCAGGTCGCCCTGGGCCAGCACGTCACGTACACGCACTGGCTCACCAACCGCGGCAATTGCGACGACACCGTGCACGCCGCGGCGGGCTATCTCGCCGACAGCCGCCCCGGGTGGACCTCGGCGGTGTACGTGGACAACCCGCTTGCCGGCGGCGGCTCGGTGCCCGGCGCCCTCGATGCGACCGACACGCCCGTGCAGCAGGGCTGGACCGCCACGCTCAAGCCGGGGCAGTCGCTGCGGCTCCTCGTGGACGTGCGGGCGCCCCCGGCCGATGCGGCCAAGGCGGCGAGCGACACGAACCTCACCACCGTCGTCATCACGAGCGGGCAGGGCGCTCGCCTCGTCGCGCACGACACGACCACGGCGAACGGCGGCGACGCGCCGGCCGCGCAACGGGACGCAATCCGCAACTTCACCGACGGCAGCTTCGGCGCTCCGACGCCGTGGGCGCCGGTGGGCGGCAACCTGTGGCTGCGTGCCGACGCGCCCGCCTGCAACGCGGCGCCGGGCGAGATCGAGCGGCGCACCGTGCGCATCACGAATGCGAATGGCGACCGCGAGGAATTCACCGCGGTGGAGACCGGGCCGGACACGGGCGTCTTCATCGTGCCCGCGGTGTCCGTGGCGGCCGGCAGCGCCGTCGCGGGCGACCATGTGGTGCAGGGCAGCGCCAACGATGTGCTCGATATCGAGATGCTCGGCTGCGGCCGCCGCATCGAGGCGCTGGTCACGCTGATCGAGGGCATGAGCGTGGTGTTCGACAGCCGCACGAACGATCCGATCGAAGGCGCGACGGTCACGCTGCTCATGGCGAAAGACGGCCGGTGCCTGCAGACGCCCGCCTCGTGGTCCACGCACACGTCCACGAGCGCGAATCCCGTGCTCACCGCGAAGAACGGCCGCTTCGCCTTCCCCTCGATGGCGACGGGCGAGTACTGCGTGAAGGTCGAGCCGCCCAACGGCTATCGCTTCGCTTCCCAGGTGCCGTGGAATCGCCTCCCCGAGGGCCGCAACCTGCTCGTGACGGGCGCCACGCGCGGCGGCTCCTACGGCGATGCATTCCTCCTGGCGGCCGGCGGCGTGGTCGTGGTCGACATCCCGGTCGATGCCGTCGCGCAGGACGGGCTCTTCCTGCAGAAGCAAGCCGCGCGCAGCGTGGCGGAAGTGGGCGAGTTCGTCGATTACACGCTCGAGCTGCGCAACGCCACGGGACATGCGCTCGACCGCGGCGCGGTCACCATCGCGGACGACCTGCCCGCGGGCTTTGCGTATGTCGCCGGGAGCGCACGCCGCGAGGGCGCTGTCATGGCCGAGCCCGTGACGGCTGCCTCGCGCATCGTCTTCACGCTGGGCGCCGTGGACCCCGATGCCGACATCAAGATCACCTATCGGGTGCGCATCGGGCCCGGCGCGCTGCAGGGAGATGGCGTGAACCGCGCGCAGGCGCGCTACGCCGCGAACGGCACGACGACCCTTTCCAACCAGGCGAGCGCGAAGGTGCAGGTCAGCGGCGGCGTCTTCACCGGCAAGGGCTTCATCCTCGGCAAGGTCTTCCTCGACTGCAACGTGAACGGCGTGCAGGACGCCGGCGAGCGGGGCGTGCCCGGCGTGCGCCTGCTGCTCGAGGACGGCACGTACGTGATCACCGACGGCGCCGGCAAGTTCAGCTTCTACGGCATCTCGAACCGCACCCACGTCCTCAAGCTCGACCGCACGACCCTGCCCGTGGGCGCGACGCTCGAAGCCATCAGCCAGCGCAACCTGGGCGATGCCGGCAGCCGCATCGTGGACCTCAAGGCGGGCGAGCTGCATCGCGGCGACTTCGCGATCGCCGGCTGCGACGCGGGCGTCGTGCAGGAAGTGACCGACCGCGCCGACGCCCTCGCGAAGAAAGCCGACGAGCTCGGCCTGCTCGCGAGCGCCAAGCTGGAGCCCGACCGCATCCCCGTCTCCGATCCGCGCTCGCTGCCCGCCAGCGGCGTGGTGAGCGCCGCTGCGACGAACGCCGTCGCCCCGGCGAACGCCGGGGCCCAAGTTCCCCCCGTCGCCCCGGCGAAGGCCGGGGCCCAGGTTCCCCCCGTCGCCCCGGCGAAGGCCGGGGCCCAAGTTCCCCCCGTCGCCCCGGCGAAGGCCGGGGCCCAATCTCCCGTCGACCTCGAAAAGCTCGTCCCCACCCTCGACAACAAGCTCGGCTTCATCAACCTCGCCGACGGCGAAACGCTGCCCTATGCGCAGACGACGGTGCGCGTGAAGGGCACGGCCGGCGCCGTCTTCGCGCTCAGCGTGAACGGCGTCGACGTGAGCGAGAAGAAGGTCGGCAAGCGCTCGGTCCTGGACGACAAGCAGCTCCAGGCGTGGGAATACATCGGCATCGACCTGGTGCCTGGGGACAACACGCTCGTGCTCTCGCAGCGCGACCCGTTCGGCAACGAGCGCGGCAGGCAGGCGATCCACGTGAAGGCGCCGGGACGCCTCGCGCAGGTCGCGATGCTCGTGCCGAGGGCCGCGGTCGCGGACGGCCGTACCGCCGCGAAGATCCTGGTCCGCCTGCTCGACGCCAACGGCCTTCCCGTCACGGTGCGCACGCCGGTCACGCTGGAAGCGAGCCGCGGCGTGTGGGAAGCCGAGGACCTCGATCCCCTCCAGCCCGGCACGCAGCTGATGATCGAGAACGGCGAGCGCATGGTGCAGCTCATGTCCCCGGTCGAGCCGGGCGAGAGCGTGATCGTGGCCAGCGCCGGCACCGTCAAGGCGGAGGCCCGGCTCGACTTCCTGCCGGAGCTGCGCAGCCTCGTGGCCGCCGGTGTGCTCGAAGGCGTCGTCAACGTGCGCCACCTCGACGCGAAGTCGCTCCTGCCCGCCCGCGCCGGCGACGGCTTCGAGCAGGAGCTGCAGCACCTGTCGCGCACCAGCGCCGACGGCAAGCGCGAGGCGGCCGCGCGCGCCGCCTTCTTCCTCAAGGGCAAGATCCGCGGCGATTACCTGCTCACCGCCGCGTACGATTCCGACAAGGACACGCAGGAGCGGCTCTTCCGCGACATCCAGCCCGACGAGTTCTATCCCGTCTACGGCGATGCGGCGGTGCGCGGCTTCGACGCGCAGTCCACGGCACGCATGTACCTTCGCGTCGACCACAACAAGTCGTACCTGCTGTATGGCGACTTCACCACGCAGGCCGACGCGAGCTCCCAGCGGCGCCTCGCCACGTACAGCCGCTCGCTCACCGGCGTGAAGGAGCATTACGACAACGGCCGCGTGGCCGCCAACGTGTTCGCGAGCCGCGACACGACGCGCCAGGTGATCGACGAGGTGAAGGCGAACGGCACTTCCGGCCCGTACGAGCTCTCGACCGCGAACGGCCTCGTGAACAGCGAGAAGGTCGAGATCCTCACGCGGGACCGAAACCGCCCGACGCTCATCCTCAAGTCCGTCGCCCAGGCCCGCTTCTACGACTACGAGATGGAGCCGCTCACCGGCCGCATCCTCTTCAAGTCGCCGGTGCCCTCGCTCGACGCGGACCTGAACCCGCTGTCGATCCGCATCACGTACGAAGTGGACCAGGGCGGCGACTCGTTCTGGGTGTTCGGCGGCGACGCGCAGGTGAAGGTCGCCGGCGGCGTCGAGGTGGGCGGCACGGTGGTCGAGGACCGCAATCCGGCCGCGCCCTTCAAGCTGCGCGGCGCGAACGCGCTCGTGAGCCTCGGCGAGAAGACCACGATGGCCGTGGAAGTCGCCCGCGCCGAGCACCCGGACACCGACCGTGCGGGCAACGCCGGGCGCATCGAGCTCAAGCACGAAGGCATCCGCCTCAAGATCGATGCCTTCGCCGCGCACACCGATGTCGCGTTCGACAATCCCGGCGCGTACTTGAGCCAGGGCCGTGGCGAATCCGGCGCGCGTGCCGCGTACAAGGTGGACGATGCCACGACCCTGAAGGCGGAGGTGCTGCGCACCGAGGACGTGGCGGCGCACAACCGCCGCGACGGCGCGATGGTTTCCGCCGAGCACGCCTTCGCGAACGGCATCAAGGCCGAAATCGGCGTGCGCCGCGCGCACGAGGAGGGCGGGCCGGCGATCCCGCCCACGATCGTGGGTGAAGGATCGGTCGCACCCAACGACGTCACCAGCGTGCGCACGCGCGTGACGGCGCCGATGCCGCTGGTGAAGGCGGACGCCACGGTCTACGGCGAGGTCGAGGTCGATACGCAGGACACCGACCGCAAGGTGCTCGCCGTCGGCGGCGACTATGTCCTGCCCAACCATGGCAAGGTCTACTTCCGCCACGAGTTCATCTCGTCCCTCACGGGCCCCTACGGCCTCAATGACCAGCAGCGCCAGAACGCGACCATCCTCGGCGTCGACACCGAGTACATGAAGGACGCGCGCCTCTTCAGCGAATACCGCCTGCAAGACGCGGTGAACGGCGGCGATGCCCAGGCCGCCGTCGGCCTGCGCAACCTGTGGACGCTCGCCGGCGGCGGCGTGCGCCTCGGGACCAGCCTCGAGCACGTGCATTCGCTCTCGGGCAACGACAGCGCCGAGAGCACCGCGGTCGCCCTCGCGCTCGAGTACGTGGGCAGCCCGCTGTGGAAGGGGTCGACCCGCATCGAGCTGCGCGACGCCGCCTCGCAGCAGTCGCTGCTGCACACCATCGGTGTCGCCTCGCGCATGAGCGACGACTGGACCTTCCTCGGCCGCAACACGCTCTCGATCGCGAAGAACAAGGGCGGCGAGCTGGACGGCGCCGAGCACGTGCTCGACCGCATGCAGGCGGGCGTGGCCTACCGCGACACCGCCACCGACAAGGTGAACGCGCTCGCCCGCGTGGAGCATCGCCAGGAGAGCGACGACACGCAGACGGGCATGAACCTCAAGCGCACGACCGACATGGTGTCGCTGCATGCCGACTGGAAACCGATCCGCCCGTTCCTCTTCACCGGCCATTACGCCGCCAAGTGGACGAAGGAGGATTCGAATGCGGTGCCCACCCGCTACCGTGCGCAGCTCGCGGGCGGCCGCGCCACTTGGGAGTTCGCGCCGCGCTGGGACGTGGGGCTCGCCGCGAGCGGCCTCTTCGGGGAGCCGGGCCAGTCGCGCCAGTACGGGCTGGGCCTCGAGGTCGGCTACCTCATGACCACCAACCTGTGGGTCTCGGCCGGCTACAACGTGCTTGGCTACCATGACGACGAGCTCGCCGGCGGCGAGTCCACGCGCAAGGGCGTCTACGTGCGGATGCGCTACAAGTTCGACGAGACCACCCTCGGCATGGGCGAGGCGGCGAAGTGATGCGCGGCCGGAGCGCCCTCGCGCTGCTCCTGCTGCTCGTGGCGACGCTGGCTGCCGGCGTCGTGCAGGCGGCCTTCACCGTGACGCGCACGTCGTCCGCGACGTTCTATACCGACACCAGCGTCACGCCGAACATCGTCTGCAACTACCAGGCATTCGGCGTGACCAGCTCGACCGCGGTGGCGGACGTGTGGATGCGGGCCGCGAATTTTTCCGGCGGGCTCGGCCTCGGCGGCAACGACGACGGCGTGCAGCACCTCGGCGGCTTCACCGCGGGCCAGACCCGCTACGCGTTCTTCTACGTGTGCTCGTCGTTCACCGGCTCGACCACGACCGCGTCGCTCGACGTGACCGCCTACGACCGCAACCCGTCGCTCGCGGGCGCCGCGGTGCTGGGCGGGCCGAACGCCTTCTCCTACACCATCGACAACACGCTGATCAAGGCGGGCACCAACCAGGTGACCGTGATCTTCGCCGGCCCCAACCCTTCCGTCATCGGCGGCGTGGTCACGATGACGGTGGAGGGGGACACCGGCACCCTCGGCAACGCGCCCGGACCCAACGGCCCGTTCTCGTTCACGCCGGCCTCGTTCACCAACTGGCGTGCCGACTCCTACGAGCTCTTCGCGACCAACGTGAGCTTCAGCGGCGGCAACTCGGGCAGCTACGACAACCAGCTCGCCATCGCGTCGATCGCGAGCAGCGCCGATACCCACTACGTCGCCACTTATTACTTCCGCGCGCTCGGCGGCACGATCGCCTCGACGCCGCTCTCGCCGATCGTGGACATCGCGAGCGGCACGCAGATGAAGCACACGGACACGACCAAGGGCGCGTACGGCAGCGGCCTGCTGCCGATCGAGCCCGCGAGCAACTCCGTATTGCTGTCGAAGCTCGTGAGCGCGGCCACGCTGCCCGCGCAGGGCGGGACGGTGACCTACACGTTGCGGGTCACGAACAGCTCCGGCTACACGATCGTGCTGCTCGACGACTTCGTGGACACGCTGCCCGCCGGCGCCACGTACGTGAACAACTCGTCCACCTTCGCCGGCACCGCGACCAGGAATCCCACGATTTCGGGACAGACGCTCACGTGGAACGCGCCATTCTCGATCGGGCCCGGCGCGAGCGCGGACTTGGTCTTCCAGGCCACCCTTCCCGCGACCCCCGGGCTTTACACGAATGCCGCCATCGCGCACATCGGCTCGACGGTGATCGACACGACCTACAGCACCACCGACAACGCGCCCGCCACCGCCGCTACGCGTGTGCTCGCCGCACCCACCGCCGCGAAGGCCTTTGCGCCGGTCGCCACGGCGGTGGGCAGCACCTCGACCCTTACGCTGACCCTCGCGAACCCGAACGCGACGGCCGCGCTCGCGGGCGTGGCCATCGCCGATACCTATCCTGCGGGCCTGGTGAATGCCGCCACACCGAATGCCGCCACGACGTGCACGGGTGCGACGATCACCGGCGGCGTGGCGGGCGGCAACACGCTCGGCCTCACCGGCGCCACCATCGCCGCGGGCGCCTCGTGCACGTTGTCGGTTGCGGTGACCTCGGCGGCCGCGGCCGCCTACACGAACACCACCGGAACCATCGCCTCGGCCAACGGCGGCACCGGCACGACAGCCTCCGCGTCGATCACGTTCACCACCCGGCCCACGCTCGCGAAGACATTCACGCCGGCCAGCGTGGCGCTCGGGGCCAGTTCGCGCGTGGCGATCGCGGTCACCAACAACAACAACGTGAGCCTCACGGGGCTTGCGTTCAGCGATCCGCTGCCCGCGGGCATGACGGTC
>Ga0097621_100002570_pt1 | contig 12432 bp, 12 predicted proteins | sample KBSMisM72_FD_73165 | JGI IMG/M metagenome (GOLD analysis project Ga0097621, IMG submission 73165) | Miscanthus rhizosphere microbial communities from Kellogg Biological Station, Michigan, USA - KBS Miscanthus M7-2 (version 2) (version 2) | ecosystem: Host-associated > Plants > Roots >... | reverse complement strand
CGCCAATCGCCCACAGCGCGACGACGATTGCGGCCGCCAGCGCGAGAAAGCGCACGTAGCGCTTAGTGTCCGTTGCCGTCGCGCTCCTTCGATGCGTTGGCCGCGTCGTCCTTTTGGGCGGCGTCGTCCAACCGGGCTTCGCGGGCGGCCGCGAGCGATTCCTTCACCATGTTGTACAGACCGCCGACGATCCCGATGAAGAAGCCGCCGATGATGCCCCAGGGACTTGTGCCGAACTTGGCGTCGATCCAGTAACCGACGAGAGCGAGTCCTGCCGTGGCCCCGGCAAGTTCAAGGCCCACACCGGAATAACGGATCCAGGCTGGAAAGCGGTCAGCCATGCCTCGCCCAACCGCGAAGTATAGCGTACCTTGTGAAAACATTCACGCGCAGACCTGAAGGCCTGCACCACGTCACTTGAGGGCGGCTGCCAGTCCCACGGCGCCGAGGGTGCGCGCCGACGCCTCGGCCGCGTCGAACAGCAGGCGTGGGTAGACGCCGAGCAGGATCGTCGCGACAACGGCGACGGCGACTGCCGCCGCCAGCGACGGGCTGAAGACAGGCGCCGCGGCCGTCGCGTCCTTCCGGAGGTACATGAAGACGACCACGCGGATGTAGTAATAGAGCGAGATCGCGCTGTTCAGCACGCCGATCACCGCCAACCACACGAAGCCGGCTTCGATGGCGGCGCCAAACAGCCAGAACTTCCCCATGAATCCGGCCGTCGGCGGGATGCCGCCGAGCGACAGCATGAACAGCAGCATCGCGAACGCCGCGACCGGCCGCCGCTGATACAGCCCGGTGAGATCTTTCAGCTCGTCGCCGATGACGTTCTGCTGCCGCATGAGCACGACGATGCCGAAGGCGCCGAGCTGCATGAACGCGTAGATGAACAAGTACACGAGCGTCGCGGTCACCCCGCGGCTGTATCCGGCGCCGGCGGCGACGATGCCGATCAGCAGATAGCCCGCATGCGCAATCGACGAGTACGCGAGCATGCGTTTCAGGTTGCTCTGCGTCAGCGCCGCGAGGTTGCCCACCGTCATCGTGACGATCGCGAGCACCTCGAAGAGAAGACGCCAGTCGGCGCTCAGCGACGGCATGCCCTCGAGGAAGATCCGCAAGAGCATCGCGAACGACGCCGCTTTCGATCCAACCGAGAGGAACGCCGTCACCGGCGTCGGCGCGCCTTCGTACACGTCGGGCGCCCACATATGGAACGGCACTGCGGCGATCTTGAACCCGACGCCGGCCACGACCAGAATCACCGCCAGCACCAGACGCGGATCGCGTTCTTGTCCGACGAACGCCGTCGCCATCGTCCGGAGGTTCGTCGTCCCCGAGAGGCCGTACATCAGCGACATGCCGTAGAGCAGGATGCCGAGCGAAAACGCGCCGAGCAGGAAGTACTTCACCGCCGCTTCGTTCGATCGCTGGTTGGGCTTGATGAAGCCCGCCAGGATGTAGAACGCCACGGCCATCGTCTCGAGCCCGATGAAAATCGAGATGAGATCGATGCCGCTCGCCATGATCATCATGCCGAGCGTCGTGCAGAGAATCAGGAAGTAGTACTCGCCTGGGCTCACGCGTTCGATTTCGATGTACTTCATCGACATCAACACGGTGATGGCCGCGGCGCCGAGAAACAGCACCTTGAAGAACAGCGCGAACCGATCGACCGCCAGCAGGCCGTGCGCCACCTCGACGTGCGTCGACGTGAACGGCGCGAGCGAGGCGGCGGTGGCCGCGAGCGCCAGCAGCGTAATCCAGCCGAGCGCTTTGCTGCCGCGCGGCAGGAGCACGTCCGCAATCAACACGACGAGCGACCCGCCCGTGAGCACCAGCTCGGGCAGGATGTAATAGAAATCGCTTGTCGACAGGCCGGCGGGCATTTAGCGCGCTTCTCCCTGAGGCTGCGGCAACGGCTTCCCGTCCGGCCCGCAGGGCGCCGCTGCCAAGAATCGCCCGACGTTGTTCGGATCCTCGACGGCAGCAGCCGTCGGCGCGCCTCCGCCACACACCGACGCGTATTGCGAGTTCACGCGCATGACGATGTGGTTGACCGACGACTCGAGCCGGCGCAGGAACGGCGACGGATAGATGCCCATCCATACCGCCAGCACCAGAAGCGGCGCGAACGTCGCGAACTCACGATGACTGAGATCGGGCAGGCGCTCGTTCTTCGGGTTTTCGATCTTGCCGAACATCGTCCGCTGATAGAGATAGAGCATGTAGGCCGCACCGAGCACGACGCCGCTTGCGGCAAACGCCGCCCACACTTTGCTCGCGACGAACACACCCTGCAGGATCAGAAACTCGCCGATGAACCCGTTCAATGTCGGCAGGCCGATCGACGACATCGTCATGATCAGGAAGATCGCCGCGTAGACCGGCATGACCTTCGACAGGCCGCCGTACTCGGAAATCTCGCGTGTGTGCCGCCGCTCGTAGACGATGCCGACGATCAAGAAGAGGGCGCCGGTCGAGATGCCGTGATTCAGTTGCTGGATGATGCTTCCGGTGATGCCCACTGGGTTCAGCGCGAACATCCCCAGCATGACCATCGCCATGTGGCTCACTGAGGAGTACGCGACGAGCCGTTTCCAGTCCTTCTGCGCAAGCGCGACGAGCGCGCCGTACACGATGCCGATGATCGACAGCACGACGATCATCGGGACGAAGTGCCGCGACGCGTCGGGCAGGATCGGCAGGCTGAAGCGGAGGAACCCGTAGGTGCCCATCTTCAGCAGCACAGCCGCCAGAATGACTGAACCCGCCGTGGGCGCGTCCGTGTGGGCGTCCGGCAGCCACGTGTGAAACGGAAACATCGGGACCTTGATCGCGAACCCGAGGAAGAACGCGAGGAAGATCCACCACTGCATGTTGAACGGGACCGAGAGTTTGTGGAACGCCGTGACGTCGAACGTGTACACGCCCGTGAGGCTGTGGTTGTAGAAGTAGAGCGCCAGAATACCCAGCAGCATCACGACGCTGCCGACGAGCGTGTAGAGGAAAAACTTGATCGCCGAATACAGACGGTTGGCGCTGCCCCAGATGCCGATGAGGAAATACATCGGGACGAGCATCACTTCCCAGAACAGGAAGAACAGCAGGAAGTCGAGCGACATGAAGGCGCCGAGCATGCCCGTCTGCAGCACGAGCAGGAAGATGTAGTACTCCTTGACGCGCTCGGTGATCGCGGTCCACGACGACAGCACCGCGATGAACCCCATCAACGTCGTCAGCAAGATCAGGAGCGTCGAGAGGCCGTCGACGCCGAGGAAGTATTCGGCGCCGATTGACGGAATCCACGGGGCACGCTCGACCAGCTGGAAGTCGGCGCCCGACGGCTGATACCGGTACCAAAGCGGCACCGAAATCACAAACCCGATCAGCGTGACGATATTCGCGACCCAGCGGATCGCGTTCTCGTTCTTCTTGTTGATCAGGAGCAGAATCAGCGCGCCGGCGAGCGGCGTGAACAGAATGATCGAAAGGAGATGGTTATCCATATCAGCGCGCGAAGATGAACAGATACATGCTGACGAACGCGAAGACGCCGAAGAGCATCAGCAGCGCGTAGTTCTGCACGAGCCCCGTTTGAAGCTTCCGGAACCAGAAGCTCCCTTCCTCACAGATTCGTCCGACGAGGTTCACCAGGCCGTCGACAACCGCTCGATCAGTGAGGCCGGAGAACCAGGCGCCGATCAGCGTGAACCATCCACTGCCGTTCACGACGCCGTCGACTACCCTCCGATCGACGACCCACAGGCCCTTGCCGGCGTTGAACGTCCCAGAGATGACGGTCTTGTCGTACAACTCGTCGACGTAGTACTTGTTCGAGAGCACACGATGCGCGCCGGCCCACTTGTCGGCGAGCTGCTCGGAGATTTCCGGGTCCTTGACGTAGAACTTGTTCGCGAGCGCGATGCCGCAGATCGCGACGAGCAGCGAGAACCCCATCAAGCCAAGCTCTACGTTCCTTGAGACGTGCGCCTCGGCGTTCTCTTCGTGCTCGACCGCCTCGGCGGCGTGCTCGCCCGCCGGTGCCGACGCCGTGAAGCTCGGCTCGAGGAACTTCTCAATCGCGTTGCCTCCACCAAGCGCAACGGGAATCCCGACCAAGCCGGCGACGATCGCGCCCACGGCCAGCGTCATCAACGGGAACGTCATCGGCGTTGGCGACTCGTGCGGTCCATGCCATGGACCGTGTCCGTGGCCGCCGCCGTGATCGTCGTGCGGCTCCGCGGGACCGTGGCTCACTTCGTGATCGTCCTTGTGCGCTTGTCCGTGCGCGTGGGCGTCCGCCGGATGCGACACGTCGTGCTCCGCGGCCGCCGCCACCGCGGCGTGCGACGCGGTTTCCCACGCCGGACCTCGATAGCCGCCGAAGAACGTCATCGACATCAGGCGATACATGTAGAACGCGGTCATGAACGCCGTGACGACCGCGACCACCCAGATCACTTTGTTGTGCTGAAACGCCTTGAAAAGAATCTCGTCCTTACTGAAAAACCCGGATAACGGGGCGATGCCGGATATCGCCAGCGTGCCGATCATCATCGTGGCGAACGTGACGGGCAGGTACTTCTTGAGGCCGCCCATCTTCCGCATGTCCTGCTCCCCGCCCATCGCGTGGATGACGGAGCCGCTTCCAAGGAAGAGCAGCGCCTTGAAGAACGCGTGCGTCATCAGATGGAAGGCGCCCGCAGAAAACGCGCCGACGCCCATCGCCGTGAACATGTAGCCAAGCTGCGAGACCGTAGAGTACGCGAGCACGCGCTTGATGTCGTACTGCACGAGCCCGATCGTCGCCGCCATCAGTGCCGTCAGCACGCCGACGATCGCGACGATCGTCATCACGTACGGCGCCTGCGTGAACAGCACCGCGTTCCTGCCAAGCATGTACACGCCTGCAGTCACCATCGTCGCCGCGTGGATCAGGGCGGACACCGGCGTCGGACCTTCCATGGCGTCGGGCAACCATACGTACAAAGGAATCTGCGCCGACTTCCCCGTCGCGCCGATGAACAGGAACAGGCAGATGAACGAGAGCACGCCGAAATGCAGCGATTCCTTCGGCATCGCCGCCGCGGCGTTCTGGACAGCGTGGAAGTCGAGCGTACCGAACGTCGAGAAGATCAGGAAGATGCCGAGGATGAAGCCCCAGTCGCCGATGCGGTTCGTGATGAACGCCTTCTTGCCGGCGTCCGACGCGCTCTTCTTCTCGTACCAATATCCGATCAGCAGGTACGAGCAGAGGCCCACGCCTTCCCAGCCCACGAACATCACCAGGAAGTTGTTTCCCAGGACGAGGGTGAGCATGAAGAAGCAGAACAGATTCAAGTAGCAGAAGAAGCGCGCGACGCCGCCGCGCGGCTCGTCGGCCATGTACGCCGTCGAGTAGACGTGGATGAGCGTGCCGATGCCGGTGACGACGAGAATCATCATCCCGGACAGCGGATCGAGACGAAAGCCCCACGGCACAGAGAACATGCCGATGCCGGTTCGCGTCGCCAACGGAATCTGCGGAATCCACTGGGCGACGACGACGTCGACGCCACGGGCGTCGGAAGGCAGCCCGAGCAACTGCCAGAACGCCGCCAACGACAGGCCGAGCGCGGCCACCATCGTCGCGCACGCGACAGCACCCGCGGTCTTGCGCGAGAAATACTTGATGCCGAGCAGCCCGTTGATCGCGGCGCCGAACCCCGGCAGTAGTGGAATCAGCCAGATATAACGCATAGTCGCTGGCAGGATGGGCGGGACGGGCGGGACAGGCAGGATGGTTTTCCGTACCGTCCTGCCGCTCCCGCCCTTCCTGCCTATCCCGCCTGTCCTGCCCTTCCTGCCGTTACCATCGCATCAAGTTCATCTCGTCGATGTTGACGCTTTCCTTGTTCCGGTAGAACGCGAGGATGATGCCGAGACCGACCGCCGCTTCGGCCGCGGCCACGGCGATCACGAAGATCGCGAACACTTGCCCGACAAGGTTGTGGAGCTGCATCGAGAACGCCACGAGGTTGATGTTGACGGCATTCAGAATCAGCTCGATCGACATGAAGATGATGATGATGTTGCGCCGCGTCATGACGCCGACCACCCCGATGATGAAGAGGGCGGCGGAGAGCAGCATGTAGTGTGTGGGTGTGATCATGATCGTGAATCGGGACAATTGGTGATTTGGCGATCTCGTGATGTCAGATCACCAAGTCGCCGAATCGCCGAATGACCCAATTTCATAGCTCTCTTTTCGCCAACACAATGGCTCCGATCATCGCCACGAGCAGCAGCATCGAGGCGATTTCGAACGGAATGAGATAGCTCGTGTAGAGGAGCCAGCCGACCTGCTCGGTGTTGCCGGTGACCGGCATCGTCTCCGTCGCTGCCGCTACCACCGGCGACGTCTTCATGTAGCCCGACACGACGATGGCGCCAAGCTCCACGAGCACCGCGGCCGACAATCCGAACCCAATCTTCGTCAGGCGATGCGGATCGCGATGCGCTTCCGGCGGGCGCTTCAAATTCACCAGCATCACGACGAACAGATACAGCACGACGATGCCGCCGGCGTAGACGAGCACCTGAATGACGGCGAGAAACGGCGCGTTCAGCAGCACGTAGAGCGCCGCGACGAACAGGAAATCGAGCACGAGGAACAGCACGCTGTGCACCGTGTCTTTCGTCGTCACGACGAGCACGGCGAAGCCGAGAATGAACGCCGCAAGCGTGTAGAACGCGATCGCCTGAGCCATCAGAGCAGCATCACCTTCACGATGCCGGTGACGAGGAGGTTGGCAATCGCCAACGGAATCAGCACCTTCCATCCCAGGCGCATGAGCTGGTCGTAGCGGTAGCGCGGCAGCGTCGCGCGCACCCAGATGAAGACGTAGAGGAACACGAACGACTTCAACAGGAACCACATCCAGCTGGGGAGGACGTCGAGGAAGTGCAACATCGCGATGTTGGGGAACGGCCGCAGCCATCCGCCCCAGAACAGCGTCGTCGCCACCGATGAGACGACGATCATGTTGGCGTATTCCGCGAGGAAGAACAGCGCGAAGCGCATGCCGCTGTATTCGGTGTGGAACCCGCCGGTCAGTTCCTGTTCCGCTTCGGGCAAATCGAACGGCGCGCGGTTGGTTTCGGCCAGACTGCCGATGAAGAAGATCACGAACGCGACCGGTTGCACGAACGCCAGCCAGACGTGCGCGTTGTACTGGGCGTTGACGATGCCGACCATGCTCAGAGTGCCGGTCATCAGAATCACGCTCACGAGCGTGAGCGTGACCGCCACTTCGTACGAAATCAGCTGCGCCGACGCGCGGAGGCTGGCGAGGAGCGGAAACTTACTGTTCGACGCGTAGCCTGCGAGGATGATGCCGTAGACGCCAACCGACGCGACCGAGACGACGTAGAGGAGGCCGACGTTGACATCCGTGATGTAGAGCGACACGGGACGGCCGAACAGATTCACGGTCGGACCGAACGGAATCACCGCGTACACGATCAGCGCGGGCACCATCGAGATGATCGGCGCCGCCGTGAACACCCACCGGTCCGCTTTAGTCGGCGTGATGTCCTCTTTCAGAATCAGCTTGATCGCGTCGGCAACCGGCTGCAGCACGCCGTACGGCCCGACGCGCATGGGCCCGAGGCGCGACTGCGCCCAGGCGATCACTTTCCGCTCGAGCAGGACCATGTACGTGACCGCCGGGAGCACCCCCGCGAACAGCACGATGAGGATCTTGAGCAAGGGGATGACGAAGGTATCGATCATGTTTTCACGGGCGGCGGGGCCCCACCCCCGCCGCGAACCTACGCTGAGCCTCGCGCTTCGCGCTCGGCTGGCCGCAGGCGCTCGGCAGACCGTCGGTAGTGGCCGGCGTTAGCCGGCCCGACGTGGCCTTCACCGGTCCACCTCACCCAGAACGATGTCAATCGAGCCAATCAGTGCCACGACATCGGCGACCAGATGTCCCTTGACCAGCCGCGGCAGCGCCTGCAGGTTGCAGAACGACGGCGGACGGACGCGGAAGCGGTACGGGTTGGTCGACTTGCCGTCGCTGACGATGAAGTAGCCGAGTTCGCCTTTCGGCGACTCGATCGCGTGATACGTCTCACCGGCCGCCGGCTTGATCAGCCGCGGCACCTTGCCGACGATGGGACCCTCAGGAAGCCCTTGGGTCGCCTGGCGAATGATGCGCAGCGACTGGCGGAACTCCTCCATGCGCACCAGGTAGCGGTCGTAGGTGTCGCCGGCGGTGCCGACCGGAATGTCGAAGTCCATCTCGTCGTACGCCGCGTAGGGTTCGTCCTTGCGCACGTCGCGCGCGACGCCGGATCCGCGAAGCGCCGGGCCGCACATCCCGAGCGCGGTTGCTTCAGCGCCCGAAATGACGCCGACGCCCTTCGTGCGTTCGAGCCAGATGCGATTGTGCGTCAGGAGCGTTTCGTACTCGTCGATTTTCGAGTCCATGATGTCGCAGAACGCGAGCACCTTCTTGTCCCACCCTGGCGGAAGGTCGAGCGGCAGGCCGCCGATCCGCATCGAGTTGTACGTCAGGCGTGCGCCGCAGAACTCTTCGAACAGGTCGAGAATCAGCTCGCGCTCGCGGAACGCGTAGAGGAACACCGTCATCGCGCCGATGTCCATCGCGTGCGTGCCCACCCAGAGGCAGTGGCTCGCGATGCGCTGCAGCTCGCAGAGAATCGTGCGGACGTAGCGCGCGCGCCGCGGCACTTCGATCTGCATCAGCTTCTCGACCGTCTCGCAGTAGCCGACGTTGTTCGTGGCGGCGGCGACGTAGTCCATCCGGTCGGTCAGGAGAATGATCTGCGTCCAGTTGCGGTTCTCGCTCAGCTTCTCGATGCCGCGATGCAGATAGCCGATGACGACTTCCGCGTCGACCACCTTCTCGCCGTCCAGACGCAGCACCACCCGCAACACGCCGTGCGTGCTCGGGTGCTGCGGCCCCATGTTGATCACGAGCTCGTTCGTGTCGAACATCTCGCCGTGAATGGTCTGGGCGTTATTCAATGTCCGCCTCTTCCCTTGCCTGGCGCAGCTTCAGCCAGTCGAGCGGGCTTTCCATCAACAGCTCGCCGGGACCTTCGAGCGGGTAGTCTTTCCGCTGCGGGTAGCCTTGCCAGTCTTCGGGCATGAGAATGCGGCGGCGATCGGGATGGCCGGTGAAGTTCACGCCGAACATGTCGAACACTTCGCGCTCGAACCAGTTCGCGGCCGGCCAGATGCCTGTCACTGACGGCAGCGGCTGGTCTTCGGCGATCTTCACCTTCACGCGCACGCGGTGCCGCAACCGCGTCGAATAGAGCATGTAGATGACGTCGAAACGTCCTTCCGGCCGCGGCGGCCAATCGGTCGCCGTCAGATCCGACAGGTAGTCGAACACGCACTCGGGCGCGCGCCGCAGATGCTCCATCGCCTGCAGCAGCTGCGACACGGGGACGATGACCGTCCAGTCGCCAAGATACAGGCTGAGCTGCGCGACGCTGCCGGCGACGCCTTTCTGCAGAGAGGTGATGAATGCCGGAACAACCGCGTCAGCCGGCGGGGCGGGCTCGACCGGCCCAGTGGGCACTGCGGCTTTTGGTGCGTGCTCTGGCGCTTCAGCCATTGGCTACACCCACTCGAGCGCGCCCTTCTGCCACGCGTAGTAGTAGCCGACAACGAGAATGAAGATGAAGACGATCATCTCGATCAGACCGAACAGCAGCAGCTTGTCGAAGATGACCGCCCACGGAAACATGAACACCGTCTCGACGTCGAAGATGACGAAGAGCATCGCGACGAGGTAATAGCGGATGCTGTAGCGATCGCGCGCGTCGGTCAGCGGCTCGATGCCGCACTCGTACGGCTCGAGCTTGACCTTGTTGTAGCGCTTGGAGCTGATCAGCCCCGAAACGACAAGCGTGAGCAGCGCGAAGCCGGTTGCAATGACGACGAAAATCGCTATGGGAATGTAGGAAGAAGGCATCCGGGGGCGGCAGAAAGCCGTTGGTTTATAACACGCGGTCCGGGGGGTGTCAAGAAACGCAGAGCTGCGCAAACGTACGGCGACGATTTTCCGCAAGTCGCAGATTCCAAACAGTTTTACGTACGGTAATCATCGCTCGCGCGGTCTATACTGGGCCAATGATAGAGCGACGCCGCCGGCTCGCCGGTGTCTCGGTCGTCCTCGTGTTTCTCGCGATCGCCGCGCTGCACGCGCAAACGCTGCAACGCGGCATCTACGCCAGCGTGCTCGACAAGAACGGCGCGCCCGTACCGAATCTCTCGCCGGCCGACTTCGTCGTCCGCGAAGACAACATCGCGCGCGAAGTGCTGCGTGTCGAACCGGCGACCGCGCCGATGCAGATCGCGCTGCTCGTCGACAACAGCGCCGCCTCCAGCCGGAGCATCAGGGACATCCGCGACGCCGCCAGCGAGTTCATCAAGACCGTGACCGGAAACGGCATGAAAAATGAAGTGGCCCTGATCGCGGTTGCGGAGCGTCCTACGATTCTTGTCGACTACACCACGGACCAGGCGAAGCTGCTGAAAGGCGCGGCCATTTTCACGCAGCCGAACAGCGGGGCCTACATGCTCGACGGCATTCTCGAAACCTCCCGCGCGCTCAAAAAGCGCGAAGCAGCCAGGCCGGTCGTCGTCGGAATCGCCACGAACGGGCCTGAATTGAGCAATCGGTACCGCGACCAGGTCATGGGCGCACTCAACGACGCCGGCGCCGCACTGCACATCGTGATGGTCGGGGCACCACCCACCGACATCCTTTCGAGTGAGGGCCGTGAGCGCGCCTTCGTGTACTCGGAAGGCACCGAAAGCAGCGGCGGACGCTACGACAACGTGCTGGCCGCCAGCGCCACGGCCATGCGGCTCAAGCAAGTGGGCGACGAACTGACGCATCAATATCTTGTGACCTACGCGCGTCCGCAGTCGCTGATTCCACCTGAACACATAAAGATCACGTCGAAGCGGGCGGAGGTGACCGTTCGCGGCACGCCCGCCAAGGCAACGAAGTAAGGGGATCGAGTGAAATTCTTACTTGCGGCAATTGTGGCCATTTGCGGCGCCGCCGTCCTGGCGGCACAGCAGCCGTTTCGCGCCGGCGTCGACCTGGTGTCGCTGAATGTCACGGTCATGGAAAGCACGCACTACGTGACCGACCTCGAGCAGAAGGACTTCAACGTGTTCGAGGACGGCGTGAAACAGGAGGTGACGTTCTTCAACAAAACGAACCTCCCGATCGCGCTGGCCCTACTCCTCGACACGAGCGCCAGCATGGACACCAAGCTGCCCACCGCGCAGGAAGCCGCGATCGGTTTCTCCAGGCGCCTGCGGCAGCAGGATCTCGCCGAAGTGCTCGACTTCGACAACCGCGTCACGCTCCTGCAGCAGTTCACCAATTCCGCGCAGGATCTGGAGACCGCCATCCGGCGCACGTCGGCCGGCGGCTCGACGTCGCTCTACAACGCGGTGTACGTCGCGCTGAAAGACCTGAAGCGAATCGTCGCGAAGAACAGCGACGAAATCCGCCGCCAGGCGATCGTCGTGCTCTCGGACGGCGAGGACACCTCCAGCTTGCTGCCGTTCGAAGAGGTGCTCGACCTCGCGAAGCGATCGGAAACGGCGATTTACTCGGTCGGCCTCCGCGACAACGAGCTCGGCGGCGGGTCGAAGACGTTCAAGGAAGCCGAATTCGTGCTCAAACAGTTCGCGCAGCAGACCGGCGGCCGGGCGTTTTTCCCGAATCAGCTCGCCGATCTCAATGGGGTCTACACGCAGATCTCCGAAGAGCTGTCGAGTCAGTACACCGTCGGGTACACATCGAAGAACCCGAAGCGCGACGGCGCGTGGCGCCGGATTGTCGTGCAGGTCGGGCGGCAAGGCGTGGCGGCACGGACGAAGTTGGGTTACTTCGGTCCGACTCGGTAACACGAAGAACACGAAGCGCTTCTCACGGCACGAAGGGCACGAAGATCTGAATGAATATCATCCCGCTGGTGCTCTACTTCTGCGCGTTCGTGGGTTACAGCCTGCACTTCGCGCGTCGTACACCCGTGTCCGCGCGGCTGGCGACGACGATGCTCGCGGCGGCGACGCTGGCGCACACGTTCATCATCGGCATGCGGACGATGCAGGTCGGACAAGTCCCTGTGTTCGACCCAACGTCGGCGATTTCGATGTTCGTGTGGCTGCTGGCCGTCGCCTATCTCTACACCGAGGTCACGACCGACGAGCGCGCGATGGGCGTGTTCATCCTGCCGTTGATTCTGGCGCTCCAGGCGATCCCGGCGTTCAAGGCGATGCCCGAGGTTCGATCGTCGGTCCTCCAGGGCCCGTTGTTTGGCATCCACGTGTCGTCGCTGTTGTTCGCCTACGCCAGCTTCGCGCTCGCGTTCGTCATCGGC
>Ga0097621_100002568_pt1 | contig 12439 bp, 8 predicted proteins | sample KBSMisM72_FD_73165 | JGI IMG/M metagenome (GOLD analysis project Ga0097621, IMG submission 73165) | Miscanthus rhizosphere microbial communities from Kellogg Biological Station, Michigan, USA - KBS Miscanthus M7-2 (version 2) (version 2) | ecosystem: Host-associated > Plants > Roots >... | reverse complement strand
GCTTCATGATCGCCACCGCATCGCTGACCGACCACGGCACCAATTCCAACGACACGCTGGCGGCCGAAACGGTGATGATGTTAAAGGAGCGCATAACCGAGAACTACGGCGAGATTCGCTACACGATCGGCGACGGCTGCTCGGGCGGCTCGATCATGCAGCAGAGCATCGCGTCGGCGTATCCGGGCTTGCTCGACGGCATTCAACCGCAGTGCAGTTTCCCCGACACCTTCACCACCTTCATCGAGATCGCCGACTGCGGCCAAGTGCAGGCCCATTACTACCTTACCGCCAACGGCTCCGCCTTGAGCACCGCGCAGCGCAGCGCCATCAACGGCCACAAGAATACGGGCTTCTGTGCGGCATGGATCTCGGCATTCCTGCCTGCCGGCGACCCGACGCGCGCGCAGAACTGCGGCTTTACCGCGAACTACCCGCTGGTCTACAACAAGACCACCAATCCGAAGGGCATCCGTTGCGCCGGCCCTGACCACGATGTCGCACTGCTTGGAACGTACGTCGCGGCGGATGGCGTCACTCGAACCGTCTCGGGCATCGACAACGTCGGGCTCCAATACGGGTTGAAGGCCCTGCGCGACGGCGTCATCTCCGGGGAAGAGTTCGTGCGCCTGAACGAGGGTGCCGGCGGATACGATGGCGATCTCGTCTGGAGTGCCAGCCCGCGAGCAAGCATCACCGCAAGCCAGGCGCACACGTTCTACATCGCAGGCCTGGTCAGCGACGGCAGGCAATTGGCCAAGGTGCCGATCATCGACTTGCGCGGCAACGAGACGGCGAATGGCGACATCCACGCCAACTGGCGGCCATTTGCGGTGAGGGATCGGCTGGACCGCGATCACGGCGATCACGGCAACCAATTGATCTGGGAATTCAACTCCGCGAGTGGTTCGTCGACGCCGGGGGCGGCGCTTACACGCAAAGCCTTCCTGACGATGGATGATTGGCTGGCTGCCATCGAAGCCGACACCAGCGGCGATCCGATCGAAGTCAAGGTCGTCAACCACAAGCCTGCCGCGGCGGTCGATTTTTGCCTGACCACCACGGGTGCGACCGATGCGCAGCTCGCGCCGATGCTTCCGCTGGATGACCCTCTATGTCCCGTCAAGCATGAGACCACGCCGCGTCAAGTCGCCGGTGGTCCGGTGGCGGAGAACATTTTCAAGTGTGCATTGAAGCCATTGAGCTTCACCGACCCCGCGTATGGCGCCGTGATATTCACCGACGACCAAAAGGCGAGGCTGGCCGCGACGTTTCCCGGCGGCGTATGCAATTGGGACGTGCCCGGGATCGGGCAAGCGCCGGTCAATCCGTGGAACACGTTCGAGAATGGTCCCGGCGGCCAGCCCCTGGGTCCGCCGCCGGTGTCCACACCGATCTAGCGGGGAGTTGGGCCGGTACACCGGCGTAGTGCCGCCAGTCAGGGTCCCTACGCCGGCGGTGAGGATTACTTCCGGTCTATCTGGATGCTTTCTTTCGTGCTGCTATCGGTGTGTCGCACTGTCTGTGTGCTGGCGCACGCTTTAGGGCAAGGCCCTTACCTTCCGTCGGGCGTGGGGAGCGGCAGCGCAGGGCTGCCGGCGAGCGTCGCGGCCACGGCGCGGAGCTCGTCCCAGACGTTGCCGCGGCCAATGCCCTTCGCCAGAGCATCGAGCCGTGCGAGGGCCGCCAGGAGCGGGCCGATGAGTCGGGGCGGCACGCGCCGCGCCGCGCGCTCCATCGCCGCCTGGCGCTTTCCCCAGACGCGCGCATCGCGCATCGCCACGGCTATCGGTGTCCCGCCCGCGGCCGCCTCCTGCACCGAGGCGAGCGCATGGATATCCTCTCCGAGCTGCCACAGCAGAAGCTGGATGCCTTCGCCTTCGGCTTCGAGCGCGGCGATGATGCGGAGCGCACGCGCCGCGTCAGGTAAGAGCCACGCTTCGGACAGGTGAAAGACGTCGTAGCGCGCGACGTCCGTCATTGCGCCCTCGACGGCATCTGCAAGGAGGTCGCCTTCGGGCAGCAGCAGCGCCAGCTTTTCGATTTCCTGCCGTGCAGCGAGCAGGTTGCCTTCGCAACGCTCGGCGAGCCAGGCGAGGGTCTCCGGCGTTGCGCGTTGCCGTTGGCGCGCGAGCCGCGCGGCGATCCACGCCGGCAGTGCATCGCGCTCCAACGGATAGACGGCGACGGCGATGCCCGCCTCGGCAAGTGCCGAGAACCATGCCGAGCCTTGCGCTGCGCGGTCGAGCTTCCCCAGCGTGACGATCAGGATCTGGTCGGGACCGACCCGCGCTGCGGAGGCTTCGAGCGCTTTGGCGCCTTCGACTCCCGGCTTGCCTGAAGGGATGGCGAGATCGACGATCTTGCGCGCTCCGAAGAGTCCCATGTTGGCGCTCGCGGCGAGAAACGCGTCCCACTTGAAGCCGGCATCGACGACGAGCATTTCGCGCTCGTCGAAGCCCGCGCGCCGCGCCGCGGCGCGGATCGCGTCGCCGGCCTCGATCACCTGCAGCGGCTCGTCGCCATGGATGACATAAATCGGCGCCAGCCCGCGCTCGAGGTTCGCGGCGAGCTGGTTCAAGCGCAGTTCCATCAGCGCCTGATCACGCTAGGTCGGCTGCTTTGCCGACTGCAGCCGGCGCACGACCTGCTGCACGGCGTCGGACTGCATCTCCTTCAGGAGCTTCGCTTCCTCCGACTCGCGCGCGAGCACTTCGGACTCGTTGAACGTGTACTGGCGGCGAACGACGACTTCGCCCGCCGGCAGCCAGTCCTTGCCCGCGGCGTCGTGCAGCGCGAACGTCACGTGCTTCGTCAGCAGGTACTCGCGCGCGCGGCCGCCGCCCGACAGCGACAGCACCTGCTTGTCGTCGGTGATGTTGGAGAGGTCGATAATCACCTGCGCGGCGGTGGCGCTGTCGGTGAGCGTCGTGCTGCCGCCCGAAAGCGCGCGCCTCAAGTCGGTGGCGAACGGTGTGTTGGGCGGGGCATTGATGTAGAGCGTCGAGAAGGGATAGGTCACATCGCCGCGCAAGTGGAATCCGCACGCGGCGAGCGCGCCGGCCAGCGCGGCCGCCACCACGTAGCGCACCAGGGTTCGGCAGCGCTCAGATGACGACATTGACGAGCCGGCCCGGCACGACGATCACTTTTTTCACCGGGGCGCCGGCGGCGTGCTTCGCGACCTCGGCGCTCGCGCGCGCGGCCGCCTCTATGGACTTGCCATCGGCATCGGCGGGAACCGTGAGCTTTCCGCGCAGCTTGCCGTTGACCTGCAGCACGAGCTCGATCTCGTCCTGGGCGAGCGCGGCCGGGTCGGCCTGCGGCCACGGGGCGTCGAGGAGCGGACCGAGCTCGTCCGCGAAGCCAAGCTCGTCCCACAGCGCGCAACCGTTGTGCGGCACCACCGGGTAGAGCGTGCGGATCAGGATCGACAGTCCCTCGCGCAGGAGCGCCGCACGACCCGCGGCATCCGCCGGCACCGCTTCGAGCGCATTCAGCATCTTCATGCCCGCGGAAACGACCGTGTTGTACTGGATCCGCTCGTAGTCGTAGTTGGCCTGCTTGAGCGCGAGGTGGATGTCGCGCCGCGCCGCCTTCACGGTCGTCGCAGCGCCGGTGAAACCCGGCGCGGGCAGCGCGCTCCTGACGGCATCGGCAGAGGCTTCCGCGAACGTCCAGAGCCGCCGCAGGAAACGCTGCGCACCCTCGACCCCCGCGTCGGACCAGACGAAGGTCGCCTCAGGAGGCGCCGCGAACATCACATAAAGTCGCGCGGCATCGGCGCCGAAGCGATCGACCATGTCCTGGGGATCCACGCCGTTCAGCTTGGATTTGGACATCGTGCCCACACCGCCGTCCTCGACCGGCTCCCCATCGGACTTGAGGACGACGCCGGTCGTGCGGCCGGCGTCGTCCTGCCGGACATCGACGGCGGTGGGCGGGAAGTAGTCGATGCCGCCTTTCCTGGTGCGGCGAAAATAGATGTGGTTGAGCACCATGCCCTGCGTGAGGAGGCGCGTGAAGGGCTCGTTCATCCGCGCGAGACCGAGATCGCGCATCACCTTGGTCCAGAAGCGCGCGTAGAGGAGATGGAGGATGGCGTGCGTGATGCCGCCGATGTACTGGTCCATCGGGTTCCAGTAGTCGTTGCGGCCGTCGACCATCGTCGACGCGTCGGGACACGCATACCGCATGAAATACCACGACGAATCGACGAACGTGTCCATCGTATCGGTCTCGCGCTCCGCCGGCCCGCCGCATTGCGGACACGTCGTGTCGATGAAGTCGCGGCGCTTCGCGAGCGGATTGCCGCTGCCATCCGGGACGCAATCCTCCGGGAGAATGACCGGCAAGTCCTGCTCGGGCACAGGCACTGCCCCGCAGGTTGCGCAATGGACGATCGGAATCGGCGTACCCCAGTAGCGCTGACGCGAGATGCCCCAGTCGCGCAGGCGAAAGGTGATCTTCTTCTCGCCGAGCCCGTGCGTCGCCAGATCGGCGGCGATGGCGTCGACGGCCGCGTCGTAGCCGAGACCGTCGTACTTGCCGCTGTGCACACACACCCCATAGTCCGCGTACCACGGCTGCCAGGCGCCGGTCGAGAAGGGTCGATCGGGGCTCTCGGTCCCCGATGCCGCATCGATCCAGCGAATCACCTGCCTGATCGGCAATCCGTACTTCTGCGCGAACTCGAAGTCGCGCTCGTCGTGCGCCGGCACTCCCATCACGGCGCCGTCGCCGTAGCTCATCAGCACGTAATTGCCGACCCAGACTTCGACTCTTTCTCCGCTGAGCGGATGCGTGACGAAAAGGCCCGTCGGCATCCCCTTCTTCTCCATCGTCGCGAAGTCGGCTTCCTTCACGCTGCCGAGCTTGCACTCGGCGATGAAGGCGGCGAGGTGCGGGTTCCCGCCCGCCGCATGCGTCGCGAGCGGATGCTCGGCGGCGACCGCGCAGAACGTGACACCCATGATCGTGTCGGCGCGCGTCGTGAACACATACATCCGGCCGTCGCCCACGAGCTTGCCGCGCATCTCGCCTTCTGTGCCGCGAATGTCGTGCGTGAAGGCGAAACGCACGCCCTCGCTCTTGCCGATCCAGTTGGCCTGCATCGCCTTCACGCGCTCCGGCCAGCCGGGCATCCGGTCGAGGTACGACAGAAGCTCGTCGGCGTAGTCCGTGATCCGCAGGTAGTACATCGGGATCTCGCGCTTCTCGACCGGCGCGCCGGAGCGCCAGCCGTGACCGTCGATCACCTGCTCGTTCGCGAGCACCGTCTGGTCGACAGGGTCCCAGTTGACGACGCTGGTCTTCCGGTAGGCGATTCCCCTCTCGAGCATCTTCAGGAAGAACCACTGGTTCCACTTGTAATACCCGGGATCGCAGGTCGCGAACTCGCGCGACCAGTCGATCGCCCAGCCCATCGCCTGGCACTGCCGCTTCATGTACGCGATGTTCTCGCGGGTCCATTTCGCCGGCGCGACACCGTTCTTCATCGCAGCGTTCTCGGCGGGCAACCCGAACGCGTCCCAGCCCATCGGCATCAGCACGTTGTACCCGTTCATCCGCAGGTACCGGTACATCATGTCGTTTATCGTGTAGTTGCGCACGTGCCCCATGTGCAGGTTGCCGGAGGGGTAGGGCAGCATCGACACGCAGAAATATTTCGGCCGATCCGCGGTCTCCGCGGCGCGATAGACATCGCCGGCCTTCCATTGGCGCTGGACGGCAGCTTCGGTCTCGGTGGGATTGAACGGTTTCATGGGGTTCGATGGGCGCGCCACCGGCGGCGTCGGATCGGCGGCCGCTGCACCGGTGTGCAAGCGGCCGATTATACCGGCGCGGGACGCGCAGCCGTTTGGCTCAACGCTTCTTCACCACGAGCTCGTTGACGACCGCCTCGACGTCGTCGATGCCGCGGACCACACGCTCCAGCGCCGTGGCTTCGGCCCGCGTGCGAACGCAGCCCTTGAGCGTGACCCAGCGCCGCTGACCCTCGACCCAGACGCTGGTGCCGGCAAAACGGCCATCGGCCACGATCGCTTTCGCGACGCGCGGGATGATCTCCTTGTCGTACAGGTACGAATTCGGAAGGCGGCAGCGTCCAGCCTCGAAACAGCGCGTTCCTCGTTCGGCGCGCGGGTGCGCCTCCGCGCGCATTTCCGCCTGCGTGATCATCGGTCCGTGCTGTGGCGGGCAATCCGCAATGCCGGTGGTCACCTGGAGAAAGGGATCGCCGAAATAATTGGCGCGCTCCTCGGTGGGCGTCGCCGGCGCGGCCATCGCGGGTGCGATGAGCGCATAGGCGCCCAGCGCCGCAAACAGCAGCGCGGCGGCAATGCGCACGGCCTTGAACGGAATCTTCCCCGCCGCGGCCTTGCCGATCAGCACAACCGGGACATTGGCCAGCAGCATTCCGAGCGTCGTGCCGAGCACGACCGCGGTCAGCGAGGGGAACCGCGCGGCCAGCACGACGGTCGCCACCTGGGTCTTGTCGCCCATCTCGGCGATGAAGAACGCCGCGACGGTCACGCCGAAGATGCCCCACCGGGTTGCGGGCGGAGGTTCGGCGGTATCGAGCTTGTCGGGCCGCAGTGCCCAGATCGCCACGGCAAAAAAGGACAGCGCGACAAGCCACGTCAGCACTTCCGTCGGCACGAGCGCGCGAAACAGGTTGCCCAGGAAGCCGGCGAGCGCGTGGTTGGCGAGTGTTGCGACCAGGATGCCGGCGATGATCGGCAACGGCCTTTGGAAGCGCGCGGCGAGCATCAGCGCGAGCAGTTGGGTCTTGTCGCCGATCTCGCCGAGCGCCACCACCCCCGTCGAGACCAGAAAGGCTTCCATGGGTACGGGTAGAATTATAGGGCTGAGGGAACCTTTCCACCGGCGTTTCGCCCAATCCGGTGCCCTCCCGCCCGTCTCCACGATGCCGCGTTCTTGCCCCACCGTAGCCTGCGTTGCCAGCATGCTCGTCATGACGGCGGTGATGCTCTTCGCCTCGAGCGCGAGCCCGGCGCCGGTCAAGACCGCGCATGTGGAGGCCGAGCTCGTCGCGGCGAAGACGGCGCTCGTTCCCGGCGAGCCGATCACGGTCGCGTTGCGCCTGGTTCTGGAAAAAGGCTGGCACACCTACTGGCGCAATCCCGGCGATTCCGGTTTGCCGACAACCCTTACGTGGACGCTGCCGCCCGGCGTCGAGGCGGGACCGATCGAGTGGCCCGCCCCGCGGATGCTGCCGGTCGGGCCGCTCGTCAACTACGGCTACGAAGGCGTGGCATTGCACCTCGTGGAGATTCGGCCGCAGCGCAGTCTTGCGATCGGCGGCACGGCGGTCCTCGCGGCGCGTGCCGACTGGCTCGTGTGCAAGGAAGTGTGCATACCCGAGGGCGCGGATCTCACGCTCGCGCTTCCCGTGGCGGAGTCGGCGCCCCCCGACGCCCGCTGGGGCCCGGAAATTTCCGCCGCGCGCGCGACGTTGCCCCAGCCGCTGGCGGGTTGGAGTGCCAGCGCCATAGGCGGCGGCGCGACGGTTGCGCTCAAGCTCGTCCCGCCGGCCGGAGCCGCCGTTCCCGGTGTCGTACGCTTTTTTCCCTTCGCAGTGGACCGGATCGACCCTTCGGGGCCGCAGCCCATCACACGCGACGGGGATGCCTACGTGCTGACTTTGCCGGTCGCACCGACGCTCTCGGGCCCGCTAGACCGGCTCGCCGGCGTGTTGACGGCCGCCAGCGGTTTCGGCGCGGTCCGCGCGGCGACGATCGACGTCGCGGTCGCCGGCAATGTCGCGCCCGGTGCGAAGGGGGCGCCCGCGCCCGCTCCCGCGCTCGATCTCGCCGCGTCTCGAAGCGGCGCCGGCGATGGCATCACCCTGGCGCTCGCCATCGTGTCGGCGCTCCTCGGGGGCCTGATCCTCAATCTCATGCCCTGCGTCTTCCCCGTGCTGACGTTGAAGGTCCTGGGGTTTGCCACTCACCACGACACGCGATCGACGATGCGGCAGGAAGCTGTCGCGTTCGGCGCGGGCGTCGTGTTGACGTTCGTCGCCCTCGGTGCGGCATTGGCTGCCTTGCGGGCAACCGGCGAGCAGCTCGGCTGGGGGTTCCAGTTGCAATCCCCGGCGGTCGTCAGCGCACTGGCGATCCTCTTTTTCGTGTTGGCGCTCAACCTGTCGGGCGTGTTCGAATTCGGACAGCTGGCGCCGTCCGGCGTCACCAACTGGACCGCGAAAAATCGCACGCTCGATGCGTTCGGCTCCGGGGTGCTCGCCGTCATCGTCGCGTCTCCATGCACCGCGCCATTCATGGGCGCCGCGCTCGGTTTCGCGCTGGGCGCTCCCGCGGCGTCTATGCTCCTCATTTTCGTCGCGCTTGGCATCGGCATGGCGTTGCCCTACGTCCTCTTCGCCTGGTTCCCCGGATGGCGGCGTCGACTGCCTCGTCCCGGTCCATGGCTCGAGCGATTCAAGCAGGTGCTGGCGTTTCCCTTATATGCGACAGTGATCTGGCTCGCCTGGGTGCTGGGAGCCCAGCGCGACAACGACGCGCTGTTGCGCCTCATGCTTGCGCTCCTCGGCGTTGGCTTCGCCCTGTGGGCCTCCCGAATCGTGCGCTTGGGCGGCGCCCGGCCGTGGGGCATCGCGGGAGCTTTCGTCCTGGCGGGGGCCGCGATCATCGCCTGGCCGCTCTTCGTGACCGAGCCCGTGGTGACGGCAAAGGCCGCGGCCATCGACAACGCGAGCGACGAGCGATGGATGGAGTTCACGCCGGCCACGGTGGCGGCGCTCACCGCCTCCGGCCGGCCGGTGTTCGTCGACTTCACCGCCGCGTGGTGCGTAACGTGCCAGGTGAACAAGAGACTCGTACTGAACGCTGAGGAGGTGCGCGCGCAATTCGCGGCGAAGGGGGTCGCACTCGTGCGTGCCGACTGGACCCGGCGCGACCCCGCGATCACGCAGGCGCTTGCCGCCTTCGGCAGGAGCGGTGTGCCAGTCTACGTCTTGTACCGACCCGGCAAGGAGCCGTTGCTGTTGCCGGAGGTGCTGCGCAGGAGCACCATGCAGGAAGCGTTGGCGACACTCTGAGCGATCCGCGGGGTTTCCACGGATCGCTCCTTACGATGGAGGTGATGATGCGTTCAGGTTTCGTTCCTTTTGCCCTGGGCCCGGCGCTGCTCTTCGCCGCCGGACTCGCTGGCGCCGTGGTATCCGGCGCCGCGGCGCCCGGATTCACGATCACCGATACCGCGGGCAAGGCGGTGCAGCTTGCGGACTACAAGGGCAAGTACGTCGTGCTCGAATGGACCAATCCCGAGTGCCCGTTCGTGCGCAAGCACTATTCCAGCGGCAATATGCAGGGGCTACAGAAGGAATGGGGCAGCCGTAACGTGGTGTGGCTCGCGATCAACTCGACCAATTCGACGAGTTCCGAATTCAAGACCCCGCGCGAAATGAAAGCATGGATGGAGTCCAACGGCGCGGCACCGGCGGCAACACTCCTCGATTCGACCAGCGACACCGGGCGTGCGTACAGCGCGAAGACGACGCCGCACATGTTCGTCGTCGATCCGGGTGGCAAGGTGGTGTACGCCGGGGCGATCGACGACAAGTGGTCGACGAATCCTGCCGACGCCAAGACCGCCCACAATTACGTCCGGGCGGCGCTGACCGAGGCGATGTCGGGAAAGCCGGTCACTGTCGCGAGCACCACGCCGTACGGCTGCAGCATCAAGTATTGATCCTTTGCGCCTGGCCGCCGCCGCGATAGCCGCCGTCCTGGTCGTCGCCGGCTGCGGACCGCAACCGGCGCGACCGCTGCAGGGGTACGTCGAAGGCGAATACGTGCGCGTCGCAGCGCCGTTCGCGGGCACGCTTCTGCAGCTCTCAGTCAAGCGCGGCGACGACGTGGCGGCCTCCGCCCCGCTCTTCTCGCTCGAGCGGGAGAACGAGGCGGCAGCGCGCCGCGAAGCCCTCGAGCGATTGCGCGCGGCCGAGGCGCGCGTCGCGAACATGCAGACCGGCAAGCGGGCACCGGAAGTCGCGACCGCCGCCGAGCAACTGCAGCAGGCGCGCGCCATGCGCGAGCTGTCGGCGGCGAACGTGACGCGCCAGCAGAAACTGTTTACCAGCGGTTTCGTGAGCCAGGCGGTGATCGACGACGCGAAGGCGCAGTTCAAGCGCGACGACGCGCACGTGAAGGAGCTCGAAGCGAGCGTCGTCACGGCCAAGATGCCCGCGCGCGCCGACGAGATCCGCGCGGCCGAAGCGGACGCGAGGGCCGCCCGCGAGGTGGTGGCGCAGAGCGAATGGCGTCTTGCGCAGCGCGTCGTGGCGGCACCCGCGTCGGGGCTCGTGCACGACACCTACTTCGTCGTCGGCGACTGGGTTCCCGCCGGCGCTCCGGTGGCGAGCCTGCTGCCGCCGGGCAACGTCAAGGTGCGTTTCTACGTTCCGGAAACGCTGCTCGGCAGTCTGAAGCCCGGGCAGACGGTGAACATTTCCTGCGACGGCTGCGCTTCGCCCTTCGCGGCGACGATTCAGTTCATCGCCGATCGCGCGGAGTTCACGCCGCCGGTGCTCTATTCGAAGGAGAACCGGTCGAAGCTCGTCTATCTCGTCGAAGCGAAACCGGCGCCCGCCGACGCCGGCAAACTGCATCCGGGGCAACCGGTCGACGTGACACTGCCGGCGTCGTGATGGCGGTCTAGCCCATGGCCGATGAAATCGTCATCGACGTGCGCAGCCTGAACAAGAGCTTCGGCAGTCATCACGTGGTGAAGGATCTCGCGTTGTCCGTGCGCCGCGGCGAGATCTTCGGTTTTCTGGGGCCGAACGGCAGCGGCAAGACCACGTCGATCCGGATGCTCTGCGGGCTGCTCACGCCCGACAGCGGAGAGGGGACGTGCCTCGGGTTCGACATCCGGCGCGAATCCAAGTCGATCAAGCGCCACGTCGGGTACATGACGCAGCGCTTCTCGCTGTGGGAGGACCTGACGATCCGCGAGAACCTGCGTTTCGTCGGGCGGATGTATTCGATGGACGAAGTCGCGAGGCGCGTCGAGGAGGCGCTCGCGTTACTCGGCCTCGCCGATCGCGCGGACCAGCTCGCGGGTGAGCTCTCAGGCGGCTGGAAGCAGCGCCTGGCGCTCGCCGCGTGCCTCCTGCACGAGCCGCGGCTATTGCTCCTGGACGAGCCGACCGCGGGCGTGGATCCGAAGGCCCGTCGCGATTTCTGGGATCAATTGCACGAGCTCGCCGCGCGCGGTATCACGGTGCTAGTCAGCACCCATTACATGGACGAGGCCGAGCGCTGCCACAAGCTCGGCTACATTCTCGGCGGACGCTTGCTGGCGCAAGGTACGGCACGCGAGGTCATCGAGAGCCAGTCGCTCGTCGCCTGGACGGTCGACGGCCCGGGGCTCGCGGCCCTGGCCACGCAGTTGCGAGCGTTGCCGGCGGTGGATCAAGTGGCGGCGTTCGGAGCGTCGCTGCACATCACCGGCACCGACGCCGCCGCGCTCGACGTCGCCCTCGCGCCGTTCAAGACCGAGGCGGGCCGCACGTGGCGCCGGATCGAGCCGGGCCTCGAGGATGTATTCATCCATCTGATGCAAAGCCGCGCAGAACCACCGCCCCCCCATCACGCCGGGAGCAAGGCGCCATGAGCGGATTCTTTTCGTTCTCGCGCTGGCTCGGCATCGTCGGCAAGGAGTTCATCCAGTTGAAGCGCGACCGGCTGACGTTCGGAATGATCGTCGGCATCCCGATCATCCAGCTCGTGCTGTTCGGCTTCGCGATCAATTCCGATCCGAAGCATCTCCCCACGATGTTGCTGGACGTCGACCGGAGCGAGTTCTCGCGCAGCATCGTTCGCGCGCTTGGCAACAGCGACTACTTCGCGTTCGTCGGGGAGGCGGCCGGCGAGGATGAGGCGGACCGCGCATTGGCCACGGGTCGCACGCAATTCGTCGTCACGATCCCGGCCGGATTTTCGCGCGCCCTGGTGCGCGGCGAGCGGCCGGCCGTGCTGGTCGAGGCCGACGCCACCGATCCGACCGCAACGGGCAACGCGGTCGCCGCGCTCAACCAGCTCGCGCAATCGGCGTTGACGCACGATCTCACGGGTCCGCTGTCGTCGCTCGCGGCGAAGCCCGGCGCGTTCGACGTCGTCGTGCACGCGCGCTACAACCCGGAGGCGATCACGCAGTACAACATCGTGCCCGGCCTCATGGGTGTGATCCTGACCATGACGATGGTGCTGATGACGGGCCTCGCGATCACGCGCGAGCAGGAGCGCGGGACGATGGAGAACCTCTTGTCCACTCCGGCGACCGCGCTCGAGGTGATGACGGGCAAGATCGTGCCTTACGTGATGATCGGCCTAGTCCAGGTGACGCTGGTGCTGCTGCTGGCGCGTCTCATCTTCAACGTGCCCATGCACGG
>Ga0097621_100002567_pt1 | contig 12442 bp, 8 predicted proteins | sample KBSMisM72_FD_73165 | JGI IMG/M metagenome (GOLD analysis project Ga0097621, IMG submission 73165) | Miscanthus rhizosphere microbial communities from Kellogg Biological Station, Michigan, USA - KBS Miscanthus M7-2 (version 2) (version 2) | ecosystem: Host-associated > Plants > Roots >... | reverse complement strand
ACGGCAGGCGGCCAGGACGCCTGACGCCGTCGCCGTTCGCTGCCAGGGCGAGTCGTGCACGTACGCCGAGCTCAACGCCCGCGCGAACCAGCTGGCGCGCTATCTCCGCGCCCGGGGCGTCACCACCGAAATGCTCGTCGGCCTGAGCGTTGAGCGATCGATCGACATGGTGGTGGGCCTGCTCGGCATTCTGAAGGCGGGCGGCGCGTACGTGCCCCTCGACCCGTCCTATCCGGCCGATCGCCTCGCGTTCATGCTCGACGACGCCGCGGTCTCCGTTCTGGTCACGCAGGCGCCGCTGCTCGACGTCATCCCCGGGGGCCGGCGCCAGGCGATTTGCCTGGATCGCGACTGGCCGGCGATTTCGCTCGAAAGCGCATCGGATCTCGAGCCGCTCGGGGGAGGCGGAAACCTGGCGTACGTGATCTACACGTCCGGCTCGACGGGCCGGCCCAAGGGCGTCCAGATTCCGCATCGCGCCGTCGTCAATTTCCTCAGGACCATGGCACAGCAGCCGGGACTGAGCTCCGCGGATGTGCTCGTCTCGGTCACGACGCTGTCGTTCGACATCTCGGGGCTCGAGATGTACCTCCCGCTCATGGTCGGTGCGCGGGTCGTGGTGGCGACACGCGACGACGTCACGGACGGTCGCCAGTTGCAGACGCTGCTCGAGACGGAGGGCGCCACCGTGATGCAGGCGACGCCCGCCACGTGGAGGCTGCTCGTCGAGGCGGGCTGGACGGGACCGGGGCTGAAGATCCTGTGCGGCGGGGAAGGCCTGCCGCAGGAACTCGCGGCGCAGTTGATCGAGCGCGGTGCGGAGCTCTGGAACCTTTACGGGCCGACCGAAACGACCATCTGGTCCACGGCTGAGAAGCTGGGGCCCGGAAATGGAAATGTCACGATCGGACGGCCGATCGCGAACACACAGACGTACGTGCTCGATCGGAACTTCCAGCCGCTACCGGTGGGAGTGCCCGGCGAGCTGTATATCGCGGGCGACGGACTGTCGCGGGGGTATCGCCAGCGCCCGGATCTGACCGCCGAACGCTTCCTGCCGAATCCGTTCGGGCCTGCAGGTTCGCGGATGTACCGGACCGGCGATCTCGCGCGTTTCCTGGCCGACGGCCGGATCGAGTGCCTCGGACGCGTCGATCACCAGGTGAAGGTCCGCGGGTTCCGCGTCGAGCTCGGCGAGGTCGAATCGGCCGTGGCCGGACACCCGGCCGTCAAGGAGACGGTCGTGTTCGCCGAGGAGGTCGGTGCGGGCGACACGCGGCTTGTCGCCTACGTCGTGTATCAACCGGGCGAATCGCTGACGGCAAGCGAATTGCGGAAGCTGGTGCGGGAAACCCTGCCCGAGTACATGGTCCCGTCGTTCTTCGTGAAGCTGGATCGAATCCCGCTGACGCCGAACGGCAAGGTGAACCGCCGGGCGCTGCCCGGACCGTTCCAGGGCGCCGGCGCGGAGCGCGAACGCGTCGCGCCGCAGACGCAGACCGAGGTGCGCATCGCGGAAGTCTGGCAGCGTGTCCTGGGCATCACCGACATCAGCGTCGGCGACAACTTCTTCGACATCGGCGGCCATTCGCTGCTGTCGATGCGCGTGGTGGCTGAAATCGACCGGGTGATTGGCGCCAAATTGAACCCGAGGGTGATGTTCCTCGAGAGCCTGAAGCAGATCGCGGCCCAGTGCGATCGCCAGCTGGGGGTGCTGATCGCATGAGGGAGCACGCCCTGCTCTTCGGCGACGCGCAGGGACTGGTGGGGGTCATCACCGATCCGCCCGGGCCGGCAGGCCCTTCCCGTCCGGGCGTCATCCTGCTGAACGCCGGAGTGATCCATCGCGTCGGCCCGAGCCGCCTCTACGTCAACCTGGCGCGTGCGCTGGCGTCGATCGGCTGCGTCGCGACCAGGTTCGATCATTCGGGGATCGGCGACAGCGCCACCCGCCGCGACGATGCGCCCTTTGAAGTCAGCAGCCTTCAGGAAGCGCGCGCGGCGATGGACGCGATACAGGAATCGCGCGGGATCGACCGGTTCGTGCTCATCGGCCTCTGCTCGGGCGCCGTCACGGCCTTCGACGCCGCCGGCGTCGACGATCGCGTCGCGGGCGTCGTGATGATCAACCCGCAGGGGTTCGATCTCAACCCCGAGTGGAACGGCTACATTGCCAGCCGCGGCGATGCCCGGCGCTACTGGAGACGGTCGCTGTTCAGCGCGACGAGCTGGTGGCATGCGCTCACCGGGCGCGTGGACTACAGGCGCCTGGTCTCCGTCCTGTGGCGTCAGGCCTCGGGCCCGGGACGGGCGCGCGAGGTCGTGTCGTCGATCGTGACGCGCGTGGGCGCGGAGCTCCAGAAACTGATGGACCGCGAGGTTCGGACCCTGCTCGTGTGTTCCGAAGGCGACGACGGGATCGAGTACATGAATGTGATTCTCCAGCGGGACGTGCGCACGATGACCTCGGCCGCGCACCTGACGGTGGAAATCCTGCCTGGGGCGGACCACAGCCTTACGCTGCTCGACAGTCAGCGCCGTGTAGTGGACGTCGTCCGAAAGTGGGCGGGTTCGCTCGAGCCAGGAATCGTGCGGCCGACGGAGGCCGTCGAGCCGGGAGAGACCGACCTCGAGTCCGAGGCGACGCTTTCGATTTCGATTTGATTGACTGAAACAGAATGCCGACAACCATCGATCCCGTCACGCCTCCCATATCCGAGCCCGCGGCCAGCCGGACTCGCGTGGCTGTCAGTGTCAAGAATCTCAGCAAACGGTTCCGCGTGCGGCGGCCGTTCATCGAGACGCTGCGCCATCCGTTCGACCAGAAGTACATGCAGGCGCTCAACGACGTGAACGTCGACATTCACGAAGGGGAGTTCTTCGGGTTCCTCGGCGCGAATGGCGCCGGCAAGACGACGCTTTTCAAGACCCTGGCAACGCTCGTCAGCCCGGACCAGGGCACGGTGATCGTCGACGGCTTCGACGTCACGACTCATGCCGCAGACGTCCGCCGCGTGCTGACGCCCGTGATCGCCGACGAACGCAGCCTCCGGTGGAGGCTCTCGGCTCGCGAGAACCTTCGGCTCTACGCGGTGCTGTACGGGCTGCCCGCCAGAAAAGTGGCGGCGCGCGTGGACGAAGTGCTGGAGATCGTCGGCCTGGACCCGGCCGACGACAAGCTGGCCGGACGGTTCTCTTCGGGTATGCGCCAGCGGCTGCTGATCGGCCGGGCTCTGATTCCGCAACCGCGCATCCTGCTGCTCGACGAGCCGACCCGCAGCCTCGATCCGGTCTCGGCCCGGACGTTGCGCGCGTTTCTGCGCGAAGAAATCTGCAAGCGGCTGGGCTGCACGATTCTCCTTGCGACGCACACGTCGGAAGAAGCGTTCGAGCTCTGCGACCGCGTGGCGATTCTCAACCAGGGGCGGCAGCTGGCGATTGGGCCTGCCGACAAGCTGCAGCTCGAGTTCGGCGAGGACCACTACCTTCTGCGGACGCGAACCGCGGATCACCCGGCGTTCGACCTGCTGGCGCGCCGCGCCGTCATCGGCCAGCCCGTGATTCGCGGAATCGACGACGAGGGCTGGGTCAGGATGGAGGTCGCGATTCCGGGCGGACCCGACACCGCGGCGGCCGCGCTGCAACAGCTCGTTCAGCAGGGCGTGTCGGTGGCCCGGTTCGAGCGCGTCGAACTGTCGCTGGGCGAATTGATTCAGCGCGTTATCACTCGCAAGGCTGGAGGACGGCGTGAGTAGGGCACTGGCGATAGTGCGGGCGAACTGGCTGACGGCGCTGAGCTATCGGCTCGAAACGATGTTTTCGTTTCTGGGGCTGTTCATCGCGGTCGTACCGCTGTATTTCATCAGCCACGCGTTGCAGCCAATGATGGCGAACTCGATCAAGGCCGAAGCACCGGAGTACTTCGGGTTTCTGATCGTCGGCTGGATCGGGTTGTCTTTTGTCAATACGGCCGTTACGGCACTCCATGGGGCGTTGAGTGGTGAGATTTCGACCGGGTCGTTCGAGGCCCTTCTCAGCACGCCGACACCGGTTCCCGCGCTCCTGGCCGGGTTGCTCGGGCACGCGCTGACCATGAACGTGATTCGAGCGACCGTCATCCTGTCGTTCGCCACCATGTTCGGCCTTCACATCGTCTGGAGCTCGGCGCTGACCGGGCTCGGGATTCTGTTCCTGATCCTCCTCTCGTACCTGCCGTTCGGGATCGCCGCGGCCGCGCTCGTGCTGGGGTTTCGGACGACGGGACCGTTTCCGGCGATCGTCTTTGCCGGGTCGGCGCTGCTCGGCGGCGTCTACTATCCGACCCAGGTGATTCCGTCGTGGCTGGCGAAGATGTCCGTGCTGGTGCCGCTGAGATACGGCCTGAAGTCGCTGAGACGTACGTGGCTCGACGGCGCACCCCTGTCAGCGTCCTTCGCGGATCTCGGCGTGCTGGTCGGCATGATTCTCGTCGGGTTTGTCCTCAGCCTCAGTGCGTTTACGCTGGCGCTGCGATACGCCAAGCGAGCCGGAACGCTGGCCCAATACTGATCGGCTCAAACATGCAGCCCTTCTACTTCGGGACGTCGCAGAAACAGTTGTTCGGTGTGTATCACCCGCCAGGCACGAAGGCAGCCCGCCAGTCGGCGATCGTGTTGTGCCAGCCGTTCGGCCACGAGTACCTGCGGGCCCATCGCGCGTTCCGGAACCTGGCGGTCTCGCTGGCGGGCCAGGGCTTCCACGTGCTGAGGTTCGATTACTACGGCTGCGGCGACTCGGGCGGCGACGGCGAACAGGCGACGGTGGAGCAGTGCCTGTCGGATCTGGCGTCGGCCGTCGATGAGGTCAAGGATACGGCCGGCGTGGCGAAGGTCTCGCTGATCGGGTTGCGCTTCGGCGCGACGCTGGCCGCGCTGACGGCATCGCGCCGGCAGGATATCGATCGGGTCGTGCTCTGGGACCCCGTGCCCGACGGGCGCTCGTATCTCGAGGACGTCCGCGACCTGCACGACAACTGGCTCCACGATCGGATGGGCACCGCCGCAAGCGCCGACCCGGCGCGTGTCGAGTTGCTCGGGTTCCCGGTCACCGACACGATTCGGGAGCAGTTCCACGCCGTTACGCTGATGCCGTTTCCGGCGCTGCGGGCCCGGGAGGTGTGGTTGATGGTGTCGGAAGAGCAGACGCGCTACCAGACGCTCCGGTCGAGCATCGAGGCGGCGGGCGTGTCCGTGACCTACGGCGTGGTGCCGGGAGACGGTGACTGGCAGCGCCTTGATTCCGTTCACCAGACACTGCTGCCGCACGCGATGGTGCGGGCGATTATGTCGGCGATGGCGTCTTGAGGAAGACGAGGGGGTGTTTATGACGTGGTTTCTGATGGCGACCGGCGTACTCGTCTGGGCCTTCATGCTGGTGGCTCTGGCCGTGGCGTTCGTGAACCACGGCCGGGTCCGGCGTGCCGTGGAGACGCGGCGCTGGCTGCCGTACGCGCTGTTTGCGCGTTACCGTTTCCTTGGAGCCCTGGGCGGCGCCCTGGCGAAGCTGCGCGTGCCGTCGGCCGTGCGCAGCCGCGAAATCATCGAAGCCCATCAGGCCATCTCCCTGGCCGACATGGAGCAGCTGCGCGACATCGTCGCCGAAATGGACGACCTGCCGACGATCAGGAAGGGCAAGGAGGCACTCGGCCTGACGACGATGTTCGGGATGTCCACCTTTCCCGTGCACAAGAGACCATCGCCCTTCACACACCCGATGCAGTACCCGCCGTACCTGATTCCGGGCGTGCCGGCGAGGCCCTTCTACGAGGCGGCCGAATTCGAGTGGGCGCAGGTGCTCGAGCGCGAATACCCGTCAATCAAGAAAGAGCTCAACCAGGTGCTGTCGGAGAGCGGCGCCGGGTTCAAGGGCTACATGAGCGAGGCCAACTTCCGCCACCAGGGCTGGAACACGTTCAACTTTTTCTTCTACGGCAAGAAGTTCGAGGAGAACTGCGAGCGGTGTCCGGAGACCACCCGGATTCTCGAGTCGCTCCCGCGATTCGAGAAGGACCACATCATGTTTTCGTCCCTCAACCCGCACGCGCGGATTCCGCCCCACGTGGGGCCGATGAACGGCATCCTGCGCGGGCACCTGGGCCTGGTGGTGCCGCCCGGGTGCTTCATCCGCGTCGGGCCGGATGAGCGTACGTGGGAAGAAGGCAAGATGATGGTGTTCGACGACTCGTTCGAACACGAAGTGTGGAACCATAGCGACTTCGTGCGCATCGTGCTGTTCATGAACTTCTGGCACCCGTGCTTCGCCGACCGGGAAATTCCGGTGCTCGAGCGGTTCCGGGCGGCGTACGAGCGCGGACCGCTGTCCCGGGTGCACGCCGACAACCAGGCGGCGAAACGAGCCCACGACCTGGAAGTCCGCGTGCCGCAGAAGGCGCAGGTTGCCTGAACGATGAGCGTGGTTCCGGCTGTGTCCGAGCCGACTCCCGCCGCCGACGAAGCGCCGGCCGTCGCCTCCCCGGACGAGGCCGTCGACGATCGGAGCGGCCGCGACCGGCTGGTGTGGAACGTCATCGCCAGCTGGGCCGGACATGTCGTGTTCATCGTGGCCGGCTTCATCATGCCGCGCCAGATCGACCGGCACGTCGGGCAGGTCGGCCTCGGCGTCTGGGACTTCGGGTGGACGACCGTCAACTACTTCTTCCTCGCGCAGATTGGCGTGGGCGTCTCGGTGAACCGGTACGTCGCGAGATACCGCTCGGCCCGGGACACCGACGGGCTCAGCCGGATGATTTCGTCGGTCGTGCTGCTGCAGCTACTCGCCGCCGGCATCGTCCTGGCGCTGACGGCGGCGTCGGCCTACTGGCTGCCGTTCTTCTTTCGCGACGATCTCCGCGGCGAGGCCGAAGTCGCCACCAGGGTCATCGCGCTGCTGGGCCTGAGCGTCGCCGTCCGCATGGCCTCGCAGCCGTTCAGCGGCGTCGTCACCGGCTGCCACCGGTGGGATCTTCACAATCTGCTGAACAGTGGGACGTACGGGATTACCGTCCTCGGAATGCTGCTGGCACTCTGGAGGGGCGGAGGGCTCGTCGACATCAGCGTCGTGTACCTGGTCGGGACGATAGCCGGAGAAATCATTCGTGTAGGCCTGGCCTTCCGGGTGTGCCCTGAGTTGAAAGTGTCGCCCGCCAGGGCACGGTGGTCGGAGGCCCGCGGCCTCATCGTGTTCGGCGCCAAGCTGTCGACGCCGGACACGCTCAACATCCTGGTCGCGCAGTTGACGAACATGCTCGTCCTCAGCCAGATCGGGATCGCGACGCTGGCCGTGTATTCGCGCCTGGGCGCCCTCATTCGCCACACCGAGAACATCATCGCGAAGTACAGCCAGCCGCTGACGCCAACCGCCAGTTCGCTGGAGGGCAGCGGCCAGGACGCGGAGGTGCGGGACCTCGTCATCAACAGCACCAGGTTCGCGGCGTACCTGATCTGGCCCATCCTCCTCGCGTTTGCGATCGTGGGCGATGACGTGATGCAGGTGTGGATGGGCCCCCGGTACGATCCGACCTGGGTGCTGACGTTCATGGCGATCGGTTCGATGTTTCCGATCAGCCAGCAGCCGATCTTCTCGATCCTCGTGGGATTGAACCTCCACGGGAGGTTCGCGGCGGCCGAGATGGTGGGATCGATCGTGGGGTTCGTCGCCAGCCTGATCGCGTTGCGGTGGTTTCACTACGATCTGCTCGGCCTCGCGGCCGTGGGGCTCTCGGTGACGAATGCCGTCGCGCTGTTCGTCGCCGTCGATACGTGCCGGCGCCTGTCGATCCCCGTGCGGCCGTACTTCGCGCGGACGTACGGAGGCCCTGTGGCCTGCGCGGCGCTGTTCGGCGCCGGTCTCATCGCGGTCAATCTCGTCTTTCACGGCCGCCCGGTTGTCACGCTGGTCGCTTCCGCTCTGCTTGGTGTCGTCATGCTCGTGCCGCTCTACTGGCGGATCGTTCCCCGGGAGATGCGTGAAACCGTGGTGCGAAGCGTGACGACCAGGCTCGCGGCATGGCGGCTGGGATTCCAGGTGCCCTGATGCGAACCCAATCGCCAGCCGCCGGAGCGGCCGTCGCCGTGGCGTTGCGTCCGTGGCCGTACCCGTACCGGGCCGCGCTGGCCATCTGCAGCGACCTGGACGAGACGCCCACGGCAGGCGACTACGTCGAGACGGCGCGCTTCCTGAACACGGACGAGGCGACGCGCCTCGGTCAGGGCGTGAACCTCGAAGTCGGCAACAGCATCTACTTCGACATGCCGGCCTCTCAGTTCTCGTACTGGAACGGCGACGATGCGGCGCGGACGAGAGTTCGTGCGCTGATCCGGTCGGGGCACATCGACTGTCTGCACTCGTTCGGCGACCTGGCGACCACGCGTCAACATGCCGGCCGCGCGCTCGACGAACTGGCCCGGCACGAATGCGCGTTGAAGGTCTGGATCGATCACGCGGTCGCGCCCTCGAATTTCGGCGGGGACATCATGCGCGGTTCGGGGGACGTCGCGGGCTCGCCGGTGTTCCACGCGGACCTCACGCACGCGTTCGGCATCGAGTACGTCTGGCGAGGCCGTGTCACGAGTGTCATCGGGCAGGACACCGGACGGCGCCTGGGGGGCATCGCGCGGTCTTCGCACCTGGTCGCGTCGGGGATCACGGTCGCGAAGGAAGCGGCGAAGGGGATCTTCGCGCGCGGCGGCAGCGCGAAATACGCCCCGCACAAGTCGAACGTCGTGCTGTGGCATTCCGCCTTGCGGAGCGGGCAGGCGGTCGTCGAATTCCTGCGGTCGAACCCGAGCTGGGCGGGTATCAGCGTTCACGACACGCTCGACGGCCTTGGTGAGGTCGTCAACGAGCCGATGTTGAACCGGCTCGTCGAGCGCGAGGCCGCGTGCGTGCTGTACACGCATCTCGGCAAGACGGCTCAGCCCGGGCGCGTGCTGACGCCGCAGACCCGCGCCGCGCTCGACCTCGTGGCGGACGCCCGCAACAGCGGGCGGCTGCTGGTGGCGACCACGCGGCGGCTCCTCGATTTCTGCCGGGCGAGGCGGGGCGTCTCCTGGACGGCGTCAGGCGGGCCGGACGGCGTGCGCATCGACGTGTCGACAGCCGGATTGTCCGGCTTCGGACGGCGCGATCTCGAAGGACTGACGTTCTACACCGATCCCGGAGCGCGCGTGCGGCTCGCGATCGACGGCCGCGACGTGCCGGGCCTTCGCCGGAACCCGCCGGACCACACCGGACGCGCCAGCGTCTCGATTGCGTGGCCGCGGCTGTCCTTTCCGCAGCTGTAACGAACCATGTGCGGCATAGCCGGTTTCGCGGGTTTCGACGACAACGCGCTGCTGCGCGCGATGAGCGCGAGCCTCACGCACCGCGGTCCGGACGCCGAGGGCTTCTATACGGCGCCGGGTGTGGGCCTGGCATCGCGCCGGCTGAGCGTCATCGATCTCGAGACGGGCAACCAGCCGATTGCCAACGAGACGCGCGACGTCTGGGTCGTCTTCAACGGCGAGATCTACAACTGCGACGCGCTGCGCGCCGGGCTCGAGCGCCGCGGCCACGTCTTTTCGTCGCGGACCGACACCGAGTGCATCGTCCATCTGTACGAGGACCACGGTCTCGACTTCGTCCAGCACCTGCGCGGCATGTTCGGCATCGCGCTGTGGGACGTGGCGCGCCAGCGTCTCGTGCTCGCGCGGGATCGCATCGGCGAGAAGCCGCTCTACTACGCGTGGGACGGCGCGCGTCTCCTGTTCGGATCCGAGTGCAAGGCGATCCTGCAATCCATCCGGCGGCGGAGCGTCGACCGCCAGGCTGTGTGCGACTACCTGGCGATGGGCTACGTGCCTGCGCCGCGGACCTTCTACGACGGCATCTCGAAACTGCCCCCGGCGCACATGCTCGTGTACGAAGGCGGACGATCGACGGTCAGCCGCTACTGGGCCCGCAGCAGCCCGTCGGCCGCACCGCCCACGTACGAGGCGGCGTCCGAGGAGCTTGCGCAGCGCCTCGCCGAGACGGTCCAGCTCTGCCTGAAGAGCGACGTCGAGGTGGGCGCCTTCCTGAGCGGCGGCATCGATTCATCCGTGATGGTCGCGCTGATGCGGCCGCATGCGACGCGTGTGCAGACCTTCGCCGTCGGTTATGCCGGCGCAGCAACGGGTTTCAACGAGCTGGAGTACGCGCGCCGGGTTGCGCGCGATCTCGGGACCGAGCACCACGAGCTGATTCTTGGCGCCGGCGCCCAGCTCGACCGGCTGCCGTCGATCCTGTGGAACTACGACGAACCGAACGGCGAGCCGACCTCCATCCTTGTGAATCAGCTGTCGGAGTTCGCCGCGCGCCGGGTGAAAGTGGCCGTGAGCGGGACGGGCGGCGACGAGATCTTCGCGGGGTACCCGCGCTACGGCGCGGTGGGGCTGCGCGAGCGGTACCTGCGCGTGCCGGGTTTCATCCGGAAACAGATGGTCGAACGCGTGATGGCGACCTGGCCGGAGTCGACGCGCGGGGGCCGCATGGTACGCCGGGCCAGGCGGTTTGTCGCGTCCGCGGACCTGCCGGCCGACGCCGCGTACGTCTCGTGGGTGAGCCTCCTCCCGAAGGACGTTCGCCGCGGGCTGCTGTCCGAGCCGGCGACGCGCGGTGTCGAAGACCCCGATGGTGATCGCGTCCTGCGCGACTATCTGATGGGGCCGTCCGACCGAAGCCTGCTCGATCGCGCCACCGCCCTCGACGTCGAACAGTACCTGCCCGAGTATCAGCTGACATACGTCGATCGCATGAGCATGGCGCACGGCCTCGAAGTCCGCGCGCCCCTTACCGACTACGAGCTGGTGAACTACGTGACGTCGCTGCCGATGTCCTATCGCCTGAAAGGCAGCCACAGCAAACACATCTTCAAACAGGTGAGCCGGCGATGGATCGATCCCGCGATCACCGAGCGCAAGAAAGTCGGCTTTGATTCGCCGGTCGGGCAGTGGTTCAAGGACGAGCTGCGGCCGTTTCTCACGAGCTTCATGGCCCCTGATCAGTTGACGCGCTCAGGTCTGCTCGACCCCGGCGGCGTCCAGCGCCTGATGGCGGATCACCTCGCAGGCCGGCGCGATTACTCGCTGCAGCTCTGGAGCCTCGTCACGCTCGAGGCCTGGTACCGGATGTACATCGAGGACGGCGTCGTGACCGGACGCGACTACCGGCTTGGTGATCTTCGCGGCATCCCCTCGAATGTGGCCCGTGCCGCCGCCGCAACGGCCGTTCCGGTCGGAGCCGGCGCATGAAACGTGCGCTGATTCACATCGGCATTCGAAGCGCCCTGGCGATCTATGGCGCGGCGCTCGCCGGCGCGCGGCTCGTGCGGCGGCAGCCGCGGCCGATCGACGAGGGCGGTTGCGACATCCTGCTGACCGGCATGTTCCAGTCGACCTCGTGGGTCGAGCACCACCTCCGTCCGCTGGCGCTCGCCGCGAACTGCCGGTCGGTCACGCTCGTCGCGACCACACCGCTCGCGCCCATGGACAAGGTGTCCGTGGTGCAGCCTCCACGCTGGCTGATTCGCGTCGCCGGATCGGCCGGGGCCCGGCTGCTGTTGTTCACCGCGCTTGCCCTGCGCCGCCGGCCGCACCTCGTCGGAGGCTTCCACCTGCTCTTCAACGGCCTGACGGCGGCGCTCGTGGCGCCCCTGGCCGGCGCGCGTTCGCTGTACTTCTGCGTCGGCGGGCCTGCCGAAGTGCTCGACGGCGGCATCCGGGCGGAGAACAAACTCTTCAACCGTCTCGAAACCGCCGATCCCGTCGTCGAAGAGCAGCTGGTCCGCGCCACGGCATCCTTCGACACCATCATCACGATGGGCACGAGCGCGGCCGCGTTCCTCCGCGAACGCGGCGCTCGCGGCGAGATCTACGTGATTCCGGGTGGTCTGGACCCGACGACGTATCAACCGTCGACCCTGCCGCCCGAAACCGATGTGATGTTTGTCGGGCGCCTGGCGCCGATCAAACGTCCGGAGCTTCTGCTCGACGCCATCCGGCTCGTTGCAGATCGTTTACCCCAGGTCAGGGTCACCATCGTCGGGGACGGCGTGCTTCGACAGGCGCTCGAGGAGCGATCGAGCCGGCTCGGCCTGACCTCCAATGTCACGTTCGCGGGCCACCGGACGGACGTTCGCGAGCTTCTGCCGCGTGCGCGCGCGTTCATCCTCACATCCGAGACCGAAGGCGTCGCGCTCTCGCTGATGGAAGCGCTCGCCTGCGGCGTCCCGTCCATCGTGCCGCGCGTCGGAGATCTGGCGGACGTGTTGATCGACGGCGTCAACGGGTTTCTGGTCGACGAGCACACGCCCGAGGCGTTTGCGGCCCCGATCGGCGACCTGCTCGCCGACGAACCGGCCCGGCGGACAATGGCCGCGGCGGCCAGG
>Ga0097621_100002563_pt1 | contig 12448 bp, 10 predicted proteins | sample KBSMisM72_FD_73165 | JGI IMG/M metagenome (GOLD analysis project Ga0097621, IMG submission 73165) | Miscanthus rhizosphere microbial communities from Kellogg Biological Station, Michigan, USA - KBS Miscanthus M7-2 (version 2) (version 2) | ecosystem: Host-associated > Plants > Roots >... | reverse complement strand
TTTTTGATACATCCAAATTTTTTAACTAGCTGGAATTAGAATAACAAACTCAGTGCCTTCGCCTTCATTCGATTCAACTTTCAATTCCCCTCCGTGTGCTTTAATCACGTCATAGCTCATGGACAAACCCAATCCTGTGCCTTGACCCGGGGGCTTGGTGGTGCCGGAGATCCAGGGCTGGATGTTGAAATGATTTTTTTTATCTTACGTAAAGGCAAGCCGGCATCATCTTAAACAACAATCTTTACTGCTTACGCGGATTATTCGGAAAAGAAATCCTACTATTTTTTATGTTCAACCTTCAACTGTTCATTAATATCCCCGGACTAAAAATACATTCGGTGTTATTTTTTGGGCCCGTCCTTCTGCTTTTGATTGGCTGTCACAACCAGGAACGTCACTGGAGTGTTTATAAAGCCGATGCGGGAAGCAGCAGTTATTCGGTCTTAAGCGAAATCAATAAGGAGAATGTTCATCAGCTAAAGTTGGCCTGGTCGTTCAATCCCGAAGATGCTGCGGAGGGCTCCCGGTTTGCAGGCAGTCAGTGTAATCCTATCATCATTGATGGAGTGATGTATGTGGCATCGGCGCGCCATCGGATCTATGCAGTGGATGCAACCAATGGAAAACAGAAATGGTCATTTGATCCATTTAACGGAGGTCCGGGAGGAGGATCCTTTCGCGGGGTTACTTATTGGGAAAATGGAAATGATAAAAGAATATTGTTTACGGGAGGTGACGTTCTCTTTGCATTAAATGCCGAAACAGGAAAGCCAATTCCCGAATTCGGGACAAATGGAAAAGTAAGTATGAATGTGGGGATTAGAGATGATCCTCAAAAAATATCCATAAAGCCTACATCGCCCGGCATTATTTTTAAGAACTTATTGATCATTGGAAATGAAGTATCAGAATTATATGGAGCACAGCCCGGTTATGTAAGAGCCTACGATGTAAGAACCGGGAAACTAGTATGGACTTTTCACACCGTTCCAAAACCGGGAGAACTGGGATATGATACCTGGCCGAAGGATGCCTGGAAATATGCGGGAGGCGCAAACTGCTGGGGCGGCCTGAGTGTAGACGAAGAGAGAGGGATGGTATTTTTTGGTACAGGATCGCCTTCCTATGATTTTTATGGTTATGACCGGATAGGTGAAAACCTATTTGGTAACTGTGTGGTTGCGCTTGATGCGAGCACGGGTAAGCATATCTGGCATTTTCAAACGATTCATCACGATCTGTGGGACTACGATCTGCCTGCGCCTCCCAATCTTGTTACTGTGGTGAAGGATGGCAAAAAAATCGATGCAGTTGCACAAACATCAAAGGTTGGTTTCCTGTATGTATTAAATCGCGAGACCGGAGCTTCTTTATTTCCGATAGAAGAACGCCCGGTGCCGCCATCTGACGTACCCGGAGAGGAAGCCTGGCCCACACAACCTTTCCCGTTAAAACCGAAACCGTATAGCCATCAATTTATGACGGTTGACGATCTTTCGGGTTTTTCGGCAACCTCACACGATTCTTTAATCAGGATGTTTAGGAGTTCGAGATATGAGGGGTTATTTACGCCTCCTTCAACTAAGGGTTCCTGGATTCTTCCGGGTACAATTGGCGGATCAGAATGGGGTGGAGCAGCTTATGATCCATCGACGAATATTATTTATGTGAAATCAAGTGAATCGCCGGAAATTGATTTGCTGCAAAAAATTGAGCCCGCAACAGAATCAACAACCTTTTCTGTTTATGACGATGGAAAAAGAATTTATACCGCCTATTGTGCCAATTGTCACAAAGCAGACAGAACGGGTGATGAGCCACTTTATCCATCATTGGTTGACCTTAAGAAAAGAATGTCCGAGGCCGAAACATTAATCAAGATTAAACAAGGCAGTGGAAAGATGCCCTCTTTTGCGGCAATGATTAGCGGACATGAAGATGGAATCATCAACTATTTATTTAATAAAACGGATAGAAGTGTACTGCAACGGCAAAGGGATTTGTCAGAGATTAGGAATAACAGGTCGTCAAACATAGAAGTTAAAAAGGATAAAAAAACAGCGGATACGGCCTCCATCTACCTGAATGTAACTGCATATGCGGAGATAAAAGATCCTGAAGGCCATCCTGCCATTAAGCCGCCCTGGGGCACACTCAGTGCCATCAACCTGAATACAGGCGAATATGAGTGGACCATACCCGTGGGAAATTTCCCGGAATTGCAGAAAAAAGGGGAAGCCATAACGGGTGCAGCCGGTTCGCCGGGTCCAATCGTAACCGCTGGAGGGCTTGTGTTCCTGGGAGGCACAAGAGATCGCATATTCCAGGCCTTTGACAAGACCACTGGTAAATTGTTATGGGAAATAACACTCCCCGGTTTCGCATCTTCCACGCCCTGCACATACCGAAGCCATGGGAAACAATATGTAGCGGTATCGGTCGCGGGAAATAAGGAATCACCTGCAGGAACAATTATGGCGTTTGCCTTGCCAGATTAAACATCCATGTAGCTGAACTCACCACACCCTGAGGATCTCTCTTGAACCTGTCAGGTACATGTCGGTATATCCTTTCATCGTTTCCTCCATCTTTTTCATTTTCTCCGGATCTTTCTGCATGTCTTCCCAGCTTTTGTCGTAGGCGCTCAAGCTGTCATATTCACTGACAATAATCACGCGATTAAAGTCGCCGCTCATATCGGACAGGATATATTTTACTTCGGGGCTGTCTGAAAATGCTTCTTTGCATTTTTTGGCGAGTTTGGAGGCATTGCCTGGCTTGCAGACAAAACTATCCTTTACAATAATCATAGTTTAAAGTTTAATGTTCGAGTGTGAGGTGGCAGGATGATAAAATTACGAAACTTCCTGTTGCTTTTAAGATGCAAAAGTTCTATTCAACCATACAACAATTTCTTCCCAGCTTTCTACAGGTATTATTGCATGGGTGGCATTTTTCATCACAAAGAATTGCTTTTGGTTGCCCGGTATTAAATCGAAAAACTCCTTCACCTTATCAATCTCAAACAATTCGTCCTTGTCTCCTACCCCCACCAGGACCGGGATATTTAAAGTTGCGGGAAGTCTGAGTTTTTTTACGTCCAGCATCGTGACAAAACGGGGCGTGTAACGGAAATTAAATAATGTGTCTTCCGATACATTCATGCCTTCCCGGTAATATTCGACTGCCCGGTAAGAAGGGCGAAAAATGGCGCTTGACAACAATTTGGCCTTTGTGAAAAAAGACAGCGGTTTTGAAAGTCCTTTCCGGCCCTCATAAGCGCCTGAAAGCAAAACCAAGCCTGCTATATCATTTGGAACGGCATTCGCGGCACACATCGCAGCCGCTACACCTAAACTATGCCCAAGTACTATCACCTTTGAATAGCCTAGCCCTCTTACATATTTCACTGCCTCCGCCAAATCAGCAATCCATCTTTCCTTGCCTGGGTTGTCGCCGCGGTTTCCGCCGGACAGGCCATGTCCCCTGTAATCCAGTCCAAATGTTGTGTATCCACCTTTTGAGAAGGGAATTCCAGCCATGTCGTATGGTCCACTGTAGGCAGTGAACCCATGAAAAATTAATACAGCAATATTCTTTTTTGCGGGCTCAATACTATCAGGGTTCCATCTGCGCAGGAAAAGCGTCTCTCCATCTGTTGTTACAAACTGATCATGAGGACTAGTATAGTTCTGCCTTAGTTCTGCAGCCTGTTCAGGGGTAATTCCCTTATTTTTTATTTTCCATTCGGTTGGTAAAAAAGCTAAAACCAATCCCGTAATGAGCAGCACTGCCAACAAGAATAATATGGTATAAAGGATCCGTTTAAACATTCTTTTCATGTTGGCAGTTGTGTCTTTTAAATATGGTCTTTGATGCAACTAAACCCTTTCCGACCGGCGCAGTGGGCACCTGGCTAAAAACGGGCTCGCTTTTCAGCTATGCTCTTTTTACGCTTCCCAATCTTATTCATTGAAATAAAACAACATTTCCCCCTTCGTTTCATCCTCGGCCCGCAAGCCGATATTGATGTTTAAGAGAACCAATATAACTGTTTGAAAAACATCTACCTTTCTATTTGCTATTGGGATCGGATTAGACGAAAAAGACTGATTTTAGCTTCAATTTCTCTTTAATGTCAAAATAATAAATTCGATATGACGCTAGGTAAAATTTTATTCCCCTTACTCCTTTGCCAGTCGTGTATCGCTCAACGAAATGATAGTTTAAGAATCAATTCAATTCCATATTCCCTTCATTGGCAAAACACTCCACTTTCCTACACCATCCAAGGAGATAACCTAACCATCGTGGCTGGTCCTAAAACCGATATGTTCCGGGATCCCAACGTTACGTACAATACCAACAATGCACCTCAGATGCTATTCAGAGCCGATAGTAACTTTGTACTCTCCGCATCTATTCAACATTCTTTTTTAAATAAATGGGATGGCGGCGCAATTATATTGTTCCAGGACAGCCTGAATTGGATTAAATTTTGCTTTGAAAAAGATTATACCGGCGCAAAAAGAGTAGTCAGTGTAGTGACCAAAAATGTTTCTGATGACTGCAACTCCGTTGAAATAAAATCCAACCGCGTATTTTATAAAGTGGCCAAAGCAGATCATGTAATCACGTTATACTATTCAGTCGACTATAAAACATGGTTTTTAGTCAGGCATTTGCAAATAGACAGTGTGAGAGATCTTCAAATCGGGTTTTTGGCGCAATCCCCTACCGGCAAACGCTGCACCGTAAAGATTTCGAAAATCCAATACCAGGCAAAGAAAATCCACGATCCCTATCTTGGGGAGTAAAATCTTGCAAAGTACCGTCCCGCCCTTTTATTGGGTTATTTTCTCCACCCATTTCTTCGTTTCCTTTACTAACAAGGACATAACATCATTTTTACCTGCCTTAAAAGAATGATCTGCTCCTTCGAATTTTATCAAGGTGGCTTTCCGCAAGGATTCGCATACTGATTCAATGAGTGCCCAGGTAGCCAGCGTGTCTTTAGTGCCCTGCAAAAAAAGCATCGGTATTTTTAGCGCTTTTAGATGATCCGCGCGCTCAGTGGAGGGCTTACCGGAGGGATGAAGTGGAAAACCATAGAAAATAATGCCGTTAACATTACAATCCGGATGGCCTGCCAGGTATTGTGAGCTCATTCTTCCCCCGAAAGATTTGCCGGAAACAAACAAAGGTAGTTTGGGGTTTAGCTCATGTGCTTTCTTAATTGCCGCTTCTATTGTCATGTGTGCAATTGCCGGAGAATCAGGTCTGCCCTTTTTGTGTTCCGCGAAAGGGAAATTAAACCGTAGCGTGGCGATTCCTACTTTAGAAAGAGCGTCCGCCAACGTTTCCATAAATGAATGGTCCATTCCCGCCCCTGCTCCATGCGCCAACGTGAAGATGCATGTAGGCTTGTCAGGAACCAAATATTTGGCTGAAACGGTGCCAATCGAAGAGGAAACTTTTAATTTAAAGGATTTTGTACTCATTGTGGAATCAAAATTTAAAATATGCTCTCACTTACATCATGATAAATTTTTGAGCTGCCTGCCAACTAAAGTTAGCATTTTGGCAAAAAACATTTTCATCCGATTAAAAAATGATTCCCGCCGTTTGGTAAATCCTACTTCGGAATAAATTTCCGGTTGTTATTCTTGCGCACCTAATACTATTTTATGAAAAAGAAAATGAATTACCTGCGCCTGAATTTAACCACGTTACTTCATTTAATTTTTTTCCTCCTACCAGGTGCATTATTCAGTCAAAACCTGGATGATTTCAGAACAGCAGCAAGCAGCAATGGTGTGAATCTAATTCCATTCTCCGATCTCAGGGGAGATGCGACTCCCATTGCCGATGACGTGCAACGCAGGAAAGAAGAGACACAAGCGTTCAATTATGACCTGTTTGCGAGCCAGAAAAACAATATGCTCAAGGAGATCAAAAAAAATAATGATGATATTGCCTCCATCACAAAAGAGATAGAAGATTTTAAAAGAAAACATCCGGATGGAAGTACATGTTCGTTTGACGCGGAAATTGAAAAGGAGAAAAAGGATATATCTCAGTATAATGACAAAGTAAAAGATATGAATGATAAGATGGGAAAGGCCGTAGAAGGATTTGACCGCCTCTACCAGGCCCGCGCAGGGTTGCGCGAATATTTTCAAAAAGCACTGGATAAATTATCTGATGTAAAATCCAACCCCGATAAATATTTGGGGAGCAGCCCCACTGATGATGACAGAAAAAAACTGCAAGACTACGTAAAGGTTATCGAAGACCAGATTCAATCCAACGTAAAGACCCACCAGGACCAGGAGGAAGGGGCCAAGAAAAGGAAAGCTGATTTTGAAAATCTTATCAAAATAACAGAATACAGGTAAGGTATTGACCAGTAAAGGTTGTGGGATGGTGGCAGTTAATGTTTACCGGTAATTAAATCAACTGTGGATACTTTTGAAAAAGGGCGATTTAAGAAGTCTAATAATACCAAATTAAACAATTCGGGCTTTTCAACAGTTCCAAAATGAGTGGCTCCCGGCATTACAAAGAAATTAGAGTTCGTTATGTTGTAAAATATCTTAATTGAATGTTCAAGCCTGATCGCATCTCTGTCGCCAGACATAATTAACACGGGGCATTTAATTTTTTGCAAGTCCTTCTCAGTAATATCAGGTTGATAGGCCATTAATGAATAAAGCCTTTTCATATTAGAGTTCTTTGTCGCTTTTAATGAGTCAAGTATCAAATTATCAATTTCATCAAAGATTGCCTTCTTTCCAGGGAACAAATTTGCACCATAAGTAGCAAGCTTAGAGATTTTGCCTGGAAAATTAATAGCAAGCAACAGCCCTAAAATAGCTCCATCACTTTGTCCCTGAACAAATGCACTGTCTATATTTAAAGAGTCCAATAGAACTTTAACGTCATTGGCCATTTGTACGTAAGTCAATTGTTTTGTTGTTGTATCAATTGATTTACCGTGTCCTCTGCTGTCAATTGCAATAACCTTAAAATACTTTTTAAAGTATTCAATCCTTCCACTTGCGCCTCTTATTGAACCTCCGTTTCCGTGTAAAAAAATTAATGGCTTTCCCGTTCCATAAATTTCATAGTATAGATTTATACCATTAATCTTTTTGAAGTTTCCTGCTTCCCTGTTATCTCCATATTTTATTGAATATTGAGCTTGTCCATGCAATATGTTGATTGTTGAAGCAAATACTAAAAAAGCTAAAAGGTTCTTATGTATAGTATTCATGTTTTCGTTTCTTTTAAATTGTCAGCGTGTTGGGTTTTAATTGCCACCAACGTGTAGAGCTTAGTGCCGGGCGGGGATTCCTATTCCACTGCCCGGCCTGGCCGTAACCTGCCTGTTGCTTTTATCGCCACCTGCAATTGCACAAAGAAAGCCAATTTCATTGATTTCTGTTTTCATAACAATATAGAACCGGTCCCGCCAGAGAAGCTCTTGTAGCACAATTACTATTGTTTCTGTTTGCTGAAACGGTAAACTGCCGTATATCCAACCTCAACAACGTCCGTTGCTGCTGTCGGCGCCGTAGTGGGTGCCTTACCTCCTTTAGTGGCTACGCGCTGCACGTATGAAACGTCTGCGAAAATACCAGTTGACGCCTTGCCCTGTTTAGGCATCAATAGCAACCAGTCAATGCTGTTGGCGTCGACACCGGGTGCAGTTCTGGCCGGAGTAAATGCCTGTCCGTACATAGAATCTGCCGCAGAGAGTTGCCACGTAGGTCCTGCAGAATGGTTGCCCACCTTCTTATTGGTGGCATCATAAAGGTCAGCCTGGGGTGCTACAAATACCCACTGATAAGCGACAGGAGAACTACCGGCTATTTCCTGAGCTTTATATTTCTGTACACCCACCGCATAAAAAGTAGCCACTCGCGTATTTCCATTTGGAGCATTAGTCGGCAGATCCACAGAAGCTGGAATCACCAGGTTCTCACTTGCAGCAATTTGAGATGCAGGTGAATTAGGATCAGTCACGGTAGGATTTGTTACGATTTCACTTTTTTTACAAGACAGCACAATTACCGAACATAGTACTGACAAAAGGAGTCCAGTTTTGAAACTAATTTTTTTCATAAATCTTTTAAAGTTTAAATTTTGATGATAGAAAACGTTTTTTATTGACTTCTTCCTGGGAACAAGAATTCCCTTCTTTTCAATTTGCGCGAATTGAAAAGATAAATTGGCCTCGCCCACGTCCGCAGATTTTACTTTATCCGGGAAGGCGTAGATTCTTTTACCAGGCGTATTAAGTGTTGGTGTAAAAACAGTTCGTGATGGTGAAGCAAATGGCCAGGAAAAGCAAGCCATTTCGTTACATTACGAGTCAAATTATCCTAAGGATGCTTCTAGATCTATATTTTAACGATAAAATGCGATCCAGGTGTCGAGAAGTCTTACTTGGAAGAGATTAGTCCTTTGTAATCTTAATATTGCTGATATAGAATTTATCGTTCTCCCCTGAGTTGCCGCTTGTAAACGACATTGCATTGAACAGGTGGGCTGCGGGTATTGCTTTTTGGTATTCAACTATTTTTATTTTATCAATGAATACCTGCAGGGTTTCATCCTTCTTTTTAATAGTCACTGTGATGTGGTTGTTTTTTTTGTTATTGGAAAAACCGGGTGCAACAAACCATTTGGTTTCATTTGAATAACCAGCGGGATTAGGAAATTTTGTTTCAAGCATAGCCTCCCCGTCTTTACCATCAAATCCGGGGCGGAGTTTCAATTGCAGGTACGATTCGGCATTGCCTGCTGAAACTTCTTTTGACAATTGAAAGACCAATCCCCTGGCTCCCCATGTGAAATTTTGGGCCGCCACTAATTCGTAACTCAGTGTAAAATTCTGTGGTAGTGGCGTGTTGAGTTGAGTAGGTTTTATGATGTAGTTCGCCATGATGGCCCAGTTGCCGTCCAATCCATCCAGCTTTGTTATAACACTGGTAGTTCCAAGGGCAAATGAACTTTGCCAACCCATTGGCTTTTTTCCAACCGTCGATGCAGAAAAATCTTCAAAGAAATGAATGTTTCCATCTCTATTACTTTTTTTAGTCGCTTCCGATTGCTCGCCAGCCAATACTGCCCCTTTATCAGTAGGGGAACGAATGGGTTTATAGGATTGACCTTTTATTTTCTCAGGGTTAAAAAAATAATCATATGCATATTCAAAATTAAAATTGTTCATTATTGATTCATGCAAATGAATATTAAACTGTTGGTTGGGCATTCCCATCGTCCACCTGATAACAAGCCATTGCGGCTGATCCGTTTTACATAGCGTTAAAGCTTGTTTGCGTACTTTTAAAATGGGGAAAGTGGTATGTACCCCTTCCTTTCCATTAATATCTTTATTGTCAAACATGTCATAATGATCCTCTGTCGCATTTACAAAATCATAAAGACCGATATCAGTGCCAGAAAGTTGCAATTCAGCGATATCGTTCCATTTGCTTTTATATTTTTCTTTTAACCTTGCAAGATTCTTCTGTGCACGTACAAAATTTTCCGAAGACGTGGGATTCACTTGTTGCCATATTGGAAGTTGCTTTTCGACTTGTGTAAAAAACTCTCCTATGGTTATTTTCTCAAACGGGAGTTCTTTGTTGTCTTTGGTCATAATGACAACGTAGCCGGCAAGATCTTCAATCACTTTTGGGGGAAGATAAAAATGTTTGTATCGTTCAATACTTTTATTGCTGGCAAAACCGAGCAAATTACCTGCGGCTTTGTCATCGGCATCATAACCTTTTGAATTGGCGGGAAAATCCGGAAATACAAAATAGTATTCGTCGGCACTTGAAATAAACGACACCGGCTTGCTTATGTATTGCAATTGGTTTGCCTCGATACGCCAATATTCTGAAAAGCTATTTTGCGGAACGAATTTCCCTTGTGCGTCTTTCTTTAGGAACATATACATTTTTGAATACGCACCATACAAATGTGGCAGGGCAGACAGATGTTGATCTATGGCGTTACCCATGCGGCTATTCGTGCCGCTGAATTTCGGGATAGCATTCTGATACTCCCCGGCATCTCCCAAACAACCTTTTGGCAAGTATGATTGTTGCATCCACTCTACAAACTGCTGGCCATACCCGATTTGCTTGTCGCTATAGATTCTATCGCCCAGGGTTTTCCCCTTAGCCGGTGTGGGATGTTTATAGATTTTCATCCAGCCGATGTCTATATCGGCTATGCTTTCCAGTTTAAACCCAATTCTGTCTACATATACTTGTGCCTTTGTAGTGAAAGAAACCGCTACAAGTGCAATGAGAATTATTCTTCGCATAGTATACAATTAGATCATTAGAATTCTATTTGCCCAACATATCTTTCAATTTCGAAAAGTCAACAGCCTTCATAATGTCCAACATAAAGTTGGCTACGACCGGGTCTTTATGATTGCCCCTGATGTATACCGAGAAAAACTGGGGTGCGGACCTCGGTAATTTTTTATTAAAGTAGGCAGGATTTGGATTGATCAGTATTTTCGCGAACGGGTCATCTTCAGTAGTAAAAAGGTATGATAATCCATCTTTAGGATCCATTTTTACAATGGCAGTTTCATTTAGCTCATTTGCAGGCATCTTTAGCTGCTCATCGATCTTATTGAAAGCGGGCTTGTATTTGATTTCCAGTTCGGTCAGAAATTTTTCATATCTCTCTTTTGTAGGCTGGTAATCCATTTTCATAAATCGCTGAAGCTTTTCTTTATCATTCTTAAATTCCTTTTCATTATATTCTTTCGCGATCTCATTGTTCTTAAGTACGTCATTTATACCAGAAGCTTCAGTCGCCATCTGGGTCGATAGATTTCGCTTCCTTTTTTCCAGGAATTCCTTTTTGGTTACATAAGTCCATGGAAGTTTGCCCTCATAGGTTACCAGCCAGGCGCTGCTTTTGCCTGGTATATCCTGACTAATGTTGATTTTCCTTTCTTCGAAGTAATAATATCCGTCCTTTGACTTCGGAATTTGGGTTAGTACATTATATCCTTCCATCAGCGCCCTGTCTCCCTGGGCTGTATCATAAATCTCATCGAAGAAATTATTAACGCCGATATAAAAATAAGTCGCGGTTTCGCCTACCGTCTTAATCGTATTGCCATCACAGAAATACTCCAATGGCAGAATATCATAAATATATTCGTTGACGGGTATGTATGATTCTGGCCGGTGGAAGCCACTATTGGCATTTGCTTTCACCGCGATGGGGGTATACTTTGATTTGATCATGTTGTTGATGGCAGCCAATACCTGCTTCTCTCTTGCAAGATCTGTTGCAGCGACACCATTCATAACTGCCGCGCTTTCCTTCCAGCTACCTGGCTTTTTGAGCAGGGATTCGATCGTGCAGTCTTGGGTGAAAACAGTGCCTGATATAAAAAGCGTAAATGCGACAAGTACAAATTTCATGGTCATTATTTGATGGCGTATTATTTCTTGTTGCTAACGTTGATATCCTGCAATAATCCTTTTCCTTTTAAACTCCCACTGCTATTCATACCAATCTGCGCTTTTACCCCGGCAATATCAATGCTCTGGTCACCATGGCCGAGATTACTGCCTGCACTCGTAGTCACTTCGGAAGTAACTTCCCAATTGGTTATTTCTTTGTCGTTCCATTCCATTTTTCCGCTCAATTCTGCCTTGACTTCGGCTTGCACAGGTCCTTTTTCCCAACCCGCGCTGGCACCGACGCTTAGCTCAAGCGAAGCGGCTAATAATTTATCATGATCATCTGAATCGATCTTACGGGTATAAGTAATTTTACCCAACTTCAATTTGCCTTCAAAGCGGCTGCAATCATTGTTGAATTCCATAATCCCGATGTCGGCCGAGCTATGATATTTACAAGCAACATCATCAAAAGCTGACAGCTTTGATTTTTTCGGCGTATTGTCTTCATTGCCATCGCAATACGGACCTTTGGGTTTAAATCTTACCAACTGATTTTTTATCAGGTTGAGCCATTTTATTTTTGCGTTTATCTTTATGACCTCAAATTCCTCGGGCCAATTAATGTACTGCGCATAATACACCTGGTCGTTAAGCATTTTTCGCTGATCGTTGATATAGGTTTCCTGGGCCGCCTGTAATTGAGTGTTTGCCATTTGAAGATATTTGCTGCGAACCGCATTCACTTCATCGCAGTACTGATGAAGCGGGTTGGGGCGACCTTCTCCAATAAGCGGATCATATTTTTCGCTCAGCTTTTCTTCTTCGGCAATTCTCGTGTTTTCCCATTCACCATCTTTCATCAAAACATCAGCGATCGCTTGTTCTGATTTCTGCATTCGGTACTGAAGACCATTGTCCTTATCCTCAACCAGGTAATTCAATTTGAGGACAGCGATCGGTGCATACCATGGCATTGGATTGAACGGTTG
>Ga0097621_100002559_pt1 | contig 12457 bp, 5 predicted proteins | sample KBSMisM72_FD_73165 | JGI IMG/M metagenome (GOLD analysis project Ga0097621, IMG submission 73165) | Miscanthus rhizosphere microbial communities from Kellogg Biological Station, Michigan, USA - KBS Miscanthus M7-2 (version 2) (version 2) | ecosystem: Host-associated > Plants > Roots >... | reverse complement strand
GACGGGGGCAACTGAGTATGTTGTTAAAGCCAGCTGCACTGGCGTCAGTAATTGCTTTACGAATTTCCAGACCGCTATAAACACTGCCGGCACCGACAATGGCAAGCGGTTTGTCACCGTGGATGCAGGGCTGAGCTTTACGGGCTCGTTCACACTTCCTGCCAATAGCGACGGCAATTGGATCATCATTCGGTCTTCGGCTTACGCGAACCTGCCTGAAGGCAAGCGCGTCGCCCCAACTGACACCAGCAGCATGTTCAAAGTGGTCGCCAACACCCAGAACGACGGTGCGATCGAGACAGCCGCTGGTGCGAACCATATTCGCATCATCGGAATGGAGTCGACGATTGATCCGAGCACTGCTGCCGACTCGCCTGGAGGTGCGATCATTCACAGCAACATCAACTTCAACAAAAACGTTGGCGGTAATTCGGCCAACCTGGCAAAGTTCATCGGCTTCGATCGTTGCTACATTCACGGCCTGACCAGTAAGAACAACCGCCGCGGCTTCTATTGGGAAGGCGAAGACAATTTCATCATCGACAGCTATATCAGCGAGTTCCACGACATTAACTCTGATGGCCAGGCGATCCTTCTGGTTACCGGAAAGCGGAACAAGATCCTCAACAACACCCTTATTTCCGACGGCGAAAACTTTATGTGGGGCGGCACGGGACTAAGTGTTTCCGGCTACGTGATCGGCGGTCTGGAGTTCGCACGCAATCACATGTACAAGCCGTGCTCGTGGAAGGTCAACGGTGGCTGCGGGAGCACTTACGGAGGCTTTGACTGGAAAGAGAAGAACCTGTTTGAGTGCAAGACCTGTGCACAGCTTCTTGTGTTCGGGAATTATTTTGGCGGCACCACAGATTCGCAGGGTGGCTACTGGCCTGATGCACAATCAAAGGCCATCAACCTCAAGCTCGAGCAGAATTCTGCTGGTCCAACTACCTGCGATCTGATGGAGGATCTCACGATCTACAAGAACTTCGGCAAGAATATGCATTCGGGCATGGACGTGGTTGGGCGCACGGTCGGCGCGCAGGGATGCACAAACAAACCCGACAGGGTGCTCGTGCGTGACAACGTATTTGAATACGATGCGACTACCTGGACACCGGAGGTCGGTGCCTCATCAGGAAGCTTCAACGCCACGGGTTGGAGTCTCAGTGGCGTGGAAGACTTGCAAGTCATTCACAACACCGTCGTCAATGCTAATCCGACTCAAAGTTCGACTTGTAACAGCGTCTATAGCGACGGATCGATGATCACGGTCGGCGATCCAGTCACGACGAAATGGGCCGGCTTTGTTTACCAAGACAACATCTCTGATTACCGCGCCTGCGGAGTCGCAGGAGGCGGGTGCAACGGAAACGACGCGACGTGCTCCCTCAATGGAGTGTTCACCGGATGGGTTTTCACCAACAACGGCATCATGCGTTCTGCCGGCGTCGGTCCGAATTACCCTTCAGGCCAGTTGTGGGTGACATCCTGGGGATCACAACTCGTTAATTTTAATAGCGGACTGGATGGGAACTACCGCGTTGCGAGTGGAAGCACGTGGAAGAACGCAGCCACCGATGGTAAAGATCTTGGGGCAGACATAGACGGCGTGGAACGTGCTACAGCAAACTCGCCGACTGGTAACTGGCCTGCACCATAGGTTAACGAATGGCTTTGACGCTCAGCGACTTGGGCTTTGGCTATCAGACTTCTGTACGCCGGTCGTTAACTGAAGCCCAACTCGCGCTGTTATCTGCTGTTGGCCCACAGAGCAGTTGCGCGTTCGCGCTAGAGGGCTTTGCCTCAAAAGTCTGAAGCGGTTCTTGGACCGGGTCAGTACAGGGAGCGGTAGCGACCTGGTGAAACCACAGGAGTCACAAATCATTGGGAAATATCGCATGCTGATCACTGACCAGGTCGCTACCGCTCCCTGTACTGACCCGGTCCAATCGTGGAGTAAGAGCCCTCGCAGCCAACCAGCAAAAACCTTGACCTGTGCCAGAAATGTGGAATACGCTCTCGCCGTCTTAAGATGGCTGGTCCCCCGAGCCTCTGCATCCTTGCATACTCGTTAATCCAGCCCTTCCAAAGTAGATCATTTTGAGGCCTCGAGTATTCCAATGAAACTTTCTCACGGGCTTCTCTGCCTCCTTTGCATAACGTTTTGTCTTGTTACCTTTAACGCCGCCACCGCTCTGGCTGTCGGCGACGAGTGGCGCCCCCTGGATCCTGCCGAACTGGCTATGAAAACATCCACCGTCGAGAAAGACGCGGATGCCGAAGCGCTCTTTTGGGAAGTGCGGTTGGACGACAGTCGGCTGGAAGAGTTTGTTCTCCAGCATTACGTCCGAATCAAAGTGTTTACCGAACGGGGGAAGGAGTCGCAAAGCAAAGTCGATTTGCCATTCCTCGGCTCGTCCAGGATCAAGGATATTGCAGCACGTGTTATCAAGCCCGACGGATCCATCCTTGAACTGAAGAAAGACGACGTCTTCGAAAGAACGATCGTCAAAGCCAGCGGCCTGAAACTCAAGGCAAAATCATTTGCCCTTCCTGGCATCGAGCCCGGTGCGATCGTTGAGTATCGCTGGCGCGAGGTTATTCCCGGAGGCAGCGCGAACAGACTCCGCATTCAATTTCAACGAGAGATCCCAGTGCAAAGTGTTACGTATTTCCTCAAGCCATTTCAGGGAATGCAATACCTGCCGTTCAATTTGGGTGAAACCAAATTCGTCAAAGACAAAGATGGCTTCTATAAATTCACGGTAACGAACATTCCCGCCTTTCGCGAGGAACCCAGAACCCCGCCCGAGGATCAACTGCGTTCGTGGATTTTTCTTTATTTTGCGGATGAAACTAAACTTGATCCCGATAGTTACTGGAAGAACTTTGGCAAAGCCGCCTTCGAAGCAACAAAAGATTCGACGAAAGTCGATGGAGAGATAAAGAGCTCGGTCGCGACGATCATTGGAGACGCCAGCGACCCGGAAGAAAGGCTCAGACGCATCTATGATTTCTGTCGCACAAAGATCAAAAACCTGAGCGATGATGCGGCAGGTCTGACCGACGACGAAAAGAAAAAACTTAAGGACAACAAGTCCCCGGGCGACACCTTAAAGCGCGGTCAGGGAACCAGCTCGGACATAGACTTTCTGTTTGCAGCTTTGGCTAAAGCGGCGGGCTTTGAAGTCCACCTCGCGCTTTCGGGCAACCGCGATGATCTTTTCTTCACGAAGAACCTGTCTAACGCGTATTTCCTGAGATCGTCATTTGTCGCCGTTAGATTAGGCGAAAAGTGGGAGTTCTTCAGTCCCGCGGAAATGTATACGGATTTCGGTATGCTGGGCTGGCCTGAAGAGGGCCAGGACGCTTTAGTTTTGGACGCGAAAGAACCGTTTTGGGTGCGCACCTCCATGGCCGCACCCGAAAGATCTCTCGAGAAACGCACTGGTAAGTTTCGCCTGCTTGACGACGGGACCATTGAAGGTGACGTGCGCATCGAATACACGGGCCATTTGGGCTTCGAAAAAAAGGAATACAACGACGACGATTCGCCCGCCGAGCGGGAAGAGACGCTCCGCAGTATCGTCAAAAAACAAATGAGCACGGCTGAACTTTCCGAGATTAAGATCGAGAACGTTACCGATCCACTTAAGCCGTTTACCTACTCGTATCACCTTCGCGTCCCTGGTTACGCGCAACGCACCGGCAAGCGGCTTTTCCTGCAACCTGGAGTATTCGAGCATGGCACCGGGTCGCTATTCGCTTCGACTAACCGCAAGTACGACGTCTATTTTCACTATCCGTGGTCCGAGCAGGATCACATTACGATTGAGTTGCCGTCCGGATTTACGCTCGATAATGCGGACGCGCCCCCCAACATCACGCCTGACTTGACTCAGCGTATTTGCGCCCAGCAGATCAAGATTGGCACTGACGGCCATTTCATCATTTATGATCGAAGCTTTTTCTTTGGCGGCGGAGGCCACATTCTGTTTCCAGTTTCCAGTTACGCGGCTATGAAACATCTCTTCGATATGATCAGTCAGAGCAACGATCACACCATTACTCTCAAGCAAAGCACTAATTAAAGAGCATCGGCGTAGACATTTCTAACGGCATTCAGTAGCAAACCGTGAGCGAGCAAAATCCCCAGGGGTTCACACATCTGACGCCTGATCCAACCGCTCAGCACACGCAAGCGAAACAACGCTGGTTCACACTCGACCTTACTCCACTGCGCGATTCGCGTGAGTTCCGACTCCTCTATCTCGGTCAATCGATTACGTTCTTCGGCTCGATGATGACTTTCGTCGCCCTGCCCTGGCAGGTGTTTCAATTGACGAATTCTTCCTTTGTAGTCGGAATGCTAGGGGTCGTCGAGTTTATAGCCGTTCTCTTTATGGGCTTCGTCGGTGGAGCGCTCGCTGACTACCTCGATCGCAGGCTCATGGTGCGGCTCACTGAAGCTTCGCTGGCGGCCGGCTCGGTGGTGCTGATCATTAATGCGCTTCTGCCTCGCCCTCACGTCTGGGTGTTGTTCGCATGCGCTGCGTTCTTTGCTGCGTTGACAGCATTACAGCGTCCCTCGTTGGAGGCATTGATCCCGCGCATCGTGAAAGCGGAACAAATGCCGGCGGTTGCTGCGCTTCAGGCTTTTCGCGGCAGTCTGGCGATGGTTGGTGGCCCGGCGTTGGGTGGCGTACTGGTCGTTACATTTGGTCCGGCGGTCGCTTATTCAGTAGATCTGGTTACTTTCATCGTCTCGTTGATCGCGTTGACACTGATGCAGGCTATACCGCCGCCTCCCGAAGCAGATCGCCCGGGGATCAAATCGATTATCGAAGGCTTGCGTTATGCCCGCAGCCGTCAAGAGTTGCTAGGGACTTACTTAGTCGACATGAATGCGATGTTCTTTGGCATTCCGATGGCACTCTTTCCGGCGATGGCGCAGCGGTATGGCGGTGCTTCAGTGGGTTTCCTCTACGCAGCGCCTGCGGCCGGCGCACTCGTAATGTCACTGATGCTCGGTTGGACCAGGCGTGTACACCGTCATGGAATGGCAGTGGGAATCGCCGCGGCGTGCTGGGGATTTGCGATCATTGCGTTTGGTCTTGCCGGACGATTGTGGCTGGCGTTGTTGTGTCTCGCCATCGCGGGCGCTTCCGACATGATTAGTGGCGTGTTTCGCATGATCATTTGGAACCAGACAATCCCGGATCATTTGCGCGGACGAATGGCAGGAATCGAACTGATTAGCTATCACACTGGTCCAATGTTGGGGAATGCAGAGTCGGGTATCGTTGCCAGTCTCTTCGGGATTCGCACCGCCGTAGTTTCCGGCGGCATCCTCTGTGTGCTAGGCACAGGTTTGCTGATGCTGGCTCTACCGGTGTTTCGAAGGTACGACGGCAGGGCCGGTGTATCGCAAAAACAAGTTGAAGAAACCGCGCGAGCCGACCTGTTGGGGGCGAAGGGATCATAGGAGCGGGCTAACCAGAAACACAGAAGGCACAAACAGAAACGTTTGTGCCTTCGTGTGTCTCTACCAACTAAAGCTAGAACTCGAATCTGATTCCCAGCCTCATATTGAACGGTAGGTAGTAACCCGTGGTCTGCGGCAATGGTGCAGGTTTCAGGAAATCCGGATTTGGCGGATTCTGTCCCGCAACAAAGTCGAGAGCCGCGTTCTCATCGGGACGACGCAGTTTCTGACTGTTGAAGACATTGAAAAAGTCAGCAATAAACTTCACCCGCGTCGTTTCTGTAATACTCCACGCGTAGTCAGTGTGAAGATCGATGCGACCGTAGTTAGGCGTACGTCCCTGACTGCCACGTCCACCTACCGGAATCTCACCCACATTCAGATAAACCGGATGCGGATCGAATTTATTGATCGGCAGACCGGTTTCGAAATGGAAATTCAGACCAAGGCTCAGGCCATTCAACTTCTTGAAGCGCTGCTCCTTGCCGAAGCTGTAACTGCCAAACACATTGATGATGTGCCGGCGGTCAGTGTTTAGTGGTCCAACTGCAAACTGATCGCCCAACAGATTGAAGTCACCCGTCGTAAAGTCAAACAACGAACTGATGGCTGGATCCGTCTGGCCGTTATCGTTGCGGAGATGGCCTTCAAAGTTGCCTTCGAGTTTGGCAATTCTCCAGTTAAAGAAGCCCTGCCAACCATTCGCGAAACGACGGTTGAGCTCGAGCTCGAGGGCCCTGTATTTGCGGACGGCCTGCGGGAAACCATCGGGGTTTCCATCAGGAGAATTGATTTCCAGATCAGTAACTGGATCGACGCCGGTCTGTGCGAAGCAGACGCTCTGACCCGTGCCCACGTCGTAATTGTATCGGGGCCCGCCCATGAACGTTGCGCAGCCCGCAGGCACGGCGCCGCCGGTCGGATAGGTAAACGGCACCAGGTTCACCGCCGCATCAAGCCGTGGTCCGATGTTGCCGATAAAGTAAAGCTGTGTGATGCAGTGTGTGCCGGTGGCCACATCGCATGCGAGTGAACCTTCAGGCGAAACCGACGCTGCGTCTTCGACGATTCGCTTCGATCGGCGATCGATGTAACGTGCCGAGAACGTGAAGTTCTTAGGCAGTTGTTGTTCAAAGCCGAACGAATGTTCATCGGTAAAGCCGAGCTTGGTCCCGGCCGTAATCGGGTTGGCCGGATCGCCCGCCGAGATCGTCGTGCCGCCCGGAAGCTGGTGAGCTGCATCAATGATCGGATTCACGGTGCCAAACTGATTGACGGCAGCGATTCGCTGACCAGCGCCGTTGATAGTGAACTCGGGAGCGAAGAGGCTGCCGGTCCAATCCTGTTCGGTTGATAGCGATCGCTCCGCCATATCGAGCGGGATGTATTCGAAGAACCTTCCATAGTTGTAAAAGGCTTTCGTTTTTCCATGACCCAATGGGTCGACCGTGACGCCGAGTCGTGGGGCCCACTGACCCGTAAAGCTGTAGGCCGCACGCACACCAGACGCGCCGGGACTACCGACGAGTCGCTCCTGTTCCCAACGCATGCCAACCAGTGCCGTCACGTATTTGTTGAGACGCCAAACGTCTTGCGCATACGCCGCGTGGTAGTTCGAGAAGGTCGTAAAGTTTGGAGTTCCAAACTCTGCTCGGAAGACTTGAAGTCGAACCGGCACCAATTCCGTCGAACCATCAGCCAACTGGACGGGGAAGAGTGGATTGACACCGCCGTCAGTGGTCTGGCGGAAACGTAAGCGGAACTGTACGTTGGTTGTTTGACCGGAAGCGATTCCGTTTCCAGCCGGAATGGTCCACTTCGGTCCGCTGCGATCACGCGTTCCCTCGTAATTGCCGCGTTGGAACGTGTAGCCGATTCCCGCAGTGTGTTGTCCCCAAAGATTATGCAGCTTCGAGAGGTTGAACTCTGCGCGTTTCGTCTTGCTCACAGTAGGCTCAACGAAGCCAAGGCCGACCGCGACAAAATTTCCACGAGCGGGAAGCTGGCCCGTCGCGGCTTGAATAGTGAGCTGATCGGAACCACGCCGGTCAGACACCTGGTTGATATCGTCAAATCCTGTCTCACTGAAACGTGATCGGCCCAGCCCCAGCGAAGCATTAAAGATCAATGTCGGCGACAAGTTGCCGTTGTAACGTAGGGAGATATTGCGAGTGCCGTAATCGAGAATACTGTCGGAAGTAGTGTTATCGATCGTTAACGGCCTGCCGGGATTTGGGAAAGTGCTCTTGTTTGTCTTCGATGGATCTCCAAAGATCGAGAACGTCATCTGATGGTTTGAATTGATGAGCCATTCGCTCTTGAGCGCGTAGTTATAGCTGCGAATGCGATTGGCGAAATGGTCACCACGAATTATTCGTAAACCGGAATCACTGGTGCTCAGTGCGTTCGCTTCCGCGCCGCGCACGATATCTCTTCTGATGCTCGGATTGAAGGAACCAAAGAAGAAGAGATTGTTGCGCGCTCCCGGAACGTAGCCGCCGACGTCCACGCCGAAGTCGTAGTTCTCCTGATGCAGAAGCTTGCCACCGGTGTTGCGGCGCGGAGCATCGTCCGGCTGTAGTCGCGTTGCTTCAAATGCTTCAGGACTCGCGAATCCGTAAACGGCGCCGTGATATTCGTTGCTGCCTGATTGGGTAACGATGTTGACGATGCCGCCCTGCGATTGTCCATATTGGGGTTCGAAGCCGGCAGTCTTCACTTGAACTTCTTTGATGAAGGAGGTGTTGATGCCCGTGCCAAGCGCACCATACGAACGAGAGAAAGTTCCAATGCCGCCGAAAGCCGAGTCGGTAATACTGACACCATCGGCAACGTAGAGATTGTCGAGTGCGGAGCCACCCGAGATTGAAGGATTGTCACGACCGCCGCCGAGACTGTCCGTCGTTCCGGGCGCAAGATAAAAGAGACCCGAAACACCGCGAGCCACGGGAATGTTTGAAAAGAGCTGATCGTTCAGGTTGGAGCTTGTTTCGGTCCTACCCTGATCGATAGCCTCGCCGCCGCCGACGACAGTAACCGTTTCGGCAATGTCTCCTACCTGCAAAGTGATCTTGTTCGTAGTTGACTTACCGACGAGCACGGTCACGTTTGTTATCTCGCCCGACTTGAAACCGGTTTTCTCAACACGCACGGTGTAGTTTCCGGGAACAAGGCCCTGAACTTCGAAGTAGCCCTGATCGTTGGTGACACCAGAGCGTTCGCCGAGCGGGCCGATTACTTTCACGGCTGCTCCGGAAACAACAGATCCGTTGGAGTCGACAACGGAGCCCGAAATAGATCCGGTCGTCGAAGTCTCCTGTGCAAAGACCGCACTAGCAGCCAGCATCACGAATAGCGTCAGAAGCAAGTTGAAAATATTTTTCATTTTTGCTCTTCCTTTCTTAAGACTGATCGCGGAGCAAAATCATTTTTTTGAATGCTCCCATGGACCACGACCAGATCAGGTTTTGTAGTGCGCAACGTGTGTGCCGGATTGGTTTGAAGAATGGAGATGACGTTGATTAAAGTCTTAGACCAGACTCGTGCTGCTTAGCTCTTGGCCAATTTGGATCTCGGCGATTGCGAGTTCTGGATCTCGCCAGATGGCTCACACAACGAAACTAATTTTTCGTAGATTTGCAGAAATGTGAGACGGTTCAGATGGTTGTAGATTTCTACAAAATATAGAACGTACTGTAGAGGCGGCCCTCCGTGGCCGCCCTTGGTTTAAAACGTGTTCGCCGAATCCGAGGCCGTCGCTTCTTGAATCCCTACCCAAACCAAGGGCGGCCACGGAGGGCCGCCCCTACAGTACGTTCCCTGTCACTAATATTCGTATGGAGATAAAGCCGCAGGCGATGGCGATGCCCGAGGACTTAACAACTTTGCCGCAAGGCAAGTACGGACAACCAGAATCACGTGCCTAGGAAGTACACACCTGGCCGGCGGCGCGTGAGCATGTATATCGCGTGGAGTTATCGACGATGACGGATGGTCCGACCCGCTACAGTTCCAGCAAGGAATCGCGGGAGCACTCGAGCTATTCTTCTGGGCCTTTGCACCGTTCCAACAATTCACCGGCGAGGTCACCGATGAGCCGGTTCCAGTGTTCCAGCGCACATATTTGAGGAAAATCAAAACAGTTTTGATGAAAATCAGAGCGGGTGAGCGAGTATGCTCGGTTGAGTCAAAAACGACTCAGAGGAGATCAGCAAATGTCCCGGTCCCGACATCTCGCTCCATTTCTGGCGATAGTAATTATCATCCTGTCTGCCGGCCTGAGTAACGGCCAATCGAATCCGCAACCCTTAACCTTTCGTCGCGGCCAATCGATGTACATCGTCGCGTTCCGTCAAGGTTTCCCGTACGTCTGGGAGGAAACGCAGGTTGATGGACAGCCAAATTACTTAAATAATGCCCTTGATGCCGAGAGGAAGGTCAGGAAAAGGATCGAGGAGTGGCAGTACTTTAAAGTTGCCGAAAAAATGAGCGACGCCGACTTCGTCTTCCTGGTGCGTCTCGACGAAAGTTCAATGGAAGCCCTGGCCATTCCGGTCGACGCGTACCGGCAATATTTTAAGGAGAAGTTCGATCTGGACGCGTTGCGGGACGCTGCATTCGGACGCTACTTGATTGGTCCGCTAAAACTGCCGACGCTTAGCCGGTTGAGCGATCGTTTGGTCAAGCAGTTTCGGGAAAAGGTGTCTCCTTAAAAACTATTTTGGGCGCACAACCTCTACTGAACAGTGAGCCCGCGCCGAAACTGCGGAGGAAACACTACCAAGCAGTAAACGATCTATGCCTCTGATCCCTTTCGCACCAACAAAAATGCAGTCCGCATCCCATGTATGAGCTTCCTGCAGGATCTGATCTGCGGGAGTTCCGCGCCGGATTAAAACTTCTGCTTGTAACCCGGCGCTGCGAAGTCTTTGCAAATCCGCATCGAAAATGTCCCGTACCTGCTGCCAGTTTTCCTCTTTTGCGACTTCGATCCACTTTACAGTTTCCGGATCACTACCAATCGCCATTACGGTGTCGACAACTATCAGCACACCCACCTCTGTTCCTTTGGGCCATTGACGTTGACAGACGGCATCCAAGGCCGCTTTCGAGTCGGAAGAATTATCTACTCCGACAAGAATGCGAATGGGCTTGTCAGCCGTTCGGTATGAACCACGTGCGATGCGAACAGAGCAGCGAGCCTCATACAGCACTCTTTGCGACACGCTACCCAGGATCAAACGTCCACCGAAAACAGATAGACCACGCGCTCCGATGACTATCAGATCCGGTTTCCACTCGTCGGCTTTTCGTATTAACGCCCACGCCGGTGAATCAGCCTCGGCATCGTAACTGACGTGCCAGTCAGGAAAGAGTGATCGAATCTCTGCACTGGCGCGTTTCGCCAAGGCACGTGCTTCTTCGAGTTGGTGCTGCGCCCGTTCGTGTGCACGCTTAACGCCTTCAGGCACATACAGCGGAAACGTGTTGTCAATCGTTTCGTCGATTGGCGCCGGGACGAAGACGTCGGCGAGCGTCATTACTACCGCGTCAACTTCGGATCCTAGTCCGGCGCGTTTCAGGTCATGCAGTGCGGCGTCTGCATACTCGGAGCCGTCGTATGCAATAAGTATTTTCATAATTCGTTATGAAGAGTGTGCATGGCGCATACCAATGAAAACTGTTAGGAATTCGCCCCGACAGCGATGAATAACTTGCGAGGTATTTCGCACAACCGTTGGAATTCACGCACCTCGCTTGGACACAGTCAGAACCACCACGCGGTAGCGGGTGGGTACGCCGTGGGCTCCAATCGAATAAGGCTGCGCATCCACCCGCTACCGCGTGGTGGTTCTGACTGTGTCCAAGTTAGGCATGAACATTGCCGAGACAGTTCTCTAGTGATGAGTGCTAGCGCCGCAAGAGCTTCTGAACAAACAGAATGGCATGCGCTGGAACCTGACGCCGTTCCGCGCTTACTTAACGTCGATCTAAAAATCGGCCTCACGGCGGCTCAAGTAAGCGAACGGCAACTTCGATACGGACGCAATACGCTTCAGAAGATTCGGTCTCGGCCCGCCTGGCGATTGCTCGTGGATCAGTTCGCAAGCATTGTGATTGCGCTTCTGGCTATTGCCGCTGCTATTTCCTGGTTCACCGGTGACAACGCAGAAGCAATCGCGATTCTGATTGTTCTCGTTCTCAACGCCGCAGTCGGTTTTGCTACCGAGTGGCAGGCAGGTCGCGCTCTCGATGCCCTGCGACGACAATCTCGCACTCACTCACGTGTGCGCCGCGACGGCTTCGAATCAACTGTGGACGCCGAAGAGCTCGTCCCCGGTGACATTGTGATTTTGAATTCCGGAGATCGGGTTCCTGCCGATGCGCGACTACTCGAGGCCCTCCGTCTCGAAGCAGAAGAATCTGCATTGACCGGCGAAAGTACAACGGTAGAAAAAAGCATCAGCGCTGTTTCAGTGCAGACGCATTTGGCAGAGCGCAGCTCGATGCTTTATCTCGGAACCGCCATCGCGTCTGGCCGGGCAGTGGCAATCGTGGTGAGCACCGGTTCAGACACGCAACTCGGCAAGATTGGCCGCCTCGTCGCAACCTCGATCAAGGAGCGCTCTCCGCTTGAAATACAACTCGCTCAGCTGGGCCGCCGCCTGGTCTACCTGGTGCTGGCGATCGCGTTCATTGTGATGTTGACCGGCTGGTTGGGGGGCGACGGTCTCTGGCTGATGGTTGAAGTGAGTATCAGTCTCGCTGTCGCTGCTGTGCCTGAAGGCCTTCCGGCAGTAACAACGCTAATTCTCGCTCTGGGCGTGCTGCGTATGGCCCAACAGCGCGCGATTATGCGCCGGCTTCCGGTTGTTGAAACACTCGGGAGCACGACGGTCATTTGCTCTGATAAAACCGGAACTCTCACTGAGAACCGGATGACTGTGCGTGAATACTACCTGTCGGATG
>Ga0097621_100002558_pt1 | contig 12457 bp, 10 predicted proteins | sample KBSMisM72_FD_73165 | JGI IMG/M metagenome (GOLD analysis project Ga0097621, IMG submission 73165) | Miscanthus rhizosphere microbial communities from Kellogg Biological Station, Michigan, USA - KBS Miscanthus M7-2 (version 2) (version 2) | ecosystem: Host-associated > Plants > Roots >... | reverse complement strand
CTCGTCCGGCGCGCGCTGCCTGCGCTGATCGCCGCGTGGCTGGCGGCGTCGCCCGCGCTCGCCGCGGATCCTTTCGTCGTCCGCGACATCCGCGTCGAAGGCGTCCAGCGCACCGAGGCCGGCACGATCTTCAGCTACCTGCCGATCAAGGTCGGCGAGCGCGTCGACGACGAGAAGATCGCCGCCGCGGTGAAGGCGCTCTACGCCACCGGCTTCTTTCGCGACGTGCGCCTCGAGGCGCAGGGCGACGTGCTGATCGTCACCGTGCAGGAGCGGCCCACGATCAGCTCGCTGACGTTCGTCGGCAACAAGGAGTTCGACACCGACACGATCAAGAAGGCGCTGAAGGACATCGGCATCTCGGAAGCGCGCATCTTCGACCGCTCTGCGCTGGAGCGGGCCGAGCAGGAGCTGAAGCGCCAGTACATCACCCGCGGCCTGTACGGCGCCACCGTGCAGACGACCGTCACGCCGCAGGAGCGCAACCGGGTCGCGCTCAACTTCACGATCGTCGAAGGCGACGCGTCGAAGATCGCGCGCATCAACATCGTCGGCAACCAGGCGTTCTCCGAAAAGCAGCTGCTGTCGGAGATGAACCTGACCACGCCGGGCTGGCTCACCTGGTACACGAAGAACGACCAGTATTCGAAGCAGAAGCTGCAGGCCGACCTGGAGACGCTGCGAAGCTATTACCAGAACCGCGGCTACCTGGAGTTCACGATCGACTCTACGCAGGTGTCGATCACACCGGACCGCCAGGACATCTACATCACGATCAATCTCACCGAGGGGTCGCGCTACACGGTGGGCAGCGTCGGCATCGCCGGCGACCTCGTGGTGCCGCAGCCCGAGCTCGACGCGCTGATCCGGATGAGGCCCGGCGAGGTGTTCTCGCGCGAGAAGCTGCAGGCGTCGGCCAAGGACATCAGCGACCGCCTCGGCGCCGAAGGCTACGCGTTCGCCAACGTCAACGCGGTGCCCGAGGTCGATCGCGACAAGAACACCGCGTCGTTCACGTTCTTCGTCGACCCGGGCCGGCGCGCCTACGTGCGGAAGATCAACATCACGGGCAATCCCAAGACGCGCGACGAGGTGATCCGGCGCGAGTTCCGGCAGCTCGAGGGCGCGTGGTACGACGGCCCGCGCATCGATCGCTCCAAGGTGCGGATCAAGCGCCTCGGCTACTTCGAGGACGTCAACATCGAGACGCCGCCGGTGCCGGGCTCGTCCGACCAGGTCGATCTCGAGGTGACGGTGATCGAGAAGTCCACCGGCAACCTCCTCGCGGGCATCGGCTATTCGAGCTCCGAGGGCGTGGTGCTGTCCGCCTCGATCTCCCAGCAGAACATCTTCGGCTCGGGCAACGCGCTGTCGCTGGCGGTCAACACCAGCCGCTACAACCGCACGTACTCGGGGACGTTCTACGAGCCGTACTGGTCGGTCGATGGCGTGTCCCGCACGCTCGAGCTGTACGAGAAGACGCTCGACCCGACGGGCCTCGCGATCTCGCAATACGGCTCGCGCACGTTCGGCGCCGCCGTCGGCTTCGGCGTGCCCGTGACCGAGACCGACACGATCAACTACGGCCTGCGCTTCGAGCAGACGAAGCTGACGCTGTTCCAGGACAGCCCGCCGGTCTACATCAACTTCGTCCGCCAGTTCGGCTACGTGTCGAACGCGTTCATCGCGTCGGCCGGCTGGTCCCGCGACACGCGCGACGACATCCTGTACCCATCGAAGGGTCGCCTGCAGAGCTTCTCGTTCGAGACGGGCCTGCCATTCGGCGACCTCGCGTACTACAAGGTGCAGTACCTGCAGTCGTGGTACTACCCGCTCTACGGCGATTTCGTCGTGAACCTGCGCGGCAACATCGGCTGGGCCGACGGCCTGGACAACAAGCCGCTGCCGTTCTTCAAGGCGTTCTACGCGGGCGGCCCGGGCACGGTCCGCGGGTACGAGAACAGCTCGCTCGGCCCGCGCGACATCTACGGCAACACGCTCGGCGGCCGCCGCCTCATCACGGGTACCGCCGAGGCGTTCTACCCCATCCTGAAGGGCGACAAGGCCGTGCGGGCGAGCGTCTTCGTCGACGCCGGCCAGGTCTGGGCGACCAACGATTCCCCGGCCGAGAACCAGGCGTACCCGGGCTCGCAGGACTTCCGCTACGCGGCGGGCGTGGGCGTCTCCTGGAACTCGCCGCTCGGGCCGCTCAAGTTCAGCTACGCGATCCCCTTCGGCACGAAGCCGTATGATCGCATCCAGAAATTCCAGTTTTCCGCCGGCACCGCGTTCTAGCGCCGTGGCCGGGACGTCACGAGGGCATGTCTTGAAACGCATTCTCTTCGTCGCATTCGGGGCCTTGCTGCTGTGCGGGCAGGCGCTCGCTGCTGCCTCCGACTACAAGATCGGCTTCGTCAACACCGAGCGCCTGTTCCGCGAGGCCGCGCCGGCGAAGCGCGCGCAGCAGAAGCTCGAGAAGGAGTTCGCCGCGCGCGACGCCGAGATCCAGAAGGTCGGCAAGCAGGTGAGGGATCTGCAGACCTCGCTCGACAAGGACGGCGCGACGATGCCCGAGGCCGACCGCCGCAACAAGGAGCGCGACCTCGCCAACCTGTCGCGCGATCTCCAGCGCTCGCAGCGGGAGTTTCGCGAGGACCTCAACCTGCGCCGCAACGAGGAGCTCGCCGGACTGCAGGAGCGCGCGAACAAGGTGATCCAGCAGATCGCCGAAGCCGAGAAGTACGACCTCATCCTGCAGGATCCCGTCGTCTACGCGAGCCAGCGCATCGACATCACCGAAAAGGTGATCAAGGCGCTCGCCGACAAGTAGCGCGCGGCCCCCTGGGCGCCGCGGCGTAGCGCACGTTGCCTCGATCACCGCCCGCCGCGATGCCGCCCCCCGTTCCCGCCGCCGGAATCCGCCTCGCCGACCTGGCGCCGCTCGCCGGCGCCACCGTGCAGGGCGACGGCGACACCATCGTCAACCGGGTCGCGACGCTCGAGCGCGCGGGACCAGGCACGATCGCGTTCCTCGCCAATCCGCGGTACCGCGCCCAGCTCGCGACCACGCGCGCCGCCGCCGTGATCGTGCGCCCCGCCGATGCCGGCGCCACCGCGCTGCCGTGCCTCGTCGCGGCCGATCCGTACGCCGCATACGCGAAGGTCGCGGCGGCGCTGCATCCGCCCGAGCCGCCCGTGCCGGGCGCCGATCCGTCCGCGCGCGTCGACGCGTCCGCCACGGTGGCGGCGTCGGCGTCCCTCGGCGCGGGCGTGGTCGTAGGCGCCGGGGCCACGATCGGCGAGCGCGTCGCCGTCGGACCGCTCTGCGTGGTGGGCGCCGGCGCCACGCTGGCGGACGACGTCGTGCTGCATGCGGCGGTGACGCTCTACCCCCGCACGGTGATCGGGGCGCGCACGATCGTCCACTCCGGCGCGGTGCTCGGCGCCGATGGCTTCGGCATGGCCGAAGAGGGTGGCCGCTGGCTCAAGATCCCGCAAATCGGCCGCGTGGTGATCGGCGCCGACGTCGAGATCGGCGCCAACACGACCATCGACCGCGGCGCCATCGACGACACGATCGTCGAGGACGACGTCAAGCTCGACAACCAGATCCAGATCGGGCACAACTGCGTGATCGGCGCGCACACGGCCATCGCCGGCTGCGTGGGCATTGCCGGCTCCACGCGCATCGGCCGCAACTGCCGGATCGGGGGGGCCGCGATGATCTCGGGACACCTCGACATTCCGGACGGGACGGTCATCTCCGGCAGCACGGGCGTCTACGATTCGATCCGCGAGCCCGGCGTGTACACCAGCGCGTTTCCCGCGCTGCCGCACCGCGACTGGCGGCGCGTGATGTCCGAAGTGCGGCGGCTGCGCGAGCTCGCCGCGCGAGTCGACGCGCTCGAGCGCGCGCACGAGGCCGCCAAGGACGGCCGCTGACGTCCAGAAGGCGCCGGCAATCAAGGGGGAGGGGGCATGGAATTCGACATCGTCGAGATCTTCAAGCAGTTGCCGCACCGCTATCCGTTTCTGCTCGTCGACCGCATTCTCGATTGCACACCGGGGAAGTCGATCCGCGGCCTCAAGAACGTCACGATCAACGAGCCGTTCTTCCAGGGCCACTTCCCGGGCTTCCCGGTGATGCCGGGCGTTCTGGTGATCGAGGCGCTGGCGCAGGTGTCCGGACTCCTCGCGTACGTGTCCGGGGACGCGCGGGCGGGCGGCGCGTCGCTGATCTTCTTCGCCGGGATCGACAACGCGCGCTTTCGCAAGCAGGTGGTGCCCGGCGACCAGCTGATCCTAGAAGCCGAGGTGATCCGCGTCGTCCGGGGCGTCGGCAAGTTCCGCACGCGCGCGCTGGTCGACGGCGAGCTCGCGTGCGAAGCCGAGCTGATCGCCGCGATCCGCGATCGTCCCGTCGTCTGATGGCGAAGATCCATCCCGCCGCGCTCGTCGACGGGCGCGCCGAGCTCGCGGCCGACGTCGAGGTCGGCGCGTACACGATCGTCGGGCCCGACGTGCGGATCGGCGCCGGCACCGTGCTGGGGCCGCACGTCGTGGTCACCGGCCGCACGACGATCGGCGCGCGCAACCGCATCTTCCAGTTCGCGTCGATTGGCGACATCCCGCAGGACCGCAAGTACGGCGGCGAGCCCACGGCGCTCGCGATCGGCGACGACAACCTGATCCGCGAGTACGTGTCGATCAACGCCGGCACGGCGCAGGACCGCGGCGTCACCACGGTCGGCAACGCCAACTGGCTGCTCGCCTACGTGCACATCGCGCACGATTGCGCCGTCGGCGACCACACGACGTTCTCGAACAACGCGCAGCTCGCGGGCCACGTCTCCATCGGCGACTACGTGACGATGGGCGGCTTCACGGGCGTCCATCAGTTCTGCCGGGTAGGCGCGCACGCGATGATCGCCGCCGGGTCGATCGTGCTGCAGGACGTCCCGCCGTTCATCACCGCCGCCGGCTATCCGGCCAAGCCCGCGGGCACGAACAACGAGGGCCTGCGCAGGCGCGGCTTCGCGTCGGCCGACATCGCGGCAGTGCGCCGCGCGTACAGGACGCTGTACCGCGAGGGCCTCGCGTTCGACGACGCGAAGGCGGCGCTCGGCGCCGCGGCGCGCGACGCGCCGGTGCTGGCGCCGCTGGTCGAGTTCCTCGCGCAGTCGCCGCGCGGGATCGTGCGCTAGCGCGGGCGGGCCGGGTGCGCGACCTGGGGGCAAGCCCGGCCGTGGCGGGCGCACGGCGCGTGACGATCGGGATCGTGGCGGGCGAGGCGTCGGGCGATGCGCTGGCGGCCACGCTGATCACGGCCGTGCGGGCGCGGCTGCCGCACGCGCGCTTCGTCGGCGTGGCCGGACCGCGGATGGAAGCGGCGGGCTGCGAAGCCTGGGAGCCGCTCGAGACGCTTTCGGTGCGCGGCCTGACGGAGGTGCTGGGCCGCGTGCCGGAGCTCGTGCGGCTGCGCCGCGCACTGGCGCGCCGCTTCGTCGCCGCGCGCGTCGATCTGTTCGTCGGCGTCGACGCGCCCGACTTCAATCTGGGGCTCGAGCGCAAGCTGAAGCGCCGCGGCGTGCGGACCGTGCACTTCGTCAGCCCGTCGGTGTGGGCCTGGCGGCGCGAGCGCATCCACACGATCGGCCGGTCGGTGCACCGGCTGCTGGCGCTCTTCCCGTTCGAGCCGCCGCTCTACGCGCCGGCGGGCGTGCCGGTGACCTACGTCGGCCATCCGCTCGCGGCGGAGGCCGCAACCGCTGGCTCGCGGCGCGCGATGCGCGAGCAGTTCAAGCTGCCGCTCGCGCAGCCCGTGTTCGCGCTGCTGCCCGGCAGCCGCCGCTCCGAGGTCGAGATGCATGCCGAGCTCGTGCTCGAGACGGCCGCCTCGATCCACGCGCTGATTCCGGACGCCCGCTTCCTCGTGCCGCTGGCGACGCGGCCCACGCGCGACCTGTTCGAGGCCGCGCTCTTCCGGCTGAAGCAGGAGACGCTGCCGCTGACGCTGCTCTACGGCCACGCGCGCGATGCGCTGATGGCGGCCGACGTCGCGCTGGTCGCGTCGGGGACCGCCACGCTCGAGGCGGCGCTCGCCCGCTGCCCGCACGCGATCTTCTATCGCGTCAAGCCGTTGACGGAATGGTACGTCCGGCGCAAATTCCTGTTGCCCTACGTGGGGCTGCCCAACGTGCTCGCCGGACGCTTCGTGGTGCCCGAATTCCTGCAGGACGACGCCACCGCCGTGAATCTCACGCAGGCGGCCGTCAATCTCTTCGACGACACGCTCACGCGCCGGCGCCTCGAGGCGCTGTTCGCCGGCTTCGCGCACGAGCTCGCCGTCGACACCGGCACACTGGCCGCGGACGCGCTCCTCGCCGAGCTGGCACAGGCGCACGCGGCATGATGGTGCTGGCCGCGGGCGTCGACGAAGCGGGCAGGGGACCGCTCGCCGGCCCCGTCGTCGCGGCCGCGGTGATCCTCGATCCGCGGCGGCCCGTGCGCGGCCTCCGCGATTCCAAGCTGCTGACGGCGCCGGCGCGCGAGCGGCTCGCCATCCTGATCCGCAGCCGCGCCATCGCCTGGTCGGTCGCCGCCGCCGACGTCACCGAGATCGACACCATCAACATCCTGCAGGCGACGATGCTCGCGATGCGGCGCGCGATCGAGGCGCTGGCGGTGACGCCCTCCGAAGCGCTGATCGACGGCAACCGCTGCCCGTCGCTGACGTGCCCCTCGCGGGCGGTCATCAAGGGCGATCGCGACATTCCCTCGATCTCGGCTGCGTCGATCATCGCCAAGACGGTCCGCGACGCCATGCTGGTCGAGCTCGACCGCGCCTACCCGCAGTACGGCTTCGCGCAGCACAAGGGCTACGCGACCGCCGAGCACCTCGCCGCGCTCGATCTGCACGGCCCGTGCCCCGCCCATCGGCGCTCGTTCGCGCCGGTCCTGCAGACCTCGCTGCCGTTCTGAGTCCCGGGTGCCGTCCGTCGGCCGGCCCGGGGCAGCCTTGCGTGGGCGGCACTTCAGCGGCTAGTATGCCATTGGCATAGTGGATACCGAACCGAGGCTCCCGATGCGCGCACGAACTCATGCTCTTCTGGTCGCGGCGGCGGCGCTGTGCATCCCCGCGGCGGCCGCGATGGCGCAGCAATGTCCGGCCACCGTGCCGGCGCAGGGCGCCGCGCTGCCCGCGCCGCTGCCGCTCTTCCCGGCGGACAACTGGTGGAACGCCGACATCTCGGCGGCGCCGGTGGACGCGAACTCGGCGAGCTACATCGCCTTCGTCAACAACGGCGGCACGCGCCGGCTGCACCCCGACTTCGGCGGCGAGGCGTCGGCCGGCAGCGTCGACGTCTACGGCATGCCGTACGCGGTCGTCGACGGCACGCAGCCGAAGCAGGCCGTGACCTTCGACTACTGGGACGAGAGCGACGGCGTCGACTACGCTACCGGCCGCGGCGTTCCGTTCTATCCGATTCCCGCGCAGGCGATCACCCAGTCGCACTGGGTGGAAGGCGGCGCCGCCGCCAACGTCGACCAGCGGAGCCAGAGCGACCGGCACCTGCTGATCGTCGACTGCACGAACAGATACCTCTACGAGCTCTACAACGTCTATTACGACGCGACGCAGTCGAAGTGGTACGCGGGCTCCGGCGCTTTCTTCGACATGAAGACGAACGCGCGCCGACCCGACGGCTGGACGTCCGCCGACGCCGCGGGGCTCGCGATCTTTCCCGGGCTCGTCCGCTACGACGAGGCGTGGAACGGCGCGATCGCGGACATCGGTCACGCGTTTCGCGTGACGGTGCGCGCCACCAACGGCTACGTGTATCCGGCGTCGCATCGCGCGGGCTCGACGGCCGGGGCGCTGCCGATGGGTGCGCGGCTGCGACTCAAGACCAGCGTGGGGGGCGCGGACCCGGCGCTCCGCACCGCCGACCCCAACCTGCGCAAGATCTTCCGCGCGATGCAGAAGTACGGTCTCATCGTCGCCGATAACGGCTCGGACATGTACGTGACGGGGACGTTCGACACGCGCTGGAACAACGACGTGCTCAACCCCGCGTTCGCGGCGCTCTCGGCGAGCGACTTCGAGGTCGTGCAGCTCGGCTGGAAGCCGACGGCCGCGCCCGCGCCGGCGCTCGCGTCAGTCGGCGCGAGCCCCGCGTCGCTGGTCGGCGGCGGCGCGGCCACCGGCACCGTCACGCTGACCGGCGCCGCGCCGGCCGGCGGCGCGCCGGTCTCGCTGTCGAGCGCGAGCAGCGCGGTGACGGTCCCGGCGTCGGTCACGGTGGGACCGGGCGCGACGACCGGGACGTTCGCCATCGCCACATCCGCCGTCGCGACGGCGACGGCGGCGACGCTGTCGGCGACGTACGCGGGCGTGACGCGCACGACGGTGGTCACCGTCAATCCGGCGACGCCGCCGCCGCCACTGCCGGCGCTCGCGTCGCTCACGCTGAGCCGAACCAGCGTCGTTGCAGGCACCCCGGTGACCGGCACGATCAACCTCTCGGCCGCAGCGCCCGCCGGCGGTGCGACGGTGGCGCTGGCGAGCACCGCGCCCTCGGTGGCGGCGGTGCCCGCGAGCGTGAGCGTGGCGGCCGGCGCCACGACGGCGACGTTCACCGTCACCACCTTCGCGGTGAGGAAGAATGGCGCGCCGACGATCTCGGCGACCTACAACGGCGTGACCAAGTCCGTCGGACTGATGGTGAAGCGCCGCTGAGCCGGAGGGGGGGTAGCGCGAGGCTAGTAGCGCGCGCTGCCCGGCGTGCGCGGAAACGGGATCACGTCGCGCACGTTGGCGAGACCGGTGACGTAGGCCACCGTGCGCTCGAAACCCAGGCCGAAGCCGGCGTGCGGCACCGTGCCGTAGCGGCGCAGGTCCCGGTACCAGCCGTAGTGCGCGAGGTCCATGCCGGCCTCGACGATGCGCGCGTCGAGCACGTCAGGACGCTCCTCGCGCTGGCTGCCGCCAATGATCTCGCCGATGCCCGGCGCGAGCACGTCCATCGCGGCGACCGTCCGGCCGTCGTCGTTGGCGCGCATGTAGAAGGCCTTGATCTCCTTCGGGTAGTTCATCAGGATCACGGGCTTCTTCGCGTACGTCTCGGCGACGTAGCGCTCGTGCTCCGACTGGAGATCCATGCCCCAGCGCACGGGGAACTCGAACTTCTGCTTCGCGCCTTCGAGGACGCGGATCGCGTCGGTGTAATCCATCCGCACGAACTCGTGGTCGACGATGCCCTGCAGCTTGGCGATCACACCCTTCTCGATGCGCTCCTCGAAGAACGCCATGTCGTCGGGGCGCTCCTCCAGCACGGTGCGGAAGATGTGCTTCAGGAGCGCCTCGGCGAGGGTCGCGTCGTCGGCGAGATCGGCGAACGCGATCTCGGGCTCGATCATCCAGAACTCCGCGAGATGGCGGCTGGTGTTCGAGTTCTCGGCGCGAAACGTCGGCCCGAACGTGTAGACCTTCGACAGCGCCATGCAATACGTCTCGACGTTGAGCTGGCCCGAGACGGTCAGGAACGCCTCCGTGCCGAAGAAGTCCTGCGCGAAATCCACCTTGCCGTCCGCCCCGCGCGGCAGGTTCATGAGGTCGAGCGTCGACACGCGGAAGAGCTCGCCGGCACCCTCGGCGTCCGAGGCCGTGATGATCGGCGTGTTGACCCAGACGAACCCGTGCTGGTCGAAGAAGCGGTGGATCGACTGCGCGATCGTGTGCCGCACGCGCGTGACGGCGCCGATGACGTTGGTGCGCGGCCGCAGGTGCGCGACCTCGCGGAGGTACTCCATCGTGTGCGGCTTCGGCTGAATCGGATAGGTGTCGGGGTCCTCCACCCAGCCGACGACGCGGATCGCGCTCGCCTGCATCTCGAACGGCTGACCTTTCGCCGGCGACGGCACGATCACGCCGGTCGCCTCGACGGCGCATCCGGCCGTGAGCCGCTGCACCTCGTCCGCGTAGTTCGGGAGCGCGTTGGGCGCCACCACCTGCACCGGATGGAAGCCCGATCCATCGGAGACGTTGACGAACGAGATGCCGGCCTTCGAGTCGCGGCGCGTTCGCACCCACCCCTTGACGGTGACGGGCGTGTCCTGCGGCGCGCGGCCGCCGAGGATGTCGGCGCAGGTGAGGGCAGTCATGGTCGTGAGGACGAAAGGAGGCGCTGCATTCTAGCCGACGCGCGCCGGCGAGGCGGCCCGCCACCTGCTGGAGAAGAACCGCTACGATTTCTATGGCCGGGTCGCGGCTTTCCTGCGCGAGCACAATCCGCCGGATCAGCGCGGACGCGCCGCTTCAGGCCGCGCCGATGTCCGCCCAGTATTCGTGGCGCGCGGTGTTGACGCGCGAGACGCGATATTCGACCGGATCGTCGTTGTAGGTGAGGGCGACGCGGCGAATCTGCAGCAGCGGCGCGCCTGCCGGCAGCGCGAGCAGCGCCGCGGCATCGGCATCGGCCAGGATCGCGCGAAGGCGCTCGCTCGTCTTCACCACCGAGATGCCGAACGCCTCCTGGTAGAGGTTGTAGATCGTCGACGTGCGGGCGCGGAACTGCCGCTCGGTGAGGCCCGGGTACCGCGCGACGGGCAGCGCGATGTCGTCGAGGATGATCGGCGCGCCGCCCAGCGACAGCACGTTGCGGATCCGCAGGACGGGATCGGCGGGCGCGATGGCGAGGCGCTCGGCCTCGGTGCGGTCCGCCTTGCCGCGCCCGAACGAAAGGAGGCGCACGTCGGGATACGCCTTGGACCCCGCCTCGGGCACGACGTGGAAGAAGTAGAACAGCATCCGGTCGCGGTTGTGGCTCGCGACGTACGTGCCGCGGCCCTGCTGGCGGATCAGGATGTTCTCCGCGACCAGCTCGTCGATGGCCTTGCGGACGGTGCCGATGCTGATGCCGTAGCGGGCGGACAGGCGCCGCTCGGACGGAATGGCCTCGCCCGGCTTCCACTCGCCCGCGGTGAGCGCGCCCATCATCTGCCGCTTCGCCTCCTTATAGAGCGGCACGGACAGCGGAACGGCGGGGATCGTGGCGTCGGTCATGCCGGCCGAGTGTAGCCCGTCGTCACGAACTGATGCAAATGATATAGATGATCTAGTTGACTGGTCGAGGCGCGCCCGGCTACGATTGGGCAATCCGCACCGTCGCCGCGCCGTCCGGCGCCACGCGTGCGCGCCGCGCGCTCCCTCGGGGCGCCGCGAACCCCGGAGCGCTGTCCATGATCCATTGCGTGCTGCACGATCCGAACGACTCGGTGGCGGTGGTCGTCGTCGAAGGCCTCGCCGCCGGCGCCACGCTGACCGGACTCATCCTCGACGAGGACCGCACGATCACGCTCGAGGCGCTGCAGGACATCCCCATCGGCCACAAGATCGCGCTGAAGGACATGGCGGTGGGCGACACGGTGATCAAGTACGGCGTCGACATCGGCAAGGTCGTCGCGCCGATCAAGCGCGGGCAGCACGCCCACGTCCACAACATCAAGACGAAGCGGTGGTAGCCATGCACGAGACCTTCTGGGGATATCGCCGCGAGAACGGCCGCGTGGGCGTGCGCAACCACGTCATCGTGCTGCCGGTCGACGACCTGTCCAACGCGGCGGCCGAGGCGGTCGCCAACAACATCAAGGGCACGCTCGCGATCCCGCATCCGTACGGGCGGCTGCAGTTCGGCGCCGACCTCGACCTGCACTTCCGCACGCTCATCGGCGCCGGCAGCAACCCGAACGTCGCCGCGGTGGTAGTGATCGGCATCGAGGACGGCTGGTCGAAGAAGGTGGCGGACGGCATCGCCGCCACCGGCAAGCCCGTCCAGCATTTCGGCATCGAGCTGCACGGCGACCACGACACGATCATGCGGGCGTCGAAAGCCGCGCGCGAGCTGCTGCAGTGGGCGAGCGAGAAGCACCGGGTCGAATGCGCGCTGAACGAGCTGTGGGTGTCGACCAAGTGCGGCGAATCCGACACCACGTCCGGCTGCGGCGCCAACCCCACGGTGGGCGACGCGTTCGACAAGCTGTACGCCGCGGGCTGCACGCTGGTCTTCGGCGAGACGTCCGAGATCACCGGCGGCGAGACGATCGTCGCCGCCCGCTGCCGCGACGACCGCGTGCGTGCCGACTTCATGCGGATGTTCGACCGCTACCAGGCGATGATCAACCGGCACAAGACCACCGATCTGTCCGAGTCGCAGCCCACGAAAGGCAACATCGCCGGCGGCCTGACGACGATCGAGGAGAAGGCGCTCGGCAACATCCAGAAGATCGGCAGGAAATGCACGGTCGACGGCGTGCTCGACAAGGCCGAGGCGCCGACGCATCCGGGGCTCTGGTTCATGGACAGCTCGTCGGCGGCCGCGGAGATGGTGACGCTGTGCGCCGCGTCGGGCTACGTCGTGCATTTCTTCCCGACCGGCCAGGGCAACGTGATCGGCAA
>Ga0097621_100002556_pt1 | contig 12459 bp, 15 predicted proteins | sample KBSMisM72_FD_73165 | JGI IMG/M metagenome (GOLD analysis project Ga0097621, IMG submission 73165) | Miscanthus rhizosphere microbial communities from Kellogg Biological Station, Michigan, USA - KBS Miscanthus M7-2 (version 2) (version 2) | ecosystem: Host-associated > Plants > Roots >... | reverse complement strand
GCACGCGCGAAGGCACGAACGGACGTGATGGCGGAGAGATCGGGCGCCATCGCATGGGCACGGAGGCCGAAGAAGACGCCCGCGACGAACGCGAGCGCGAGCGCGACGCGCGGGATCTTGCCCTTGGCGCGCAGCGAGAACGCGAGCGCTTCGTACTCGAGCACCGCGACTGCCGCCGTCACGCCCACGATCTTCGGGAGCATGCCGCCCACGACCGGCTTCACGTCGCCCCACATGTGCCGCGCCGCGCCGATCGCCTGATCGTCGAGGAACACGTGGTAGTAGCGAAAGAAGACGACCTGCAGAACGAAGAGGAACGCCGAGATCAGCGACACGACGATGCGCGCGGCGCGCTTTTCGGAGAACGACGCGGCGAGCGCCCAGAGCGCGATGCTCGCGGCCGCGCCTGCGATCCACTCGGACATGCGCGGCCTTCGCAGGAGCAAGTCGAGCGCGGCGAACTGTGTGCTGAAGATCGCGACGCAGACGATGCCCGCCGCAATTCTTTTTGCGGTCACGACGTGGGCTGCGTGCCTTCGCGCATCGCCCGCGACAATACAGACCACACGGCGCCCGCGTCGGTGTTCACGTCATCCCAACGCCCGGTGAAGCGACCGCAGAACGACGACTTCAGCACCTCCGGGAGCATGCGCCGCTGATCGCCTTCGAAGAGCGGGTGCTTCAAGAAGACGCACGCCTCGTCCGTCGCGCGGACCGAGAGCGTCGCGCGGAGCTCCGGAGCGGTGCGAACGGCCTTCGCGAGGTTCACGACCTCTTCGACGAGCGACTCGGCGAGCTCCGGGTGCCGCGCCACGAGCAGCTTCTTCTCTTCCTCGGGTGGTGGATAATCCATTTGCAGCGGCGCGAAACGATCGAGCTGCGCCGCGTCGATGCCGAACGTGCCGGAGAACTCGGTGCCGCGGTTGATCGCTGCGATGAACTGAACGTTGTCCGGAATGTCGAGGAACGTGTTCTTGATGGGATGAAAGACGCGCCGCGTGGAGTCGAGCGCCGGCATCAGCGCGTTGCGAGCGCTCTCCTGGCACCGATTGAACTCGTCGAAGAAGACGAGGTAGCGCCGCCCCTTGTGCTCGTGCGCTTGTTCGAGCGCCGTCAGCACGTCGGTCTTCACGAAGTCCGTCACGGGCGAGCCCGACGCGCTCGCGCGCACGTGGATCGTCGCGAGAAAATCCGTCGCGTCGACCACCGCGCCGCAGTTGAAGAAGACGAACTCCATCCCGAGCTGCTTCGCGATCGTCCGCGCCAGCACCGTCTTGCCGCAGCCCTGCGGCCCGTCGAGCAGGATGTTGAGCCCGCTCTCGAGCGCGACCTGCAGCTTCTTCGAGATGATCGGATCGACGTAGACGCCTTCGAGCTTGAAGTCCTGCGAGCGAACGAACTCGACCTCGATCGTCCCGCGATCGTCGCGCTCCGGCTTCGTCATCGCCGTGATGCGCACCATGCACGGCACGCCCGCGCGAATTCTCGCGTCGTCGCAGAGCACGACCTTCGGCGCACGCCTTCCATCGAGATGCGTCGCGCGAAATCGAAACTGCGACTCGCTCACGGGGTTCTGCCAGAAGGTCGCCTCCATCACGGCGCCGACCTTCAGCTCTTCGATCTGCCATTTGCCCGGCATGCTCAGACTTGTACCAGAAGTAGCTCTACCGGAAAGTGGCTCAACCGGAGATCGGCATACCCGTTGCGTTGCTGTGCTTCGTGGAAAAGCACGAGCCTCACGCAACGTTTTTGAATGGCAGATACCGTCTCGATCGACTCGTCGTGGAGCATGACGACGTGACGATTTGGTCTGCGACAGACTTGGCACGCGGGCAGTCCGTGCAGCTCAGCGTTTTCGAGCGCGGCAGAGCCGTACTGCATCAAGGCGCCATCGGTGCCGGCATGTTCGTCGTCGTCGACAAGTCGTCAGCGCCGCCAGCGCAGCTCGAGATCGTCGACGATGGCGGAGACGTGGCGTCGTTCGACGAGCCAAGCCCGCGTCGCCGTTCGTGGCCGTGGGCAGCGGCCGGCCTCGCGTGCGCGCTCCTCGCGTCCGCCGGTTGGTACGTCGTGAAGGGGCCCTCACGCGCGACGAGTGAGACGACGATCACGGAAGCGCGAATTCCCGCGCCCGAGGTCGTCATACCGGCGCCGGTTGTTCAACCCGCCGTGAAGGTGCCGGAGCCTCCGCGCGTCGTGGAGACGCCGCCCGTCGCGCAACCGCAGACCCAACCGCAGCCGCAAGTGCAGCGTCGCGAGACGCCGGTGCAGCGCCCGATTCTTCAACTGCAAAAACCGAAGCCGGTGAAGCCGCGCCCTCAGCCTTCTTCGGCCGCGGCCTACGACCCGCTCACGATTTGATCAGAGGCAGCCGCCGTCGGTGGCGTTGCACTTGCCGCCGTTCTCGCAGGTGAGCCCGTTCGTCGTCTGAACGGCGCCGCACGTGTCGCAGACGCTCTGCTGCTGGGTGACCTGCAAGCAGACGAGGTAGGGCTCGGGGCACGTCCCCGCGTCCTTCGGGCACGAGCACAGGTTGAAGTTCTGCGGCGTCGTGTTGCCGCAGCCCGTGCCGAACTGAACGCAGACACCGGAGACCACGGACGCGTCGGCGTTCGAGCAGTAAACGCACGGCTGCGAGTGACCGATGCACTGCGCGCAGTCGGAGACCGTCGCGTTGCCGCACGTCCAGCTCGTGATGGGCTTGCCGCCCGTGTCCGGCGTCGTGCTCGCGTCGGTCGCGTCGCTGCTCGCGTCGGTCGTCGTGCCCCCGTCGGTGCTGCCGTCGTCGACGAACCCATCGGGGCCGCCGGTGTCGGGGTTGTTGCCGACGTCGGGGTTCGTCGTGACGTCGTTCGTCGACGAATCGAGGCCGCCGTCGTCACCGTTGTCGGTGGTGCCACCGCAGGCCTGAGCGATGATGACCGGAACCACGCAAAGTGAAAGAACCACCAAGCGACGACGCATGACGACCTCCGCCGGGAGAGATTACCGCGGCCGAAATCCGGGCGTCTCGTTATTTCGCGCAACGATTACGTACGGGATTCATCGGGATTCAATGGCGGCAAAGGCTCGGGCTGCCGCACGTCTTCGGTGTCTCACCGCATGCCGGCTGCAATCGCACGTCGTCGATGCATCGCTCGAGCGCGTACGGATCGACGCCCTGCGGACAGACGCTGCCCGTCAGCTGCTGTCGATTCGCCCGTCGCACCTCCGCGACGCACACGTCGAAGCTCTCGAACGTCCCGTAGGTGCCGACGTTGCCGCACGCCGATTCGTGCGTGCAGCGGACGCTCGCGATCTGCCCGGCGGCGTCGTCCCCTAGAACGACGATGGCCGGCGTGTTGGGCATCCCTTGGCTCGGATCCACTCCGCCCGGCGTGTTCGAGACTCCGCCCGTCGTCGTCGTGACGGAGACAGGATCCTCGAGGTGCGTCGATGCACACCCGGAGACGAGCACGACCACGACGACGAGCGCTTGCGACTTCATGCGAACGAAAGAAGCATCATGCGCGCCACCACGTGGGTCCGCTTGGGACGCGGCGATATGGTCACCTCGCTCGCGCCAAATGTCCCTTAACAGCCCGACGGCTCGAGATCCGGTAATATCGTGTGATGCGTTGGGGTGCGCTCGGAGTGCTCGTCTTCGTGACGCAATGCTCGTTCATCACCCCGCTGGATGGGCTTGGAGGTGGCTCGAGCGACGCCGGCGCCGACGTCATCACGGACGCACCGGTCGGAGGCGACGCGGGTTGTGGCTCCGTCACGAGCGACGCCAAGAACTGCGGCTACTGCGGGCACGACTGCAACGGCGGACAGTGCCACTCCGGCATGTGCGAGCCGATCATCATCGCGAGCGGCCTCGAGACGCCGTCGGGCATCGCGGTCGACGGGGCGAACGTGTACTTCACGCTCTACCTCGCCGGCACCGTCGAGACGTGTCCGCTCACGGGGTGCGCCGGCGCGCCGAAGATCTTGTCGGCCGGCAACGACGAGCCGAACGACATCAAGGTCGACGCGACGAACCTCTACTGGGCGAGTGAAGGCTCGGGTGTGGGCCTCGGCTCCATCAAACGTTGCGCGCTTCCCGGCTGCTCGTCACCGACGACGCTCGGGAGCGGAAGCATCGTCGACTGGGTCGCGATCGACGCGAACAACGTCTACTGGACGAGCACCTACGACGGCTTCGCGTACAGCTGCCCCATCGCTGGGTGTGGTGGCACCGGTACACCGATCGCGTCGAACCTCACGGTGCCTTGGCACATCACCGCGGACGCGACGAACGTCTACATCGCCGTGTGGAACGGATCGCTCAATGCTCCCGCGACGAACGGCGGCGTCATCGGCAAGTGCCCTGTCGGTGGCTGCACGGGCGCGCCCACGCAGCTCTCGAAATCGGAGAACCAGCCGTACCAAATCGCCGTCGACACCGACTACGTCTACTGGGCGGGCTTCAAGGACAACACGATCAAGCGCTGCGCGATCGCGGGTTGCCCGACGGGCGCGACCGTCATCGCGTCGGGCGAAGGCGGCCCGAGCGGCATCGCCGTCGACGACAAGTACGTCTACTGGACGAACTATTCGTCGGGCACCGTGCGCGTCTGCGCCAAAGACGGCTGCGACAAAACATCGGCGACGCTCGCCGTCGGGCAGAACCACCCGAACCTCATCACGTTCGATTCGTCTTACGTCTACTTCACGGACTTCGGCTCCGAGTCGGCGACCGCGAAAGACGGAAGCGTCGTGAAGGTGCCCAAGTGATGCGCGGTCCGCTCTTGATCGCGCTCGTGTCGTCGTGCTCGGTCTTCACGTCGCTCGATGATCTTCATTCGGCGACCGTGGATGGAGGTGCGGATGTGAGCGGCGACTCGGGCTGTTCGCCGAACCTCGACGAAGACCCGAACAACTGCGGTCGCTGCGACCACTCGTGCCTCGGCGGGACGTGCACGGGCGGCGTGTGCGATCCGATCGTGCTCGCTTCGGGCCAACCGAACGCCTTCGGTCTCGCGGTCGGTGGAGGCTACGTCTACTGGTCCGCGTACAACGCGGGCGCGATCAAGCGCTGTCCCGTCACCGGTTGCGGCGCGAGCCCGCAGACGATCGCGCAAATCAGCGGGTCGCTCACGATGGGCCTCGTGATCGATTCGAAGAACGCGTACTTCAGCGCGAAGGTCGCGTCGAACGTCACGCTCGGCACGGTCTACAGCGTCCCGCTCGACGGGAGCGCGCAGCCCGCGCAGCTCGCGACGAACCTCGATCATCCCGTGTGGCTCGGCATCGACACGTCGAGCGTCTACTGGTCGAACTGGGGCGACGGCCGGATCATGTCGTGCCCGCTCGGCTCGAGCTGCCCGAGCCCGACGACCATCCACACGCAGCCCGGCGGCCCGAACGCAGGCCCGAACGGCATCGCATCGACCGGAACGGCCGTGTACTGGGTCAGCGACGACGGCAGCGCGCGCCGCTGCTCGATCGGAAGCTGCGCGACGCCCGTCGTGTACGCGACCGGCTTGTCTTCGCCGCAGGCGATCACCGTCGACGTCATCAACGCGTACTGGACGAACCAGGTCGGCAGCACCGTGCAGAAGTGCCAGCTGTCCGGTTGCAACAACAGCCCGACGCTCGTAGCGTCGAACGAAGCAGGCGCCGAAGGCATCGCCGTCGACGCGACGGGCATCTACTGGACGGATGCGACGGGCGGCCTCGTTCGCATGTGTCCCGCAGCCGGCTGCGGCTCCGGCCCCGTCACGCTCGCGAGTGGCCTCGTCCAACCCGCGAACGTGGTCCTCGATGCCGACGCTGTCTACGTCACCGTGTACGGCACTCCCGGCAACGGCGACGGCAGCGTGATCAAGATCCCGAAATGATGGTACGCCCATGAGGAAGCTCGTCGCGGTGCTGCTGACGTGCGCCTGCAGCTCCGGTGGTAACGGCGCGCCGGACTCGGGCACGGGGAGCTGCGCGCTGCCCAACTATCCCGACGAGACATGCACCGGCGTCCCGTCGGGGACGACATTGCAAGCGGTCCCAGGAAGCGCGACGTCGGGCGCGGGTTGGACGTGGGACTCTGTTGACCAAATCGTGACCGTCACCGCCGACGGCGCCGTGATCGATTCGCTCGATGTCGCCGGGTGCATCGTCGTGGAGGCCGTGGGCGTCACGATCAAACGGTCGAAGGCGCAGTGCATCACGACGAGTCAGAGCCCGGCGGCGCGAGATCCGCAGAACCCGCGACTGACGGTCGAAGACACGGAGGTCGCGTGTCCGGACATGGACGGAACGACGGGCATCGGCGATCGCAACATCGACGTCCAGCGCACGAACATCCACGGCTGCGAGAACGGCTTCGACATGGACAGCGACGCGACGATCACGGACAGCTTCATCCACGATCTGCATCAGAGCGTCATCGCGCACACCGACGGGCTCCAATCGGCGGTCGGGTCGAACCTCGTGATTCGTCACAACCGCTTCTACGCGGAGACACCCGGCGCGTGCGGAGTGGCGAGCGGGCACACGAGCGATTGCGGCGGGACGTCGGCGATCAACATCAACAACAACCCGACGGGCCCGGTCTCGACGAGCACGACGGTCAGCGACAACCTGCTCGCAGGCGGTGCGTACACGCTCTACTGCCCGAAGGTCACGCCTTCGAGCTTCGCCGTCAACAACAACAGATTCAGCCGCACCTTCTACCCGACGTCCGGCGCCTTCGGCCCGCAAGCCGACTGCGTCGCTGATGACGGCACGCCGCTCGTGACGACGTGGACGAACAACGTCTGGGACGACACGAACCAACCCGCGCAGTGATCAGCGTCGGCGTGTGAAGCCCGACGCGTCGCGCACGTCCTTGCTCCAGCGCTTCTGACCGAGCGCGTCGAGCATCGCTTGGTACGACGCGTTGATGACGCCGTGCTGTGTCTGCAAGCTGCTGCTTCGTCCACCAGCCGGATCCGGCGAGAGGACGCGACCGTTCACGCGCCACTGCCGCTGTTGGTCCAAGAACGAAAGGTGAATGGGCGTGGCGCCTGGCGTCATCCATACGATGACGTGCCCCTTCGGATAGTCGTCGGTCCACCGGCTCCCGGCGGCGGGCGGCGTGGGATCGATCGTGTGAGAAGCGATCGTGCCGAGAAACTTCTCGATCGACGCCGCGGGTGTCGTTCCCTTCGCGCGGATGGGCGGACGCCCCATTTCGCACGGGCACGTGGCCTCCACGGTGCACGCGCATGGCTTGTGGTACTGCTCCGGCGGCGTGTACGGATCGGGGACGCTGTCGCCGAGCGAATTCGCGTAGCTCACGAGCTTCGCGCTCCACGCGAACGTGGCGCCCGTGCGTTCGAGATGAACGACGAAGTCGTGCGTGTCGCCGAGGCCGTTCCACGCATCGTGCACCTCGACGACCGCAGCACGATCGAGGTGCTCGAAGTCGGGCGGCAGACTCGTCGCGACAGGTGGTGAGACGGCACCGAGCCAGGCGTCGATCCCGAGCTCGCCAGCGAGCGCCTTCCAAGCGGCGTCGATCGGCGCGCTTTCTCCTCCCAGCGTCTTGCCGTCGAGCGTCCACGCGTGGCGTGTGTCGTCGTAGTCGAGGTGCATCGCCTCGGCGCGGTTCGGCAAAGTGATCGCGACGTGCACCGTCGCGGGCACCTTCACCTCGGTCGGCGCGTCTTGTTGCGGATGGCGCATCACCTCCGCGAGGAACGCCTCGACGGTCGCGCCCTTCGCGGTGCCGTGCTTTCGCTGCAGATCGTCCTCATGAAGCCCATCGCATGTCGGGCAGAGGCCCGTGATGCTGCACGTACACGTGCGACGTCCGCGCGGATCGGGCGAGCGCTCGCCGATCTTTCCGGGATAGGGCGATGCCTTGCCGTCCCAATCGAACGAGGAGTGGCTGCGCGCGAGCTCGATGACGACGTCGCCGCGCCTTCCGTCGACATCGCTCAGCGTGTGCACGCTGACGACGAGCGCCGTCGTGAGATCCGGTCCTGCGTGAGCATCCGAGCCAGCATCCGCCGCATCGGCCTTCTGACATGCGACGATCGCCGCGAGCGCGAGGAAGCGCTTCATGGACACAGCATAAGCCGATTGCCGCTGTCGGATCGCGACGAGAAAGACGAACATCCAACGGCGAGGAAGGATCGACGCTCGTGCACGTACACTGCATCGCATGCGTGTGCTCATCGCTCCATTGCTCGCGGCGCTCCTCGTCGCGCCACGCGCACACGCCGAGGAGCCGCTCGCGGTTCGACTGTGGCAACCGAAGGATCCAGTACCCGATGGTTGGCACGTCGAGCGAACGTGGCACCCGACGGACATCGGCGTCGGTCTGGGAATTTTCGCCGCGGGCTACATCCCCTCGCTCTTCGTCGCGTCGATCGGTAACAGCGACGCCGTTCGTGTGTGCGACGCATCCAGTTGTCGCAATCCATATTGGCCGTTCTTCTTTCCGGTCGTCGGACCGCTCGCGTCGCTCGCGACGATCGGTCCGCTTCCGTCGCGCACCTCGGACTGGGTGGTCGGCCTTCTCGTCGCAGACACGCTCACCCAAGCGACGGGGCTCGCGCTCGCGGGGATGGGGATCGTTCCGAGGCTCACGTTGGTCTCGAACGCGACATCGCGCGTCACTCTCGCGCCGTCGGGGACCGGGCTGCTTCTACGAGGGACGTTCTAGACTCGCGTCGCGATCAACGCGCCTTGCGGACGGCGTCGACGGTGACACGCGCGACGGTGCCGCTCTTGCGAACGACCGCGCGATCCGCGTGCGAAGAATCGAGCGCTGCGAGCGCCTGCGCACGATCGGGCTGGAGCCGGACGTACGGATGCGCGAGCTTCAACGCAGCCTTGGTCGAGACGTCGGCGTTGAAGTAAACCGCCTCGCGAATCGACGGCGTGCGACAGATGACGAGCGCGAACGCGAGCGCGACCGACGGATGTAGCGTCACCTCGTCGAGGTCCACGAGCAGATCGACGGCGTGGCCGACTTTCGAGATCGCGCCGAGGAAGTCCGCGCGCCACTCGGCGAAGCTCGCGCCATCGAGCAACGAGGTTCCCGTTTGGTGCAACGTCCACACGTCTTCACCCACATCGAGCGACAATGAGACCGGCATCGTCGAAGAAGAAGTGCAAACGAGGAGCCACGGCCAACCGCGCGAAAGTGCCACGACGAGACCGTCGGGAGCGGTCGCTCTGGTGTTCACCACTGCACGCGGGCTGACCAGGGTGCTGCTAATCTTGCACACGTCATGATCCTGGTGCTGTGGATCTGGCGTCGGCCGTCCTGTCGATCGTGAGCCTCGTTCGACGCACGCGCGTCCCTGGATTCGTGGCGCTCGGGCTCGCGCTCGCTGCGCTCGTCTTCAACGCGTTCGCTTGGATCGTCGTCGTTCGAGGCAAGGACACGCGCGGTGAACCGATCACATGGCGTGACGACTCCGAGCTCTACGTCGTCGTCGCCGTGCAGTGTTGCATGCTCGTGCTCGCGATGGTCGCGACGATCACCGTGTCACGGCGAAGCTGACACGGCCCTCCGCGGGATCGAGCGTCGCAGGACCATCGTAGTCGCCTTCCCACGCGGTGGTCGTCGTGTGCACCGTGAAGCGCGCAGGACTGATCCCAGCGCGAACGAGCGCGTCGCGGAGCGCAACGGCTCGCTGATTCGCGAGCGCGATCTTCATCGCAGGCGCCAAGCTCGCCGCGTCGTCTTCGAACGTCGTCGACACGACGAGCGACGCGCCTCGCGGCAGCTTCGCGAACGTCACCGCTACCTGCGACAGCCACGCCGTCGTCTTCTCGTGCAGCCGCGCGTCCTTCGCGTCGAAAAATCCATCACGCGCCAGCGAGAACGACACGTCGTTGCCGTACTCGACACCGCCCGCGTCTTTGCAGAGCGCGTCCGCGAGCTCGGTCCATTCCCGTGTGTCGATGCTCTTCGCTTCGTCGGCGTCGGTATGCTCGGCACGAACGATCGCCGGCGTGAAATCGGAGCGCGGCGTCGCGAGCGTCACGGCCGGTCGTGTCGCTTGACCGCAGCCGATCAACAGCCAGGGCAGAAAGGAGAGGAGCACACGCACGCGCTCGATCTACGCGCGCCAAGGATGGGTCCTTCCTCAACTCGGACCCGCTGCCATCGGCAGCACGATGTTCAGAGCTACGTAGGCGACGAGAAAGATCGCGAAAGAGATGGCGTCGAGCTGTTTGTAGCGCTTCTCGAGATGGAGCGTATCGAGCAGGTAAAGCGAAATCGCGGACTCCACCATCGTCAGAAAGATCGTTCCGAGGCCGATGGCGTAGACCATCGCCGTGAGCGTGAACTCGTGCACCGTAGGCATCGACGTAGCGACGCTGATGTTGTTCGCGATCGCAGCGAACACGGCGCCGACGCCGAGCCCGAAGCGCGGGTCGACGTGGATTGGTCTGATGAACAACGCGAGGAACGCGATCGCGACCGACGCAAAGAGCGCCTGGAAGTTCTTCAGGTACGTCGGTCCGCTCGGGGGAGCGACCAACATGAGGAAGCCGAAGCGCGTTCGCACCGTGTGGGCTCCGCCCGAGTGTCCTAGCGAGGACGCATAGTCGACGTATTTGACCGTCGCGAGCGTCTGCTTCGCCGTCAGGCCGTTCGGCAGTCCGTCCGAGCTCACGCCGCTCGATCGCGCATCCGCCGTGTAGCGAATGTGGTCCGCGCCGTGGCGGACGTCCTCGATCTGGATGGACAGAGCGGTGTCGCCGAACGGGTAGCGAACGGGGTCCAGCGAAGTCTGCACCTTCGCGTGCACTCGCCATCGCTCGTAGTGCTCGCCTCCGTCCTCGGAGGTCTCGATCTGGGCGCGGCTCTTGACGGTGCCATTGACGAGCTGGAACGTCTCACCGGGGTGAAGGTCGTCGTCGCGCCAGCGAAACCAGACGTCGAAATCGGTGGTGAACGTGCCGCCCGCGACCTCGAGATCGTCGATGTGACCGACGAAGACGCCGACGGTCACCTCCGCTCCGGCGAAAGTCGACGGGTCGATCGTTTTTGCGCTGCCGATCGCGGCGGTCTCGACGAACGCGCGACGCCGTTGGTCCGTCTCCACACGCGCCTCGCGCAAGGCCCGCGCGCAGAGCCAGCCGGCGACGAGGTACGCGAGTACGAGGCCGAGGCCCCACGCGAAGAGAAAGCGCTTCGCCATGGCGAGGCGCCGCTGCAAGCCGGAGACCACCCGGCCGTGCCGCTCTTTTCCCCACGCGGCCTTGACGCGGTCGAATTAATACGTACTGTGATTATAACACCACGTAGTAATGGAGGCTCCCGATGAAGACGCGCACCGAGACGAGAGAAACGAAGGCAACGGCAGAAGCCATCTGGGCGCGCTGGGTCGACGCGGAGAAATGGCCCGAGCAAAACGCCGACTTGGAGTGGGCGCGCGCCCTGGGACCTGTCGCGGTCGGCACGCGAATCGTGATGAAGCCGAAGGGCAGTGGGGAGACGAGCGCGACGATCACGGAGGTGACGCCGCTTCGAACCTTTCGAACGGAGACGAAGCTTCCGCTCGCGCGCCTCTCCATCGAGCATGAAATGAGCACGTTGCCCTCGGGCGGAACGCGCTTCACTCACCGTTGGACGATGAGCGGCCCGCTCTCGGGCCTCTTCTGGAAGCTGTTTGGCGAGCGCGCATCGTCGGCGCTGCCCGCGATGTTGGACAACATCGTTCGCATCGCCGAGCATCCGTAGCCGGATGACCGAGAACAAAGGCGGCGGGCTCGGTTTCCTGCTCACGCAGGCCGCGCAGCGGTGGCGCAACGAGGTCGCGAACGCGCTCCGCGATCTCGACGTCACGCCGCCGCAGTTCTTCGTCTTGATGACGCTCTTGCGCGAGCGAAAGCGCGCGAGCTCGCCCGTGACTCAGCGCGACGTCGCGGAGCGAACCGGTGCGGACGCGAATACCACCTCACAAGTGGTCCGTACGCTCGAAGCCCGTTCGTTGGTCGTCCGGGCGACACACCCGACCGACAGTCGCGCGGTCGCTCTCTCCCTCTCCGACGAGGGGCTCGAGGTCGCGCGTCAGTGCTCGGCTCGCGTCCGGAGCGTGAACGAGCGCTTCTTCCGCCAGGCCGATGCCGCGGTGCTCGCCAAGCAGCTCGGCACGCTGATCGGAGAGTGAGTCACTCGTCGTCGTCGCTTTCCTCGTCGCCGTCGTCGTCGTCGTCGTCGTCGCCGTCGTCATCGTCCTCGATCCACGCGAACTTCTTGTACGGCGACCCGGCGCGATCGTGCTCGATCCGCGGTGACTTCGCGACGCCATCGACGAAGTCGTCGAGGGACTTCGCCAGCGGGTAGATCATCCATCCGTCGTAGTCCCACACGAGAACCGGGCACGCGGCATCCTTGACCGAGACGATCAAGAAGCTCTTCACCGGCTCGTCCTCTTCGCCGTGCGCGTCGGTCAGTCGCGCGAACGGAACGTAGTCGCCGAATTCGCC
>Ga0097621_100002553_pt1 | contig 12473 bp, 10 predicted proteins | sample KBSMisM72_FD_73165 | JGI IMG/M metagenome (GOLD analysis project Ga0097621, IMG submission 73165) | Miscanthus rhizosphere microbial communities from Kellogg Biological Station, Michigan, USA - KBS Miscanthus M7-2 (version 2) (version 2) | ecosystem: Host-associated > Plants > Roots >... | reverse complement strand
CGATTGGCCTGGATCCATTCCACACCGAGAAGCTTGAGCGTCGTATTCAGCACCGGTACGGATGGAAGTCTCAGCAGATACGTGTTGGCTCCGGGGATTGAATCCACCGGGGCGGCTCCCAGCAACGATGAGATTAGGGAGAGATTCGCACCTGGCAGAAGCTTCACGATGACCGGTACCGACGTGGCGGCATCCGCGTTCGCGGCGAACAGCAGAACAACGATCAAGATAAGGCGTAATAGACGTCCTGTCATATTCACTCCCTCGAAAAGTTACTCAAATCTATCAGGCAACCTCTTCGTTGCCGAGCGGACCATGGACTGTACGGTTTGGCAGGTCTATCTGCAAACTCAGCAATCCATAAGGTGCATTTCCAAACTCAAATTCTCCCAGCGGGTTCAATTCCGCACTCTGAATCCGCTGGTCATTGTGCATCAAATGAACTTTCACGGCTTCAGGAATGGCACTTTCGGAACGAGCGAGAACCTGGCCTGTAATCTGGCGATTCTCGGGCGTGCCCGAAATCCGCACGTGTATGTCGATTTCATCTGTCCGAAGCACGACCTGCCGAGACTCGCCCGTACCCCGGGCTCCGGCAAACGCCGGCTGCGCGAAGCTGTCAAAGATGATCGAGGCGAGGGCCTGTCCGATACCCGGCCGAGGACCCGGAATTCCATACGCAGCCTTCAATACCACCGACGGCGCGTCCACAAGCTGGGGCCGGCGCAACCGGGAATGCAACAGTCTCCATTCCTCCAATCGGCCCTGGCAGTCCGGGCATTGACCGGCATGCTTGTCATCGCCATGGCCTTCCAGCAGATCGATAATGGATTCCAGTGTCAGGTGCAAGATTGTGTTCCTCTGTCCAGTAAAGTGGCCCGGGGCTTTCGCGAAAATACATCCATAAATTTTTGTTCAGACTTTGCCCACGATAAAGAACGGTGCCCAGTGAAACGGGCTGGGATAAATTTCGCGCACCGTCTGCATGGCCTGTCGGAGGGCCTCCCCCTTCCGTGCCCCACCCTGCCACACCCGGTAAAACCCGGTCATCAGGTCCACGGTCGACTCATCATTGACATTCCAAAGGCTCATCAGAAGGGAGCGTGCGCCCGAATACAGGAAGCCCCGCATCAATCCCAGCAAATCATCGCTTCCGCTGACTTCGCTCAAACCGGATTTGCAGCCACTCAATGCCACCAGGTTCGTTCCACATTCCATGGAAAACAAGTCCATCGCAGTAACATAACCGTCGGCAAGCTTGAAGCTGGAAAACATTGGATTATCCTGCCGGAAGGTCGCGTGGGTCGCAATATGCACGAACCCCGACGAACGTGCCTCTTTCGTGAAGTTTTCGCGGGTTGCCTGGCTATGCAATAGCACCTTTGAGCCAGGAAACATCGCGCCCAGTGCTCGTGCTTCTACATCGACTTTTGGGGCAAGCTCATCGGTAACCCCGAGAATCAGGGGGACCGCTCCGGCCACGTCCGGCTTGTTCAGGCAATAGTGGAGAACTGAAGCGCTCGGCGCATAGGTCACTTCAAACTTGTCGAGAACGTATTGATCGCCGTCGAAGAAAGCATGGAACGGGAGGGAATGCAGCGTTCCATGCGGAATCACAATGACGCGGGACGACCGTAACGCGGGAATTACCGGAGCGAGCAGTGCGGCGTAGAGGGCATGCAAATAATGCAATGTCGCCTCGTGGATTTTCCCGGAGTGCTCACTCACGAATTCTTTGCCAAGCAGAAATTTTTCCAGTTGAAATCCAAGCCGCTGCTGAAGTGTTTGAATCCGGCTTGGAGGAGCAAGACGCCGAAAGACGCGGGCATCTTCGCGTGAAATGACAAACGCCAGCACCTCCTCCTTCGTGCAGAAATACTCAATGATTGTCGTATCGTCCGGAATGAACTCCTGGACGGATTCCAGTTCGGCAACATGAACCTGCTGCAGCGACACATACTCCGGATCCCGCAATGCAACTTCTCTCAGCGTCCTCGCCAGTTCTTCCTCCCTCGCAACGACAGTTCCCATTTCCCTTCCCGCCCAGTTCGACCGTGTTTCCGGTTTGGAACGGAGATATTGGAGATTCAGCTCTTCACGCAATCTGTGAATCTGACGCAGCAGGGATGTCTCCTCTCTCGGCTGTACGGACGGAACGTGGTGCGCAAGCAACTCCACCAGACTGCGCGACTTCGCACGCTCACACCAGGAATAGGCCTTGCGAACCGGTTCTGCCGGGCTTTCGAGACTAAGACGAACCAACGCCTCGTACACCTGATTTCGACCGTGAAGAAATGTGATTCGCAAATCGTCCTGCTGAAGACACTGATGATGGAGTTCCAGATCCTGCGCGGCGAGCCGATAGGCCTGTTCTGCCTTTTCCAATTCCTGATTGCGATCCGCGATCTGGCCGGAAAGCACGTGAAAAGGAAACAGAACCAGCGGGGCACTGGCTTCTTCAATAATGACCGATACTTCGTTTACACGGGCTTCCGCCTCTTTAGTGTTATTCATGGCCAGCGCGATACGCCCCAGAAGTACAAGACTCAACATTCGGCGGGAAGGGATTTTCAAAGCTTCGAATCGTAACCGGGCCTGGTCTGCAAGTGCACGCGCTTCCCAGTATCGCTCGAGCGTCAGGTACACTTCCGCGCGATGCAGGTCCAGAACTGCAATCCAGTATTGATTTTTTTCGGCCTCGAAGCCTTTTTGGGAAATCGCAAAACTTTCCAGGGCCTCGCCGAATCGGCGCATCTGAATCAGTGCTGCACCGAAGAAGGCGCGCGCCTTTGCTTCCTCATACTTCATTCCAATACGCTGACACTGTTCCACGGCTTTCCATGAAATAGCTGCGGCGTCCCTGGAGATATTCAGCTGGAGGTAAATCTGTGACTCGTCGAGGTCGCACAGCGCGAGGTACCACTCACTTCCGGAGTCCTTGAAGTGTTCCCTCAAACGCGCAAACGCTGCGAGGGCTTCGCTGTAACGGCCCCGCAGAAAGAAAAAATAGGCGCGGTTGTATCGAACATTGGTCAGCAGCTCGCGGAGGCCCAGTTCAATGCTGGCCTGTTCGGCGCGTTCGAACATTGCGTCACATTCTTCCAGGCGATCGATCTGAGACAGCGTGCATCCGAGGTTTGCATACACCTGTGCGGCCGCAGCGCGATCGCCCGTGGATTCGAATACGTCCAAAGCCTTGATGTAGTACTCGTATGTGCGGACGTGCTCATCGAGTCTGAAATAGAGATTGGCGATATTAGTGCATAGCCTGGCGTATCCGACCCTGTCGCCGTTTTCCGTCAACCACTGTTCCGCAGCTGCCGCTATCTTCAGGGCCTCGTCGTACTGACCGGACTGCGTGAGGGCGCTGACGTATCCAATGCGAATTTTCGCAGCCAGCGCACCGTTTCCCTTTCTTTCACAACGGTCCAGCGCGCGGGCATACCAGGGGATGGCTTCCCTATATTGTTGATCGGCGGTGAGGCTGTAGGCGAGCATGCGCCAGGCGTCAAGGATCAGATCGTCGTCCCCGGCGTCCGTCGCTATCTGCAGCGCGTTCTTCGCAATGGAAACACCGGAGGAAGAAGATTCGCTGCGCGGTTGTCCGGCAAATGGCCTGGAGTGGCGGATCTCTTCCCAATATTTGCTGAACGTCTCCTGGAGGCTCATGGCCGATTAAGCATCGAGCAGTCTCTTCATCTTTTCAAGACATCGCGCACGTGTCGGACCGATGCTGGCGACAGGCATGCTCAGTTTGCCGGCAATGTCGTTATAGCTGGGTTCGTCAATGTCGAAATACAGCAACCTCAGAAGCCTTTCGCAACGTTCCGGCAGCTGAAGCAAGGCGCGCTCCACTTCGAATTCTTTCTCGAGCATTCCGACCCGCGCATCGATGGCGGCATCAAAGTCATCTAATGGGACATGCGGCTTCTGTGAACGCAGCAGTGCGTACGCGCGGCGCCGCGTTATGGTAATCAGCCACGCGGATAGAGTTTGCTCGTTGCGCAATTGATGGAGGCTGCGGTGGAGTTCAATGCAGACCTGTTGAAAAATATCGGCAGTGTCTTCGGCCAGAGGACAGAAAGAACGCGCGACAGAGTAGATCAGACGCTGATAGCGGCCAATAAGCTCCTTCCATCCATCCTGATCCTGTCGCAGACACGCTTGAATCAAGTCGTGGTCTGGGGAATTCATTTCGGGAATCTTAACCTGCGGTCAATCCCGGACAAGTCCAGAAATCGCCGGCAGGCAGTTCCGAATGGATTTACCGGACCCATCCTCGTTCGAGCAGAGGGTTCATCATTTGGATTTACCGTTTGACGGCACGACGGGCATGAGGGCCGGCTCTGCGGTTTGTCCCTGCGGCGCTTGTGTTGCGGAAGGACAAAGCTGATGATTGATTGCAAACAGGGCAAGCTCGACTCGATTGTAGACTCCGAGCTTGTCGAAAATATTGGTCAGGTGATGTTTAACGGTGTATTCGCTGATGCCAAATGTTTCGGCGATATCCTTGTTGGTCTGAGCCTGCACCAGCGCGTCGACAATCTGCAGTTCCCGTTTTGTCAGTCCAAATCGCGTTTCTGCCGACCCCGACGAGGCCGATGCCGGATTCTCGGAATCGCCATTTCGTGGAGTTCCTGTATCCTGCTGCGTTCCACGGCCACGAAGGAATTGCACAAGCTCCGTGGTCACACCACGGCCCACCCAGATGTCGCCCGCGGCGACCGAACGCACGCATCGGCACAGGAGTTCCGGTGGCGTCCTTCGTCCAATCACTCCATGGGCACCATAACGGAGGGCTTCGATGGTTTGAGTGGGAGTCAGGTCCTGGTTGATGACAAGAATCTTGGCATCTCCACTGGAGATCTGAGTCATAAACGGCGCGAACTTGTCGCTCGTTATCGCGATATCCACCAGAAGCACCTGTGGACGAAACTTTTCGATATGCGCCGTCAGTTCTTCCGTAGAGTTGGCGCAGCCGACCAATTTGAGGTCTTTGGTGCCTTTAAATATGGATAACAGACTGTCCGACAATATCGAAAAGTCACTGGCGAGCAAGATTGAGATTTTCTTCGGGGTCTCGACCATCGTTTGCCTCCTGCACAGATGCCTTACCGATCCCTGGTAAGCTCCTACTGTTTAACCCGGAGGCATGAAGGGCGCAAGCGAATTTGAAGCCGAAAGGCAGCTAGCTTTTAGGGACGGCCCGTTCGTTCAACGGGCTCTGGCAGCTTTGAGAATGACGGTCGACTGCTCGTCCAGCTCGGACTGGCAGGAGGGACAATAACCGAGAACGGGCAGGATGAAGTCCACCGCTCCGGCAGGATGCCCGCCCACCAATTCCAGTACCTGGGCAAATGGCACGCCGGCTGAATTGGAGCAGGATCCACACCGATAAATTGCCGCTTCCGCGAGAAACACTGTGTGCTGGGACACGGTCACCACCATCCTGTCTAACTCCTTCACGAACACCTCCTGAACACTTCGAAATCCCGTTTGAGAATTTACAATCGGTATCGCTTCGCAACAATGGAACTTTGGTTCTATCGGATTGAGAAGAGACGGGAAACGAGTGGTCCGAATGGTGGAGACGACTTCAATATGGTTGTCCTCCCTGCGAACTCGCCGTTTCAGGCGTTGGAAGATCCTCGGAGGGAGAATGGCCTCAAAAAGTGATCGAATATTCCGCGACGCCGTTCCGATACGGAAAGGCCCGCAAGTTCGGTCGCCAATGCATACAACCCGCGATACAGGTATTTGCTTCCGGTTGAATCCAGAAGTCGGCCGGAGTTAATGGCTTTGATGCAGGCGCGATAGTCATTCGGCAGTCTCCAGTGAATTCCGATGCGAAGCAATCTTTCGATATCCATATTGCTGATCTCGTCGGAGGCGCTGGACCGGTTTAATACGACGCGAACCTTGTCTGTGGATTCCAGCTTGGTCAAATAGGTCAGCAGCCGCTCGGTTCGCCAGATGGCCGGCAATTCCGGAGTGAGAACAATCACGATCGACTGGCTGTAACGAGCGATCACCTGCACCTGGTCTTCCGTCATCGTGGGAGGAAGATCGACAATCGTATGCGCAAACGTGTTCTGGCTCGCCTCGAGAAGCTGTTCGAGCCGTTCTGCTGATATGGCCGTATTGGACGCATACTCGCGAAACCCCGCAAGCAGACAAAATCCGTTTGTCTTCTGCATGTAGCTTTCCAGCAGAACCGAATCCAGTCGGGGGCCCGCCGCCAATGCGTCGCTTACCGTGAACGCAGGCTTGATGTTCAGATACGCTGCGGCATCTCCGATGGGGCGATCCAGGTCCAGCAAAGCTGTGGATTGCTTCGATTGAGCTGCGATGATACCCGCAAGATTGACGGCGAGTGTCGTCGCTCCGGATCCATGTTTTGCCGAAGTGATACAGAATAGTTTTCCACGTTTTGCAGAAGTCGGACTCGTCGTGCGATTTTTTTCGACCAGATAGCGGTGGATCGCTTCCAGCAATGTCGCCTGCGAAACCGGATTCGGCAGATACTCCCGAGCGCCGGATCTCATCGCCTCGATGATCAGCTGTGGGTCCGTGACATTGGAAGTGATCAGAAGCCGCGACTTTGGCAAAGCCGCCTGCAGTACCTGGAGCGTTTGCAGCCCGCTGGACGAATCTCGAATCTCGACGATAACAATGTCGGGATTCGCGTCCACAATTCTGCGCGTCGAACTATGCGACGTCGTTGAACAGGGTTCGAAGCTCTGGACCACCAGTGCAGCCATTCCGGTTTGCGCAATCTGCATTTGCAGAGAGTCTGCGGTCTCCTTCAGCGCTGCAATGACTCCTACTCTGATTTCCTTCAATTAAAACTCCTGGACTGCGTCCAATTCGAACCCGTCACAGTGGTGACGACAGGTAGATGAATTTGACATCTCCATCCACGGCATCACCCAATTGCGTCCATGACCTCGATCCCAATGGCCCGCCTTGATGCGATCGGGGCCGCTCTGAACTTTCGTAATCCCATCTGTGCTTCTTTCATCCTGAAAGAGGCGAAGATGTTCCTCGACTTCTGCTATATCGGCTTCCATGCGCGTAACTTCCTTATTCTTCTTAAATTAGCTGGGACTCTTCTTCCTGAAGCCATCACCAGCTTCCAGAATCCTAAAATCGCGCCACCCCGCTCGATATCGGTCAAAGGTGACCGTCAACTCGACAAAGGTGCTATGCCAGCACTTTCCAGGTGTCCCCAGGGACGTCGGGGCAGCCTGCCCAATCGGAGAATTCAGGGAAAGTCGTTAGCCGTCAATGGTGAAAGTACTACGCGGTCATGCACTAAGGATAGCTCGGTCCCTTGGCAAAGTTTGAGTCGGACGAAAATGGCATAGCTGAGGTATCGTAGGTTCCCATATGGAAAATAAAGCACCTGAAAGAATTGCCATCCCCGACCTGGAAAAAAAGATAGAAACGGTGAAAACGTTGATGATCGTCGACGTCCGCACGCCAGCTGAAATTCAGGAGTCCGGAGCAGTACCTAATGCGGTTCACATTCCAGTGGACCAGGTGGATCAACACCTCAATGATTTTCCAAAAGCTGGCGAAGTTGCCTTCTATTGTGGGGGTGGGGGCAGGGCCTCCCGCGCCGCTCAGACACTTTGGGATGCCGGACATCGGAAGGTTTTCTACTTCGGTATGCGCGACTGGAAACGACGGAGCCTGCCCACAGCGAAAACAGCCAAACCGCTACCAGCTAAAAAATAGATCAGTGCCGGGAACGAAGCGCGGCATTGAGCGCCTTCTGGTTCCACACAATGACCTGATTCACCCATTCCAGATTAGTCTTCGCACTTGTATTGAGTTCCGCAACTACGCTCGTCCACTGACCCACGCTGTAGCCGCGATACTCGGAGGGCCGGACCGAATAGGAATTAGTCTTCAGCTTAGCGGCCGAGGCGACGGCTTTTTCCGCGTACCGGCGGGCTTCTCGCAGATTGATTTGAGCCAATCCATAGGCCTGGCTTACTTTCACCAGGGCCCTGACGTTGTCAGGTTCCAATTCCAGAAGCTTATCCCCATATTTCATGGCGGTACTCGGATCCCCCTTGGCGATGTATAGATCCACGAGATCTTCGTAAACGCCGGACAGAAGCAGGGACTGCGGATAATTTTTTTCAAAACTCTGGAGCAGCTTGATCCGGGTAAACAGATTCCTTTCGTTGGAGGCACGCTGGTAGTCCGCGAACTCGGAAGCGCTTTTTGCCTGCGTGTTTGGTATCGGCGGCGGGCGCCTGCTGTCTGCCGGCACCTTGAAATTGATATTGGCTACAGTTCGAGCGGCCTCGACGACGACCTCCTTTGCTGAGGTTCTTTCCGTACCTCCCGGAAAGTACGTGAAACTGCTCACACGTCCGGCGACAACGTAGTAATGCCCCTGGGGAACATCCGTGAGACGAAAATGGCCGGTCGCATCGGTTTCCGAAAGGCTGATGAGATTTGCACCGATGGCGTCATCCACTGAAATTACCGCCACTCGCACTCCCGCCATGGAGCCGCCTCCATCCATCTGAATTGTGCCCATGATGATTCCCGTGCCTGGCGCGAGCCGGCCGGCGGTCTGCGCAAAGACAATATTCGCACTCCATGCGATGCACACCGCAACAACCACTTTGAAAGGACGAGGCATTGGAACCTCCGGGCCTGACGGGAAATATTGCCGCCAATAATCTCACAAAATGGAAAGAAGGTATGTCCCCCTCTTTTCCTCATTTAATGATGGCAGGATCGATTTTGAGTTTGGCGTCCGGAGTTACAGTGACGGCGCGGCCGGAGTCTTCATATTTCTTTAGAAAATCCGCGTTAAGGTACCCGCCAGCGGGGAGACTTTCCCACGCGAAAATCTTGTAGTCACCAGGAGCGACACCGCGCATCACGAAAGCTCCCGCTCCGTCTGCGGTCGCACCATAGTAAAGCGCGTAGACCTGACGGTGGCCGTCTGGAACCAGTGCCACCATCGCCCCCGGTTGGGACATACCTTCAACGGAACCCGCGCCGGATTTCACAACGATCTGCATTGGTGTCGGGGGTTCCACGCCCACATCGAAGCCGGAGTCGAATACCGACGTTCCGTTCTGCCGGATGCTGTCAACATAGAAACCGCCGGAAAGTCCCGTGACGCGAAGTCGGTAGTGACCCGGAGGAACACCTTGAATGCGGTACGTTCCATCTTTTGATACGGGAGAAAAGCGTGCCCCAATAGGCCCGCCACGTACACCGAAGCCCATCTTCGCCAGGCTTCCCGCAGCCTCGAGGGTGACACGCCAGGAATCCATCGGCGGAATACTTCGATCCGGTGTGGCTACTGTCACCGATCCTGACACCACTACCGATGAACGAACATCCACCTTCAAGCCTGTGACGTCCTGGTTGACGATATCCACTTCGACGTGACCGAATGCAGGCGAATCCTTGTCATTCACTCGCGCAAAAATGTCATAGGACCCCGGTAGAATGTTTGGAATATCGAATTGACCGCTTGAATTATTGAGGGGGACCGACGCAACGGAATTCACATCCTCGTTATCCACCGACGTGGTATTGCGAGGCGCAATAAATAGAGTGGCCAGATTGTTTTGAACCTGGTCTATTACGGCAAATACGCCCTGCGCGTTGGCCGAAACCGGAGGGGGAGGCACATAGCTATTCACGATGCCGTAGATGTGAAACGGTCGAACTCTCCGAACACCGATATCGATTCCACTGGCTTCTTCTCCCGCACGAACCACGACTGGAATGGCTGCTGATGCGTCCGTCGCATGCGGAAAGAAAGTCATCACGTCCTGCGGATTTCGCGCAGCAATAGTCGCAGCACTGGGAGGCCGAGGCATGACCGCAACGTAGTATTCCCCAGGCAAGACCCAGATCAACCGGTATTCACCAAGATCGTCGGTTGGCTTCGACGCCACAGGGTCGAGTAAAGGCATCCCGGAAACATAGAAGACACGATAGGCCTGGACATCCACATTGGACATCGGCCGCCCCCCAGAGTCCCGGACCTGTCCGCTGATCACTGCCGTGGGAGTCATGGCAACTCCAACGACAACGGTCTGGCCAGCGGTAATGACAGCGTTCGTCAACGCCATGGGGCTCGCACCGATGATCGACATACCGAAATAGCCATTGCGCTCGACTCGCACGGTGTATCGTCCCGCGGCAACGTTGGTAAACGTGAACCGTCCGGACGAATCTGTGGTGGTGACAGGCGGTGTCGCGCCTCCAAATTTATCCAATGCCGATTGAATATCTGCCGGACCGATCGGTATGCCTCGCGCAATCGCGGCTTCCATCAGTGCCTGCAAGACCTGCTCATCGGTGGTTCCCGGCGGGGGTGTCGGAATGACGAGCCCCTGGCTCGCCGCAAACGACAGAAGGTTCTGCATCGCCGAAGTGCCGGCAATGCCACCGGCAAGACTGACACGGGCTCCAGGCAGAGGATCATTCGTTCCCGTCTTCGTCACGGTTCCCTGAATCGTTCCGAAACCGGATGGAGGACTCTGTTGTCCCCTCACGGAACCCGGCACAAGCGTGAGCACCATCAGAATCGCAGCCGCCGTTGCCATGACTTTCATTGGAGTGGCACCGCCGTAACCTGTTCCGTTGTCGCGGATTTTCCGACGACATTAACGGTGCGGCTTCGGTCCTCATACTGTGCGAGAAAACCTGCGTTGTAAAACGCGCCAGCGGGAATACTTTGCTGCCAGGCAAACAGCTGGTAAGCGCCCGGCGCAAGATTGTGAATGGCGAACTTGCCATTCGCATCGGCATTAGCGGTGTGGTAGAGCGCGCGATTTTGGCGTCGCATCATCAAAGGAGCCAGCACCACCGAGGCTCCAGGCATCGGTTTGCCGGCTTCATTGATCGCCGTGCCTTCTATCGTTCCGGCGCCGGAGCTCAGGACTACCTGAAGCGGGTTCGGCTTCTCCGAAGTGATTTCGATTCCGGAATCAAATACGCTGGTACCGCCCTGTCGAACGTCGGACAAATAGAAGTCCCCGGGAAGGCCGGGCTCCAGATCCATCCGGAACAGACCGGGAGGGACTCCAAGCGAAGTGAATGCCCCGTTCCCATCCGGAGTGATGACTCTCTGGCCGACAGACTGATATGCGCCCAGCTTCACACCGCTGCCATCGGGCTGGAGGTGAAGGCGAACCGGCACCGAGCCGGGAGCTTTGCCATCGATCGTGATATTTCCTGTCACGTTCACCGTGTGATTGACCGTGATGGATATTCCAGTGACGTTTTCATTACGGACATCAATCGGAACCTTTGCGAATGAGAAACCCGCTCCGCCCTGCGCGTTCGACTGGGGGATGCGCAAATAAAGATCGTATGAACCCGGCAAAATCCCGGCCACTTCGAAAGTCCCGGTTCCTCCGTTCAAAGTAACGGTGCCAATCGTTCTGGCCGTTCCGGAGCCGATGTCCGGCTTGCTGGGATCGCGCCCGATCAGCATCAGCGTCGGACGTGCGAGCGCAGCATTGTAGAGAGACGCCTGCTGCGCGGTTTCCTCAGCCGGGATGCTGCTTGTCACTTTTCCGGATATCTTCGGCAACACATCCGTGGGAAGCTGAATATCGATTCCGGAAATCTGTTCACCGGCATGCACGGAAACCGGCATTGCCTTGGCAAGATCGAGCGTTCCCGGATACATCGTGCGTTGAGTCGCATCCGCGTTGGGAGTCCCTCCGGGATTGACCCCGATGTAGTAGTCCCCAGGAGCCAGCCAGAACAAACGGTACGCCCCGTGATCGTCTGTGAGTTTCTGGATGGTACCTCTCAACACCGGATAGCCATTTGCGAATGTCATCGCGAACACCTGAACACCGACATTCTGTTGAGCATCGCCCAAAGCATCGCGAACATGACCGCTCACAACTCCGCCTGCCGTCATAGTCACAACAGCATTCACGCTCTGCGGACCCTGCACGGTCACTTTGGCGGGATTGCCGGCTCTTGCCGCAAGATCGAAAAATCCCTCGCGCTCCACATGAACGGTGTATTCGCCCATGGGAACGTCTTTGATCGTGAATCGTCCATTGGTATCGGACTCCGCGACGAAGCGGGCGGCGTTCGTCGCTCGAAATGCCGCCACCGCTTCGTCAAACACCGGAAAACCAGGTCCCTGTCCCTGGGCTCCGGCCTGATCGGTAGCGTCACGCAAAACTTCATCGACAGTTCCAATGCGTTTCGGATTGAAGATAACGCCACGGGTCGATACGGCCTGAATCAAAGCCTGAACGGATTTCGGATCGGCTGGCCCGCCCTCCAGTGTGATCTGCGCTTCGGCAATCGGCGCTGTCAGATCCGCACGCTGAATTGTTCCCTGGACGATACCCAGTTCCGACTGGGAAGCAGACGCGGGCACAACCTGCGCGATCGGTAGCGGCAGGGCTGCGGCCGTTGGGGCTGCCGTGACCACTGCGGCAATGGTGCGCATC
>Ga0097621_100002550_pt1 | contig 12478 bp, 14 predicted proteins | sample KBSMisM72_FD_73165 | JGI IMG/M metagenome (GOLD analysis project Ga0097621, IMG submission 73165) | Miscanthus rhizosphere microbial communities from Kellogg Biological Station, Michigan, USA - KBS Miscanthus M7-2 (version 2) (version 2) | ecosystem: Host-associated > Plants > Roots >... | reverse complement strand
TGGCAGATTATTAAAAAGAAAATCAATCTTCATCGGCAGTTCCCTGGTTTATCTGAAACGGGACAGGGTCATCGATAGAAATTACTTTGACTATATCCGTCTCGCTACGCTGGAACTGATAAGCTATGAAATCAAGCGAAAAAATTTATCGGGAAATGTTGCTGAACTCGGCGTTTATAAGGGGAAATTTTCCCGCTATATAAATCAGTATTTTCCGGATCGGTTATTATACCTGTTCGACACATTTGAAGGATTTGACAAACGGGATACTGTCAGGGATACATCACAGGAATTATCCTCCGCCAATCAGGATTTTACCGACACCTCCATTGAATCTGTGCTCAGCCTGATGCCATTTCCGGGAAAGTGCAGGCCTGTAAAAGGTTTCTTCCCTGAATCCGCCAGGGAGATTGACGACAGGTTTGTATTTGTTAGTCTGGATACTGATTTATTTGACCCGATATACAGTGGTCTTTATTTTTTTTATCCAAAACTGGTAGCCGGTGGTTATATTTTCGTCCATGATTTTAATAGTGACGCATATAAAGGAGTGCGCCTGGCTGTAGAGCAGTTCTGCACGGAACAAAATATCAACTACCTGCCTCTGCCCGATCTGGGTGGTTCAGTCATTATACTGAAATAAAACCTGGAGTAAATTCATTTAACCGGAATATTATTTCAGACGGTCTTCTTCGGCGGCAGTGCGAATGCAACAGCATTGTGTTCAAAATGATTTTTATGCGAGCCATCGCAGAAGGGTTTGGTTGCCGATTTACCGCATCGGCAAAGCGAAATTATTTCTCTTCCAGCCAGGTCATATACTGCACCTGTCTTGTCCACTATTTCAAAATCTCCTGATATTTTCAGGGAACCATTATCATTAACAATAATCTTTGTACTGGCCATCTCTTTGCAGATTTAAAATTGAAATTAGGCATTTGTGGCCATTATCTTTTACCGATTTAACTTTAGGACCGAAACAGAGTGGGGGTTTTTTAGTTATTCCCTCAAATAAAAAGTTATTCTCATATGCAAAAAGCAGTATTTTCAGCCATACTTGTATTTACATTCTTCAGTTTCGCATTTATGCCTTCAAAAAAAATAAGAGTGGTCTTTTTCGGAGACTCAATTACCGAAGCTGCAGTCAAACCTAATGGTTTTATTACCATCGACGACAGTTTGCTCAATTCCGGTGGTATTAGTAACTATGAATTGATGGGCGAAGGAATAAGCGGGAATAAAGTATATGATCTTTATTTGAGGATGGAAGAAGATGTAATCAGCAAGTCGCCTGACATCGTGGTGATCTGGGTAGGTGTGAACGATGTCTGGCACAAGAAAATGGGTACCGGCACAGACGCGGACAAATTTGAAAAATTTTATCTTGCCCTGGTCAGAAAGTTTAAAGCCACCAATATTAAAGTCATTGCCTGTACGCCGGCAACCATCGGTGAAAAATATGATAATACAAACGAGCAGGACGGGGATATGAATAAATATTCCGATATCATCCGGAAAATAGCGACAGAACAACAACTCACCCTGGTGGATATGCGCGCGGCATTTGAAACGTATGAAAAAACAAATAATCCCCGTAACCTTGAAAAAGGAATATTAACGGCCGACGGGGTACATCTGAATGATGCGGGTAACCAGTTTGTCGCAAAACTAATGGCCGAAGGCATTCGCAAGGTCCGTTGAACGGCCGGTCTATTTCAATTATCTTTGCCGCATGCATTATGTATCTGCTGAGGGACTTGGGAAGTCTTATGGAATTAAACCGCTTTTCGACAATATTTCCTTTCATATCGAATCCGGCGATAAAATCGCGCTGATTGCTAAGAATGGTACCGGGAAAACCACGCTGCTTAAAATTCTCGCCGGAAAAGAAAATGCAGAATCGGGTAAGCTCTGGGTTTCCAAAGACGTAAATGTTGTTTTTTTCGAACAGGACCCACAGTTCCAGGAGGAACTTTCCCTGTTGGATAATATTTTTCATCACCCCAACCCCGTAACAACGGCGATCAAATCATTTGAAGCTGCCAGTGAAACAGAAGATACCGATGCCCTGATGGTAAGTATTGAACAGATGGATCATCTGAATGCCTGGGATTTTGATGCCAAGGTGAAACAGATTTTCAGCCGGCTCAATATTGACCACCTGGTTCAGCCGGTAAAATCGCTCAGCGGAGGACAGCGGAAAAGGGTAGCCCTGGCCCGTACCCTGATAGACATTCAATTTGGCAGTAAGGAAGCTTTGCTCATCATGGATGAGCCAACCAATCACCTGGATATTGAAATGGTTGAATGGCTGGAAAATTATCTGAACCAGCAGAACATAACCCTCCTGGTGGTCTCCCACGATCGTTATTTTCTGGATCATGTATGCAATGAAATCTGGGAGATGGACCGGAGCGAATTATTCACTTATAAAGGAGATTACGAAAACTATCTGGAAAAAAAATCGGCGCGGATTGAATCAGATTTAGCCAGTATTGATAAGGCAAAAAATCTTTACCGGAAGGAACTGGAGTGGATGCGGAAACAGCCAAAGGCCCGAACGACCAAGTCCAAAAGCCGTCAGGATGCGTTTTATGTGGTGGAATCCAAAGCAAAACAAAACATGGATGAGCAGCGGCTTTCTCTGGAAATGAAAATGAGCAGGCTGGGAGGCAAAGTAGCTGAGCTGAAGAAAGTGAATAAGCGTTTTGGTGATAAAATAATCCTCAGGGGATTTGACTATACGTTCAAACGGGGAGACCGGATCGGAGTAATCGGAAAAAATGGTTCCGGCAAAACCACTTTCCTGAATATGCTGCAGGGCATTGAGCCACCCGACAGTGGGAAAGTGAATATCGGTGAAACCGTGGTATTTGGCAATTACTCCCAAACCGGGCTTGTAATCAAGGAAGATATGCGGGTGATTGAATATGTAAAAAATATAGCCGAACATTTTCCGCTGGCGGATGGCAGTTCGTTGAGTGCAGCCCAGTTCCTGAATCTTTTTTTATTCCCTCCTGATAAACAATACACTTATTTATCTTCTTTGAGTGGAGGAGAAAAAAAAAGATTGTTCTTATTGTCTATCCTGTTTAGGAATCCCAATTTTCTGATCCTTGATGAACCGACAAATGACCTGGATTTGCCTACTCTGGCAGTCCTCGAAAATTTTTTGCTCGATTTTCAGGGTTGTCTGGTGATGGTTTCGCATGACCGTTATTTTATGGACAGGATGGTGGAACACCTTTTTGTTTTTGAAGGTGATGGGGTTATCCGGGATTTCCCTGGGAATTACGGATTATACCAGCAGTGGCTGAAAATTAAAGACAACGAAGAATCAGAAAGTTTAAAACCAGTTCCCGTAGCCGTTATCAAAGAACCGGTAACTGCAACAGCCATAAAGCCCAGGTTATCTTACAAAGAAAAGCGGGAATTGGAAATCCTTGAAAAGGAAATAGAGGAACTTAACAGGGAAAAGGAACGGATAACTGAAAAACTGCATGATGCTTCTATCAACTTTGATTCCATTCAGCAATTGACCCAACGGTTTACTGCTGTTACAGCCTCGCTTGAATCAAAGGAATTGCGCTGGTTGGAATTGAGTGAATTAGTTTAAATCATCGTTCATGGTTTCTTACGGGTTTTATCTTATTTTAGTATGCAACAATAACCTTAAAGCTGCCATATGCCTGCCGAACTCTCCCCGGTTGTATTGAAAGACAATCTAGCCAACCCTGCACCTCTTGGATTATTTGGATTTGGAATGACCACGGTTTTACTTAACCTGCACAATGCCGGACTCTATGAAATGAATTCCATGATACTGGCGATGGGACTCTTTTATGGAGGAGCAGCGCAGGTTATTGCGGGTATTCTGGAATTCAAAAAGAATAACACATTCGGGATGACGGCATTTATTTCTTATGGCTTTTTCTGGATTTCTCTGGTGGCACTCATTTTCATGGCTAAATGGGGCTGGATATCACCAACTCCCGGATCTGCACTGGTGGCTTATCTCATCATGTGGGGCTTTTTTACTTTATTGTTATTTTTTGGCACACTGAGAATAAATAAAGCGCTTCAACTCGTATTTGGGTCTTTGACAATTTTATTTTTTCTGTTAGCTATCGGTGATGCAACTAAAATTGAATCCATTTCCCGGATTGCTGGATACGAGGGCATTGTTTGCGGAGGATTGGCCATATATACAGGTATTGCCAACCTGCTCAATGAAGTGTATGGTTATACCGTTTTACCATTAGGGCCTGTGCGTAAATAATTCCACAAGATTTCTAGCTGACAGATCCAAATAGGATTGAGTAAAAAAACGACTCGATGACGGCTGCATTGGATGCATGAGATGAGTTAATTTTGCAAAATGGTTTATATGCAGGATAAGCTAAACATGGCTAAGAAACTGGTGATCGTAGGAGGTGGATTTGGTGGTGTTAATCTTGCTTTGCACTTAAAAAACGATCCCGGATTTCTTATTACACTGGTAGATAAAAACAATTATAATTTTTTCCCTCCTTTAATTTACCAGGTTGCCACGGGCTTTCTGGAAAATTCAAACATCAGTTATCCCTTTAGGAAATTATTCAGGAAATATTCCAATATTCAATTCCGTTTGGGTGAACTCATCCGCGTAGATCCAACAACCCATACCATTGAATTGAATAATGGTAAACTGACATACGACTATCTGGTGTTTGCAACGGGCGCGGTATCAAATTATTTCGGTATGGAAAATATCCGCCTCCATTCGATCCCGATGAAAAATGTCAATGACGCACTGAACATGCGAAACACCCTCCTGCAGCGGCTCGAGCTGGCTACTATTACCACGGATCCGGCGGAAAGAAAAAAATTACTGAATATAGTGGTTGCCGGCGGCGGCCCGACAGGAGTGGAGGTTTCCGGCATGCTGGCGGATCTTCGGATACACAGTTTTCCCAAAGATTATCCGGAACTGCGGGGAACCGGAGCGGAGATTTACCTGGTGGATGGGGGAGAACATCTGCTCGCTCCCATGAGCACTGCTTCTCAACAAGACACCTATGCTGCGTTGGAAAAAATGGGAGTGAAAATAAAATTGCAGGCAAGAGTAAAAGATTTTGTTGACGACAAAGTGTTCTTGTCGAACGGCGAAATCATTGAAACCAGAAATCTGATCTGGACTGCGGGCGTAACTGCTATGATGTTTGACGGAATTCCGCCCATCAGTTATGGTAAATCCAGACGTATGCTCACAGACCCATTCAACAAAGTTGTTGATCTGGAAGACATATACGCAATTGGTGATACCTGCATGCAGACCCATGAATCCGCTTATCCCGACGGACATCCGCAACTGGCGCAGGTTTCCATTCAGCAAGCCAGATTACTGGCTGAAAATTTCAAATCCTTACGGCAGGGAAAAGAACTTAAACCATTTCATTATCATGATAAGGGTACCCTGGCTATCATAGGAAGAAATAAGGCGGTCGCCGACCTTCCGCATAACGTACATTTTAAAGGATTTATAGCCTGGTTTATCTGGTTGTTCGTTCACCTTTTTTCACTGATCGATTATCGCAACCGGCTCAAAACTTTCTTTAACTGGATGGTCGCATATATTTATAAAGATCAGTCCCTGCGATTTATTGTCAGGCCCCGTTCGGAGGAACAACACTGATTTTTTTATTCTGAATTTATTATCTGATGCGTAAACAAAGTTTCACCAATCATGTCCGTTACTATACGGTTCATCATTTTATTTATTATCCCCTGCTTTTACTGGCGATTTTTGCATCTGTATATGCATATCGTCATCATCCGGAGCAAAAAGAAATCTGGATGGCGATTATTGTTATGTTCATTTTTATTGGCTGGACTTCTTTTATGATGAGGCAGCATTATGCCCTGGGCAATCAAAACCGGATAGTCAGATTGGAATTGCGATTCAGATATTTTCTCATAACCGGCAAAAGACTGGAACCACTTGAATCCAGTCTCCGGTTTTCACAACTTGCTGCCCTGCGTTTTGCATCAGATGAAGAATTACCCGGGTTGGTTGAACGGGCAATAAAGGAAAATCTTAAAGCCGGTCAAATAAAAAAATCCATCCAACACTGGTTTCCGGATCATATGCGGGTGTAATCGGCCTGGTATGATAATTTATATTCTGCAGGGTTAACCGAATCCTGATTGTAAATTTTGTACGTTATATGGCATTTCATTCAAAGCATTTGTATGTCAGAAAATCCTCACTTCCTTACGGTGGGAAAGGATTGTTCACGCGTAAGGCGATCCGAAAAGGATCCCGCATCATAGAATACAAGGGAAGGCTGACCAGCTGGAAAGAAGCCAGCCATCTTAACGGAGCCAATGGATACATATTTTATATCAACCGTAAACATGTACTTGACGCTGCCACTTATCCAAAAGCCCTGGGCAGATATGCCAATGATGCAAGGGGATTAAGCCGGAAAAAAGGGTTGTCAAATAATGCCAGTTATGAACCCGTCGGAGTTCAGGTATTTATCGATGCCGTAAAGGATATTCCGGCTGGCGCTGAAATTCTTGTGGGATATGGAAAAGAATACTGGGATGCGATCAGGCATAACAAAAAAATCTCGGATGAAAAATGATTTTATGCATTATGCTTCTGGGATTTCCGGTACTTCCGATCCTCAAAACCGGATTGGTAAAGGGTTTGCAGACAAATGGGAGATCAGCCGCAAATAGATAGTTTATTATCCGAAATAATTAGGGAATCTTATTATTGAAATCAGGTGGAAATTGTTTTGATTTCATGAAATAATTTTTACTTTTATGCAAAGCGACCAGCTTTATACCCGCACTTTCCCTATAAGCATTATTCGGCTAATGTTTTAATGGTTCTGCGATCTGTGATCCATACCTATGATTTGATTTACATATGTATTAAACAGATCAACCGATGCAGTTAACGAGCAAGACGCCTGGCCTGGATGAGAAATTAGACGGATTACTTTCCCTTTTGATGCAAGAATTTGATGACAAGCCGACTATTCCACTGGATGGCTTCTATGACCGTTATGGTGAATTTTTCGGGGAAGAACTGCATAACCTGCAGGAAATCCTGCTGGAAGATGGACTGGTGCGGTGTTTCGTGGGTCCGCGGGGACTTGAACTGGAAATCACCGATAAGGGCATCGATTTTATGGCTAAAGGAGGATATTCTTATGAAATTAGGGAGGAAATGATCTGCCACGATGAAGCCCTGCGCGCTCAGAAAAGTAACCGCCTGTGGAACACCCTGGTTGCCATCGGATTTATAGCAGCTATCGCAGTTTGTTTTTATATTCGCCACAGATCTGCCTGATCTGTCATTTATGCAACCCGACTATCCAAAAAAGATCTTCCCGGACCGGCGTAAAAATTTTGTTTTCCTGCTGGAAAGGCTGGCTTCCTTTCCGTATTGAAGTTTTGCAGGTCTTCTGTAGATATTTAAGAATTTATTTTACTCCTGTTTTCTGCATCCATAAACTGAAACTGTACATTTGAATATGAAACGAATTCTTACGCTGATTCTGCCCATCTTTGTCACTTGTGCAACACTGGCACAGGGTACTCCCTATAACTGGACCTATTCTGCGAAAAAAATATCAGATAATGTATATGAACTCCATTTTCATGTTGATCTGAACAGCCCATGGCATACCTATTCCCAGTTTACTCCGGATGGGGGGCCGGTCCCAACCAAATTCAGTTTCACCAAAAACCCGCTTTATACCTTGGACGGGAAAGTGAAGGAGAACGGGAAACTCGTGCAAAAACATGAGGCCGTTTTCGGAGTGGATGTCAAATATTTTGACGGGAAAGTGGATTTTGTACAACTGGTAAAATTGAAAACTAAGGCTAAAACGAATTTCTCCGGCTCTGTTGAATTTATGGTGTGCAATGATCAGCAGTGCCTTCCGCCGGCAACCCAGCATTTTTCCATCGCATTAAACTAACATGAACAATATACTTGTTATTGGTGCATCCGGGCAGATTGGCACGGAACTTACACTCGCACTTCGGCAGCGGTTTGGCGGGGAAATAGTTATTGCCGCAGACCTCAAAAGAGAAGCCGATCTGCTCAAAGGAACAGGACCCTTTCTTCCACTTGATATTATGGACAAAGAGATTCTACGGGTGCAGGTACGCCGGCATGAAATAAAAACTATTTACTTACTGGTGGCGATGCTTTCGGCTGCCGGTGAAAAAAATCCCATGCTGGCATGGCATCTGAATATGCAGAGCCTGATCAATACACTGGAAGTAGCTCGTGAAGAAGGGGTTAAAAAAGTATTCTGGCCAAGCAGTATTGCGGTATTTGGCGCAGACGCCCCGAAAGACAACTGTCCCCAGGATGCGTATGCGGCACCATCCACTGTTTATGGTATCAGCAAGCTTTCCGGAGAACAATGGTGTCACTATTATTTTCACCGTTATGGAGTAGACGTACGCAGCCTTCGCTATCCCGGTCTAATCAGTTATAAAACCCTGCCCGGCGGGGGAACTACTGACTATGCCATTGAAATTTTTCATTCTGCCATTCGCGGGGAAATCTATAACTGCTTCCTGCGCCCCGACAAACGATTACCGATGATGTATATGGACGATGCGGTTCGTGCGACCATTGAACTGATGGAAGCGCCGGAATCAAAAATCACAATCCGGACTTCATACAACCTGGCCGGGATCAGTTTTACGCCTGCCGAAATCGCCCACGAAATCAAACAATTGATCCCCGGTTTCAGAATCGACTATGAGCCCGATTTCCGCCAGGCAATCGCGGATTCCTGGCCCGAGTCCATTGACGACCGGATCGCAGCCAGGGACTGGAATTGGAAGCCCGAATTTGACCTGAAGACTATGACCGAAGAAATGGTAAATCATATCAGCCCCGCACTGGCGGTTTCCACCAGGCGACAGGTTGTATAGAAAGAGAATTTTAAGGGAGGAATCAAAACAAAAAACGATTACTTTTGCAGCCCGCTGGCGAGGTAGCTCAGCTGGTTAGAGCATCGGATTCATAACCCGAAGGTCGGCAGTTCAAGTCTGCTCCTCGCTACAGTAAAGAAGATCCCGTAAGGGGTCTTTTTTATTGTAGGAAACTAGATCATATCGGATTCATATCCGCCATCAGGCGGGACGGCATTTCCGGTCCAACCGGCGACCCGCCTTTAGCCTGCTATTAGCCAACTGGTGGCCATAAGGAAAAAAGTCTCTATAAGGTCTCTATATTGTCTCTGTAATGTTCTGAAATAGTTCTCATTCCCACCATTTACGGTTCGTTGTTTTTTCGTATAGGAACCAAACAAAATACGAACGCTATACGAACAAATCCCTTTTTCTACACTTCTCTGGTCTGTCTACATAACCTCAGAATCGCAGGTTGTATCTCTTATAAACTCAGGGTTTTACGGACTCTAAAAGAAAACCCCCTGTAGAAACAGGGGGCGTCTAACGATTGCTTGCTATATAAAAATTTTACATGTGAGTTTTTTCAGTTTATTCAAACAAACTTATAGAACAAATCACAAAAAACAACAATTTGAATGCAAATTAATATATATTTTTAATATTTAAATATTAATAATGTGTAGTCAATTGGGGAAGGTTTTTGTCGGATATCCTTTTGGGGTAGGCTAATAAAGCCGCTTCCAGACAATCCATGGCAGAACGGATGGATTCCTGGTTGAGGACATAGGCCAGGCGAACCTCCTGGCGACCTGACCCGCTATTCCCATAAAATCCCGAAGCCGGCGCCAGCATCACCGTTTCCCCCTGATAAGAAAAGGATTCCAGTAGCCATTGGCAAAATGCATCGGTATCAGGGACTGGCAGACTCGCCATTGCATAAAAAGCACCGCCGGGATTCGGGCAATAGACGCCTGGCATCTGGTTCAGCCTTTGCACAAGGAGGTCACGGCGCTTACGGTATTCTTCCCGGGTGGTATCAAAATAATCTTCCGGAAGATCAACCGCGGCTTCGCCCAGGATCTGCGAAAAGGATGGCGGGCTAAGCCTGGCCTGGGCAAATTTCATTACCGTATCCAGCAAATCCTGATTCCGGGTAATGAAGGCGCCTATACGGCCGCCACAGGCACTATATCGCTTGGAAATGGTGTCCATCAAAACGACATTTTTTTCCATCCCTTCCAACTGCATGGCGCTGAAATGAGAACCCTCATAACAGAACTCCCGGTAAGCTTCGTCGCTGAACAGATACAGATTATACTTCAGGGCAAGTTTTTTCAAAGTTTCCCATTCCTCTCTGCTATATAAATACCCCGTCGGGTTGTTCGGATTACAGATAACAATTGCCTTCGTTTTCTTAGTAATCGCCTTTTCAAAAGCTTCGGGGGAGGGAAGGGCAAAGCCGGATTCAATAAATGAAGTCACCGGAACGACCTGCACTCCGGCTTCTACAGCAAATCCATTATAATTGGCATAAAAAGGCTCAGGGATAATCACTTCGTCGCCGGCATCGAGACAACCGAGGAATCCGAACAGGATTGCTTCCGAGCCACCGGTAGTAATAATAATCTGGTCGTAACTGATATGAATTCCTTTACCGGCGTAATATTTTACCAGTTTGCGACGATAACTTTCGTTTCCGGCACTATGACTATATTCCAGCACTTTGAACGGAAAATGACGCACGGCATCCAGGGTGGAGGGAGGGGTTTCAATATCCGGTTGTCCAATATTCAGATGGTAGACTTTTACACCTCTTTTTTTTGCTGCCTCAGCGTAGGGAACGAGCTTGCGAATAGGCGAGGCGGGCATTTCCTGACCGCGTTGGGAGATGTTTGGCATACATATACTTTATCTGTCAAAGATAAAATAAAAGCATTCAACCGCTATTAGTTACGCGGTTGCCAACAAAAAAGCCGTTGGGCGTTGCTGAAGATCCGTTTCCGGAACTCCCTGTTCTCACTGAATGAAAATAGGGAAAGAAACTTTAATGGATCTTCAGCGAACGGCCAACAGCCGATAAGAATTTTTATCTTAAGATTTAGCTTTTGTCTTTTCGGATTCGTACTTGGTATAGGCGTCGGCGGTTAATACTTCCCCTGTGATCCGGAGTTGAACCGGTGCATCTACACCCGCCACTTTAATGGTAATCGTTTTATTGAAAGGACCAGGATTTGCAGCATTGAAACCGGCATTGATTTTATTTTCCTTTCCTTTCGGAACCGCACCTTCAGGTTTTACCGGTGTTGTACAGCCGCAGGATGCAACCGCTGATTCTATCACAATCGGATTGCCGCTGACATTGGTAAAAACAAAATCATGATTGACCGGTACATTTTGTTTGATCTTACCGAAATCATAAACCATTTCATTGAACTTAATTACATCAGCCGCAGTTTTATCCTGTGCAAATAAAGACAGGGATAAAATAAAAGCACTGAAAAACAATAATGCCCTTTTCATTTTACTGATTTGTTTGTTTTAAAAATTGTATTGAAGCGTTCTCAGGCGCAGCGGAAGCAGGTAATTTATATACCTCACCGGATATGATTAACGCTTTCGTCTGCCCGTTGTTGTAAAAGATGGTAACTGTTTTGTTAAATTGTCCTTCTGCGTATGCATTATAGCCCACTTTGATGGAAGCCACAGCGCCCGGTGCAATGGGTTCCCGGCTCCATTCCGGAGTAGTGCACCCGCAGGATGCCTGGACATTTTCCAGAAGCAGGGGTTCTTTACCGGTATTCGTAATTTCAAACACATGAATCACAGGCCTTCCCTGAGGAATTTTACCGAAGGAAAATCCGTTTTCCTTTAACTGAATCACATCTTCTTTCGGAGGAGCTGCCGGGGAGGGAGCCTTTAAAACACCAGATTGGGCGTTTAGGGCAAATACTGCAAACAGACAATAAATTATAGACAAAAATGTCTTTTTCATAGATTATACAGAAAACTTCCTAAAATTACATAGTAAACGTCACCTTTGCCAATAAATTTTAACCCATTACAATTACCCTTCGCCAGGCCATCCACCCATAAAAAGGATGAAATATGGAAAATTTCACAACCAGCGATCAGATTGCATTGGAAAACCTCTCTTTTGACCTGTTCCGCAAGGAGGTACTGAAGGACTACCGGCTGGTTTGTGAAAGCCGGGAAGCCAGTCTGCTCGGCCGCAAGGAAGTACTGACAGGCAAGGCTAAATTCGGCATTTTCGGGGACGGCAAGGAAGTGCCCCAGGTCGCCATTGCAAAATTTTTCAGACCGGGTGATTTTTATGCTGGTTATTACCGGGACCAAACCCTGGGTTTTGCCCTGGGTACGTCGACGATCGAGGAATTTTTCTCCCAACTGTATGCAGATCCGGATGTTCAAAATGACCCCCATAGCGCGGGCAGGAATATGAATGCCCATTTTTCATCTCCCCTCGTAGGTGAAGACGGTGAATTCCTGGATCTCGTTTACCGTAAAAATTTTACCGCCGGGCTTG
>Ga0097621_100002549_pt1 | contig 12485 bp, 10 predicted proteins | sample KBSMisM72_FD_73165 | JGI IMG/M metagenome (GOLD analysis project Ga0097621, IMG submission 73165) | Miscanthus rhizosphere microbial communities from Kellogg Biological Station, Michigan, USA - KBS Miscanthus M7-2 (version 2) (version 2) | ecosystem: Host-associated > Plants > Roots >... | reverse complement strand
GATCAGAATCGGCAGCAGAGGCCAGATCGACCCGCCGCTCGGCTCGGCTTCGCGCTCGCGAGCGACCCCTTCCAGCTTGACCTGGCGGCCGTCCGCGATCCGGTTGACGATGCGCGAGGTGCCTGCGAGGAGACCGAGGCCGTACGAGCCGTTCCGGAACTGCGGCACCATGTACTGGCGGCTCGTCTCGCCGGCGAATCGATCCGTGATCCACGGCTCGAGCCCGTACCCGACCTCGACCCAGACTTTCCGCTCCTTGATCGCGAGAAGGATCAGCAACCCGTTGTCCTTCTCCTTGTCGCCGATGCCGCGGCCGTGGTTCTCGAACATCTTCACGGCGTATTCGCGGATGTCGCCGTACCCTTCGATGGTCGGGATGGTCGCCACCACGACGATGTCGCCGCTGGCGGCCTTCAGCGCCCGGCTGAGCCGATCGATCTGCGCGGCGCTCCTGGCGTCGATGACGTTGGCGAAGTCGTTGACGGGCGCGATCAGCTCGGGCGGTGCCTCGGCAGCGTAGAGCAGAGAGCAGAGGGCAAGGGACAGGGCAACGCCCACGACCAGGCGCAGGATACGGCTCACTTTGCCTGGCTCCAGCGATCGACGTACTTCGTCAGGCGTTCAACGGCATCCAGATACCCCGGGAAGATGCGCAACGCATCGGCCGATGGGATTTCCTTCACGCCGGCCAGCTTGACGATCTCCTCGACGCCGTTAGTGACGGCGAGCAGGCGTTCGACGTGGCGGGCGGCCGCGCTGCGATCGTTCGACGAGTGCCCGTCGAGACGCGCGACGTTCTGCAGCAGTGATGCCCAGGCCGGCGCCGACCGCACGATGAGCACGGCGAGGGCATCGGCTCGCCCGCGCGTTTCCATGAAGGCCTGCCGCAGGTGCAGGAGGTGGCCGCGTGCCTGCACTTCGCAGGCGCGCCGCAGGTCGGCGGCCTCGACCTGCAGGCCGTCGAACGGGCTCGTGCCCGAAACGACCACGTGGTCGGCGAGGATGGCGCTCAACTCGAACGGGAACACGTCGAGCGACCGCGCGAACTCGTCGGATCCCAGCAGGAGCGGCGTGGCCAGCCCGAGATCGTGCCACTTGGTCAGGCGCACCGCGCACGTGCGCAGGTCGTCGGACGCGAGCGCGTCGACGACGACCAGCGTGTGGACGAGCGGGGTATCGTCTCCATGGCCATGAGCATGACCATCGCCGGCGTGCCGGTGTTCGGCCTCTCGCGCGTGAATTCCGTAAACGACGACCGATCGGACGCGGGCGCCGAACACCTCGCGCAGGTCATTGTCGAGCGTGCGCACGGCCGCTGGGATCTCGGGCATATGAGTATTATGTAGCGCATGCGTCTCCGCGAGTTGAATGTCGGGTGCTTTGGCGGCGGCACCGGGATGCCGAGCGTTCTCGGCGGCCTGAAGAACAATCCCTGGCTGCGCGTCAACGCCGTGGTGACGATGTTCGACAGCGGCGGGAGCTCGGGGCAGCTGCGCGACGAGCTCGGCGTCCTGCCGCCGGGCGATATCCTCAAGTGCGCGCTCGCGCTTTCCCGGAACGCGCGCGAGGCGCGCCGTGTGCTGCTGGCCCGGCTGCCCATGCTCGAGCACGCGAAGCTCGGGGGCCACACCGGCGGCAACCTCTTGCTCTCGATGATGCAGCAGTACAGTGGCGACTTCCTCGACGCCGTGGACGGCTTGAGCGCGCTGCTGGGCTGCCGGGGCCGGGTGTGGCCGGTCACGGTGGAACAGGCGTCGGTGTGCGCCGAGTACGGCGACGGCTCGCTGACCCGCGGGGAAGTGGAAGTGGACGCGGGCCAGACATCCGGCCGCCTGGTGCGCCGCATCTGGCTCGAACCTGTGGTGGCGATTCACCCGGCCGTCACCGCGGCCATCAGCAAGCTCGACGCCGTCGTCATCGGGCCGGGCAGCTTTTATACGAGCCTGATGCCGATCTTCCTCGTCCGCGGTGTGTCAGAGGCGCTGGCCAACATGCGCGGCCCGATCATCTTCATCGCGAACCTGCTCACGGAAGGTCGCGGCATGGCCGGCTTCACGGCGGCTGACGCCGTCGTCCGCATCGAGGAGGCCACGGGGCGGCGGGTGGATGTGGTCGTCACCAACACGGTGTGGCCGGCCGAGGACGTGCTCGAACGGTACGCGCAGGAGCACAAGAAACCGCTGCTGGCGGGCGACGTACCTGCCCACTGCGAGGTTGTGGGCGGCAAGTTCTGGACCGGCGAGATCGCCCGCCACGATCGCCTGCGGCTGGCCTACGCGCTGTGGAGCGTTCTCTCGCGTCGGCTGCTCAGCGACAGCTAGCGATCACGACACGTTGAACGCAGAGTACGCTGAGCACGCAGAGATATTTAATCTGTACCGAAAGCTGAACATTCTTCGCGGACTCTGCGTCCTCTGCGTTCAACGTCGTTATCAGGCCCCCATTGCCGCGGCCAGCGCGTTGAAGTCCTGCGCCACGACGTCGAAGACGGGATCGGCCGTGAAGTTCTTCTCGCCGTTGGGCCCTTCCTGCGGACGCGGGACGAAGGCCGTCCTGAACCCGACGCCGCGGGCCGCCCGCAGGTCGTTCTGGTGCGCCGCGACCATCATCATTTCCGAGGGCTTCAGGCTCAGGAGGTCCGCCGCCGTGAGGTACACCTCCTTGTCCGGCTTGTAATGGCGCGCGAGCTCGGCGCCGAGGATCAGGTCCCAGGGCAGCCCGGCGTGCTTCGCCATATCAGTCATCAGCGACACGTTGCCGTTCGAGAGCGGTGCGATGATGAACTTCTTCTTCAGCCGCGTAAGCCCGCTCACGGCGTCTGGCCACGGCTTCAGGCGGTGCCATACCCGGTTCAGGTTGTCGATTTCCGCCTCGGTCAAACCCTTCACGTTGAAATCCGCGAGCACCTTGTCGAGCATCATGCGGTGGAGGGCGTCGAGCTTGGTCCAGGGCAGCTCGCCCTTGCGGACGCGGTCCATCGCCGGCGCGTAGGCGCCGCGCCACGCGTCGGCGAATTTCGCCCAGTCAACCGCGAGACCTTTGGCCTTGCCCAGCGCTTCGCCCTCGCTGATGATCGTGCTGCGGTAGTCGACGACGGTGCCGAAGGTGTCGAACACGAGCGCCTTGACGGCGCCGAGGTCGCGTGCGGTCCGCCCCGCCGTCTGCTGGGCGGCGCCGATCGCCGCCGCCGGCAGCGTGCCTCCGATCATCGCGAGCGAACCCACCTGAAGAAACCCGCGGCGTGTGGCGCCCATACCTGTACTCCTATTTCTTGCGCCGTTTCGCCTTGAGGGCGGCGGCCCGCTCGATGACGTCCGCCAGCATGGCGGCCGCCTCGCCGCCCTTGGTCGGGCCCTTGGAAATCCAGATCGCCGGCGTGTCTTCGGCGAGAATATCCTCGAAGTCGCCGTCGCTCTTCACGCTTTTCGGCGCGAACTCGGTGATGTCGAGGTCCCCGGACCACTCGTCCTTGTGTTTGATGAGCAGCCAGCTCTTGCTGCTGCCGCCCGGCCCGGTCTTCGCGCCCGGCCAGCCTTTCGTCCGTACGAGTACCCACGAGCCCTTGAGCTTGAAGCCGTTCAGCGTGAACTTCAGGTCGCCTTTTGCGAGCGCGGCCTCGACGTCGTCCACCTCGGGCGTCCACGTGCCGCGATCCCAGAGCATCACGATCCCGGCGCCGTATCCCTCGGGGATGACGCCTTCGAACTCCCCGTACTCGTACGGGTGATCTTCGACGTGCATCGCCAGGCGTTTCGTCTTCGGGTCGAGCGACGGCCCTTTCGGCACGGCCCACGAGAGCAGGACGCCGTTCAGTTCCAGCCGCAGATCGTAGTGGAGGTGGCTCGCCAGGTGCTTCTGCACGCAGAAGAACAGCGCCTTGCTCTTCTTCTTCGGGACTTTGCCTTCAGGCTCAGGCGACTTCTTGAAGTCGCGTTTCCGCCGGTATTCCTCGAGCGCCATAACGGGATCTTAGATCACGTACGAAGCCACAGAGCCACAGAGATCACAGAGGTATTTCCGAAAAGGACTCGCCGTGTCCTCTGTGCCTCAGTGGCTATGTACGTGATCAGGTTTCTGCGCGCGCGATGGTTCGCTTGATCTGCGGGGTCAACAAGCTGAGCGGCACGGCGACGGCCACCAGGATGGCGACCACCATGAAGAAGAACCGGCTGTGCGGCATGACGTCCCAATAGCGGCCGACGTAGCCCGACAGATAGCCGCCGATGCCGAGGCTGGCGAACCAGCCGCCCATCATCAGGCCGCGGAGTTGCGGCGGCGACAGGCTGTTGACGAGCGACATACCCATCGGGCTGAGGGCGATTTCGCCGACCGCGATGAGGAGGTTCGCCGAGATCAGCCAGAGCGGCGACACGCGGCCCGCGTCGCCACCGATCGTCCCGGCGTAGCCGAGCAGGCTGAACGCGGTGCCGACGCAAAAAACGCCGATGAGCATCTTCACCGGGGTGGACGGCTCGGACCGGCGCTTCTGCAGCCACGCCCAGAGGGCCACGAGCACCGGGGACAGCAGGATGACGCCGAGCGGTTCGAACGGCTGAAACGTTTCAGGCGCCCACGACGTCGCGGTGTTGTCGCGGGCCCAGAACGTGAACGTGTAGAAGATCTGGTAGAACGCGATCCAGAACACCAGCGAGATCCCGAAGATCGCCATCAGCGTGATGACGCGCGAGCGAACTTCGGCCGGCGGAAGCGTCCTCGTCTCCGCAGATCCTCTGTCGTCCTTGATCCCCGCTTCCGCCACGTGGTGCTTGAAGGTCACGAACGTGATGAGGGAGAGGAGCATCGCGACCGCTGCCGACATGAACGCGACACTCCAGCCGTAGTGCGCGCGCAACCACGCCACCGTGAGCGGCGACACGAAGGCGCCGATGTTCACGCCCATGTAGTAGATGTTGAAGCCCTGGTCGCGCAGTGCCGGACGATCGCGGTAGAGGTTGCCGACGAGCGTCGACACGTTCGGCTTGAGCAGCCCGCTGCCGCACGCCAGCAGCACGAGCCCCGAGTAGAAGAAGGGCAGCGCTTCGATGCCCAGCACGAGATGGCCGAGCATCATCAACACCCCGCCCACGATGATCGCCCGGCTGAAACCGAGCAGCCGATCGGCCAGCAGGCCGCCGGCGACGGGGAGGATGTAGACGCCCGCCGTGTACAACCCGTAGACGCGCCCCACACGCGCGACGTCGAAGTGCAGCGACTCGTTCATGTAGAGCGAGAGGATGGCCATCATCGAGTAGAAGCTGTAGCGCTCCCAGAGCTCGGTGAAGAAGAGGACGTAGAGTCCCGGTGGATGCTTGGTCGCCATATGTCCGGTCGCTTCCGCCGTCGCTTTTCGTCGCGTCCGGCTTCAGCCGGACGGAGCATAGCAGACACTGTGACAGAATGTTCCTGACGCATGCGCGCGCTGCTCATTTCCACCTACGAACTGGGTCGTCAGCCGTACGGCCTGGCGTCGCCGGCCGCCTGGCTCCGTCGTGCAGGATGGGACGTGGTGTGCGCCGACATCACCCGCGAGCGGCTGCAGCGCGCCGGAATCGAAGGCGCCGACCTCGTCGGCTTCCACCTGCCGATGCACACCGCGACCAGGCTGGCGGGCCCGGTCATCCGCGCCGTCAGGGAGATCAATCCGTCGGCGCGCCTGTGTGCTTACGGGCTGTATGCACCGCTCAATGGCGACTGGCTCCGGTCGATCGGTGTCGATGCGGTGTTCGGTGGCGAGTTCGAGGAAGAGCTGACGGCGTACGCGACGGGCGCGAACGGCAGCAACCGGACCGCGCCGGGCTCCGCGCTCCCGCGCATTCACTACCTCGTGCCCGATCGCCGGGGGCTCCCGCCGCCGGCGCAGTATGCCGTGCTGCACATGGGCGACGGGCGGCAGAAGGTCGTCGGATCGACAGACGCCAGCCGCGGGTGCAAGCACCTCTGCCGGCACTGTCCCGTGGTGCCGATCTATCGCGGGCAGTTCCGCGTCGTGCCGCCGGAGGTCGTCCTGGCCGACGTCGATGCCCAGGTCCGTGCCGGGGCCGAACACATCACGTTCGGCGACCCCGATTTCTTCAACGGTCCGACGCACGCGATGCGGGTCGTGGACGCGCTCCACGCGGCGTATCCGGACGTCACCTACGATGTCACGATCAAAGTCGAGCACCTGCTGCGTCACCGTGATCTGCTCCCCCGGCTCGCGGCAAGCGGGTGCGCGTTCGTGACGAGCGCGGTCGAATCCATCGACGACGCGGTGTTGCGGATGCTGGACAAGGGCCACACCCGGCAGGACTTCGCGGACGCGGTCTCCGCGTGCCGCGACGCGGGCCTGACGTTCGTCCCCACGTTCGTGGCGTTCCACCCGTGGCTGACGCTCGACGGCTACTGCGATCTGCTCGATCTCATCGATCAGCTTGATCTCGTCGACCATGTGGCGCCCATCCAGCTGGCGATCCGCCTCCTCATCCCCGAAGGTTCCCGGCTGCTGGAACTGGACGACGTGCGGGGGCGTGTCGGGACGTTCGATCCGGCGACGCTCGCGTATCCCTGGGTGCACGCGGATCCGCGGGTGGACGATCTGCACCGCGAGATCGCCGGGCTGGTCGGCGTGCAGGTTGCCGCCGATCGTGCGGTGACGTTCGACCAGATCGCTGCCCGGGCGTACGAGCGGGCCGGCAGGCCCTCGCGCCAGATGCGGCCGCGGCTCGAACGGTCAGTCGTCCCTCAGTTGAGCGAGCCGTGGTACTGCTGCGCCGAACCCAACCCCGAGCATCTGAGCCTGGTGTGATGCGGGTCCTCCTCTTCGCCACGACAACCGGCTACCAGACCCGGAGCTTCGGTGAGGCGGCGGCGCGGGTCGGCGCCGACCTGGTCTTCGCGACCGACCGGTGCGACATGCTCGAGGATCCGTGGCAGGACGCGGCCATCCCCGTGCGGTTCCACGACGAGGACGGATCCGTCACCGCGATCCTCGATCGGGCCCGCACCCAGCCGATCGACGGCATTCTGGTCGTCGGCGATCGCCCGACGACGATCGCGGCGATGGTGGGCGAGACGCTCGGCCTGCCCGGCCACCAGCCCATGGCCACGGCCGTCGCCCGCAACAAGCTCCTGACCCGCGAACGGCTGCGCGACAGCGATCTGCTCGTACCGTGGTTCTTTCCGACCGATGTCACCGCCGACCCGCAGGAGCTTGCCGCCGGCCTCAGCTACCCGTGCGTCGTCAAGCCGCTCTCGCTGTCAGGCAGCCGCGGAGTCATGCGCGCGGACGACCAGGCGTCGTTTGTCGAGGCGTTCCTGCGCCTGCAGAAACTGCTCGCTTCGCCCGATGTTCGCGCGGAGCGCGACGAGGCGCACGACGGCGTTCTCGTCGAGGGGTTCATCGAGGGCTGGGAGTTCGCGCTGGAGGGCCTCCTGCACCACGGTTCCCTCTACGAGCTGGCGCTCTTCGACAAGCCCGATCCGCTCGACGGCCCGTTTTTCGAAGAGACGATCTACGTGACGCCGTCGCTCGCGCCGGAGCCGATGCAGCGTGACATCGTCGACGCCATTTCCCGGGCCGCGGCAGCTATCGGCCTGACGCACGGCCCGGTGCACGCCGAGTGCCGCGTCAACGACCGCGGCGTCTACGTGCTCGAGGTGGCGGCCCGGCCCATCGGCGGGTTGTGCGCCGGCGCGCTGAGATTCGAGAAGCACGAGGCGCGCGGGAAGGCCAGTCCGATTTCGCTCGAGGAGCTGCTGCTGCGCCACGCGCTCGGCGAATCGCCAGACGACTGGCGGCGCGAGGCCGCGGCGTCGGGCGTCATGATGATTCCCATCCCGAAGCCGGGCATCTATCGAGGCGTCGAGGGCGTCGAGGCCGCCAGGGCCGTGCGGGGGATCGACGACGTGCGGATTACGGCCAAACTCGACCAGAAGCTGGTGCCGCTGCCGGAGGGCGCCAGCTACCTGGGATTCATCTTCGCGAGGGCCGAAACGCCGGCAGAAGCCGAACAATCCCTGCGGGACGCTCACGCGTGCCTGCGCTTCGCCATCGATCCCGAGGTCCCGATGGTAAGATCACCAAATGGCTGACGCCTGCGAACCCGTTCCGCCCAAGCCGCCCGCCGGTAACACGAGCGGCCGCAAAGTGAAGTGCGCCAAGCTCCAGCGGGAGCTGCCGGCGCTCGACTCGCCGCCGTGGCCGGGCGAGCTCGGCCAGCGCATCTACGAGAACATCTCCGCCGAAGCCTGGAAGATGTGGGAAGAGCGGATGAAGATGATCCTCAACGAGTACCGCCTCATGCCATGGCAGAAAGAGGCGCAGGACCTCGTGGCCAAGCACATGGAGGATTTCTTCTTCGGCGAAGGCTCCGCCCTCCCGCCCGAGTACGTCCCGCAGCAAGCGAAGTAGCGTCCGGCTTTCCGTATGTGATCAGGCGGTCGGTAGCGATGCGACCTGCACGCGCGCGTCGTTGAAGCAGGCGCCGCCCGCAATGTCCGTCAGTGCGTCCGGGACAAGTGCGGTGGCGGTCGCGCCGTTGCGTGTGCTGCGGCGCCAGAGCCCCTTCGGCAGACTGATCGTTCCCTGGCGGATGGCGGGCGCCACGTGCAGCGGGCAGTGCACTTCGCCGAGATCGTTGAAGATCCGCACGAGATCCCCGTCCGCCAGCCCTCTCGCCGCCGCATCCGCGGGATGCATCAGCAGCTTCACGTCGGGACGCGGCAGCTGCCCGAGCGTCGAGGTGATCGTCCGCTCGCTCGCCGGCGAGATGAGCGCCAGCGGGTACTTATCCGTCGCCGGATCGGGCTGAAACGCGTAGAGCCCCATCGGCGCGGCCGCCTCGTATTCGGCGGGGAACAGATCCACCTTGCGATCGGGCGTGTTGGGGAACACGTCCACGAACTGCACCGGCGCCGGACCGCAGGGAGCCGTGGGCGGGACATCCGCGCTCAGGTCCGCGCCCATTGTGCCCGGCAGGCCGTCGAGCATCTTGACGAGGAGATCGAGCTCGCCGGTCGCTTCTCCGGGCTGAAGCAGGTCGAGCCGCGACGCCAGATCGCCGAACACGTCGGCGTTCGACCGCGACTCGCCGACGACGTCCACGATCGGACGCGCCAGGCCCATGTGAATCGGCCCGTAGGCCTTCGCGAAGTCGTAGCCCTCGAGAAACGTCGTGTTTGGCAGCACCACGTCCGCGTAGAGTGCCGTGTCCGTCATGACCTGTTCGAACACGACCGTGAACAGATCCTCTCGCTCCATCCCGCGAACGATACGGTGCTGATCGGGAACGGTCACCACGGGATTGCAGTTGTAGACGAACAGCACGTTGACCGGCGGATCGCGATACTCGGTCAGCGCCCGCCCGAGGTGATTCATGTTGACGAGCCGGGTGTCCGGTTCGTTCGCGTTGATCCACGTGCGCTCGATGTTCCACGACGCCGAGTTGCTCATCGAATAGCCACCGCCGCGGACGCCGAACTTCCCGCCGACGGCCGGCAGCGAGAGCACCGCCATCGCCGCGTTGCCGCCGTTCCGGTTCCGTTCGAGCCCCCACCCGCAGCGAATCAGCGCAGGCGAACGCTCGGCGTAGAGGCGGGCGACCTGCTCGAGCGCGGCCGGGTCGATGCCGGCCACTTCCGCCGCGCGGTCGACGGTCCACGGATCGGCGCGCTCGCGCAGCTGGTCGGCGCCGCGTGTGTGCTCACGCAGGAACGCGTCGTCCGCGAACCCGTTCGCGAACAGGAAGCGGTGCAAGGCCAGCGCGACGGCGACGTCCGTACCGGGCTTGACGGCAAGGTGGATGTCGGCCGACTTGGCGAGCGCCGTCGTCCGGGGATCGATGACGATGAGCTTCGCGCCGCGGGCTTGCGCGTCGCGGACATACGGAATCAGGTGGATGCCCGTCGCCGACGGATTGACGCCCCAGAGGATGATGACCGACGCCTCGGGGTAGTCCTGATAGGTGACCGAGGCCATCTTGCCGTAGAGGGCCATGTTCGCTGCGCCGGTCGGCGCCGCGCAGACCGTCCGCGCGAGGCGCGACGTGCCGAACCGCCGCCAGATCTGCGCGTCGATGTTGTCCTGGGTCAGCAGTCCGTTCGAGCCGCCGTACGAGTAGGGAAGGATGCTGGCGCCTCCGGACTGCGCCTTGGCCTCCCGCATCTTCGAGGCGATGAGCTCCAGCGCGTCGTCCCATGTCACGCGCTTGAACTGGCCTTCGCCTTTCCGGCCCTTGCGCACAGCCGGGTAGAGCAGCCGGTCGGGTCCGTAGACCAGCTCGTCGAATTTCCGGACCTTCGCGCAAATGAACCCGTCCGTGACCGGGTTCTTGCGCGAGCCGTCGATCTTCACGACGCGTCCGCGCCGGACGGTGACCGACAGGCTGCAGGCGTCCGGGCAATCCAGGGGACACGCCGTGTCCACCTCGACCGCCGACGAGCCGATCGGCCCCTCCTCAGGCGTGCGCGACCTCTTTTCTGACGTGGCCATCGCAGTACGATAGCACTTACGCTTTAAGGTTCAAGGTTCACGGTTCACGGTTCAAGGTTCGAACCGCTGAACCTTCGAACCCGAACCGTGAACGGTGAACCGTGAACCGTGAACCTCGAGTCGTCATCATCGGCGCCGGATTCGGCGGCCTGGACGCGGCGCGCGCGCTGGCGCGGGCGCCGGTGCGCGTCACGGTCCTCGATCGCCACAACCACCACGTCTTCCAGCCGTTGCTCTACCAGGTGGCCACGGCGGCGCTGTCGCCTGGCGATATCGCCTCCCCGATCCGCTGGATTCTGCGGCGGCAGAAGAACGTCGAGGTCCTCCTGGCCGAGGCGCGGGCGATTGACCCGGCGGCCCGGCTCGTGCGGACCGATCGCGACCCGGTGCCGTACGACTACCTCATCGTCGCGACCGGCGCGACGCACGCGTACTTCGGGCACCCGGAGTGGGAACAGTGGGCGCCGGGCCTGAAGACGCTCGACGACGCGCTGGAGATGCGGCGGCGGGTGCTGCTGGCCTTCGAAGCCGCCGAACGCGAGCCGGACCCCGCGGCGCAAACGCGCCTGCTGACGTTCGTGATCGTCGGCGGGGGCCCGACCGGCGTCGAACTGGCGGGCGCGCTCGCGGAAATCGCCCGGCAATCCCTCAGGGACGATTTCCGCCGGATCCGCCCTGAGTCGGCGCGCATCGTGCTGATTGAAGGCGGGCCTTATTTGCTGGCCACGTTTCCCGAGCAGCTCAGGACTGCGGCCCGTGCATCGCTCGAACGCCTCGGGGTCGAAGTTCGCACCGGTTCGCCCGTGACCGGGATCGACGCGGAGGGCGTGACCGTGGGGAATGCCCGCGATCTCCCTATCAGGGCGCAGACGGTGATCTGGGCCGCCGGCGTGGCGGCATCACCGCTCGCGGCGTCGCTCGGCGTGCCACTCGATCGCGCGGGCCGCGTGGCCGCCGAGCCGACGCTGAACGTGCCCGGGCATCCCGAGATCTTCGTCGCCGGCGACATCTGCTCGTTTCAGCAGGACGGCAAGCCCCTGCCTGGCGTGGCCCAGGTCGCCAAGCAGCAGGGCGCGCACGCGGCGAAGAACGTCGCGCGCGCAGTCGCCGGGCAGCCACTCGAGCCGTTCCACTACGTCAATTTCGGCAACGTCGCGACCATTGGCCGGGGTTCAGCGGTCGTGGATATCGGTCCCGTGCGTGCGTCAGGATGGCTGGCGTGGGTGTTCTGGCTGTTCCTGCACATCTTCTGGCTGATCGGATTCCGGAACCGCGTGGCCGTGCTCGGCGAGTGGGCCTGGGCGTACGTCACCTTCCAGCGGCGCATCCGATTGATCACGGGCGGCAAGCTGTGGCCGTCCGCATAGACAATCGCGTTAGAATGATTCTCTACCTCAGTCACCACTCCCGTCATGAGAGCCGTCGTCGTCGCCCTCGGAGATCTGGGACGCAGCGCCCGTATGCGGTACCACGCCCAGGCTCTGGCGGCGCACGGCGTCCACGTTGATCTGGTCGGTTTCGAAGGGACGCCGCTGGCGCGGGCGATTACCGAAAACCCGCACATCACCGTGCACCGGCTCTCGGCGTCGATGCTGCGGCACGGCGCGCCGAGCCTGAGCTACGCGCCGGTCGCGCTCGTCGATGCAGCGCGCATCAGCTTCCGGCTGTGGACGACGCTGCGCCGGCTGCCACGGCCCGATCTCGTGCTCGTGCAGAACCCGCCGGCGTTTCCGACGCTCGTCGTCGCGCGCTGGGCGTTGAAGCGCAAGGGCGTAAAGTTCGTCATCGACTGGCACAACATCGGCTACACGCTGCTGGAGCTCCGGCTCGGACGCTGGCACCCCGCGGTGCGGCTGGCGCGCTGGCTCGAGCGACACGACGCGCGCCAGGCCGACGCGAGCCTGTGCGTGTCGCGCGGGCTCTCGGAGTTCCTGAAAGACAAGTTCGGACTTTCGAACACCCACGTGCTTTACGACCGGCCGGCGTCGATCTTCGCGCCCGTCGAGCGTGTCGAACG
>Ga0097621_100002544_pt1 | contig 12495 bp, 9 predicted proteins | sample KBSMisM72_FD_73165 | JGI IMG/M metagenome (GOLD analysis project Ga0097621, IMG submission 73165) | Miscanthus rhizosphere microbial communities from Kellogg Biological Station, Michigan, USA - KBS Miscanthus M7-2 (version 2) (version 2) | ecosystem: Host-associated > Plants > Roots >... | reverse complement strand
GGCCGGCCGGTTGGCGGCAGCGGCCGCACCAGGCCCAGGGCAACCACCTCGTTCGCGAGGCGGACCCGGCGGTTGGTGCCCTCCGGGATGCGGAACTTCTGGTAGAGCCGAAGCAGGTGCTGCTTGACCGCAGCCTCGGTCACCACCAGATCCGACGCGATCTCCCTGGCCGTCGCCGGGGCAACAAAAGCCTCGTCAGAAAGAGCCGGGCGGCACAGTGAGGTGAGCACGTCGAGTTCCCGCCGGGTGAGCTCGGGGGCCGCGGAGCGGCGGAGTTCCACCTCGGCGGTGAGGTCATCCCTGGCGATGCCGCCAATCCGGCACCGGGCCGAACCGAACGTCAGCACATCACCATCGTCGAGTACCCGCCGGGCGACCAGCCGCCCGTTGACACGGGTGCCGTTTCTCGATAACCCGAGGTCGGTTACGTACGCATACGGGCCGCGGCGGACGATCTCCGCGTGCAGCCGGGAGACGCTCGGGTCGTTGAGCCGGACATCGACAGCATCACCGCGCCCGATCGTAGTGACGTCCTCGCGCAGCGCGACAAGCATGCCGGTGTCTTCGATGCGGATGAAGGGGCCCTCCATGGAAACCCGATCCTCCTGCCTGTCTGAGTAGTCACGGACTTCTTACGGTGCAGCTACCCTCCTGGCGGCGTTCGTACCACATATTGCCGGACGGCTTCGCCTTATCCCGGACAAACAGGCCGCGGGCTACTCCTCCGGGGCCAATAGGACACCAGCCGGCCGGACGCCGGGGAACAGGCCACGCAAGTAAACTTCGATCAAGCCGTCCGGGAGGAAACATGGCACAGCTGCCGGCCAAGGGCCTGGCGGATGTCGTTGCCGCATCCACCGCGCTCAGCGACATCGATGGCACGGCCGGCCGCCTTTTCTACCGCGGCTACGACATCAACGACCTGGCCGGCACAGCCACCTTCGAGGAGATCTCCTACCTCCTCCAGCGCGGCGCCCCGCCCAGCCGCGGCGAGCTGGCCGGCTACCGCGGCGAGATCACCGCCGGGCGGGCGCTGGGCAAGCTGGTCACCGCCAGCCTCGGCGAGGTCGCCCGCAGCCAGGAGCCGATGGAGGCGCTGCGCACGCTGGTCTCGCTCGGCAGCGCGGACGACCCGGACAAGGACTCCAACGACCCCGAGCCGAACACCCGCAAGGCGGCCCGGCTCACCGCGCAGCAGCCGCTGCTCGTCGCTGCCTACGAAGCCGCCCGCCAGGGCCGGGAGACCCCCGCGCCGGACCCGGACGCCGGGATCGCCGCCAACTTCCTGCTCCAGGTCACCGGCACCGCGCCGAGCGAGCGCGCGGCCGGGATCCTGGACACCTGCCTGGTCCTGCACGCCGACCACACGATGAACGCCTCGACGTTCGCGGCCCGGGTCTGCGCGGCCACCCTCTCGGACATGCACTCGGCGATCGTCGCGGCGATCGGCACGCTCAAGGGCCCGCTGCACGGCGGGGCCAACGAGCAGGTGATGCGCAGCCTGCAGTCGATCAGGTCAGGCGGGGGCAGCGACCCGGTCGGCGCGGTGGCCGACTTCGTGGTGGCCAGGCTGCGCGGCGGCGGCAAGATCATGGGCTTCGGCCACCGGGTGTACAAAGTCGAGGACCCGCGCGCGGCGCACCTGCGCCGGTTCTCGGCCGAACTGGCCGACGCGGCCGGTGACGACACCTACTACCGGATGTCGAGAAAGATGGAAGAGGTCGTGTTCGCGGAGAAGGGCCTCTACCCGAACGTCGACTTCTATGCTGCCTCCGTGTACCACTATCTCGGCGTCCCCACGGACCTCTTCACCCCGGTGTTTTCCGTGAGCCGAATGGCCGGCTGGACCGCGCACGTGATGGAACAGCACGCTGACAACCGGCTGATCCGGCCGGACAGCGAGTACATCGGCGACCGCGGCCTGACCTGGACGCCGCTGGACCAGCGGTGAATCCCAGCGCAGGAGGATCAGCCCGGCTGGCGGCGGCGCCCGCCCCGTCGGCCCCGCCGGGGTACGGCGAGTCCGGCGCCTGGCGCGGCTTCTGGAGCCAGGTCGGCCCGCCGGATACCGGCCCGGGCGACTACTCCGACGACGACCTGGCCGACCTGCCCGGCAGTACCGGCCTGACCGAGCCGATGCCGATGATCAGCCCGGGGCTGCCCACCGCGCCGACCGCGGTCCCGTCCGCCCGGCCGCGGCCGGCCCAGCCGCCCTCGCCGCATCCCGCGCCCGCACCACGGCCCGCCACCCCCGCGTCCGCGGCCCCGCCGTCCGCGCCAGAACCGCCCTTGGCCGCACCGCCGCCGGCCCCGGTCCCGCCCGCTGAGGCCGCCCCGGAGACCGCCCCGGCCCGCACCGCCGGTTCCCGCCGGGCTCCGACCCGCCACGGCCGCGACCGCGACCGCAGCCGCGGCAGCAGGACCCGCTGGGGCGCGGCCTACCCGATCGTGCTGGCCGGGGCGGCAGCCGGCCTGGCCTACCTGTGGCGCGGCCCGGAGAACGTCCGCGGCGGGGTGCTGACGGTGGCCGTCACGCTGCTGCTTGCCGCCGCGGCTAGGCTGGTGCTGCCAGAGCGGCGGGCGGGGCTGCTCGTGTCGCGGCGGCGGTTCGCTGATGTGGCCGCGTTCTCGATCCTGGGCCTCGCGCTGCTGGTTGCGGGCCTGGTGCTACCCGCACAGGGCTAGTAAGCACCGGGCTAGCAGACGAGCTAAGCCGGGGCAGGGACTAACCCGGGCGCCGCCACGCGCCCGGGAGATCCGCCACGTGCAGTGACGCGCGGGCGTGAGGAAGGAAAGGCACGACTTAATGTCCAAGATCAAGGTAGTAAATCCCGTCGTCGAGATAGACGGCGACGAGATGACCCGCATCATCTGGCAGTTCATCAAGGACCAGCTGATCCTGCCCTACCTGGAAATTGACCTGAAGTACTTCGACCTGTCGATCGAGAACCGGGACGCCACCGACGACCAGGTCACGGTGGACGCGGCGAACGCGATCAAGGAACACGGCGTCGGCGTCAAGTGCGCGACGATCACCCCGGACGAGGCCCGGGTCGCCGAGTTCGGCCTGAAGAAGATGTGGCGCTCGCCCAACGGCACCATCCGAAACATCCTCGGCGGCGTGGTCTTCCGCGAGCCGATCGTGATCGAGTCGATCCCGCGCTTCGTCCCCGGCTGGACCAAGCCGATCATCATCGGCCGCCACGCCCACGGCGACCAGTACCGCGCCACCGACTTCGTGGTCCCAGGCCCGGGCACGCTGAACATCAGCTTCACCCCAGAAACCGGCCAGCCGGTGATGGAGTTCGAGGTCGCGAAGTTCCCCGGCGGCGGCGTGGCCATGGGCATGTACAACTTCGACGACTCGATCAGGGATTTCGCCCGCGCGACCATGCGGTACGCGCTGGACCGCGGCTACCCGCTGTACCTGTCCACCAAGAACACGATCCTCAAGGCGTACGACGGCCGGTTCAAGGACATCTTCGCCGAGGTCTTCGAGTCCGAGTTCAAGGCCGAGTACGAGGCGGCCGGCATCTGGTACGAGCACCGGCTGATCGACGACATGGTGGCCCAGGTCATCAAGGGCGACGGCGGCATCGTGTGGGCCTGCAAGAACTACGACGGCGACGTCGAGTCCGACATCGTCGCGCAGGGCTTCGGCTCGCTCGGCCTGATGACCAGCGTGCTGATGACCCCGGACGGCCGTACCGTCGAGGCCGAGGCGGCGCACGGCACCGTGACCCGGCACTACCGGCAGCACCAGCAGGGCAAGCCGACGTCCACCAACCCGATCGCGTCGATCTTCGCCTGGACCCAGGGCCTGGCGCACCGCGGCAAGCTCGACGGCACCCCCGAGGTGACCGCCTTCGCCGAGACGCTGGAGCGGGTCTGCGTGCAGACCGTGGTCGACGGCAAGATGACCAAGGACCTGGCGCTGCTGGTCGGCCCGGACGCCCCGTTCCTGACCACCCAGGAGTTCCTCGCCGCGCTGGACGAGAACCTGCGCGCGGCCATAGCCGCGTCCTGACCCAGCCCCCCCGGACCGAAGGAGAACACCGCAATGGCGCGTGCAGGCAAGGTAACCGTCGTCGGGGCCGGCTTCTACGGCTCGACCACCGCGCAGCGGCTGGCGGAGTACGACATCTTCGAGGAGGTCGTGCTCACCGACATCATCGACGGCAAGCCGGAGGGCCTGGCGCTGGACATGAACCAGTCCCGGCCGATCGAGGGCTTCGAGACCAAGGTCACCGGCCAGACCACCACCCCCGAGGGGGCCGGCTACGAGGCCATCGCCGGCTCGCAGATCGTGATCATCACCGCCGGCCTGCCGCGCAAGCCGGGCATGAGCCGGATGGACCTCATCGGGGTCAACGCCAGGATCGTGCGCAGCGTGACCGAGCAGGTCGTCCGGCACGCGCCGGACGCCGTGCTGATCGTGGTGTCCAACCCGCTGGACGAGATGACCGCGCTGGCCGCCCGGGTCTCCGGCTTCCCCACCAGCCGGGTCATGGGCCAGGCGGGCATGCTGGACACGGCAAGGTTCAGCTACTTCGTGGCCGAGCGGCTGGGCGTCCCGGTCGCCTCGGTGCGCACGCTGACCCTCGGCTCGCACGGCGACACGATGGTGCCGGTCCCGTCGGCCTGCTCGGTGGACGGCAAGCCGCTCGCCGACCTGCTGCCCGCCGACGAGATCGAGCAGCTGGTCACCAGGACCCGGAACGGCGGCGGCGAGATCGTCGCCCTGCTCAAGACCGGGTCCGCGTACTACGCGCCGTCCTCGGCCGCGGCCTGGATGGCCCGCGCGGTGGCCACCGACTCCGGCGCGGTCCTCCCGGTCTGCGCCTGGGTGGACGGCCAGTACGGCATCGACGGCGTCTACCTCGGCGTTGAGGCCGCCATCGGCGTCACCGGCGTCCGCGAGGTGGTCGAGCGCGACCTGTCGGACACGGAACTGGCCGCCCTGCGCGGCGCGGCTGAGGCGGTCCGGGCCAAGCAGGCCGACGTCGCCAGTCTGTAGTCAGCAACGGCGGGCCGCGGCTCAGCCCGCGGCCAGCCGCTTGATCGCCAGCTCGGCGTACACCGCGGCGCCGTCGGCCAGCACCGCATCGTCGAACGCCGCCTCCGGCGAGTGGTTGAACGCCGCGGTGGCTGGGTCGTTGCCGGGCAGGCAGGCGCCCAGCATCAGGAACGCGCCCGGCACCTCCTCCAGCACGTAGGAGAAGTCCTCCGAGCCGGTCAGCGGGTACGGCGTGGGCATGAACCGGCCCGCGCCGAGCAGCCCGGTGACCACCGACTCGGCGAACTCCGCCTGGCCCGCGTCGTTCACGGTCACCGGGTAGCCCTGGCCGAACTCCGCGGTCGCGGTCAGCCCGTGCGCCGAGGCCACGTCGTGGACCAGCGCGATCGCCGCGTCCATGGCCCGCGCCCGGGTTTCCGGCGAGAACGTGCGCAGCGAGGCCGCCATCCGGGCGTCATCCGGGATCACGTTGTCCACGGTGCCCGCGTGGAAGCTGCCGACGGTCAGCACGACCGGGTCGAACACGTTGAACTTCCTGGTCACCATCGTCTGCAGGGCGGTCACGATCTCGCAGGCGGCCGGGATTGGGTCGGCCGCGTTGTGCGGCTGGGAGGCGTGCCCGCCCCGGCCGTGCACGGTCACCTCGAACGTGTCCGCGGCCGCCATGATCGTCCCCGGCCGGGTGCTCAGCACCCCGCCGGGCAGCTGCGCGGACGCCACGTGCAGCCCGTACGCGGCCACCGGCCGGCCGCCCGCGGCGTCAAGCACACCCTCCTCGATCATGATCCTGGCCCCGGCGTGCCCCTCCTCGCCCGGCTGGAACATGAAGATCACGCTGCCGGGCAGCTCGCCGCGGCGGGCCGACAGCAGCCGGGCCGCCCCGGCCAGCATCGCGGTGTGCAGGTCGTGCCCGCAGGCGTGCATCGTCCCGTCGATCTGCGACGCGAACGGCAGCCCGGTCCGCTCGGTCACCGGCAGCGCGTCCATATCGCCGCGCAGCAGCACGGCAGGCCCTGGCTGGCCGCCGCGCAGCACCGCCACGACCGAGCTCAGCCCGCGGCCGCAGCTGATTTCCAGCGGCAGGCCGTCCAGGGCGCTCAGGACCTTTGACTGAGTACGCGGGAGCTCCAGGCCGAGCTCCGGCTCCTGGTGGATGGCATGCCTCAGCTCGGCCAGATCCCCGGCCATCGCGGTCGCATCGGCCAGCAGGTCAGCGGGCATCCATGGTCCCCTTTCCCCGGAGCGGCGCCAGTGCCAGCGCCCGTGCCAGCGGCACCGCTCCAGCATCGCACGGCAAAGATCAACCGCCGGCCGCCCACGTTCCCCCGGGCACTGCCCGGGGCGGTCTAGACTGACCGCACACCGCGCGGCCATGCCGATTTGCCGAGGTCAGGGATCACGAAGTGAACGACGTCGGCTGGGACATCGCCATCGTCCTGGTCATAGTTCTGATCGGCGGGTTCTTCGCCGCCACCGAAATGGCCCTTGTTTCGCTGCGTGATGGCCAGGTGCGCTCGCTGATGAAGCGGGGCAAGCGCGGCCAGCGCGCCGCCCGGCTGGCCCAGGACCCCAACCGGTTCCTGTCCGCCGTGCAGATCGGCGTCACCGTCGCCACCCTGCTGTCCGGCACGTTCGGCGCGGCCACGCTGGCCGAGAAGCTGGCCTCGGTGTTCCGCGGCCACAACCTGAGCTCGGGCGTTTCGTCGGCCCTGGCCATCGCTATCGTCACGGCGGTGATCTCGTTCTTCACCCTGGTTCTCGGCGAGCTGGCCCCTAAGAGGCTGGCCCTGCAGCGGCAGATCCCGATCGCGCTGGGCGCCGCCCCGGTGCTGGACCGGATCGCCACCCTGGCCCGCCCGCTGGTGTGGCTGCTGTCCCAGTCGACCAACCTCATCGTCCGGCTGCTCGGCGGCGACCCGGACGCGGCCCGCGCGGTGATGACCGAGCAGGAACTGCGCGACCTGCTCACCGGCAACCAGGCGCTCAGCGCGGACGAGCGGCACATCGTCAGCGAGGTCTTCGACGCGGGCAAGCGGCAGGTCCGCGAGGTGCTCGTGCCCAGGACCGAGGTGGAGTTCCTGCCCGCCAGCATGCCGCTGGCCGAGGCGGCCAACGTGGCGGTCAGCGCCCCGTACTCCCGGTTCCCGGTGTACCAGGAGTCCTACGACGACGTGATCGGCTTCGTGCACGCCCGCGACCTGCTCGGCCCGGCGGTCGACCCGGCCGCACTAGTCGGCGACGTGCGCCGGCAGGTCAAGCTGCTGCCGCCGAGTAAGACGGTGCTGTCCGCCCTCTCCGAGATGCGCCGGGATCACGCGCACCTGGCCATCGTGGTGGACGAGTACGGCGGCACCGCGGGCATCGTCACGCTCGAGGACCTGGTCGAGGAGCTGATCGGCGACATCCAGGACGAGTACGACGTGCCGGACGGGCACCAGCGCGAGGTCCAGGGCGGCAACGTCGAGGTGGACGGCCTGCTGAACCTGGGCGAGTTCGCCGAGCAGGCCGGCGTCGTGCTGCCGGACGGGCCGTACGAGACCGTGGCCGGGTACATGCTGGCCATGCTCGGGCACCTGCCCGCCGAGCGGGAAACCGTGGAGGTGGCCGGGTACCGGCTGACCGTCACCGAAATGGACGGCCGCCGGATCTCCCGGGTGCTGGTCAGCAGGCTTCCCACGGCCGCCGGGCCGGCCGCCGCGCCGGCCGCCGAGACCGGGCAGGTTCCGGGCGCAGCCAACTAGACTGAGCTGCTCAGACACTGTGCTGGTCAAAGATCAGACACTGTGCTGGTCAAAGACACTGTGCTGGTTAAAGACCAGTGGAAGGCGGTTCGGTGCAGCCTGGCCAGCCCACCCCAGGCGCGGTCCTGGTCGTCGACTTCGGGGCCCAGTACGCCCAGCTCATCGCCCGCCGGGTGCGCGAGTGCCAGGTGTACTCCGAGATCGTGCCCTCGACCATGCCGGCCGCGGAGATGCTGGCCAGGAGGCCGTCGGCGATCATCCTGTCCGGCGGGCCGGCCTCGGTGTACGCGCCCGGCGCCCCGCCCGCCCCGGCCGGGCTGCTCGAGTCCGGCGTGCCCATCCTCGGCATCTGCTACGGCTTCCAGCTGATGATCCAGGGGCTGGGCGGAACGGTGGCCCGCACCGGCACCGGCGAGTACGGCGCGACCAGCCTGGACCTTCATGACGGCCCGGCGGGTGGCGTGCTGCTGGCCGGGCGGCCGGAGCGCAGCCAGGTGTGGATGTCGCACGGCGACACCTGCACCGCGGCGCCACCCGGCTTCACGGTGACCGCGCGGAGCGAGGCCACGCCGGTGGCCGCCGCCGAGGACCCGGGCCGCGGCCTGTACGGGATTCAGTTCCATCCCGAGGTCCTGCACACCGACCAGGGCCTCGAGGTGCTGCGCCGGTTCCTGACCGCGGCGGGCTGCCCGGCCACCTGGACCGTGGGCAGCATCGTGGACGAGCAGATCAGCGCGATCCGGGCGCAGATCGGGCCGGCCGGCCGGGCGATCTGCGGGCTGTCCGGCGGGGTGGACTCGGCGGTCGCCGCGGCGCTCGTCCAGCGGGCCATCGGGTCCCGGCTGACCTGCGTGTTCGTCGACCACGGCCTGCTCCGCCAGGGCGAGGCCGAGCAGGTCGAGAAGGACTTCGTGGCGGCCACCGGGGTGGACCTGACCGTGGTCGACGCGGCCGGCCAGTTCCTGTCCGCGCTGGCCGGGGTGACCGACCCGGAGCAGAAACGGAAGATCATCGGCCGCGAGTTCATCCGCGCGTTCGAGCAGGCGGCGGCGGAGATCGCCGGGGCCGCGGGCAGCCACGGCGAGACCGTCAGCTTCCTGGTTCAGGGCACGCTGTACCCCGACGTGGTCGAGTCCGGCGGCGGCACCGGCACGGCCAGCATCAAGTCGCACCACAACGTCGGCGGGCTGCCCGCGGACCTCGGCTTCGAGCTGGTCGAGCCGCTGCGCGCGCTGTTCAAGGACGAGGTCCGCCAGGCCGGTCTCGAGCTCGGCCTGCCGGCGGAGATCGTCTGGCGGCAGCCGTTCCCCGGCCCGGGCCTCGCCGTCCGGATCATCGGCGAGGTGACCGCCGAGCACCTGCGGATCGTCCGGGCGGCGGACGCCATCGCCCGCGCCGAGCTGTCCCGGGCCGGGCTTGACCGGCAGATCTGGCAGTGCCCGGTGGTGCTGCTCGCCGGGGTGCGCTCGGTCGGCGTCCAGGGCGACGGCCGCAGCTACGGCTACCCGGTCGTGCTCCGCCCGGTGACCAGCGAGGACGCCATGACCGCGGACTGGGCCCGGCTGCCGGGCGACGTGCTGGCCGCCATCTCCACCCGGATCACCAACGAGGTGGCCGAGATCAACCGGGTCGTGCTGGACGTCACTAGCAAGCCGCCGGGCACCATCGAGTGGGAGTAGCGGGCCCAGTACTGCAGCGGCTAGCACAGCCCTCGCCCCGGATGACTCATGTCACGCGGGTGTGCTCCAGGCCCACGGCTGCGTACTCCTTAGTCAAGGTCAGGCGCCGCAGGATGGCCATCGCGTCCCAGACCTCAGTGAACCGCGTCGTGATCGGTACCGGTCCGAGCCGCAGCCGGCCCGGCGTGCGGTAGTCGGGGACCACGCCCTCCCGGATCAGCGCCTGGCTGATCTGGTGGGCGTCCGGGTGCGCGAGGCTGACGTGCCCGCCGCGGCGGGCGGGGTCGCGCGGGGTGGCCACGGTGAACCCGAGCGGGGCCAGCCACTCCTCGGCCAGCGCGATCAGCAGGCTGGTCAGCCCGGTGCTCTTGGCCCGCAGCCGGTCCATGCCCGCCTCGGCGAGCAGCTTCGTGCCCTCTTGCACCGCGGCCGTGCCGATGATGTTCGGGGTCCCGGTCAGGAACTTGCCGATGCCCGCCGCGGGCTCGTACCCCGGGCCCATGGCGAACTGGTCGGCCTGCCCGAACCAGCCCCACACCGGCTGCTGCAGCTGGTCCTGGAGTTCCCGGCGGACGTAGAGGAACGCGGGGGAGCCGGGGCCGGCGTTGAGGTACTTGTAGGTGCAGCCGATAGCCAGGTCGGCGCCTGCCGCGTCCAGGCTGACCGGCACCGCGCCGATCGCGTGGCACAGGTCCCACAGCATCAGCGCGCCGGCCTCGTGCACCTGCGCGGTGATCGCGTCCATGTCGGCCAGCGCGCCGCTGCGGTAGGCCACGTGCGACAGGCTGACCAGCGCCACCCGGTCGTCCAGCGCCCCGGCCAGTTCGCCGGTGCCGATGCCCTGGTCGATGTCGGTGTGGATGAGACGCAGCTCGCAGCCGCGCTGGCGGGCCACCCCGGCCAGCACGTACCTGTCGGTCGGGAAGTTGTCATCGTCGGTGATCAGCACGTCGCGGCCCGGCCGGGTGTCGAGCGCGGCATGGGCCAGCTTGTACAGGTTGACCGTGGTCGAGTCGCACACCGCGATCTGCCCGGGCGCGGCCCCGGCCAGGTGCTGGCCGAGCAGGTCGCCGGCCGCGGTGGGCAGCTCCACCCAGTCGTGCCAGGACCGGACCAGGCCCTCGCCCCACTCCCGGTCGACGACCTCGGCGATCCGCTGGCGGGTGGCCTTGGCCAGCGGGCCGAGCGAGTTCCCGTCCAGGTAGATCAGCGCCTCCGGGCTGCTGACGAACCGGTCGCGGAACCCGGCCAGCGGATCAGCGGCGTCCTGCTGCTCGGCGTAGGCCCGGTCGGCCGGATTGCTGGTCACAGCCTCACGATAACCCGGCCATGATCACCGGCCCGGGCCCGCGTTCAGCCGCGGCGGCGGCGGGCGCGGAGGCGGAAGGCGATGAACGCGGCGGCGGTCAGGCCCACGATGACCGGCGCGGCGCGCTTGAGGATGGCCGGGCCGGCGACCCTGAGCAGGTTGAGGTCAGCCTCGGCCGCCGGGGCGGGGGCGGGCGGGGCCGCCGTCGTCCGGCCGCCGTTCACGCCGGCCGGGATCGGCATGGCCGGGACCGTCGTCCCCGGGCCCGCCGCCTGCCCGGCCGCGGCCGCTTCGGCGGCGAGGTCTGCGGCCGCGGGCGGGGCGCCGGGCGCGTCGGTGCCGCCCGCCAGCGGGGTGCCGTCGATGTTCGACCCGGCCAGCGACAGGTGATACCCGGCCAGCTTCTGCTTGATCTCCTCCACCGAGGCGGGGCCGATGTTGCTGATCGCCAGCAGCTGCTCCTCGGTGCGGAAGGCCAGGTCGCCGAGCGTGTGGATGCCTTCCCGGCGCAGGCTGTTGTAGGACCGCACCGGCAGGTTCAGGTCCTCGATCGGCTGGGACTGCGCGTCGCTGGGCTGCCCGGTCGCCGCGGTCTCCGGCTCACCGGCGGCGGGGGCCGCGGGCTCTTCCGGCGCCACGGCGGCGGACGGCACCGCGGGAGAGCCGGCGCCGGAGCCGGCGCCGCCGTCCGCGGCCAGCATGGCGGCCAGGTTGTCGGCGAAGATGCCGATCAGCTTGCCGCCGACCTCGGCCATCACGCCGCGGCCGAACTGGGCCGGGCGGCCGGTCACGTTCAGCGACGTGTGCACCACGACCTTGGTGTGGCCGTTCTCGCCCTGCAGCTGGGACCGCACGGTGGCGGACGCGGTGCCCGCGCCCCGGGTCTCCTTGCCCGACGCCTCCAGCACGATCACGCCGGCCTCGGCGTCCCGCTCACCGAAGCGCGCGGTTCCCGCGTAGGTCATCGAGATCGGCCCGACCTTGACCTTGATCCGTCCCTTGATGTCGTCGCCCTCCACCGAGTCGAGGGAGGCGCCCGGCATGCACGGGGCTACCCGCTGCACGTCGAGCAGCACATCCATGGCGCGCTCGGGCGGGACCGGGACGGTGAACGAGTGCTCTAGTTCCATCATTGCGAGGCTCCTGCCGCTGTCCGCGTCCCTTGTGCCCGGGCCGTGCCACCGTGGCGACCCGGACGGGGGGACGGGCCCCATGTTAGTGACGCTGGTCCTGGCCCCGGCAAGTTTCCCCGGGTGCGGGCGTTTACTCAGAAGATCGTGATGGCCTGGAACGCCTCGGCCAGCCGCCCGTCGGGCAGCCCGGCCGCCTTCGCGGTTCTGCTCATCCAGCCGCGCAGGAGGCCCTCCAGATCATCCCGGTCGCCGGTCTGGCTGACGTGCGAGCGCAGTGCGGCGAGCTTGCGCGGAAAGGCCTCGGTGACGTCGATGAACTCGTTCGGCTCCAGGCCGCCCGCGATCCACAGCTGCGGCACCGACCAGGGCTCGAGCTGCTCGTCGTCGAGGAGCTCAGGGAACGCGAAGGGGTTGCGGGCGTCCGGGTAGACCGCGTCCATGGCGGCCGAGCCGACCGCCCGGTGGTCCGGGTGGCTGGCGCCGGGGCGGGAGTAATTCCGCTCCGGGGAGGGGCAGACCACGCGGCCGGGCCTTACCTGCCTGATCACCCGGGCCAGGTCCGTGCGCAGGGCCAGCGTGGCCTCCACCTGGCCGTCGGGATACCCGAGGAAGCGCA
>Ga0097621_100002540_pt1 | contig 12504 bp, 6 predicted proteins | sample KBSMisM72_FD_73165 | JGI IMG/M metagenome (GOLD analysis project Ga0097621, IMG submission 73165) | Miscanthus rhizosphere microbial communities from Kellogg Biological Station, Michigan, USA - KBS Miscanthus M7-2 (version 2) (version 2) | ecosystem: Host-associated > Plants > Roots >... | reverse complement strand
CATGAAGATCTTGTGCGAAGGCGGCCTGCAGGTGTGCGCAATCAACTCTGGTCCGCGAACGAATCCCGCGACCGATTACCGCCGGCATCGCCAGGTCTATGACCTCAAATTTCGCGGCTACGGCGATCCGCAGCGGCTGAAAGGAAAGGCGCACCAGGAGCCTTATTCGGTCGAAGAGTCCGAATACAGCGAGGGACGAGACCTGTTCGAACACGATGTCGCCTATTCCAACGCCCCTGGCACCGATTGGTATTGGAAGCGCTGCAAGGGCACGGGCGGCAAAGCCAATTTCTGGGGACGTTCTTCGGCTCGCTTTGGCGAGATCGATTTCAAGGCTGCAGATCTCGATGGCTTCGGTGAAAACTGGCCGGTTGACTATGCAGAGATTTCGCCGTGGTTCTCAAAGGCCGAGCGCTACATGGGAGTGGCCAGCACTGTTCAGAACCGGCCCAGTAATCCAGACGGAGAATACCTGCCGCCGATGCCGTGGCGTTGTCTCGATTACATCATCCAGAAAGGCGCCGAAAAGATTGGCGTACCCTACCTGCCCGACCGGTGCGCGCAACTGACGGTTGATCACAACAGCCATCTCGCGTGTCACTATTGCGGGAATTGCAGTCGCGGGTGCGATGTCGGATCTTTCTTCTCGCCCACCTGGTTCACCATCCCCGACGCTGAAGCCACCAAGAATCTGACGCTTCTCACCAATGCTCTGGTTCGCGGCGTATTGGTTGACGAAAGTGGGCAGGCGAAGGGTGTGGCATACGTTGACCGCGCAACCCGCAGGGAAGTAGAAGTCTATGCCAAGGTGGTTGTGCTCGCGGCTTCTTGCGTCGAAACGGCGCACATCATGCTGAATTCGACGTCGCGACATTGGCCGAATGGGATCGCAAATTCGAGCGGACAACTCGGCCGCAATCTTTCCGATCACCTGTACGGTTGTCCGGGCTACGGGTACTTGCCTCAGCTCTTGGGGCAGCCCGCGACTCCTGACAACATCGCCGACTCAACCGTCACCTGGATGCCGCGCTGGCAGAACCTGAAGGATCCGCATGAAGAGAAATTTATTCGCGGTTACGCGGTCTACATGGGAGGCGGTTGCGGGGAGTTTCCCGGCCACTACGGGCAGATTGAGGGCTTCGGCTCAAAATTCAAACGCGAAATCAAGCGTTATTACCCCACACCCGTCGGCGCCCTGATCCAGGCTCCTGCCCTCAGCAGCCCCAACAACTATGTGGATATCGACCCCGGGAAGAAGGACATATTCGGAATTCCCCAGCTTCGTTTTCACTATCAGTGGGGACCAAACGAGCTTCTGATGTGGGAACACTCAAAACAAGTGATGATCGACCTCTTCAAAGCGATGGGCGGAGAGCTATGGGGAGCTGACGCCGAACCCAATCGACCGGGAACCAGTCTGCACGAGGTTGGAGTCTGCGGGATGGGAAGCAATCCCAAAACGTCGGTCACAAACAAGTGGGCACAAGCTCACGACGTACCGAACCTTTACATCTGCGATGCGAGTATTTTTCCGACGATCACCGATAAGACGACAACCATGCCGATCGTCGCGTTTGCCATGCGCACCTGTGATTACATGCTGGACAACTTCAAGAACGGCGCTCACAAGCGCGCATGAATAAGCGAAAACAATTGGGTGACAGCGCTGATAACGAAACGAGACCAGGAATTTTGAATGCACAGGAGTTAAGTATGTCGAAAGTGTTGCGAGGAGTTGCAATTGGACTTCTATCGATGCTGGTTCTGGGGATTTCTCCCTTCGGCTGGTCGCAAAGCAACAATGCTTCTATAGATGGCGAAATTACCGATCCGGGCGGAGCTGTGGTCCAGGGAGCGCAGGTGGTTCTCACGTCCAAAGACACAAAGCAGACTTCCAGTTTCGTGTCGGACGGCAACGGGTACTACTCATTCCGCAACGTATTGCCGGGCAACTATCAGATCACGATAACGGCCTCGGGATTCGGTGAATACGTGCAGGATGGCATCCTCGTCCGCGTCGGTTATCCCATTCGGCAAAATGTGCAGCTCAAGCTGGAATCATCCTCGCAACGCGTCGAAGTTTCCGCCGATGCATCCGCGATCAATTTTGAGAACGCTGAACTTCGCGGCAGCATCGATCCTGAAGTCATTCAGAATGTTCCGTTGCTTGTCGCCGGATCCATGCGTTCGGCGGCCAACTTCGCTTCTATCCTTCCGGGCGTGGTGCGGGGCAGCGGCGATGTTGCCGGGGCACACGTCAACGGCGGTCAGTCGCAAACCGGGATCGCCATACTTGATGGCATTGCTCTATTCAACTCCTCAGGAACGCAGGGTCTGACGGGTGCAGTCAACGATTTTCCGCAATCACCCGACGTGATCAGCGAATTTCAGGTTCTTACCTCGAACTATGACGCGCAGTACGGGAGCGCCGGCGGCGTCACCATCGAAAACGTGAAGTCGGGCACGAGCAGCTATCACGGCGGCGCGTTTGAATACCATCGCGATACCGCCTTAAATGCTGTCCAGTGGGGCAAATTGCCTTCCGATAAGGCCCAGGACATCGAGAACGATTTTGGCGGAAATGTCGGCGGCCCGGTGAAGTTCCCCTTCTGGAAGGACGAAAATCACCGAACCTTCTTCTTTGCCAACTTTGAAGCTTTCAGAATCAGGGGTGCCCTTTTGCGGCCCACACTTTCTATCCCGTCGCTGGCGGAACGGCAGGGTGATTTCACCGATTGGGGTCAAAATATTTACGATCCCGTCACCCATCAGCAATTCATGGGCTGCAATGGCACCACGCCCAACGTAATTTGCTCGACCGACCCGCGCCTGCAAAATTCGCTAGCCCAACAGTGGTTCCAATATCTTCCAGACCCCACCTTTCCCGGAGCCACCCGCAACTATCTGGCTCCTGCCCAGCCGAATTTCCTGGGCACGGATGCTTACAGCATCATGGAAAAAGTGGACCAATACCTTGGGACAAAGGACCACGTTTCGGAGATGTTTTATTTCAAAGACCTACCAAGGACGACGTTCACAACTCTTCCTGAAGTGATCAGCAATAGCGGCACAACTTACAAACATACATCTGTGCTACGGGTGAATTGGGATCACACTTTCAGTCCGAGTGTGGTGAATCACCTGGCATTCGGTTACCAGGCTGACAACTTGTGGGGCGGTGGAATTGACGGTGCCTTCGCTGACAAACTACCCCAGATCCCCGGAGTTGCAAGCCACGAATATCCACCGGTCATACGCTTTAACGGTGAATTTGAGCAATTCGGTACGGGAGCCGGCGATCCCAATATCCAGCCCTGGCTTGCACCAGCCTGGATCGTGAATGACGCGGTGTCGATGACGCGCGGAAAGCACACAATCTCGTTTGGCGGCGAGATGCGTTTGGCGCAGAACTCCGCAATTTTTCTCGGAGGACAGTCAGGAAACTTCAACTTCGCACGCGGAGAAACCAGCCTGAACGGCGTCGGGGGCAGCCCGATTGCAAGCTTCCTGCTCGAACAAGTGGACTCTGCTCAAACAAACTTCTATACCACAACCAAAATTGACGCTCGCACCAACGGGTTCATGCTGTTTGTCGGTGACACATGGAGGATCACACCCAAACTGACGATTTCGCCTGGCCTTCATTACGAAATTGATCCACCACCCTACGAGGCCGAGAATCATTTCTCGTATTTTGACCCAACCCTGCCGAACCCAGGCGCAGACAATCTGCCAGGCGCTGTCGCTTTCGCCGGAAGTGGCCAAGGTCGCTCAGGAAGGAGGGTTCCAGAAGATACCTGGTACGGTGGAATTGCACCTCGGCTTGGCGTGGCGTACGCAGCTACAGCCAAGACCGTCATCCGTTCCGGATATGGGCTGTTCTACGACAACGCAAATATGCCCGGTTGGGCCAGCGGGATCTCACAGGATGGGTACAATGCCAGTGCATCGTTCAGCAGTTCGAACAATGGCACCCAAGCAGCATTCATCTTGAGTAATGGTTTCCCGACCAACCATCCGGTTCCCCCTAACTTGGTTTCCACTTTCGACAACGGAGGTAACGCTCCCAACTATCGGCCCCGCACAGCTAACCGACTGCCCTACACGCAACAGTGGAATCTGACCGTGGAGCACCAATTCACCGCTCGCGACTATGTGTCCGCCTCGTATGTTGGAACCAAGGGCACACGCTTGATATCGCACATCGACCCGATTAATGTGGTCAACCCAAACTTTCTTTCCTTGGGTACGCACTTAAACGACGTTTTTCTACCGGGCGATACCCAGGTTGATGGGGTACCCGTACCATTTTCAAATTTCGCAACTGCTATGACGGGATGCGCCGCGTCCGTAGCGCAAGCATTGTTGCCATTTCCTCAATATTGCAACAACATATTAGGCGTCAACGAAAACCAGGGGAGTTCTTCATATAACGCCTTTCAGTTGAAAGCAGAGCATCGTTTCAACAGAGGCTTCTGGGCGCTGCTCAGTTATACCAACTCGAAGCTGATCACCGATAGCGACAATACCGAGAACGTTTTTAATCCTGTGTACTTTTCACCCTTCGACATCGGGCGCAATCGGTCGCTCGCCATTGAGGACGTGCCGCAGGCGCTGAACATAGCAACCAGTTACGAACTGCCGCTTGGGCACGGCAAAAGCTGGCTGAACCAGGGTGCACTGAGCGCCATCTTTGGGAACTGGACACTCAACGGAGTATTCCGGGTGCAGTCTGGAATTCCATTCCAGATTTCATCCTCGGCTTGCAGTGTTCCGACGCAGTTTATCAGCTACTGCTCGCCGGGTTTGCTGTCCGGAGCTAATCCGTTCTTGCAGTCTCTAAGTCATTTCGACCCCACTAAGCCAGTATTAAACGTAAACGCATTTGAACCAGTGTTGCTCTTTGAAGACGTCGATAATCTCTACGCAGGCAACGGACCTCGTGTTCAGAATTTCCGGCAGCCGGGCTACAGCGACTTCGACATTGGCTTGCAAAAAACAATTCAGATCACTGAACGCTTCAAGTTCCAGTTGCGTGGAGACGCATTCAACATTTTCAATCAGCACCACTTTAACAACGTAGGAACGTTTTTACTCTCGGGCGGAACCGGCGGGAGCGCATTCGACACAAATGTGGCGGATCCTTACGTGCCGCCCTCGGCTGGCGGTCCTTCTGGCTTTGGAGTGTGGAATGGGACGGTCACCTCGCCGCGGAATATCCAGGTCTCGGGGCGTATCTCGTTCTAGAAATCTATTATGGTCGAGGTGCAGTATCCGTTACCTGATCGAGCTTGCTCAGCATGTCCATAATCTCAGGGTTTGACATGAAGTTCTTCCATACAAGCCCCGTCCGATAGTTTTCGATCATGACCGTGATCGGGGCTTGATTCAATCCCATGTAAATGGGTGAGACCCAGTTGTGTCCGGGATCGAAGGCATCGCGAGGACCGTAGATGTCCCAAAGCTCGGCCCCCAGATCGCGATAATAGTGTTTCAGCGCGGCCATAGAAGCCTCTGGCGTGTAGGGGAATGACGCTAGCGCTCCGGTCGGCGCCAGGGTCCCGCGATCGTCCGCGTTATCGGGCGCATGCGGGACATAACCTTCGGGCCCGTCGGCAGCCGTAAGGCCCCATGCATCCGGACCGTAACCCGAGAAATGTTTTGGATTCTCAATACAGTAAGCCCGGTTGATAAGCGCGAGGTTGCGATTGTTTTCGAAGTATGACTTCGTGTAGCGGTCGTGCAAACTGTGCGGGTCGAATCCGAAATAAGAGTAATGCGTGAAAAATAGTGGCCCGCCGGTGCCAACACCCACGTCGAGTTTAGTGCCGTAGTAGCTGTGGCCATTACCGTAGTGGTCGCCATCGAACGCGCCCGACCAGCCGCCCCGATAGTTAATGGCCGTCTGCGATTGTCCCGCCCACCCCGAGTAGTACATATCAGCCGGAACGCCATGGGTCGGCGAACACATGGCGAGCAGATACGTAACCATGACTTCGTTGAAACCGATCAGCGGATGATGGATCTGATCGGCCCATTCTTTCGACCAGTGCCAGTAAAGAAAATCGCTCTTCCGATCACTGCGGTACCAATCCCATTCAACGGTTTCCCAAAGATGCGTAATGCGCTGATATAAATCCTGCTCGGCAGCGCTGGCTCCGTGAAAGTACTGGCGCGCGGCGAGCAGTCCTTCCATCAGAAAAGAGGTTTCTACCAGATCGCCGCCGTTATCGAACATGCCGAAGACCGGCATCGTCTGACCGGTGCTGCCGTTCATGTAGTGCGACCATGCTCCGTGATAGCGCTGCGCATGTTCGAGAAACCCGACAATCTTCGTGAGCCGTTCAATTCCCTGGGTGCGAGTGATGAACCCGCGGTCCACTCCGACTATCAGGGCTCCGATCCCCATCCCGCTTGCGCCGGTGGCGACCATGCGGTCGTCGCCTGGAACATTTTCGTGCGTCATGCCGGAGGATGGATCTGCACCCTCCCAGTAGTAGTGAAAGCAAGCCTCTTGCAGCATGGTGAGCAGTTCGTCGTCCGAGAAGGGCCGAGTGGACGCGCTGACCACATCCGACGGCGCAGACTCCTGGTATTGCCGGTTCGACGCTGTCACCTTGTAAGAAGCGGTCACTCCCGGTTTGCCCAAGAAATCTGTATAGCGATTGTTTCCCGGGATTTGAATGCCAACCGGCTCAAAGTTTTTCGAATCGAGCGCGCGGTAAATCACGTAGTGCCCCAGCGCAGGGTCATGGATGGCGGTCCAACTCAGATCGACATGACGCTCGTAACCGACAGCGCGCACGTTTTGAGGCGTTGAGACAGTCATTCCCGTGGCATTTTCTGGATCGGTATCAATCCTGAACTCGTCCACAATCAATGTGTGTTGCACGCCGTCCGCGCGTGCCTGGTGAAAGATGACATTCTGCAGATACTGTGGACGGAACGGGTAAATCGAAGCCGTGTGCAATTCGCTGAATGGAATACGTACCTGGATCCATCGTCCTGCAGGTAGATCTCCTACAACCTTGCCCATGGGCAATGGATCGGTGAACGAAGCAGGGAACTGAGCTACCTGCAAGCCTTCGCTCGAAGTGGACGCCACGATCGATGGCAGATCCGCGGCTGCGATCCCCTGGGGAGCGAAGCACCAGAAATAAAGATTCTGTCCAGAAACTTCGGGTGGGCGGTAGCGGAAGTTCATCACCCGAACCTCGGCTTCCCATCCTCCGTCCTTTTCCGATCGCCATTGCAGGCGGAGTGCATTGGGTGGAGTTTTGAAGGTCTTCGTTTCTACGGGAAGCCGGGAGTTGGATTGCTCGACAAAACTGTGGCCGTTGGCGCTTGCGGAACTGTAGAAGTAGGCATCGGGCGTGAGGCTGTTATCGAAAATAGTATGGCGATAATATTCGCTATCCGCTGACGCGATGGCTGAGAAAAATGTCAAAATTCCGAGCAGCCACAGGCCGGAGATTGCGCGTTTCTTCATGGAATCTTTCCGCACCTTCGTTGTCCTCTCTTAGCGATTTCTTCGGTCCGTAATTCCTGCCTACCTGCTTTGAGTCCGCCACCACTTTTCGATTTCTTCCAGACTCCGTCCTTTAGTCTCTGGAACTCGTTGCCAAACAAAGAACACTGCGGCAACCGAGATGACTGCGTAAAGCAGGAACGCGCCGGGAGCGGTCAGCATGTTCACCAATGACAGAAAGGTCAGCGTGACCAGTAGCGTGCCGCACCAGAGGCAGACTGTGGCAACGGACATTGCTCGTCCCCGCACGCGCGTTGGACAAATCTCCGCCATCATCACCCAAGTCCCGGTACCGACGCCGATTGCAAAGCACGCCACATACATGAGAACGAATACCAGGACCACAACCCCGGATGCCTGAAAACGAATGGCCGCGGCAACACCAAGAAGCGAGAACGCCATACCCGAGAAAGCCGACATTAACAAAGGTTTTCGGCCGGCCCGATCAATCAGCGACATGCCTATCATCGTAGCCACGAAATTAATTGCGCCGATCATGACATTGGCCAAGAGCGCAGTGCTGGCGGTCTGATGCGGCACATGCTCCAGGAAGACGAGCGATCCGTAATAGATGATGGTATTGATGCCAGTGAATTGGCTGAATAAAGCGATAAAAATGGCCACGATGAGCGGCCTGCGGAACGCAGGATCCAGCAGGTCCCCCGCCTCTTCGGCAATGGCCTCTTTGACGGCTTGTATTTCTCCCGCGGCGGGTTGCGGTCCAATGATCCGCGACAGGATCTGTTGCGCCTCCGACTCCCTGCCTTTCTGCACCAGCCACCGGGGGCTTTCGGGAATGAGCAGCAGCGTAAGAAGGAAGCCCAAGGAAGGAATGGTGGCAGAGGCGAACATCCATCGCCAGTTGGAAGCGCCGGCGCCGGTGAGCAGGTAATTAACGCTGTAGGAAAGCAGAATGCCTGTGACAATCGCCAACTGATTCAGCGAAACCAGCAGCCCGCGCTTGCGCGCCGGCGAAATCTCCGCGATGTACAGCGGCGACAACGTTGATGCCATTCCAATCGCTATTCCGCCCACGAATCGCGCGGTCACAAACTCAGTCATATTGCGAGGAAGGGCGGCGCCAATCGATGAGACTGTGAATAAGGCCGCAGCCCCGAGGAGAACCTTCTTCCTTCCGAAGCGGTCGCTGGTAAAGGCCGCCAGGGCAGCTCCGGCCACACACCCAAAAAGAAGACCGCTGGCAGCAATTTCCGTCTGAGCATCATTCAACAAAAACTGGCGCTTGATGAAAACGATGGCCCCGTTGATTACGGCCGTATCAAAGCCGAAGAGCAAACCACCGATCGCAGCCACCAGTGCGAGAAGATAGATGTAGTGGCTAGAACCCTCCTGCAGTTGCTCCGCATGTCCAGTGGTATTCATGGAGTTTCATTTTCCGAATTGCAAGGTTAAATCTCTCCGATGCACACTCATTTCAAATCTCCAACAGACCTTGTTGGATAAAGACCAACCCGGCCGCGCCGGCAACCCCACCGTATCCGACGTTCTTTTGAAACACAATCGGAACCTGGCGACCCAGCAGGGTTTTTGTTCGTTGCGCGATACTGTCCTGTATCTGAGCGATGAGTGACGGTCCGGCCGCAGCGATGTTGCCTCCCAGAATGAGAATTTCAGGGTCAAAAATATGCAAGAAACTCACGATTGCGAATCCAAGATGCTCCAATGCTCTATCGACCACGTACTGAGCGCACTCGTCGCCGTCAGCGGCTGCGCGAAATATCGCTTCGGTATCAGGGAAGCGGCCGGCGCTGTCCACCGAAAGCTGGGTAGCCGCAGCACGGTGCAAATGCGCCCAATAAGCAGATTCGATCGCGCGCGAAGAAAATATCGTTTCCAGGCAGCCGTAGTTGCCGCAAATGCAGAGCCCGCCTCGAGGGTCGACAGTAATATGTCCGAGGTGCCCGCCGGCGCCAGCCATCCCGCGCAGCATCGACCCATCCAACAGTACTGCACCACCAACTCCTGTGCCGAGTGTTAGCATCACTACATTTCGCCTGCCGCGCGCGGCCCCCCAGAGCACCTCGGCAAGCAGCGCAGTGCGTGCGTCGTTCTCCGCACAAACAGGCACATCGGCCCCGACTATGTCGCTAAGCAGGTGACCCTCGAGGAACTGCAAGTGACCCGGAGAGCTCTGAACACGGGTTGAAGATGCATCGACTATTCCCCTACATCCAATCCCAATTCCACATACTGAATTTGGGGCGCGTTTAACAACCGAGGTTACAAATTCACGCAAGGAAGATGGAGTACGCGGCGAGGGCTCATGAAAGGTTTCGAGCAACTCCCCGGACGTTTTCACCAAAGATGCTTTCATCGTGGTTCCGCCGATGTCGATGCCGATTGCCAACGGCTCGCTGGAATTGGTGTTCGCCAGTTTGTCGCTCATTATTATGGTTTGTGCATTATCCCACTTTGTGCAATTCTACTGCCCATGAAACTTAGCAAATCCAAGGAGGCAAAGGCTTTTCGTGCGTGACCCGGAGCGCAACAGCGCCGCCCCTTTCGCAAAACAAGCGAGCTCGCAATTCTTTGACGAGACCATGAATTTGCTGCAAGAGCTCAAACGCACCCAGGCGGAGGTGATTCACAAAGCAGCAGAATTGTGTGCGGATCGGATCATTCGCGGCGGCTTGGTTTTCCTCTTCGGCAATGGCCACTCAAGAATGATGTGCGAAGAGATGACGCCGCGGCAGGGAGGGTATGCCGGCTTTGTCGCTCTGGTAGAAACGTCGCTATCGAACCACTCAGCGATCATCGGAGCGAATGGGCTGCGGGCGCCGCTTTATCTCGAAAACTATGAAGGCTATGCCGAGCAGATCTTGAACAGTTTTCATTTCGGGCCGAACGATGCGCTGATCGTCATTTCGACCAGCGGTATCCGTCCGGTAGTGGTTGAAATGGCAATGGGAGCCCAGGCGCGCGGGATGCCAGTGATCGCGATCGTGTCCAAGTCACATTGTCAGGAAGCGAAAGCGGCACATTCCTCCGGCAAGAAACTCACGGATTGTGCTGATCTTGTGATTGATAACCTTTGTCCGGCGGGCGATTGTGTTGTCGAACTGGAAGGACTGGAGTGGCGGACAGGGCCGGTCTCAACCATCACCGGAGCGATGATCATTAATATGATCCGTTGCGCCACCGCCGAAAGCATGTTGCAGCGCGGCGTCAAGCCCGTCATGCTGCCCAGTCATCAATTTGTTGGCGACACCAGCGCGTCGGAGCAACTGGAACTTTTTTACGAGGCATATCGGAAAAGCCTAAAGCATCTCTTTGAGTAGCACTGTGAAACAAGTTCTTCTGATTACAGGCTCGTCTGGTATTGCTGCCGCCACCGCGCGCATGTGGGGCTCGAACGACCTTGTGTTTGTGGTCGGCATTAAGAAGGAAGAGTGTCAGTCATTAGCCGAAGAATTTAGCGGAGCGGACTTTGCCGCTGCAGATGTGTGCGACGAGGCGTCAATTCGTGGCGCGGTTTCGGCCTGCGTGGAGAGATTTGGCGGGATCGACGCGCTCTTCAATGTTGCAGGCATTAGCGCGCGTTCCGTAGGCGATGGTCCACTCCACGAATGTAAAACCGAAGCGTGGGATACGGCGATGGATGTCAATGCGAGAGGAACATTCTTCACGTGCCGCGAGGTTCTCGCGCTATGGACAAAAAATTCGCAACCCGGAGTTATTCTGAATATGGGAAGCGTGCTGGCACGCCATCCGCAACGTGAACACTTTGCTACTGTCGCCTACGCTGCCAGCAAAGGAGCGATCGAGGCGATGAGCGTGGCGGCCGCGGCGTATTATGCTCCCTTTGGCATTCGCATCAACGTGATCGCGCCAGGCCTGGTGCGCACTCCGATGAGTGCCCGTGCACAAGCCAACCAGCAGATTGTCAACTACATGTCTCGTAAGCAACCTTTGACCAAAGGCATGTTGACCGCTGAGGACGTCGCAAAGACGGCTTGCTTTCTGCTACGCCAGGACTCGAGTCCAATCACGGGTCAGATCATCCCCGTTGATGGCGGTTGGACGGTGAGTGAATGAATACTACACAGCATGTGCCGGCGCCGGAATCGAGCACAAAGATTCAAGGCCGAACGAAGCAACGTCGTCCTCTGCAAACTACTGTCATCGGAAGCTATCCCTTTCCGGGATGGCTCGAGTTTGCGTCCGCTCATCTCGACCAATTCGGGGAAGCCGACATCGAGGAACTGCGGAATGACGCCGTGATCATTGCTGTTCACGATCAACTCGCGGCCGGTTTAGATGTGATTACCGACGGCGAGCAAACACGGTACGATTTCAACCTTTCGTTTTATGGTCGATTGGAAGGCCTCGACCCAACGCCTTCAGTTTCCCGCCGATTCGGTCCCCCTGCGCACGACCAGCGCGGAAAGTACCAGCTCACAGGAGCGCTGCGCTCGAAGCACGGTTTGGGCGCTGTCGAAGAATTCAAGCTGCTGAAGAAGATTGCTCCGCCCGGCCCGATCTTGAAGGCCAGCGTGCCAGGGCCTTACACCTTGAGCGGCCGGATCAATCCTGGTGAGCCTTACAAGAGTCGCTGGGATGTCACTGAAGCCCTGATCCCGATCGTGCGCGAAGAACTGCATGCACTAGTTCAGGCCGGTTGTCAGGAAATTACCCTCGATGAGCCTTCGATGAGTTGCTATGCTCACCGCGAAGATCCTCGCCGCTTCGTAGAAATCTTTGCCGAGACCGTCAAGCCGATTGCGGGCCTCTGCCGGCTCTCCACCCATCTTTGTTTTGGCAATTACAAAGGCCGGGCGGTTGCGCTGCGGCGTTATGCGCCCCTGTTTCCGGCATTCTTCGAACTGCCGGTTGATGAAATGCACCTTGAAATGGCAAGTCGCGAATTCTCGGAGATCGAGGTGATTCGCGAGATGACGAACCGCGGTATCGACGCAGCAGTCGGAATCATCGACGTGAAAAGTTATTACATCGAA
>Ga0097621_100002538_pt1 | contig 12508 bp, 15 predicted proteins | sample KBSMisM72_FD_73165 | JGI IMG/M metagenome (GOLD analysis project Ga0097621, IMG submission 73165) | Miscanthus rhizosphere microbial communities from Kellogg Biological Station, Michigan, USA - KBS Miscanthus M7-2 (version 2) (version 2) | ecosystem: Host-associated > Plants > Roots >... | reverse complement strand
CCAAGGAGCGCTGCGACGACAAGAAGGGCAACGAGAAGGATGTCTGCCAGAAGGACGCGAAGGCCGCCTACGAGCGCGCCAAGGCCGACATCAAGCGCGCCGACGCGAAGAGCGCCGGAACCGGGTCGACGACCAAAGCGTCGACGAAATAATGGCCGGAGCGCACCTCTCCGACATCCAGGAGCTGCGCCGGCGCGCCCGGGAGCACATCGCGCAAGGCGCGGTGACTCCCGGGTATCACGCCGACCGCGGCACGGTGATCAAGCTCCTCAACGAGGCGCTCGCCACCGAGTGGGTGTGCACGCTGCGCTACAAGCGGCATTACTTCATGGCGAAGGGCATCCACGCCGAGACGGTGGCGGCCGAGTTCCTCGAGCATGCGCAGGAGGAGCAGCAGCACGCCGACCAGATCGCGCACCGCATCGTGCAGCTGGGCGGCGAGCCGGACCTCGCGCCCGAGGGGCTGGCGAGCCGCAGCCATGCCGAGTACATCGAGGGCGACACGCTCGAGGACATGATCAAGGAAGACCTGGTCGCCGAGCGCATCGCCATCGACAGCTACCGCGAGATGATCGCGTACCTCGGCGAGGGCGACTCGACCACGCGCCGCATGATGGAGGAGATCCTGGCGAAGGAAGAGGAGCACGCCGACGACCTCGCCAACCTCCTCGAGGTCATGCCGAAGTAGCCGCCCATGCCGCGCGGACTGTGGAAAGGCGCCATCAGCTTCGGGCTGGTGAACGTGCCGGTGGAGCTCGTGACTGGAGAGAAGCGGGGCTCAAAAGGCTCTGCTTCGCTCCATTTCACCATGCTCGACAAGCGCGACATGGCGCCGGTCGGCTACCAGCGCATCAACAAGGCGAGCGGCAAGGAAGTCCCCTGGAAGGAAGTCGTGAAGGGCTACGAATACGAGGATGAGCGCTACGTGGTGCTGTCGGACGAGGACTTCCGGCGCGCCAACGTGCAGGCGAGCAAGACGGTGGAAATCGTCGCGTTCGTCGACGCCGCTGAGATCCCGGTGCCGCACTTCTCGACGCCGTATTACCTGGTGCCCGGCAAGCGCGGCGAGAAGGCGTACGCCCTGCTGCGCGACACCATCGCGAAATCCGGCAAGGCCGGCATCGCCACCTTCGTCATCCGCGCCAGGCAGCACCTCGCCGCGCTGATGCCGCAGGACGACGCCCTGCTCCTGATGACGCTGCGCTACGCCGACGAGCTGCGCGAGGCGAAGGAGCTCGACATCCCCTCGGCCAAGGTCAGCGCGAAGGAGCTCGAGCTCGCGCGCAAGCTGGTCGAGGACATGACCGGCAAGTGGGAGCCGGAGAAGTACCACGACACCTACCGCGAGGACATCCTCGCGCGCGTCAAGGAGAAGGTGAAGGCCGGCCAGACCGAGGAGATCACCGCGCCCGAGAAGGGCGAGGCGCGTCCCAAGGCCGAGGTGATCGACCTGATGGCGGCGCTGAAGAAAAGCATTTCGGCTTCCTCCAGCAGGCCCAAGGCAAGAACCCGGAGACGGAGAGCCGCCTGATGGCCCGCAGACAGATCCGCTACGCGGTGGTCGGCCTGGGCGAGATCGCGCAGGTCGCGATGCTGCCCGCCTTTGCCAACGCGCGGCGCAATTCGCGGCTGGCCGCCCTCGTCTCCGGCAGCGCGGACAAGCTGAAGCAGGTCGCCGCCAAATACGGCGTCGAGCAGACCTACTCGTACGAGCAGTACGACGAATGCCTCGCCTCGGGCATCGACGCGGTGTACATCGCGCTGCCCAATTCGCTGCATTGTGAATACGCCGTGCGCGCCGCGGCCGCCGGCGTGCACGTGCTGTGCGAGAAGCCGCTGGCGATCACCGAAGAGCAGTGCGAGCGCATGGGCGCGGCGGCGAGCGAAGCGGGCGTGAAGCTGATGACCGCCTATCGCCTGCACTTCGAGCGCGCCAACCTCGAGGCCGCCGAGGTGATCCGCTCGGGCCGCCTGGGCGAGGTGCACCTCTTTACGTCGACCTTCTGCACGCCGGTCGAGCCGGGCAACATCCGCGTGAAGCGCGCCGCGGGCGGCGGCGTGCTGTGGGACATCGGCATCTACTGCATCAACGCGGCGCGCGCGCTGTTCCGCGCCGAGCCGGTCGAGGTGCAGTGCACCCTCGCCGGCCACCTCGACGAGACCGAGGAGGCGGCGAGCGCCGTGCTGCGCTTCGCCGACGACCGCATGGCGAGCTTCGCCTGCAGCTTCGGCGCCCAGAAGGCGTCCGAATACCGCCTGTGCGGCACCAAGGGCGACCTCGCGGTCGAGCCCGCCTACGAATACGCGATGGCCCTGCGCCACCGCCTGACGCTGAAAGGCGAGACGCGCGAGCGGCGCTTCGCGCGCCGCGACCAGTTCGCGCCCGAGCTCCTCTACTTCTCGGACTGCGTGCTGCAGAACCGCGAGCCCGAGCCGGGCGCCGACGAGGGCCTCGCCGACGTGCGCGTGATCCGCGCCCTTTACCGTTCCGCCGAGACCGGCCGCCCGGTCGAGCTGGCGCCGTTCGAGAAACGCGAGCGGCCCAGCCTCGAGCAGGAGATCCGCCGCCCTCCCGTGGAGAAACCCGAAGTCATTCAAGCTGCACCACCCCCTGCAAGTTAACAATGGAGACGTTCCTATGAAGATGAAACTGCTGGCCGTACTGATTCCTTCGCTGTTCCTCGCCACTTCGGCCATGGCGCAAACCACCACCACCGACAAGGCGGCCAGCGAGCGCTCGCCGACGGCCACCGAGAAGGACAAGATGCACACGCCGACGGCCGAGGACCGCGCGAAGAACCGCGAGGCCGTGTCCGACACCACCGTCACCGGCAAGGTGAAGAGCGCGCTCGCCGCCGACGTCGGCCTGAAGACGGTGACCGAGATCCACGTCGAGACCGATCACAGCGGCATCGTCACGCTGAGCGGCAAGGTCGGCTCCGCCGACATGAAGAAGCGCGCCGAGCAGGTGGCGAAGAAGGTCAACGGCGTGAAGTCGGTGAAGAACAAGATCGAAGTCTCGAAGAGCTGACGCATGGCGGCCGTCGTGCCGCTGCTCTCGGTCGCCCGGACTCGCGACGGCGTCTGGAGCGTGAACGAGCGCGGACCTGACCGCGTGGCCATCGCATATTTCCCCAGCCAGTGGGGCGCGATGCGGCACGCGGTGCGGGTTGCGCGCGCGCGACGGCGCTGCCGGGTCTTGGTGCTGGCACCCGGCGGCGCGGTCCGCATCAGCCACGACTACGACACACCGGAGCCCGGGGTGGAGACGCCATGAGCAGCGGCGCCTTCGCCCTGGTCGCCGGCCTCGTGTATGTGGTCCTTGGCATCGCGGGGCTCTTCCCGGGTGCGCTGTCGACCGGCTACCTGGGCCTGTTTCCGATGACGATGGCGCTCGGCGCTCTGCACCTCGCGGTCGGCGTCGGCGGTCTCATCGCCGCCAGCACCGGCCACCATGGGCGCACGTACGCGCGCTGGGTCGCCGTGATCCTCGGCGTCCTGGGCGTGATGGGGCTGATCCGCGGCCTCGACCACGGTTTCGGCGTTCTTCCGCTCTACGGCCACAACGTCTGGCTTCACCTCGGCACGGCCGCCATCGCCGTCTACTTCGGCTGGCGCGCGCGCATTCCGGTCCTGAGCGAGCCGTACGACGACGAGCGCGAGCGGCGAAGCGGCCTCGCCGACCGGCGCGAGACGCTCGGGACCGTGCCGCGCGAGCGCCGCCAGGGCGCGTACGACCGGCGCATGCCTTTGGGTACCTAGATGAAATCCCTCGTTGCGTTCCCCTTGCTCGCACTGGGCCTCACTGCGACCCTCACCGCGGCCCTCACCGCGTGCGCGGGCGACCAATCCCGCGTTCCCGAGACCGCGCAATACGGGCCCAATCCCCAGCTGCCCCCGCCCGACAGCTCGATGATCCCGACGGTGAACATCGCGCCGGCGAAGGGATGGCCCGAAGGCAGGACGCCGAAGGCGGCGCCGGGATTCGCGGTCGCCGCCTTCGCCGCCAACCTGGAACATCCGCGCTGGCTGTACGTGCTGCCCAATGGCGACGTGCTGGTCGCCGAGACCAATGCGCCGCCCAAGCCCGAGGACGGCAAGGGAATCAAGGGCTGGGCGATGAAGAAGGTGATGAAGCGCGCGGGCGCGACGCCGCCGAGCGCGAACCGGATCACCCTGCTGCGCGACGCCGATGGCGATGGCGTGGCCGAAACGCGCAGCGTGTTCCTCGAAGGGCTGAACTCGCCCTTCGGCATGGCGCTCGTCGGGCGGACCTTGTACGTCGCGAACACCGATGCGGTGGTGAAGTTCGAGTACAAGCCGGGCCAGACCAGAATCGATGCGCCCGCGGTGAAGGTCGCCGGCCTGCCCGGCGGGCCGATCAACCACCACTGGACGAAGAACATCATCGCCAGTCGCGACGGCAAGCATCTTTACGCGACGGTCGGCTCCAACAGCAACGCCGCCGAAAACGGCATCGACAAGGAGGAGCGGCGCGCCGCCATCCTCGAGATCGACCCGGCGAGCGGCGCCTCGCGCCTGCTCGCCTCGGGATTGCGCAACCCGAACGGCATGGACTGGGAGCCGCGCACCGGCCGCCTGTGGACGGTGGTGAACGAGCGCGACGAGCTCGGCAGCGACCTCGTCCCCGACTACCTCACCTCGGTGAAGGATGGCGCCTTCTACGGCTGGCCCTACAGCTATTACGGCCGGCACGTCGACGATCGCGTGAAGCCGCCGCGTCCCGATCTGGTCGAGAAAGCGGTCGTGCCCGACTACGCGCTGGGCTCGCACGTCGCGCCCCTGGGCATGACCTTTTACGAAGGCAAGCTGTTTCCCGAGCAGTTCCGCGGCGGCGCCTTCATCGGCGAGCACGGCTCCTGGAACCGCAAGCCGCTGAGCGGCTACAAGGTGGTGTTCGTCGAGTTCCGCGACGGGCGCCCGGCCTCCCCGGCGCCGGTCGACATCCTCACCGGCTTCGTCGATGCCGACGGCAAGGCGATGGGCCGCCCGGTCGGCGTGGTCGTCGATCGCGCCGGCGCCCTGCTCGTCGCCGACGATGTCGGCAACACGATCTGGCGCGTGACGCCGCGCAAGTAGCCTCCTAGCGCCGGGGAGGTTTCCCACTGTAGGCTAGCCGTCGAGGAGGCCTTCGATGGCTAGCGAGCAGCCGCCGTTTCGCGCCGACCACGTCGGCAGCCTGCTGCGCCCGCAGGAATTGAAGCAGGCGCGCGCGGATTTCAAGGACCGCAAGATCAGCCTCCAGCAGCTCCGCGAGCTCGAGGACAGGAGCATCCGCTCGGCGATCGCGCTCCAGGAATCGGCCGGCCTGCAATCGGTCACCGACGGCGAATTCCGCCGCGCGTTCTGGCACGTCGACTTCCTCACCGGCTTCGACGGCATCGCCGCCACGCAGGGCCAGTACGCGCTCAAGTTCCACGGCGAAGGCGGCGCCGAGTCCGAGACGAAGTCGATGATGGTGGTGAAGGGCAAGGTGAAGCGCTCGAAGCCGGTCATGCTCGATGCTTTCAGCTTTTTGAAAAGAAATACGAATCGTGTTGCGAAGTTGTGCATCCCCGCCCCCACCTACCTGCACATGCGCGGCGGGCGCAAGGTGGTCGATGCCCAGGCGTATCCCGACATCGAGGAGTTCTGGAGCGACATCATCCGCGCCTACCAGGAGGAAATCGCGGATCTCGCCGGGGCGGGCTGCCGCTACCTGCAGATCGACGACGTCTCCTTCGCCACCATCTGCGACCAGAACATCCGCGCCCAGGTGCGCCGCGACGGGGAGGATCCGGACCAGCTGCCTTTCAAGTATTCCTCGGTAATTAGTTCTTTGTTGAAAGACAAACCAAAAACCATGGGCGTCACCATGCACACCTGCCGCGGCAACCACGCCAGCATGTGGATGGCCGAGGGCGGCTACGACGCGGTGGCGGAGGCGATCTTCCAGACGGCCGTCGACGGCTTCTTCCTCGAGTACGACACCGCCCGCGCCGGCGGCTTCGAGCCGCTGCGCTTCGTCCCAAAAGGGAAAAAAGTCGTTTTGGGCCTGATCTCGACGAAGACGCCGCGCCTTGAGGACAAAGATCAGATCAAGAGGCGTGTGGAACAGGCTTCAAAGTATGTGCCACTGGAAAACCTGTGCCTCTCGCCGCAGTGCGGCTTTGCCTCGAGCGAGGTGGGTAACCGGCTCAGCGTCGACGACCAGCGCCGCAAGCTCGATCTGGTCGCGCAAACCGCGCGCGAAATCTGGGGTTAGAATCCCGACACTCTAGGAGGAGGGAAAAATGAGGAAGCTTGTCATCGCAGCGGCGCTCGCCGCCGCCTTCGGCGCCGCCGGCGCCGCGCACGCCCAGCAGCACCCGGTGAAGATCGGCATGCCGCTCACGCTGTCGGGCCAGTTCGCCGACGCCGCGAGCCAGATGCTGAACGGGGCGAAGACCTACATCAAGATGCACGGCGACACCGTCGCCGGGCGCAAGATCGAGCTCATCACCAAGGACGTCGGCGGCCCGGCGCCCGACGTGGCGAAGCGCCTGTCGCAGGAGCTGGTGGTGCGCGACAACGTCGACATCCTCGCCGGCTTCGTGCTCACGCCCAACGCCATGGCCGGGGGCGACGTCTCGGCCGAGGCGAAGAAATTCATGGTGGTGATGAACGCCGCCACCTCGGTGGTGATCACGAAGTCGCCGTACATGGTCCGCACCTCGGTGACGCTGCCGCAGGTGATGGAAACCTTCGGCACGTGGGCGGCGACCAAGGGCGGCGTGAAGCAGGTCTACACCATGGTGACCGACTACGGCCCGGGGCACGACTCGGAGAGCGCGTTCCAGAGCGCCTTCAAGGCCGCCGGCGGCAACGTGGTCGGCTCGGTGCGCTTCCCGGTGGCCAACCCGGACTTCTCCGCCTTCGTGCAGCGCGCGAAGGACATCGGCCCCGAGGCGATCTTCATCTTCATCCCGGGCGGCGCGCAGCCCGCGGCGCTGGGCAAGGCGATGGCCGAGCGCGGCATCGACAAGAAGAAGACCAAGGTGCTCGGCTCGGGCGAGACCACCGCGGAAGCCGCGCTGAAGAGCATGGGCGACACGGCGCTCGACATCATCACCGCCTGGCACTACGACTACATGGACAAGAACCCGGTCAACCAGAAGTTCGTCAAGGAGTACCAGGCCGTCTCCGGCGGCCGCAACCCCGACTTCTTCTCGATCGGCGGCTATGACGGCATGCACGCCATCTACGAGGCGCTGAAGAAGACCAAGGGCAACACCGACGGGCAGGCGCTCGTCGACGCCGCCAAGGGCCTCAAGTGGGAAAGCCCGCGCGGGCCGATGATGATCGACCCCGAGACGCGCGACGTGGTGCAGAACGTGTACATCCGGCGCGTGCAGAAGGTCGGCAACGAGCTGGTCAACGTGCCCTTCGACACCATCCCCATGGTGAAGGACCCGGCCGGAGAGCGCAGAAAAAAGAAATAAATGCTCTCCTCGCTCGCGGGCGTCCTGTTCGACGGGTTCGCCTACGGGATGCTGCTGTTCCTGCTCTCCGTCGGCCTGTCGGTGACGCTGGGGATGATGAACTTCGTCAACCTTGCGCACTGCAGCTTCGCCATGGTCGGCGGCTACACGACGGTGACGCTCGCGGGCAAGTTCGGCTGGCCCTTCCTCGCCACCCTGCCGATGGCGTTCCTCGCCGCCGCCGTGATCTCGTTTCCGCTGGAAAGGTTCTTCTTCCGCAGGCTCTACCGCGCGAGCGACCTCGACCAGTGCCTGCTCACCATCGGCATCGTGTTCATCTCGGTCGCGGCGTTCGCCTGGTTCTTCAGCACCGAGCAGCAGTCGACGCAGGTGCCGGGCTGGCTGCAGGGCTCGGTGCAGGCGGGCGGAATGAGCTTCGCCGCCTACCGGATTTTTCTGATCGTCACAGCGCTGATAACCACGGGCCTTCTGATCTGGGGCCTGGAATACACGCGCTTCGGGGCGCAGGTGCGGGCGGCCGTCGATAACCAGCGCATGGCGCGCGGCCTGGGCGTCGACGTCGACCGCGCCTTCATGCTGACCTTCGCGCTGGGCGGCGGGCTCGCGGGGCTGGGCGGCGCGCTTTCCATCCAGGTGATCGGGCTCGACCCGACGTTCGCGCTCAACTACCTCGTCTACGTGCTGATCGTCGTCGCCGTCGGCGGCCTGGGATCGGTCGGCGGCTCGTTCGCCGCGGCCACGGTCCTGGGCATCAGCGACATGGCCGGCAAGTACTACTTTCCCTGGCTCGGAGCTTTCCTCATCTACCTCGTCATGGTGGCGCTGCTGATGTGGCGGCCCGTCGGCCTGTTTGGAAAGCGCTAAGGACTATTTCCGGCGCGAGGTGCGCTGGCGGCCGCTGGAGATCGCCTTCTGGCTCGCCGCGCTGCTGCCCTTCGTCGCCGCGCCGAGCTACCTCTCGCTCGCCAGCCAGGTCGCGATCACCGCGCTCTTCGCCCTGTCGCTCGACCTCCTGGTCGGCTACGCCGGCCTGGTCTCGCTCGGCCACGCCGCGTTCTTCGGCGTCGGCGCGTACAGCGCCGGGCTGATCGCCAAGCACTACTGGACCGAGCCGATTTCGGCTCTTTTTATTTCCGCCATGGTTTCAGGAATGCTGGGCTATGCCTTGAGCCACATCATCGTGCGCTTCCGCCACCTCGCGCTCATCATGCTGACGCTCGGCTTCGGCCTGCTCGTGCACGAAGCGGCGAACAGCGCGAGCGCGCTCACCGGCGGCGCCGACGGCCTGCAGGGCTTCCGCGTGCCCGGCGTCCTCGGCTTCAAGTTCGACATGTTCGGCAGGACCGCATACGCCTATTCGCTGCTCGTTCTTTTTGTTTGTTTTTTAATTTGCAGAAGAATAATTCATTCGCCATTCGGCCTTGCGCTGCGCGGCATGCGCGAGAACGCGACCCGCATGCCCGCCATCGGCGCGCCGAGCCAGGCGCACCTGCGCAAGGCCTATACGCTCTCGGCGATCATGGCCGGCATCGCCGGTGCGCTCCTCACCCACACCACTTCCACCGTGTCGCTCGAGACGCTGTCCTTCGGCCGCTCGGCCGACGTGCTGGTGATCCTGATCCTCGGCGGCGCCGGGCGCCTGTACGGCGGCATCCTCGGCGCCATCATCTACATGGTGGCGCGCGACCAGTTCTCCGGCGTCAACCCGCAGTACTGGTATTTCTGGATCGGGCTGCTGCTGGTCGCGGTGGTCATGTTCCTGCCCAACGGCATTCTCGGGGGCCTTGCCAAATTCTCAAGACGAACCAGCTCAACAAGCGCTTCGGCTCGCTCGTAGTCGCGCAGGACATCGACCTCGCGCTGCCCAAGGGGGCGCGCTACGCGCTGATCGGCCCGAACGGCGCCGGCAAGACCACGCTCATCAACCTGATGACCGGCCTGCTGCGCCCCGATTCGGGCGGCATCTTCCTCGGCGAAGGCGACGATGCCGCCGACATCACCTCGCTGCGTCCCGACAAGCGCGTGCACCGCGGCCTCGCGCGCACCTTCCAGATCAACACCCTCTTTCCGCAGCTGACGCCGCTCGAGTCGGTGGCGCTCGCGGTCCTCGAGCGGCAGGACATTTCCGGCGTGTGGTGGCGCAGCCTGCCCTCGTACGAGGCGGCGGCCGAGGAAGCCGAATCGATCCTCGCCTCGCTCAACCTGAAGGACGTGATCCATCGCGGGACCCGCGAGCTCGCCTACGGCCAGCAGCGCCTGGTCGAGATCGCGCTCGCGCTGGCCACGCGGCCGCGCGTGCTGCTGCTCGACGAGCCGGCGGCCGGCGTGCCGAAGGACGAGAGCGCGGAGCTCTTCGAGGTGATCGCGCGACTTTCCTCCGACCTCACCATCCTCTTCATCGAGCACGACATGGAAGTGGTGTTCCGCTTCGCGAGCCGCATCCTCGTCATGGTGGGCGGCCGCATCCTGGTCGAAGGCACGCCGCAGGAAATCTCGCGCGACGAGCGCGTGCGCGAGGTGTATCTCGGCAGGCGCCATGCTGCTTGAGCTGAAAGGCGTGCGCGCGGGCTACGGCGATGCCGTGGTGCTGGACGACGTCTCGCTCGCCGTTCCCGAAGACGGCAGCCTCGCGGTCCTCGGCCGCAACGGCGTCGGCAAGTCGACGCTGCTGCTCACCGTGATGGGTTATACGAGGCTTCACAGGGGAACCGTCCTCTGGAAGGGAATCGACATATCCAACCTCGCCCCGCATAAGCGCGCGCGCCTGGGCCTTGGCTGGGTCGCGCAGGAGCGCGAGATCTTTCCTTCGCTCAGCGTCGAGGAGAACCTGACGGTGGCCGCCCGCCCGGGCCGCTGGAACCTCGCCGCCGCGTACGAGCTCTTTCCGCGGCTGAAGGAGCGCAAGGACAACTTCGGCAACCAGCTCTCCGGCGGCGAGCAGCAGATGCTCGCCGTGGCGCGCGCGCTGATGACCAACCCCGCCCTGCTCCTCCTCGACGAGCCGCTCGAGGGCCTCGCGCCGATCATCGTCGAGGAGCTCGCCGCCGCCCTGACAAAAATGAAAGACCAGGGCATGGCGTCCATCCTCGTCGAGCAGCACACCGACCTTGCGCTCTCGCTGACGGACGAAGCGCTGGTCATCGAGCGCGGCGCGGTCGTGCACCGCGCGCGCTCCGCCGATTTCGCTCGCGACGCCGCCACGCTTGAACGCTACGTCGGGCTGAAGGTATCCTGACGTTGCATCCAGGGGGGTGACAGGAGCGTAGCTTGCTCTGGAGGCCCCATGTACATAGCAGGTCTTGGTACCGCAGTTCCCGCGACGCGCTATAGCCAGGAGGATGGCTGGGAGGCTCTGAAAGCCTCTTCCAGGTTCGCCTCGCTCGGCACGCCGGCGCGCGCGCTCCTGCAACGAGTGCTGTGCGGCGACAGCGGGGTGCGCACGCGCCACCTCGCGCTCGATTCGCTCGACGACGCCTTCGAGATCGATCCGGACGTCCTGCACAGGCGATTCCTGCAGCACGCTCCCGCGCTCGCGGCAAAGGCGGCCGCGGCGGCGCTCGAGCGCGCGGGCGTCGAGGCGAGCGAGATCGACGGCCTGCTCATCAGCACCTGCACTGGCTACCTCTGCCCGGGGCTGACGAGCTACGTCGCCGAGCGCCTCGGCCTGCGAAGCGACATCCTCGCCATCGACCTGGTCGGGCAGGGCTGCGGCGCGGCGCTTCCCAACCTGCGGACCGGCGACGCGCTCGTCGGATCGCGCCGCTGCGGCAAGGTGCTTTCCGTGTGCGTGGAAGTCTGCAGCGCCGCGATGTACCTCGACGACGATCCGGGCGTGCTGGTGAGCGCGTGCCTCTTCGGCGACGGAGCGGCTGCCGCCGTGCTCTCGGCAGAGCCGGGAGAACGAAGCGTCGAATGGATCGACGGCGTGTCGCTGCACGAGACCGCCGAGCGCGATTCGCTGCGCATGGAGAGCCGCAATGGCCTGCTGCGCAACATCCTCTCGCGGCGCGTGCCGCAGCTCGCGGCGCAATACGCGGGCTCCGTCTTCCAAAGCCTTTCAGAAAAACAAGGCCTGGAGCGCAAAGACATCGCGACGTGGATCTGGCACGCCGGCGGCAAGCCGGTGCTCGACCGGGTGCGCGACCGCCTGGAGCTTCCCGAGCCGGCGATGCGCCGCAGCCGCGAGCTGCTCGCTCGCTTCGGCAACCTGAGCAGCCCGTTCGTCCTCTTCGTGCTGGAAGCCGCGCTGCGCGAGCGAGCGCCGGGCGGGTGGTGGTGGATGTCCTCCTTCGGCGCGGGATTCAGCTGCCATGGCGCTCTCCTCAAGGTCTCTTGAGCCCGAGTGGCTCGATGATCTGCCGCCGGAGGATCCGCGCGCGGTGCGCTCGCGCGCCGACCTGCGCCGCGTCAACGCGCTCATGGGCAACGCGCGCCTCATCGCGCGCGAGCTCGGGCAGGCACGGCGCATCGCCGACCTCGGCGGCGGCGACGGCAGCCTGATGCGCGCCGTCGCGCGCAAGCTGGGGCGCGAGCTCGAGGTCACCAACGTCGACCGGGTGGCGGGCCTGGAGGTGTTCGACTTCCTCGCCGCGCCGGGCAAGCCGCTCGACGCGATCGTCGCCAATCTCTTCCTCCACCACTTGACCGACCACGACCTTCGCCGCCTGCTCGCGCTCGCCGCGCAGCGCGCGCCGCTCCTCGTTGCCTGCGAGCCGCGCCGCTCGGCCCTCGCCCTCGCCGGCGCGCGCCTCATGTGGTTCATCGGCGCGAACGACGTGACGCGGCACGATGCGGTGCTCAGCGTGCGCGCCGGCTTCACCGGGCGCGAAATCTCGGGCGCCTGGCCGATCGTCGACGGCTGGACGCTCACCGAGCGCGCCGCGCCGCCCTTCAGCCACCTCTTCGTCGCGCGCCGCGATGGCATCGTTTGACGTCCTCGTAATCGGCGGCGGCCCCGCCGGCGCCACGAGCGCCCTCCTCCTCGCCCGCGCCGGGCGCAAGGTGGCGCTCATCGAGAAAGCCGCCTT
>Ga0097621_100002535_pt1 | contig 12514 bp, 13 predicted proteins | sample KBSMisM72_FD_73165 | JGI IMG/M metagenome (GOLD analysis project Ga0097621, IMG submission 73165) | Miscanthus rhizosphere microbial communities from Kellogg Biological Station, Michigan, USA - KBS Miscanthus M7-2 (version 2) (version 2) | ecosystem: Host-associated > Plants > Roots >... | reverse complement strand
CATCCGCTGGAAGTGGCAGCACAGCATCCCGCCGACCAAGGCGCTGCGCTATTCGGTAACCTTCCGCACCATGCTCCGCCCGCCGACACCCGCATGAGCGTGCGCATCGTCCGGCTCGGAACTCCGCGCGCCCGCGGCGAAGGCGTGCGCATCGGCACGGTGCGCCGCCCGCCGCGCGGCGTGCGCAAGACCGAGTACGCGTCGCGCGATTTCTACGACGTCTGGTTCCCTGCGCTCGCCCCGAGCCTCGCGACGATGAAGCTCGGGCTGTCGGCAAAAACCGATGCGCAGTGGAAACGATTCGCGAAGAAGTATCGGGCCGAGATGGCGCGGCCCGACGCGAGCCACGCGGCGGAAGTGCTGGCAAAGCTATCACGCACGACGGACTTCTCGGTCGGCTGCTATTGCGAGGACGAAAATCGCTGCCACCGGTCGTTGCTGCGCCGCATCCTCATCGAGAAGGGCGCGAAGGTCGAATAGTTCCTGCTCTGACCCCGAATTAGCCCAGGGCGCGCCAGACCAGCGAGCCGCCGGAGGCGAGGAGCATCACGGCGACGGCGCGCATCAGCGCCTCGCGCGAGACCCTGAGGTAGATGCGCCGCGCGACGCTGATGCCGAGCAGGATCGCCGGCACCGTGAAGATCGCGGTCAGCCAGACCTCGAGGTGCAGCAGCAGTCCGGTGATGAGGAAGGCGATGACGCGCAGCGAGATGCTGGTGATCGTGCACAGGCCGAGCGTGGCGCGGAATTGCTCCTTGGTCAGCCCGCGGTGGGACAGGTAGATGACGTACGGCGGGCCACCGGCGCCGAACACCGTGCTGGTGATGCCGCCGCTCAGGCCGGCGAACCACGCCCAGCCGCGCGAGATTTCCTTCTCGGTTTTCTTCGGGTAAAGGCTGTAGAGCGCGAAGAGCAGGATGAACACCCCGAGCGCGGCCATCAGCGCGTGGCGCGGCAGGTTGACTAGCGCGGTCACGCCAAGCAGCGTGCCGACTATGATCGTCGGCGCCAGCCGGTAGTACTCGATCGGCACCGCGTTCCTCGGGTTCTCCAGCCCCACGCGCAGCGCCGCGGCGAGGTCGCACACGGCAAAGAGCGCGAGCGCGAACGGCAGGCTCACGAAGTGCGAAGCGAGCGGGATGGTGATCAGCGCCGAGCCGAAGCCGGTGATGCCGAAGATCAGCGCCCCGCTGAAGGCGATCAGGGCGAGCAGCGCGGTGTCGCCGGGATCGATCATGGCCCGATCAGCAGCTCCTGCGGGGTGACCGAATTCATCGCGCGCAGGCGCGAGACATAGCGCGGAAACGGCAGGTCGTAGCGCGATTCGAGCTGCTGCGCGCGCTGCCGCAGCGTTTCCCAGGAAATCCTGGAATCGAAGCCCTTCAGCGCGAAGGCGAGCACGTTCGGGTCGTACAGCGCCTTCATGGCGAGGACGCGCCCGCCGAAGGCCGCCTCCATGCGCTTCAGGTACTGGTCGAGCAGGCGGTCGTCGTCCATGAAGTTCACCACCATCACGCCCTGCTCGGCGAGCGCGAGGTAGGCGGCGTCGTAGAACTCGGTCGAGGCGAGCTGCGGCACGTGCTCCTCGTCGTGGTAGGCGTCGACGACGAGCACGTCGCAGCACTCGGGCGCGAGCGCCTCGGCGCCGTCGCCGATCTCCACCGCCAGGCGCGCGTCGTCGGGCGGCAGCGCGAAGTGCGTGCGCGCCGCGATCAGCACCCGCTCGTCGAGCTCGACCACGCGCACGCGGGTCTTCCTGAAGTTGCGGTGGAAGAACTTGGCGAGCGAGCCGCCGCCCAGCCCGATCATCAGCACCTCGCGCGGCTCGGCATGGAACAGGAGGAACGACATCATGCAGCGCGTGTAGTCGAGCGCGAGCGCCCAGGGATCCGCGATGCGCATCGTGCTCTGGATCGCCTCGCCGCCGACGTGAAGCGTGCGGTAGCCGCGCTCGTCGCTAACCGCGATGGAGGATTTCGGTTTTTTCACTTCTCATCATCATGACGACGATGGCCGCGGCGAGGAAGGCGCACAGCGAACCGCCGAGGATCGGCAGGTCGTAGGCGCCGAGCGCGTCGTAGGCGACGCCCGCGAGCCAGGGGCCGAGCAGCGTGCCGAGGCCCGCTCCGGTATAGAGGAAGCCGGTTATGCCGGAGACGGCACGCGGCCCATAGAGGTCCATGACGATGGTCGGGAGCAGCGCGACGTAGGCCCCGTAGCAGGCGCCGAATACGATCGCGAAGCCGGCGAGCAGCCACCATGTGCTCGCCGCCCACCACACGAGCAGCATCACGCCAAGGCCCGCGAACATCGCGGCGAGCGAGTAGCCGCGGCCGACCCGGTCGGCGAACGGCCCGATCGTGAAGCGGCCGAGCAGGCTGCCCAGGCCGATCAGGCTGACGAGCGTCACGCCCTGCGCTTCGCTATAGCCGAGGTCCTGCGCGTAGGCGCCCAGGTGCACCATCGGCACGAACAGGCCGATGCAGCTCAACGTCAGCGCGACATAGAGCAGCCAGAACGGCGCCGTGCGCAGCGCGTCGCGCACCGAAGCGGTATTTTCAGCCTTCGGGATCGATCGGTTGCGAAGCAGCGAGGCGGCGATGCCGCCCAGCACCAGCACGAAGATCGCCAGCGCGACGTACGCGCCCCGCCAGCCGTAGAGCCCGATCCACCACGCGGCGAGGAGCGGGCCGGCGATATTGCCCGCGCCGATTCCGGCCACCGCGATGCCGGAGGCGAAGGCGCGGTTCGCGCCGAACCACGGCTGCACCGCGCCGACCGACGGCACGTACACCAGGCCCACGCCAAGGCCGATGCCGACACTGTAGGTGACGTACAGGACCCCTACCGAGCGCGAAACGGCGGCGAGCGCGAGCGCAGCCGCGAGGCAGGCGACGCCGGCGAGCGCCACTCGGCGGGCGCCGAAGCGATCGGCGAGCACGCCGCCCGGCGCGCCGGCGAGAAACCAGAGGAACGCGGCAACCGAGAAGACGAGCGCGATGTGGCCGCGCGAGGCGCCGAACTCGGCCTGGTAGGCGGTGAAGAAAGCGGCGAACGAATAGGCGGCGGAGAAGCCGACGAACATCAGCGTGAACGCCGATGCGACTACGACCCAGCCGTACGCGGAGCCCGCTTCGTTTTCCGATTCGCTCAGTCGAGCTCCCTTGCGCCGCAGCAATCAGCCGCGAGTCGTGCTGCAACGACTTTGGCTTTCGCGAGACTGACGCGGCACGCGCCAATCTGCCTATGCAGGCGGATAGATCGAAAGATGCGCCGCCCCTAAATTGGTTTTGTTATGGCAGCGAGCATACCGGATCGGTCGGTCGTAGAGAAAGCGCAGGTCAGGCTGAAGCGGCACGGAGCGCGGAATCTCGCGCACACGCTGCTCATGAAGGCGATCAACCTCGCCGTCCCGTTCAAGATCCTGCGCGGCGTCTACGTCGAAAAACCCGCCGCCCTGTTCCTCACCGCGCCGCAAGGCTACGAGGCAAAATTCCTCGGCGAGGCGGAGCTGCGCGCCTTTGCCGCCGACCCGGACAACGAGATGTCGGCGGACTTCGTCGACGCGGTGATGCAGAAGGGCGACGAGTGCTATGCGATCCTCGAAGGCGCCAATCTCGCGGCGTACGGCTGGTATGCGATGACGCCGACCGCGGTCGGCCCCGGCCTTCTGCTTCGCTTCAGCGAGGCCCATGTCTACATGTACAAGGGCTTCACCGGCGAGCGCTACCGCGGCAAGCGGCTGCACGCGATCGGCATGACGCGCGCACTCGATGAGTATCTCAAGCGCGGCTATCGGGGCCTGGTCTCGTACGTGGAGTCGACGAACTTCGACTCGCTCAAGTCGTGCGACCGCATGGGCTATCGCGTCTTCGGCTCGATTTACGTCGTCAGCCTCTTCGGCCGTCATTTTTCCTTCGCCAGCGGCGGCTGCAAGCCCTTCGGCTTCAAGCTCCTCAATACACCGCGCCGCGCGCGGTGATCGGCCACAGGGCTTCGACGCGCCCGCCGCGTACGCACACGTACCAGTCATAGAGGTTGATCGTCGGATCGCAGTGCCCCGGCACGAGAAGCAGCTTCTCGCCGAGCGCCGGTGCCGCCGCGCCCGCGGCGACCTCGACGCAGCCATGCTCGTCGGAGGCGCGCGTGTACGCCAGGCCGTCGCGCTGCCAGACCGCAGGCATGCCCGAGTCGACGCTGGAGGCCTTGAGCCCCGCGTCGAGCACCGCGAGCTGCGCCGAAGGCCGGCTCATCACCGTCGCGAGCACGAAAAGGGAATTCGCGAAGCGCGGCAACGGCGCCGCCCATTCGTTGCGCCCATAGTCGACGTCCATGAAGGCGTAGGAGCCGGGCTGGATCTCGGTCCAGGCGCCCGAGTCGAGCTCCAGCATGAAGGTGCCGCTGCCCGCGCCCGTGACCGCCGGGCACGCAATGCCCGCCTTCTCCAGCTCTTTCTTCGTGTGAAAGACGTGCTGCGCCGCCATCTCGATCGCGGCGTGGCGCTCTTCCATCGTGCGCATGTGCTGCGCGCGCCCGTGATAGGCCTGCAGCCCGGCGAAGCGAAGGTTCGGATAGTTGGCCACCTCGCGCGCGAGGGCCACCACGGGTGCGCCCGGCGCGACGCCGCAGCGGCGCATGCCGACGTCGAGCTCGACGTAGACATCCAGGCGCGCGCCGGACGCGCCGATGTCGCGCAGGTTCCCGGCGTTGTCGATGCACACGCCAAGGCGCGCGCGGCGCGAAAGCTCGGCGAGCCGCGCGAGCTTGGACGCGCCGACCACCTCGTTGCTCACCAGGACGTCGGCGACGCCGCCCTCCACCATCGCCTCCGCCTCCGACACCTTCTGGCAGCACATCCCAACCGCGCCGAGGGCCATCTGGCGCCGGGCGACTTCCGGGCATTTGTGCGTCTTGGCGTGGGGACGAATGCGCACGCGGCCGGCGACCGCGTCGTTCAGGGCTCTCAGATTGCTCTCGAAAGCCTCCAGGTCGAGGATCAGCGCCGGCGTATCCACTTCCTCGAGGCGCTGGCCGACTGCCGCCGGCGGCCGCACGCTAGGTCGCTCGAGCGGGCCGGATGCGCATCGCGTACCAGCCGATCGCCATGGCCACCACCGCGACCAGCGGCAGCGCGAACAGGTTGACCTGCGCCCAGCCGGCGCCGGTCACGGTGAGGCCGGAGATGAACGAGGAGAAGGCCATCATGATGAAGATCGCCTGGTCGTTCGCGCCCTGCGCCTTGGCGCGCTCTTCCGGGCGGTAGGTCTCGGTGAGCAGCGTCGTGCCGCCGATGTAGAGGAAGTTCCAGCCCACGCCCAGGGTCACCAGCGCCGCCCAGAAGTGCGCGACCGAGATGCCGGAGAGCGCGATGCCGATGCAGGCGAGGTTGAGGAGCGCGCCGGTGAGCATCACCGTAATCACGCCGAAGCGCCTGATCAGCGCGCCGGTGAAGAACGACGGCGCGAACATGCCGATGACATGCGAGGAAATGACGAAGGCGGCGTCCGAATACGGATGGCCGCACACCCCCATGGCGATGGGCGTCGAGGTCATGAGGAAGTTCATCACGCCGTAGCCGAGCGCGCCGGAGAGGACGGCGACGATGAAGCGCGGCTGCGCGGCGATCTCGGACAGCGGCCGCCCCTTCGCCGCCTGCTCGGCAGCGGTGGGATTGGGGATGCTGATGAAGCGCAGCAACACCAGCGCCGCGATGGCGAACACGATGAGCACGAGGTACGCGCCCATGAATTTCGTCGGCAGCAGGTCGACGGTGAAGCGGCTCAGGTTTGGCCCGATCACGCCGCCGACCAGCCCGCCGGCGAGCACCAGGGAAATTGCCGTCGCCTTGAAGTCGCCGCTCGCCGCATCGGCGGCTGCGAACCGGTAGTACTGCCCGTAGGCGTTGTAGACGCCCCACACAAGCGTTCCAAGGCAAAGCAGCCAGAAGCTCTGCTGCCACATCGCCGTGGCGCAGACCAGCGCGCCGGCGAGGCCCCAGAAGATGCCGGAAGTGAGGCCCGCCTGCCGGCCGACCCGCTTCATATGGAGCGAAGCCGGCATGGTGGCGAGCGCGCCGCCCAGGATCCAGCAGGTCACCGGCAGCGTGGCGAGGCCCCGATGCGGCGCCAGCGCCAGGCCGGCGAGGCCGTTGATCGCGATCAGCGTCGTGTTGTTGGTGAACAGCATGGCCTGGCACGCGGCCAGCACGCCGACATTTCGCTTGGTACTGTTCATTTATACAGTATCGGCGTAGGATGGAGAATCCAATGGATTCTACTGACGATCGCCTGTACCTCCGCGGCGCTCGCTCGCATCTGCAGGGGCGTTTCGAAAGCGAGGCGCGCGAAGCCTTCGACGACGGCTGGACGCCCGAGGAGCGCGAAGCGCAGACATTGCAGACCAGCGTGACGATCGAGCGGGCGCGCTCGATCATTTCGCGCAACGACTCCCCTGACGTCGGCTTCAGCCAGTCGATCAATCCCTATCGCGGCTGCGAGCACGGCTGCATCTACTGCTATGCGCGGCCCAGCCATTCCTACCTCGAGCTCTCGCCCGGCCTCGATTTCGAGACCAGGCTCTTCGCCAAGACCAACGCCGCGGAGCTCCTGCGCGAGGAGCTGTCGCGGCCGGGGTACCAGCCGAGCCCGATCGCCCTTGGCGCCAATACCGACTGCTATCAGCCCATCGAGCGCAAGCACCGCATTACCCGCTCGATCCTGGAGGTGCTCGCCGAATGCGAGCATCCGGTCACCCTCGTGACGAAATCGGCGCTGGTCGAGCGCGACCTCGACCTGCTCGGGCCGATGGCGGCAAAGAACCTGGTCAAGGTCTTCGTCTCCATCGGCACGCTCGACCGCGAGCTGGCGAGAAAGCTGGAGCCGCGCGCCGCCAGTCCGCAGCGACGCCTGGATGTGTTGAAGAACCTGAGCAAAAACAACGTTCCGTGCGGCGTGATGGTCGCCGCGCTGATCCCTGCGCTGAACGACAAGACCCTGGAGCACGTGCTCGAGCAGGCCGCGGCGGCGGGCGCAGCGGAAGCCGCTTACGTGATCATGCGCCTGCCGAACGAGCTGAAGGTGCTCTTCAAGGAATGGCTCGCCGCCCACTATCCGCAGCGCGCCGACCATGTCATCAGCATCATCCACCAGATGCGCGGCGGCCGCGACAACGACCCGGCCTTCGGCACGCGCATGAGCGGCACCGGCAACTACGCCGAGCTGATCGAGAAGCGCTTCGACATCGCCTGCCGGCGCTTCGGCCTGAACGGCCACGGCGCGGGCCGCAATCGGCCCGAGCTCGACTGCAGCCGCTTCCGGCCGCCCGGGCGCGGCGGCCAGCTCCAGCTCTTCTAGCTCCGCCCTCCTCTACAATCGGCGCATGAACCGCCGCGCCGGCCTCGCACTCGGCTGGGCCGGAGTCGCGGGAGTCGTCTACCTGTCGCTCACGCCCTCGCCGCCCCAGATCGGGGTGGAAGGGGGCGACAAGATCGGTCACTTCCTCGCCTACGGCCTGCTCGCGTACTGGTTCGCGCAGTTCTATTCCGGCCGCACGCGCGCGATCTACGCCCTCGGGCTCGTTGCGCTCGGCGTCGCGCTCGAATTCGTGCAGCGCGCGACCGGCTACCGCAGCTTCGAGGTAGCGGACATGGCGGCCGATGCCCTGGGCGTGGCCGTCGGCTGGGCCGCCGCGCGCTTCGTGCCGCTCGGTTTCCCGCAAGCGTGAACACGCAGAGCGCGCGGCTGCTGACGGCGCCGGTCGTGCCTACGCTGGTGCGCCTCTCCGCGCCGGGCCTGCTGCTCGTCGCCTTCCAGTCGATGATCTCGATCGGCGACACCTACTTCATCGGGCGGCTGGGCACCGCGCCGCTCGCCGGCCTGGCGCTCGTCTTTCCATTGGTGATGCTCCTGCAGATGACCTCCGCCGGCGCCATGGGCGGCGGCGTGTCCTCCGCGATTTCGCGCGCGCTCGGAGCGGGCGAGGCGCGCCGCGCGCGACGCCTGGTCGTGCACGCGATGGTGATCGCCGGCGCGATGGGCGCTGCTTTCACGCTTCTCGTCCTGCTCTTCGGTCCCTCGATGTATTCCCTGCTCGGCGGGCGCGACGAATCGCTGCGCGCAGCGCTCGAGTACTCGAACGTGCTCTTCGCGGGCGCGATCGTCGTGTGGGCCGCCAACACGCTTTCCAGCGTGATCCGCGGAACCGGCAACATGATGCTGCCCGCCTTCGTGCTTGTCATCGCGGCGACGGTGCACGTCCCGCTCTCCGCCAGCCTGGTGCTCGGCCTGGGGCCCATGCCGCGCCTGGGCATCGCGGGCGCCGGCGTCGCCTATGTCGCGGCTTTCGGCTGTGCCACGGTGGCGATGGCGATCGTTGTGTTGCGCCGCTCGAGCGCGCTGCGGCCGCGCCGCGAGGACCTGCGCCTCGAATGGCCGCTGTTCCGGGAAATCCTGCGCGTCGGCGCCCTCTCGGTGCTCAATTCGCTGCAGACGGTGTTCACCGCCGTGGTGCTCACCGGTTTCGTCGGCCGCTTCGGCGCCGCCGCCCTTGCCGGCTATGGCGTCGGGCTGCGGCTCGAGCTCCTGCAGATCCCGATCGTCTTCGCCATAGGCCAGGCGCTGGTCGTCCTGGTCGGCACCCACGTCGGCGCCGGGCAGGTGGACCGCGCGCGGCGCATCGCCTGGGCGGGCGCCGGGCTCGCCGCCTGGGTCAGCCTGCTGATCGGCATCGTGGTCAGCGTCTTTCCGCTCGCCTGGGTGAGTCTGTTCAGCTCCGACCCGGCGGTGCTCGACAGCGGCGCCGGCTACCTGCGCGCGGTGGCGCCGTTCTATCCGTTCCTCGCCGCCGGCATCGCCCTGTACTTCGCTTCGCAGGGCGGCGGCAACGTGCTCCGGCCGCTCCTCGCGGGCACGGCGCGCCTCGTCATCGTCCTTGCGGGCGGAATGCTGTTCGCCTCGCTGCAGGGCATTTTCATGACCATCGCCTTCGCCACCCTCGCCTACGGCACGCTCACCATCTGGTTCGTGGCGCGCGCTCGCTGGCACTAGAATCCGCCGCATGCTATTTCCGACCACGCTCGTAGGCAGCTACCCGCAACCCGACTGGCTCATCGACCGCAAGCGCCTGACCGAGGAGATTCCGCCGCGCGTGCGCGCGCGAGAGCTTTGGCGGATTGAAGAAGGTTTCCTGAAGGAAGCGCAAGACGACGCCACCCTGCTCGCCATCCGCGCGCAGGAGGCGGCCGGCATCGACATCGTCACCGACGGCGAGATCCGGCGCGAGAGCTACTCCAACCGCTTTGCCACCGCGCTCGAGGGCGTCGACCTCGACCAGCCCGGCATCGCGATCACCCGCTCGGGCAAGCGCCAGTCGGTGCCGCGCATCGTCGGAAAAATCCGCAGGATGCGCGCCGTCGAAGTGGACGACTTGAAATTCCTCAAGCGCCACACGACGAGGAAAACCAAGATCACCGTGCCCGGCCCGTTCACCATGGCGCAGCAGGCGCAGAACGACTTCTACCCATCCATCGAGGCTGCCGCGATGGACTACGCGGTCGCCGTGAACGAGGAGGTGCGCGACCTCTTCGCCGCGGGCGCCGACGTGGTGCAGATCGACGAGCCGTACATGCAGTCGCAGCCGGAGAAGGCGCGCGAATACGGCGTGAAGGCCCTGAACAAGGCCCTGGAGGGCATCCAGGGCGAAACCGCCGTCCACATCTGCTTCGGCTACGCGGTGTACCTGAAGAACAAGCCCTCGGGCTATTCGTTCCTGCCCGAGTTCGCCGCGTGCTCGTGCCGGCAGATCTCGATCGAGACGGCCGAGCCGAAGCTCGACTGCTCGGTGCTCGCGAAGCTGCCGGGAAAGAAGATCATGGTGGGATGCATCGACCTGTCGGATGAAAAGGTGGAATCGCCGCAGGTCGTTGCCGATCGCGTGAAGCGCGCGCTCGAGTTCATCGCCCCGGAAAACGTCATCCTCGCCCCCGACTGCGGCATGAAGTTCCTGCCGCGCGAGTCCGCGTTCGGCAAGCTGCGCTCGATGGTCGAGGCCGCGGCGCTGCTGCGACGGGAATTCGCCTAGCCGTGGCCGCCGTCGCCGAGCAGCTTGCGGACGGGGCCGAGCGCGCCCGCGCCTCGAGCTCGGCTTTCCGCGCGACGGCGGAGAAGCTCCTGATCGATATCGCCGGCCTGTGCGTCGCCGCGCGCCGCATGGACTACACGCGCGCCGCGCTGCAGGCGTGGGAATCTTCCGGAGCGTGCACCGCCATCGGCCATGCGCGCGCGCTCGACTCCGCCGGCGCCGCGTTCGTCAACGGCACGGCCGCGCACGGCGAGGATTTCGACGACACCTTCGAGGGCGGCCCGGTGCACGCCGGCGCGGTAATCGTGCCGGCGATCCTGGCGATCGCCGAGCGGGAAAAGGTTTCCGGCGCGGACGCGCTGCGCGGCCTCGCCGTCGGCACCGAGATCATGTGCCGCGGCGCGATGGTCGCGCCCAAGCGCTTCCACAAGGCGGGATTCCATCCGACGGCGGTGCTGGGAACGATGGGCGCGGCAGCGGCGGTCGCCACTGCCTTGAACCTCAAGAAGGAAGCTTTCGTAAATGCTCTGGGCATCGCAGGGTCCATGGCCTCCGGGATCATCGAATACCTCGCCGAAGGCGCGTGGACCAAGCGCCTTCATCCCGGCTGGTCCGCGCAGTCGGGGATCCGCGCGGCCGATCTCGCGCGCGCGGGATTCGTCGGCCCGCGCACCGTGCTCGAGGGTACGCATGGCTTCTACTACGCCTTCGCGCGCGGCGCCGAGGGCGACTGGGCAAAGCTGACCGAAGGCTTCGGCGAGCGCTGGATCGCGTCGTCCATCGCCTTCAAGCCTTACGCTTGCGGCACGATGACGCAGCCCTACGTGGACTGCGCGCGCCGGTTGGCGAAGAAGCTCTCGCTCGACGACATCGCCGAGGTGACGTGCGAGACCGCCGAGGGGATCGTGCACCGGCTGTGGGAGCCGCTCGCCGACAAGCAGCGCCCGCCCAACGCCTACTTCGCGAAGTTCAGCCAACCCTACTGCATCGCCGCGGGATTCGTCCTCGGCCATGCCGGCCTGGAAGCCTTCACCGAGGAGCGCGTGAAGGACGCGCGTATCCGTTCGCTCGCCGCGAAGATCCGCTACGAGATCGACCCGGCCAATCCCTACCCCGACGAATTCACCGGGCACGTCCGCGTGAAGCTGAAGAACGGCACGGTGCTCGAAGAGCGCCAGGACCACATGCGCGGCGGCGCGAAGGAGCCGCTCACGCGCGCCGACATCGAGGAGAAATTCCGCCTGAACTGCGCGTACGGCGGCTGGCCGGCGAAGCGCGCCGAGGACTTCCTCGCCTTCGCGAAGCGCGCGTTCGACTCGCGCATCGACCTTTCGGCGTTCCGTGAGTAAGGAGCTCGCGGGGCGCGTCGCTCTGGTGACCGGCGCCGGCCGCAACATCGGCCGCGCCATCGCGCTGGCCCTTGCCGACGCGGGGGCGAAGGTCGCCGTCAACGCGCGCCAGTCCGAGGCGGAAATCAAAGCCGTCGCCGCCGAGATCGACGGCCTCGCGGTCCTCGCGGACGTTTCCGACGAGGCGTCCGTCGGCAGGATGATCGCGGCCGTGCTGGCCAGGTACGGCAGGCTGGACATCCTGGTGAACAACGCCGCCGTGCGCGCGGTCGAGCCGATCGAATCGATCGACGCGCGCCGCTGGCGCGAGATCACCGGCACGATCCTCGACGGCGCGTGGAACTGCTCGCGCGCCAGCCTCGAGGCGCTGAAGAAAAGCGGCTCCGGCGCGATCGTGAACATCGGCGGGCTCTCGGCGCACACCGGCGCCGCCGGCCGCCCGCACGTCATCGCCGCCAAGGAAGGGCTGGTCGGGCTGACGCGCGCCCTCGCCCACGACCTCGCGCCGCACAACGTCACCGTGAATTGCGTGGTTCCGGGCCGCATCGAGACCGTGCGCACCTCGCCCTCGGCCAACCATCGCGAATCGCCCCTGGGGCGCCGCGGCAAGCCGGAAGAAGTCGCCGCGGCGGTGCGCTTTCTCGCCGGGCCGGGCGCGCGCTACGTCACCGGCCAGACCCTGCACGTCAGCGGCGGCGCCGCCGCCTGAGCGGCGCGACCGCCTAGTCGAGCGAGATGTGGCGTTCCTGCGCGAGCTTCTTGTAGCGCGCGATCTCGTCCTGCATGTACTTGCCGAACTGCTCGGGGCTCATCGGCATCGGGTCGATCGCTTCGGCGGAGAGCCGCTCGCGCAGCGAGGGCTGCGCGAGCGCCTTGTTGATCTCGGCGTTCAGCCGCGTGGTGATTTCGGGCGGCAGCTTCGCCGGCCCGACGATCCCGTACCACTGCAGCGTGTCGAATCCCTTGTAGCCGAGCTCCTCGAAGGTCGGCAGGTCCGGCTGCAGCGGATGGCGCTTGAGCCCGGTGACGGCGAGCGGCCGGATCTTGCCCGAGCGGATGTGCGGCAGCGCGGCCGCGAGCCCCGGCAT
>Ga0097621_100002534_pt1 | contig 12514 bp, 6 predicted proteins | sample KBSMisM72_FD_73165 | JGI IMG/M metagenome (GOLD analysis project Ga0097621, IMG submission 73165) | Miscanthus rhizosphere microbial communities from Kellogg Biological Station, Michigan, USA - KBS Miscanthus M7-2 (version 2) (version 2) | ecosystem: Host-associated > Plants > Roots >... | reverse complement strand
GCTGAAGGCGTGTCAGCGTGAAGGGTTCGTGCGTGTAGAGCGCGATCGCCGCGGCGGTCTTCGCGTGTTCCAGGGCCCGGCGCTGCAAGCGGTCGCGGCGGCTGCACCGATCAGCCGGCCGAACCTGCCGCAGCCCGACGTCGAAGACACCTACGAGAACCAGCCGATCGACATCCGGCCGGCCGACCCGATCGATTCAGGCGAGCCGGCCATGAACGAGGAGATCGGCGAACCGATCCCGATCGATACGACCGCCGAGCTGCTGGGACGCGCCAAGCCGCGCAAGCCGCGCGCCCGCGCGCCGCGACCGGTGCCGGTGGCGGCGCCCAAAAAAGCGGCGGCCAAGAAGTCGACGGTCAGGAAGTCCACGCGCGGCAAGAAGTCAGCCGCGTCGCAGTCGGACGACATCGGCAATCGGTAAACGATCAGAGGAAACCGCGGGGAACGCATGGTTCGACAGGCTCACCATGAGCGCTCATCCTGAGCTTGTCGAAGGATGCGATCTCCGCGGTCTCGGCGGTTTCTTCTGTACGTCACTTCTGGGTGTCGAAGTAATCCACCCACTGCTTGACGAGGGCCGCCTGGGGCCCTCGTGCTCGCAGGTAGGCGTCCGCGTACTCGTGGGCGCGCTTGCGATCGTCGGCGCGATTGTGGACCACCGCGCCTCCCGCGTGCACCGTGTACAGCCACTGGACGGCGAGGAAATACGCGTCGCGATCGTCCTGCCGATCGTCCAGGTAGCGCTCCAGGGTGCGAACCGCTTCCCGTCCCCGGCCGAACGTCCCGTACAACATCGCGAGCGGCTTGGTGAAGCGTGAATCGGTCGGCCACTTGCCGTCCGCCTCCTCCAGGATCGCGCGCGCGCCGCCGAAGTCGTGAATGCGCAGCAGCGCTTCGCTGAGCCACTGATAGATCTGCGGGAAGTCGGTGCCGTCCACCAGCGCCGTCTGCCACGCGCTGGCCGCCTCCTGATCCTTCCCGGCGGCGGCGAACGACGCGGCCAGGAACGTCAGCGGCGAGGTGCTGTCGATGTCAGGGTTGATCGCGCTCTTGAAGCTCAGCTCGGCCTTCGTCCAGTCGCCGGCGGCGAGAAAAGCGATGCCCTGATCGAACGCGGGCTTGATGCTGGGGGCCAGACGCTCGCGGAACGGCGCCAGCGTCGTCTCGTCGATCGCCGCGTCGCGCTGAAAGACCGGCTTCATCGTGTTGTCGTCGATCGGCAGGAAGAGCTCCGCGTCCACCGAGACGTTCCCGAGCCCTTCAGCCGATGTCAGCAGCACCTTCGGCGGCGCGATCTCGAAACCGCGGGTCAATGTCTTGATCGAAGCGCCGGCGGCCGACGACAGGATCGCGCGCAGCACGTACTTCCCCGGCGGCAGCGTCTGCACCTGCATCACCTTGGTGAAGATCACCCGCGAGTCGCCGATCGGGTGCGGCGGGACGTCCACGTTCAGCAGCGCCGGCGCATCCGCCGCCGTCGCCACTTCGTACTCCATCGTCATGCCGTCGCTGTTCGTGCCGTAGATCTCGAGATAGCCGTGCACTGCGCCGAAGTTGATCTGGTCGCCGATCGTCGGCGTCAGCAGCTCGCCGCCTTCGAGCGGTCCGCCGACCATGAGCTCGCTCAGGGTGAGCCCGCTGGCCTCGGGCAGCGCCGCGTGCACCACGTGCTCGATGCTGCCGACGCGATCGCCCTCGGCGACCGCCAGCTTCATCGTGTAGTCGCCGGGCGCGAGGCTCGCGCCGGTGGTGTACTGCAGCGCGGAGGGCACGCCGTTCATCACCGGCAGCAGCCGCATGTCGGCCGCCTTGTTGTCCACCACTCTCCCGTCGCTGTTGGTGATGACGTAGCCGACCGAGACCACTTTCGACGCCGGGTAATCAGTGCCGACATCGGCGTGAATGAGCAGCTGCACCTTGTCGCGCTCCGGGCCCTGCAAGGCGAACGAGGCGAGGCGGACCGGCAGCGCGGTCACGAGCAGCGGCGAGTTGAGCGCCGCCGCCGCCGCCGCCCGCGGCGACCGCGGCGCCGGACGATCGCTGGCCGCGTTGATCAACTGACGCCGCGATCGGACGATGGCGCCGCGGCGGGAGACCTCGACGCGAATCGGATGCGGCTTGCCGTCCTTGTCGCGGCCGTCCGATTCGACGCCGAGCAGGTAGTAGCCGGACAGCTCGGACAGGATCCGATCGAAGATCGCGTCACCCGCTCCCGTGACGTTGAAGAGGGCGCCGCGCGTCGCGCCCGCCAGCGTCTCCAGCCCTTCGCTCTGCGCCTGGCGATCGCCGAACGCGTTGACCGGCGCGCGGGCGGCGGTGATGTCGAACAGCCCGGAATCGAGCCGCAGCGCGAACAGGCTGGTGCGCGAGGTCGCCGCCAGGGAGCCCAGCTCGCTGATCCGCGCCAGGTCGTTCAGGACGAACCCTTCGCTGATGAAAATCAAGGTCTTGGGCGCGTCGATCGAACGCAGCGCGGTCAAAAGCGCGGTGAGCGCGTTCAGCGTGTCGGTGGCGCCCTGGTTGGCGTTGCGGCCCTTGTCCCGCGCTTCGGTCTCGACCTCGAGTTGGCAGCCCGCCACTTCGCGCGAGCTCATCCCGGCGCACTCGCGAGCGACCACCGGCTCGAGCGAACCGGGATCGCCGCGTTCGATCGCGATCGCCTCGACCAGCGAGATGCTGTGCATGCCCCTGAGGTCCGGCGACCGTTGTCCGACCATCCGCGCAATCGCCTGTTTGATCCGGCCGCGCTCGGCGGTGAAGACCGTCGCCGGCGCGCCGAAGCCGATGCCGGCCACCGCGACACGGTCCGACGGCAGCAGCCGATCGATGAACCCGTTGGCCGCCTTGACGATCGCCATGGCCCCGCCGAAGCGGATGTTCGGCTGATCGATGGCGAGCACGATCAACCGGCCGGCGGCCGCGCCTTCGTTGGTCGTGAATCCCTCGGGCGCCGGCGCCGGTGCGTTCACCGCCTCGCCGCCGAGCGGGACCCATTCGGCCGTCACGACGCGGCGGGTGTTGCCGTCGATCTTCACGGTGAAGTCGGCCGGTGTCAGGTTCGAGAGCGGCTTGCCGCGGTCGTCCACGATCGTCACGTCGAGCGAGGTGACCTCCACCGACGACTGGAAGCTCGGCTTGGGCGGCGGCGGCTGCTGCTGCGCTGACAACGACAAGAAAAAACCGGGGAGCACGCAAAGAACGCCGAGCAACAACAAAAAGAGTTTTTCTCTGCGTGCTTTGCGGTCTCCGCGGTTTTTTCTGATCGTCATTTGCCCGCCAGTGCGCGGTAGCCCTGCCGCGCCCGTACGTCGTGGTGACCGTCGACGTCCACCTTGATCTTGCGCCACGCATCGTCGCGCTTCGAGTTGGTGGACTGGTAGCCGAGCAGATACTGGTTCGAGAGCTCGTCGAGGAGATCGGCAAAGGCGACGTGCAGCTCGTCGACGCTGTCGGTGAAGAGCGCCCGGCCGCCGGTCGGCACCGAGAGGCGCTCCATGATCCGCTTCAACGAGTCCATCGTCACGCCGCGGCCCTGGCCGATCATGTAGAGCGTGACGTCGCTCGACTGCAGCCGGCGCTCGACGTCGTGGATCGTCGCGTGGCTGCCCTGATCCTCGCCATCGGTAAAGACCACCAGCGCCTTGCGCCCGGTCTGCCGGCCCAGCATCTCGACGCCGCGCAGCAGCACGTCGTAGAGCGCGGTCGAACCCCACGGTGCGAGGCGATCGACCGCCTTGATGCGCTCGGCCGGATCGGTCGCCTTCCGGGTCAACGTGAAGATGCTGTCGTTGAAGCCGAGCAGCGTCACCTGATCCTCAGGCGGCACGTCGCGGAGGAACTCTTTGACGGCCGTCTTCACCTTCGGCATCGCCGGCGCCATGCTGCCGGAGATGTCGATCGCGGCGACGAGCTCGAGCGGCACGTCTTCGGACGCGAAGTGGCTGACGGACTGCGGCCGGCCGTCCTCGAACACATGGAACGCGGACTGCGGCACGTTGCGCACGAACTTGCCGTGGCCGTCGGCGATGGTGACCGTCACCTGCACCACGTCCACGTCGACGCGCTCGACGTAGCCCACCGACTTGGTCCGCACCGTCTGCACGATGCGGCTGCCGCCTTTGACCGTGGCGACCGCGCGAACCTGATGCGCCGTAATCGTCGCGCCGGCGTCCCATTCGCACTCGAACGGCGGCGCCATCAGCGCACACACCTGGCGCCCGTCCACGAAGAACGTCATGCCGGTTACCGCGTCGGCCGGGACAATGGTGGCGCGCAGCAGCGTGGGTCCGGTGACGTAGGCATCGTCACCCGGCGAGACGATCTTCACGACTGGCGCGTCGGCGGGCGCCTGCGCCCAGAGCGAGATCGTCGCGCCGACGCAGGCCGCAAGCACGAGCGACGGCCAGGGGCGCGCGGCGATCACGGCTGCTCCGGGATTCTGCGGCCGGTGTCGGGGACGAACGGGCCGGCCGCGGTCGCCGCGGCGATATAGTCCTCGATGCGATCGCGTGTCGCGGCGCGCGCCGAGCGAACCAGCGAGAGCCAGTCGGCATCGTCGGTCGCCTTGGTTTCGTCGATGAAGTCCTGCACCGCGCCCGAGAGGACGACTTTGGCGATGGCGGCCGGCAGACGCATCTCTTTCAGCATGATGGCCACGTGCAGGTGGACGTCGGCGATCGCGGTGGCGGTCAGCCCCAGCGGCGGACGCCCCAACAATGTCGGCCAGCGGCCCGGCGGCGTCAAGCGGGAACATACGCAGCCCTGAACCGTCGTCATCGACATGCCCCAGGCGTGAAGCGCCGCGGCGCGGCCGCCTCCCAGCGTCAGCACCTCGGTCAGCGAAAACATCTGGGCGACGCGATCCGCCTCGTGCACGAGCATCCAGCGCACGGCGCGCCGCCGCCACCCCTCGACGGACAGCTCATCGGCAATGGCGTTGAATGCCGATTCCGCCGCCGTCCGGGCCGCCGCCTGCCCGCCGTTTCTCAAGGCGCCGATCCGGCGCTGGCCGCTCGCCACGGCATCGGCGATCGCGTCACGATCGGCATCGTGGAGCGCGAACGGATTCAGGAGCGAGACGCTGAGCGCGAACGTGTCGCGCTCGTTGGACGTGAGCCTGGGCGCCTCGAGGACGCGCTCGAAATTGAGGCGGCGCAGCGCGAGCGGCGCGAGACCGATGTCGAGGCCAAGCAACGAGCCGCTGACGTGCCAGGGAACGCCCGGCGTCACTTCGGCGCGCGGCACCGCCCAGGCGAGCCGCTGCCGCGCGTCGGCGTCCCGTGCGTTGAACCCGAAGTCGTGGCGCCGCGAGACGTCATCGGCCAGCATCACCGTGCCATCCGGATCGCCGACGTCGGCCGCGTATGCGATCGAGAGCAGTACGTCGGCGAGCACCGTGTCGGACAATTCCAGAAGCGGCCCGGCGAAGCGCGCGACGCGCTTGATGTCCTTGTTGCGGGACTCCTTGACCAGATCCTCGACGATCTTTCGCAAGGCCTCGTGGGCCTTGGGCGGCGCTGGGACGCCGGGCGGTCCGGTTTCCTCGTTGTCGCGGCCGACGCGGCGCGGCAGCGCATCGACGACAGTGGTCAGCTTCGCGACGATCGGCTCGACATCGCCGGCCGCGATTTTCTCGGCGGCCAGCGCTCGCGCGGCCGCGGCCAGATCGATCGCCGCGTCGAGCGGCGCGCCTTCCTGTTTCTCGCGGACGATGCGGAGCCGCTGCCGCTCGGCCGCGCCGAGATCGAGACGGTACGGCTGGCCTTCCCACGTGACGGGTCGCGCCACCGGGCCTTCGCCGGACGGCGGCCCCGACATCGCCGCGAGCATCGCCAACTCTACGGTGGCGGCGCTCTTGATCGCGCCGCCGAGATCCGTCTGCAACCAGTGGGCGACCGCGCCGGCATACCGGCCGTCATCGGTCAGCGGCAGCGCCACGAGCTGCTCGATGAGCGCCTGGGTCTTCGCGACGTCGAGCGTCGTGACCATCGCCGCGCGCGCGAGGATCGCGATGGCGCCCTGAAACTGTGCCTGCGCTTCGAAGCCGCGGCGCCCCTCGAGCATGCCGACGCGCGCCGCCTGACGGGCCGCACGTGCGTACACCGCCGGCGCGCGGATGCCGATGCGCTCGAGCGTCCACATCAGCATGCGATAGCGGCTCAGGCCGCGCACCGCCACCAGGACGTCGGCGCGCGCCGCCGCGTCGGCCGCGCCGAACAGCCGCTGGCCGAACGCGATCTGATCGAGCCGATCGGCGCGCACGCGCACGTCCATCGGACCGATCGCGTCGACCAGCCATGCGGCGTCGATCGGCTCCTCGTCGATGGTGCGCACCTGCCGCGCCGGATCGTCGGGGAGATCGCTGCCGCTGAAGGCGCGCGACCAGAAGCCGCGCGCCGCGGGCGCCATCGGCACGCCGTCGGGACCGGCCTCGATGCGCGAGAGCGTCATGGTGAGGTCGTAGGACGCGCGGCCGAGCGGCAAGGTCTTCAGATGCGCCTCGCGGTACGCGCCGATGCCGAGCGCCAGCGCCTTGAAGCGCTCGGCACGCGCGACGGCGTTCGGCATCCAGAGCCCGAGCGCGAACGCGCGGCGGGCCGGATCGAGCTGGCCGATGACGTCGTAGAGATACGCGAGCCGCCCCTCATTCAGCTCGAGCAGCTGCTGGATGAACCGATCCGCGCGGGTCACCTTCTCGAGGACCAGGCCCTCCCACAACGCCGCGACATCCTCTCGCTCGAGGCCGCCCGGCGGCACGACGCGGTTGTTCGCGACCTTCAGGCTGGAAGAGAAGGCGCCGAAGGCCGGCGCCGAACGCTCGTAGATACGCTCGAGCAGCAGCGGGTGATCCGCGAAGAATCCCAGCGTCGCATCGTCGAGCGACGAGAGCCCGAGGCACAGCAGCGCGGCGGCGCGATCGGTGATGATCGCGGTGACCAGATCGCGCGGCGCCACGGTGCGGTGGAAGATGGCCGTGCTCCAGATCTCGGCGGTCAGCGGCACCGGCACCACGTCTCCGGGCCGCGTGTCCAGGTTCTGCCGGCGCCCCAGCGCCTGTCGCGCCGCCGCCAGATACGCCTCGGCCGGCGGCCTTCTTCCTTCCGGCGCGTTATAGAGGAGGCGCGTGATCTCGTACACGAAGCGGCCGCGATCGGGTGCGGGATCGATCCCGAGCGACTGCGCAAGCGCGACCGTCCCACCGGGGACCGTCACGTCCTCGGAAACAGCGGCTGCGGCGGCGGGATGAAGCTGAAATACCGCTACAATCGTGGTGCACAACAGGCGCAGTAGCGAGGGCTTCAGAAGGCGCACATTATATACATGGCATCCGCGAACTACACCGCCAAAGACATTACCGTTCTGGAAGGTCTCGAGCCGGTCCGCAAGCGTCCCGGGATGTATATCGGGGGCGTCGGTTCCGCCGGGCTTCATCATCTCGTCTGGGAAACGCTCGACAACTCGGTCGACGAGGCGATGAACGGTTTTGCTTCAAATATTTGGGTCACCCTTCACGCTGATGGATCTTCGATCACGATCGAAGACGATGGCCGCGGGATCCCGATCGACAAGCATCCGACCTCGAAGAAAAGCGCGCTCGAAGTCATCTTCACGGTGCTCCACGCCGGCGGGAAGTTCGAGCACGGCAATTACAAAACCGCCGGCGGCCTGCATGGCGTCGGCGCGAGCGTCGTGAACGCGCTGTCAAAAGAACTAGTCGCGACGGTCAAGCGTGACGGCGCGCAGTGGGAGATGCGCTTCAAGCAGGGCAAGCCCACCAGCCCGCTGAAGAAGCTCGGCGCGGCGCGCGGCAGCGGCACCAAGGTCTACTTCCATCCCGACGCGGCGATTTTCCCCAAGATCGAGTTCGACGCCGCCATCATCAAGGAGCGGCTCGAGGTCGCCAGCTACCTGCACAAGGGGCTGAAGATCACCTTCGAAGACGAGGGAGCCAGGGAAAAGATCGTCTACGAGCACTCCGAAGGGATCGTCGACTACCTCAAGAAGATCGTCAATGAACGCGGCGCCAAGCCGGTTCACGATCTGCCGTTCACGCTGACCCGGGACGAAGGGCTGCGGCTGGATCTCGTGCTGCAGTGGACGGAAGCCACCGACGAGCATGTCCGCTCGTACGTCAACGGCATCCCGACCGGTTCCGGCGGCACGCATGAAAGCGGCCTGCGCGCCGGCATCGGCAAGGCCGTCCGCAACTTCATCGAGACGCACAACCTGTCGCCGAAAGGCGTGACGCTCACCGCGGAGGACATCCGCGAGGGGCTCACCGGCGTCGTCAGCGTCTTCGTGCAGGAGCCGCAGTTCCAGGGGCAGACCAAAGATCGGCTGAACAACCCGGAGCTGGTGTCCGCGGTGGACGGCCTGGTGCGGCCCGGGCTCGAGCACTGGCTGAATCACAACAGCAGCGTCGCCGAGGCGATCGTCGGCCGCATCATCCTCGCGGCGCGCGCGCGCGAAGCGAGCCGCGCGGCGAAGGACGAAGTGTCCCGCAAGAGCGCGACGTCCACGCGCCTCAACCTGCCGGGCAAGCTGAGCGACTGCACCAACTCCAGCAGCGAGAACAGCGAGATCTTCATCGTCGAGGGCGACTCGGCCGGCGGGTCGGCGAAGCAGGGGCGCGATCGCGCGCGCCAGGCGATCCTGCCGCTGCGCGGCAAGGTGCTGAACACCGAGAGCGCGTCGCTCGCCAAGGTGCTCGAGAACAAGGAGCTGGCCGATCTGGTGACCGCGATCGGCTGCGGCCTCGGCAACAACTTCGATCTCACGAAGCTGCGCTACGGCAAGATCATCATCCTCGCCGACGCCGACTCCGACGGCAACCACATCGCCACGCTGCTGCTGACGTTCATCTACCGTCACCTGCCGAAGCTGATCGCGAACGGCCACGTCTTCCTCGCGCAGCCGCCGCTCTACCGCATCGACATCGGCAAGGACACGTTCTGGGCGCTCGACGATGCGCACCGCGACATGATCCTGAAGCAGCACCAGAGCAAGAACGGCCGCGGCACCCCCGACATCACGCGCTTCAAGGGCCTCGGCGAGATGATGCCGAAGGTGCTCTGGGAAACGACGCTGAACCCGCGGACCCGGCGGCTGCTTCGCGTGGAAGTGACCGATCAGCTCGTCACCGACCGCGTCATCAACGAGCTGATGGGAAAGGATGCGTCAGCCCGCTTCCGCTTCATCATGGAGCGGGCGGATGAGGCTGAGGAACTTGACGTCTAGGGCACGCCGCCGCGTCGCCCTTTTCGCTGTCTTCCTTTCTCTTTTCCTTCTCAGTTCTCACTTCTCAGTTCTCAGTTCTCAGTTCTCGGTTCGACGAGTGTCGGCACAGCCCCAGATCAGCGGGGCTGTTCCGACACCTCCGTCGGTGCTCATCAGCCCGCGCCGCAGCGCGGCCTTCGGCGCGGTGATCGTGGCCGCGTTGCTGTTCCTCCAGTACGCGCACCGGCGGAAGCCGTTCATCCTGCTGTGGGCGCTCGGCTGGCTGCTGATTGCGCCGGCGATGCTGCTGATCGCGCGCGGCTATGAGAGCGGCGTGGTCGCGAGCGTCGCCGTCGGCCTGTCGCAATTTCTCGGCATCTGTACAGCGACGCTGTTCTTCTGGAGCGCCGATCTCTACCGGCAGACGCGGTTCGTGCGTCCCAGCCGCCTGCGGATCCTGATCGCGGCCGGCGCCTGGTTCCTGCTGGCGCCGCTCGTATTCGGCACCGGAGCCGTCCTCGCGCCCGGCTACCTGATTTCCGCGATCGTGCTCGCCGGCGCGGGAGCCATGTACACCGCGGTGTTGATCGAACGCCGGATGATCGGCGCCGGCCTCGTCGGCTTCGTGCTGCTCGGCCTCGGCGTCTCCAACCTGACGACCGCGGTCGTAGTGCCGCGGATGCTGGCGACCGGCCAGTTCACGTTCGAGATCCTCGTCGTCAACGCCGTGCTGTACACCTTCGGCGCGCTCGGAATCCACCAGCTCGTGTTCGAAGACATGACCTACGAGCTGCGCACGACCAACCGCCGGCTCGAAGCGGCGCGGGAAGAGCTGCTGCAGGCGGCGATCACCGACCCGCTGACCGGCTGCCACAACCGCCGGTTTCTCGAACAGGTGATGAAGCGGGAGCTGCAGCGGCACGCGCGGTTTCAGCTCCCGCTCTCGCTGCTCTTCATCGACGTGGACAAGTTCAAGCAGATCAACGACACGCTGGGCCACGAGGCCGGCGATCGCGTGCTGCAGTACGTGGCGCGCTTCCTGAAGCGCTATATCCGCGAGGCGGACTACGTGTTCCGCTGGGGCGGCGACGAGTTCCTCGTGCTGATCACCTGCGGCGCCGAAGAAGCGGCGCGCAAGGCGGTGGCGCTGAAATCGTCGTTCGACGCGGCGCCTGAAGCCGTGGAGCTCCCGCCGGGGATCGGCTTGAGCGTCGGCTGGGCTGAAGTCCCACCCGGCACCGAGGATCTCCTGCCGCTGGTGAAGGAAGCCGACGAACGGATGTACGTGGACAAGGGCTACGCCGCCAAAGGGCGTCCCACGCCGGTGGCCGCCGAACGAAAGACGCGCAGGCGGAAAGTCTAGCGCCAAGGCTTCGGCGATCTGCCGTAGCGCTACCCCGAGCGGAGGGACGGCATCTCGCGCCGCGAGCCTTTCATCAGACCGGAAAAACGGCGCTGCGCTTTGACTCTGTCGCGTGGAACCAAGGCCGAGTCGAAAGCGAGCATTCAGTGCGGGGCCTGACCGCGAACAGCCCACTCGGGTGCTCGGCGAAACGCCACCGCACCACCGCTAAATCGCCTGCGCGCCCGAGCGGGCGCCCGTTCGCGGCCACCCGCTCACGCTTTCGACTCTGGGTTTCGGTAGTGTCCGGCTTTAGCCGGACCGCGGGCGGAGGACCGGCTGAAAACGCTGAAGCGCCTACAGGATCGCGCGCAGCCCGCCGACCAGCCGGCCGATGCCTTCGGTGACCGTTTCTTTCTGCAGCGCGCCGTAGGCGACGCGAAAGTAGCACCCGTTGGTCATCCCGAACGCCGGGCCAGGAATCACCGCCACCTTGTGTTCGCGGATCAGGCGCTCCGCGATCGTCATCGGATCCTGCGCGGTCTCCACTTTCAAGAGCAGGTAGAAGGCGCCGTCGGCCGCGGGCACGCTGACCCGCGGCGCCAGCGCGGAGAGCTGCGACAGCACGATGTCGCGGATGACGGCGAGCTCGCGGACGTGCGGCTCGCAGTAGGCGCGGCCGATCTCCAGCGCGGCGATTGCCGCCACCTGCGACGCCACCGGCGGGCAGACGATGAGCGTGTCCTGGCTCTTCGCCATCGCGGACGCGAGGTGCTCGGGATATGTCATGTAGCCGATGCGCCAGCCTGCGAACCCGTAGGCCTTCGAGAGCGAGTACATCGCAATCGTGTGGCCCTCAGCGCCGGGAAACGACCCCGACGAGACGTGGCGGGCGGATCCGAACGTGAAGTATTCGTACACCTCGTCGGCGATATGGTAAATGCCGCGATCGCGACAGAGCGCGTTGATCTCGCGAAGGGCGTCCTCGCTGAAGACCGCGCCGCTCGGGTTGTTCGGCGTCACGGTGACGATCGCGCGCGTGCGATCGGTGATCGCCGCGCGCAGGGCGTCGAGGCGAGGCTGATAGCGATCGTCGGTGGCGACCCGCACCGCGGTGCAGTCGGCCATCTGGATCGCCATCTCGTGGTTGAAGTAGAACGGGACGTTGAGGATGATCTCGTCCCCCGGCGCGGTGATCGCGAGCACCGCGTGCACGAACGCCATGTTCGCGCCGGCGGTGACCATGAGGCGCGTGCCGCGGGTGACGTCGATCCCGTTCTCGGAGCGCAGCTTCGCCGCCAGTTGCTCGACCAGCGCCGGCAGCCCGGCTCCATCCTGGTATTCGTGGGTGGACGCGTCGGTCAGCGCGCCGCGGACGGCGTCGATCGCCGCCTGTGGAGGTCCGTAGTGAACGACCCCCTGTCCCAGTGAAATGGTGCCCGGCACCTGCCGGATGATGCCGCCGATCACCGGCACAATCGGCGCCTGCACGGCGTCCATACGCGTCTGAAATCTCACGGTCTGCATTATATTGGTTGCCCTGGAGTCCTTCATGATACGACGTCTTTCCGTTGCCGCCACGGCAGGCCTGAAGGCCTGCACTACGACAGCTCTCGCCGTGATGTTCACGCTTGTCGCGACCGCGGCCGGCACGCTGCAGACGCCCGAGCAGTTTCTCGGCTTCAAGGTCGGCGCCGACAACAAGCTGGTCCGGTGGGACAAGATCGTCGACTACATGAAGCTCGCCGCGGCCAACTCGGACCGCGTGCGCTTCCGCGAGCTGGGCAAGACCAGCAACAACAATCCGTTCATCGCCCTGGAAATCAGCTCGCCCGATACGCTGAAGAACCTGGATCGCTACAAGCAGCTGGAGCGGAAGCTCTATTTCCAGGGCGGCGCGCCGTCGGACGCCGAGCGCGACGAGATCTTCCGGCAGGGCAAGCTGGTGCTGCTCAT
>Ga0097621_100002531_pt1 | contig 12524 bp, 9 predicted proteins | sample KBSMisM72_FD_73165 | JGI IMG/M metagenome (GOLD analysis project Ga0097621, IMG submission 73165) | Miscanthus rhizosphere microbial communities from Kellogg Biological Station, Michigan, USA - KBS Miscanthus M7-2 (version 2) (version 2) | ecosystem: Host-associated > Plants > Roots >... | reverse complement strand
AGGCATTCCATAAGTTGGGGGAATTTCACTGGCATCAAGGATACCCAGCCGTCCGCTGGTGCCCGCACCAAGATAAAATAATCTTCCACCAGCCAGCATTTTATCGGTAATGATTTCCGTTAACTTTTCTATTTGCGGTATAGATTGCGACACGGCCAGCGGTACCTGCTGGTCTTCCCTGTTTATAAAAGTGAGCAACTCGTGGGTACTCATCTTTTCTAAATTCCTGTACGGGCCCTGTTCTTCGGTGATCTTTTCGAAATCCATCATCTCATTTTATGATACGCAATCAAGCCTTCCATTGGTTTGGCAAGAAATTTTCCTGACTCCCAGCCAAAAGTTTTACAAAGTTCTTTCAGAATATCCTGAAACCCAAATGCAACACTACCGGTGAAACAGATGGGAATTTTACCGGATTGGGGATAATGAGACAGGTGAGTGGAAAAAAAATCCAAGAGCCCGTCTTCAATTATATTTTCTACCATATAATGCCCACGGTTTTCTACCAGGAACATCACATATCCGGCAATATAGCGGTTGGGTAAGGGTTTTTTATAAACTGCATCGAGAATATCAGCCGCAACTACCCCGTATTTTTTATGGAACTTGTGATGAAGAGATGTGTCGAATGTTTTATAGAGATAGTACTGGAGCACTTTTTTTCCAAGATAAGCACCGCTTCCTTCGTCACCCAAAACATAACCAAGCCCGGGACTGTTTCGAACGATCTTTTTTCCATTATAATAACCCAAATTGCTGCCTGTCCCCAAAATGGCCACAATGCCTTTTTTCTTACCACATAATGCGCGTGCGGCACCGGTGAGGTCATGTTCCACTTCAATGTCCGCGATAGGAAAAATTTTTTTGATGGCCCTTTTAACCATCGCCCGGTTGGCTGCTGCCGCACATCCGGTACCATAAAAGAAAATATGCTTCGGGACCTTCCCTTTCAGAGGGGGCAGTAATTCCCTTTGCATCATGGCTATGAGTTGTGATTCATTCAGAAAATAAGGACTTGCACCCTGGGTTTCTATGACTTGTTTCCTACCCCCTGAAATATAACACCATTCACATTTGGTAGAACCGCTATCGGCTATCAGTATCTCCATGTATTCATTTTGTTAATCCCGGGACGAAGTTATAGGGTTTATAGTGTATGGTAAATGGTGAATAGCCATAAACCTTCCACCATAAACCAACTGTCATACAACATTTCTTTGCTTAATTTGCACCATTTAGGAGAAATCAAGTACATGAAAAAACTGAACTTCTGGCTGCCCCTTTTATTTGCGGTGGTCATGGTCCTTGGCATGATCGTCGGATTCAGACTGTATCCAAATACGAGTACCGGCGGATTTTTTAAAACAGGCCGACTGACGCCGGTACAGGAAGTGCTGGATATTATCCGCGATAAATATGTTGACTCAGTACAAGGTGATTCCCTGAGCGAAGAGGCCATCCAGGGTATCCTCTCCCACCTCGATCCGCATTCTTATTATATCCCGGCCGTTGACCAGGTTGAAATGAATGAAGATCTGCAAGGTAATTTCCAGGGAATTGGTGTGGAATTCCAGATCCTCAACGATACTGTAAATATAACTAATGTGCTCAGTGGCGGTCCAAGCGATAAAGCCGGTCTGCAGGTGGGCGATCAAATCCTCCGGGTAAATGATTCATTGGTTGCCGGTAATGGTATTACAGGAGACAGAATTAAAAAATTTCTGCGTGGTCCGGGGGCCAGTACGGTAACTGTGACGATGTACCGAAACCACACACCACAATTATTTACCATCCAACGGGGAATGATTCCCCTCCCGGCTCTGGACGCTTCTTATATGATAAATAAAGAAACAGGCTATATCCGCATCAATAAATTTTCGCGAACCACTTTTGAAGAATTTATGGCCGCCCTGGAGGTACTGGAGAAACAGGACATGAAAAAACTGGTGCTGGATATCCGCGGTAACGGTGGCGGTATTGTAGATGAAGCTGTGAATATGGCTGACGAGTTCCTTGGTAACGACGACTTGATTGTTTATACAGAAGGAAGAAAAAGTCCCCGGAAAGAATATCATGCACAAAGGCCGGGAACATTTGAATCAGGGAAACTGATCCTCCTGGTGGATGAGGGCACGGCATCTGCGAGCGAAATACTCGCCGGAGCACTTCAGGACTGGGACCGCGCCAGTATTGTTGGTCGGCGCACATTTGGAAAAGGACTCGTGCAGGAACCGTTTGAACTGAATGATGGCAGTGAGTTGCGACTGACGATTGCCCGTTATTACACGCCACTGGGAAGAAGCATTCAGAAACCTTATAATAAAGGTCGCGATGCATACAATGAAGAAGTGATAGACAGGTTTCATAATGGGGAAGTAATCCATGGCGATACAAGCACTATTCATTCCGGACCATTATTCAAAACCGCAGCAGGCAGGCAGGTGTATGGTGGTGGCGGTATCACACCGGATGTGTTTGTCGCCCTTGACACTTCCCAGATAGCCAGAAGCGTGAGTAAACTATACGTCACTGGTACGTTAAATAATTTTGTCTATGAATATTATAAACAGCACCAGGCAGAAATGAAAAAGTTCCTTTCACCTGCTGACTTTTATGCAGGATTTAATAATAATGCAATACTATGGAGCAATTTAGTGGAGTATGCGAAGAGGGATTCCATAGATTTAGGCGGTCTGAATAGTGAAGACCGGGCACAGGTGGAGATCCGGGTAAAAGCCCTGCTCGCAAGAATGCTCTGGCGGTCACAAGGATATTTCTATGTTATGAATCAGAATGATCCTGTACTTAAAAAAGCAATGGAGCTGTTGGAATCCAACAGCCCCATGCCGTCTGCAGTTAAAAGCCATTGAGAATAATCAGTTATTATCAGGCAATTGTTTCCTTTCAATTTTATAGGAAGTAATCAGTCCAATACCACCTCCAATAGCAATCAGGGCAAAATAGATTGGCGCATTTGCCCCGTCATTATATTCATGGGCTGTGGTAGTTTTCACATTGAATAATATGAAATTATCGAGCAGGTAGGCGAGAAACAGTCCCACACCGGACCCTACCAAAAGAAGACCCCACTTCAGGTTGCGGAAAGGTGCAGGACGACGTTCAAGCTTTAACTTTGGATCAAGCCCTTTTTCTATCATGGCCATGTTTTCACGATTACTTAAATACCTGATGCCAAAAATCAATGCACAAATCGAAAGACTGCTTAAAATAAGCCAGAAAATAGCCAGTTGATCGGGTCCCATATACTTGTTTTTTAAATTTTACCAATTGTTTTATACTCCATCAGACGACGGCTTTTCAACCCAGGTTACAGTCCATGGGATTTTTTTTGAAGGGTAACAGAAAATCTTTGCCATGAACGCTGGTCTGAGCCCACTTAAGTCTTTGAACTCTAGGCTTTGGCCTTCAGGCCTGGGCTAATAATAATTGTACCTTAGCCTGTAACCGGGCTATCAAACACAACGTCTTAAATAAGTGACAACAACCGGGCAACCAGATGAGGAAATCATTAACAGGGTTCTGAAAGGGGATCAGGCTGCCTATGCTTTAATATTGGAAAGGTACCAGAATTATGTTTTTACACTTGTACTGCGTTTTACAGAAAACAGGGAGGACGCTGAGGAAATTGCCCAGGATGTGTTTGTAAAAGCTTACCGCTCGCTGGCCGATTTCAGGGGGGATTCAAAATTCAGCACCTGGTTATTTACGATCACCCGCACGACCTGCCTTAGCTTTTTAAGAAAAAAGAAACTAGATACGCTGTCGCTGGACAATGAAAGGACCGGAATTCAGGTTGAAAACAGAGAGTCGGGTTTTAACGCCAACCTGGTTGAACAAAAATCAAAACATGCCATGCTTAACCAGGCGATAGCGATGCTGAGTCCGGATGATGCCCAGGTACTTAACCTTTTTTATAAAGGTGACCAGACCCTGGAAGAGATCGGGAAAATCATGCGGCTTGATCCGAATACAGTGAAAGTAAAACTTCACCGGGCCAGGCAGCGTTTGAAAGATAAGATGGAAAAATATTTTGCTAATGAGCTACGGGAAATACATACGGATTAAAAGAGAACAAAATCATGCGCCGGAATACCCGTTTATTAAAATTAAAACCATGGATCAGGAAATAGAACTACGAATCTGGGAATTCATTGATGGACATTGCAATGAAGTGGAAAAAGCGTTTGTTATGCAAAAGCTGGCGGAAAACTCCGTCTGGCGCAGTAAATATAATGAGTTGCTGGGTGTACATGAATTGCTTCAAAAGCAGGAATTGGATATGCCTTCGTTGCGGTTTACCAAAAATGTGATGGAGGAAATTGCCCAGTACCATGTGGCACCTGCCACAAAAAATTATATTAATAAAAATGTGATTCGCGGGATTACTGCTTTTTTTCTCACCATGATCGCAGGATTATTCATCTACTTCCTCGGTCAGATACACTGGACATCCAGTTCTTCCAATAGTCTCCTTCCCGTATCCCTGGATGCTACCAAAATGAACTGGAGTAAACTACTTAACAATTCCTATATCAATATATTTTTAGGCATCAGTGCAATCCTGGGCCTGATCCTGGTTGACAAATATCTGCAGGCTAAGAAAAATACAGGCCGGACAGAACTCTGATCCAAACCTGCACTGCAGAATCCTTTGTACATTTGCTTCATGGATATAAAAAATAATATTCTTGAAACCATCGGCAATACTCCGCTGATTCGCCTAAATAAAATCACACGAGATTTCCCATGCAGCGTGGTTGCCAAAGTTGAATATTTTAATCCGGGTAATTCCATCAAAGACCGGATGGCTGTAAAAATGATTGAGGTAGCCGAAAAAGAGGGAAAACTTAAACCCGGCGGAACCATCATTGAAGGCACCAGTGGAAATACAGGAATGGGATTGGCGTTAGCTGCCTGCGTAAAAGGATATAAATGCATATTCACCACTACAGATAAACAGTCGAAAGAAAAATCTGATATTCTTAAAGCCGTAGGGGCAGAGGTAATTGTCTGTCCCACGAATGTGGAACCCGAAGATCCTCGGAGTTATTATTCTGTTGCTAAAAGACTAGCCAGGGAAATACCCAATTCATTTTATTGTAATCAATATGATAACCTGTCCAACCGGCTGGCACATTATGAAAGTACGGGTCCGGAGATCTGGAAACAGACAGATGGGAAGATCACACACCTCGTGTGCACAGCAGGAACTGGAGGAACAGTCACCGGAACCGCCATGTACCTGAAAGAGAAAAATCCCGGTATTCAGGTATGGGCTATTGATGTTTTCGGATCCCTGCTGACGAAATATTATAACACCGGCGAGACCGATATGAATGAAGTACATCCATATATATCTGAAGGTTTCGGAGAAGACTTTGTACCGGAAAACTATAACATGAAAGTAATCGATCACTTCGAACAGGTTACAGACAAAGCAGGAGCCATAATGGCCCGCAGGCTTGCTAAGGAAGAGGGCTTGTTTTGCGGTTACAGTGCAGGAAGTTGTTTTCAGGGACTGACACAGTTAAAAGGAAAATTGAAAAAAGATGACTTGGTAGTTTGTATTTTTCATGATCATGGCAGCCGGTATGTTGCAAAAATTTATAATGATCAGTGGATGATGGAGCGGGGGTTCCTGGATGTAAAAACATTCCGCGATATCGTAAACGCAAGAGGCTCCCATACGCTGGTGACGCTCACCCCGGAACAAACAGTCGGTGACGCGGTGGATAAAATGAAAGAATTACATATTGAAAATATTCCGGTTGTAAAATCAGGCATCCCTGTAGGGGCTGTTAGTGAAAGCGGATTATTTAATATCATGCTGAGCAACGGAACAGATATTAGATCTAAAAAAATCCTGGAAGTGATAGAACCTCCTTATCCTGTAGTTGCCTTTGACACAGCCGTTGAAAGAATCAGTACGCTTATCAGTAAAGAAAACGGTGCTGTCTTGGCAAAGGATGACAGTGGGAATTTTCATATTGTTACGAAATACGATGTGTTACAATCATTCAGACTAAAATCCTGAATTTTAGCCTTTCTAAATAAATACGTTCCCGCACTAAGCCGAAAGTCTGATCTTTTATCATTCAAAAAACACGTAATTATACGAGCACTCTATTCGTTAAATTACCTGCCCGCGGGTATATTATGAACTGTTAAAATCAGGCAAAAGGTCTATTGTTGTTAATATGTGTATAAGTTAATTTTGGTTATGAAGTTGATTGATACATCGTCAATCTGAAAAATATCCGAAAACCGTACAAAGTTCTTTTATCCAATATCCGTTAGAATTTCCAATAGAAATCCGATATCAGTCAACTTCTTTTTTTCTTATCCTTTGAACAACCAATCCTATCCGAAAAACCCTCGTCCTGTTCTGTGAAACCAATAACCGTATCCTGAGAAACGACCGATCCTATCCTGAAAAACCTGAGCCTGTCCGGAAGAAACCAGTTCCAATTCTGAAAAACCGATCCAAATCCTGTTGAACCCTGTTGGCCCTGAAGAAGAGACCTTATTTAGAAATCCTATCCTTAGAAAATCAATCTGAAATCCAGAGTCCATGGGGAAAACCGGGAACAGTTCCAATGCCCGTGATTAAAACCAACTGTTTATCCAGTGCCCTCCTGCTAAGTTTTCAAATAATTTAGCAGGAGGTACCCATCGGAGGAAGAATGCAAGCCCTGACCAGAAACTTCAACCTGCTCTCCCAACGATCGCTCGTTTTTTGTTTCCCATCTTTGAATTTTTTTCCATCACTATTTATTCAGCAGTTCAAAATACTGTTTGGAAATATTTCCATGCAGAAGCCCGGCTTTTGACTTTACCTCTTAGGCTTTAAAGTTAAAAGATGATCTTTGCCATAAAGCTGCTAAAATGCCTCTCTCGTTCGACGTGTCTGCGCCGGATAACAATGAAATCATTAAGCCGTCCAGGAAAAAACCGATTTTCCCGGTTAATGAAAAACTCCGCTATTATCTCCATCTGAACGGGCGTGAAGTGAAACTCCCCGCTTCTTATTCCGATCTTTTACATGTCTCCTACTCCGTTCCATTAAAAGATAAAAATGGCAATAATACTTTATGGGAAACGGTCTCCTACGACATGAAACACTGGCAGTATATTCGGGAAGGTCTTGTAAAAATGTATGCCATCCTGAAAACAGAGGGCGATCTTTCCTTTAGCAAACACCTGGACGTAGCCCGGGTGGATTTTTGCAGTTTTGCGAATTCCAGTCCTTTCCGGATACGGATTGTAAACAAATTCAATGACAACTACGATCATTTTTATGTAAAACAAGCCGACGCGTCCCGGATATATGGACTTGAACTGGAACATTTACTGTCGCCTAACCGTATCCATTTTTTCACTCATGAGCAGACACTGGTTGAGGAACATATTCCCGGAATCCCTGGAGATATATTTATTCAAAATTATTTACAGGAGCCTCTAACCAACCGGATTCGGTTCGCAAAAGAGTTTGTAAAATTCAATGAGAGATGTTTTGTGCGATTACTGGGCGATATGCGTTCATATAATTTTGTGGTTGATATCACCCCTGATATTGAAGATTTTCAATACCGGATAAGGGCCATAGATTTTGATCAACAGTCTTATGAAGGAAGAAAAAATATGTATCTGCCGCAGTTTTTTAAAGAGAATAAACCCTTTGTTGATACCTGCATTAAATATTTGAATGCGGATTCAATTACACAGTATCAAACCGAAGAGAGGACCATGATGGCTTTTCGGGTGGCTTCTTCCAGATTTCGGTTGATGTTATTATTAAATATCATGTCGGCTGACCCGATTTCAACACCGGAAAAATTCATGCAATTGCGCGAAGAGCTGTCAGCCGAATTCCATGCACCCATTTTTTTGAAATGCCGGTCCATGGGGCAGTTAGTAAAAAGACAGCTAAAACAGACTCTCCAAAAAAACCTGGCCCTGATTCAAAAAAGCATTGGTAAATTCCAGGACTGAATGATTTCCTGAATTACCGGGAGTTTCACATTAAAATTTAGAGGATTTTCAATAGTAAGCCCTGCCAGTGCGGGCTGGAAACCGTATCTTCGCGTCCTTAAAAAGATAAGAAAAACAATCCCATGGCAAAATACAAAGCGGGCGTTTTATTTGGTGAAGAACTGGAAGCACTTTACCAGGATGCAAAAAATAATGAATTTGCCCTTCCTGCAGTGAACGTTACCGGAACCGATACGATAAATGCCGCCCTGGAAGCAGCTGCAAAAGTCAACAGTCCTATTATTATCCAGTTCTCCAACGGCGGCGCCCAGTTCGTTGCCGGCAAAGGCATGCCAAACGATAAACTGCAGGCTAATATAAACGGAGGCATCTCCGGTGCATTGCACATTCATACGGTGGCTAAATTTTATGGCGTCCCGGTAATTGTACATACTGACCATGCCGCCAAAAAGTGGCTGCCCTGGATAAGCGGTCTCCTTGATGCGGGTGAAACCTTTTATAAAGAAAAAAAGCAACCTCTCTACAGCTCCCATATGCTGGATCTTTCAGAAGAACCACTGGAAGAAAATATTCAGACCTCTGTGGAATTTTATAAGCGAATGAAACCGCTCGGCATGGCGATCGAAATTGAACTCGGAGTAACCGGCGGTGAAGAAGACGGTGTTGATAATAGTGGTGTTGAAAATGACAAATTATATACACAACCCGAACATGTCGCTTATGCCTATAAAGAGTTGAGTAAAGTCGGCCGGCTATTTGGTGTGGCTGCTGCATTCGGAAATGTGCACGGCGTCTACAGTCCCGGAAACGTTGAACTCCGCCCCGTGATTCTCAAAAACAGTCAGGACTATATTGAAAAGGAATTTAAAACAAAACCGAAACCGGTTTATTTCGTTTTTCATGGTGGCAGCGGATCACCTCAGGTGCAAATCCGTGAAGCCATTAGCTACGGCGCCATAAAAATGAATCTGGATACAGATTTACAATGGGCTTTTTGGGAAGGCGTGCAAAAATACTATAAGAAAAATGAAGCATACCTGCAGGCCCAGTTGGGTAATCCGGATGGTGTTGATCGTCCAAATAAAAAATATTATGATCCCCGCGTATGGCTCCGCAAGGGGGAAGAAAGTTTTATCGACCGTTTGACAACCGCCTTTGAAGATTTGAATTGCATTAATCGAAACGCTTAATGCTTCAACCTTCCACCATCTGTCATTAACCATTAAGCGTTACTAATCGACCGTACAAAAAGCTTTGGGCTGAACGTTATAAGCTTTAGTCTTAATTATCTATTTTCAGCCCATGAAATCAATACTCATACTTTTCATCGGATTGGCGATGGCCAGCCCTGGTCATTCCCAGAAACCTTCTCCAACAACCCCGGCAGCAAAGAAAACCGATACGGTATCGAAGCGTGTTCCGAATGGTGTCGTGAAAGCCAATCCAAAACCTTATAAGGAAGTAATTACGGAAAAAGCCATTACACAGCGCGGATTATTTACCGTTCACAAAGTTGATGACAAATGGTATTTCGAAATTCCGGATTCCATTCTTAACCGCGAGATCCTTGCCATTACCCGGTTCAATAAATCTCCGGCAGGAAGCCGCTCATATGGCGGAGAAAAAGTAAATGAACAAACCATCCGCTGGGAAAAAGGACCTTCCGAAAATATTTTTTTGCGCGTCATGACGATAATCAGCGTTGCACCTGATTCGTCTCAGCCGATAGCAGAAGCGGTGAGAAACTCAAATGTAGATCCTATCGCAGCCGCTTTCGATATAAAAGCCTATGGAAAAGATTCAAACAGCGTTGTAATTGACGTGACAGATTTTTTCAGACTGGATAATCAGCCGGTTAGTCTAAGCCCCGACCTGAAGAGAAGATATAATCTCGGCGGAATATCTTCCGACCGTTCGTTCATCTCTTATATGCACAGTTATCCTCTAAACACGGAAGTCCGTTCCTTAAAAACTTTTACTTCCTCACCGGCTCCTGCCGGTTCTGCACTCGGAGGTTCCTCCAGCCTGCCCGCAGCTGATGTGGCGGGAGCAGTCTCTATGGAACTGAACAATTCATTCATCATGTTACCGGCTGTGCCGATGCGCAAAAGATTATATGATCCGCGGGTCGGTTATTTTGCCAGTGAATATGTTGTTTATACTGATGCATCGCAGAAGGCGGCGACAAGTACATTTATCAGTCACTGGCGTCTCGAACCAAAAGACGAAGACATGGCGCGCTGGAAAAGAGGAGAACTGGTGGAACCCAAAAAGCCGATCATTTTTTATATTGACCCGGCAACCCCCAAACAATGGAGGCCTTATCTGATCGCCGGTATCAACGACTGGCAGGTTGCATTTGAAAAAGCGGGATTCAAAAACGCTATCATGGGCAAGGAGTGGCCGGAAAACGACAGTACAATGAACCTGGAGGATTCCCGGTTTTCTCTGATCCGGTATTTTGCGTCTGATATAGAAAATGCTTACGGACCGCGTGAAACAGATCCGCGGACCGGCGAAATCCTTACCAGCAATATCGGATGGTATCACAATGTGATGAAACTTTTGCACGACTGGTATTTTATTCAGGTGGGCGCGGTGGATCCACGTGCACGCAAGATGAAATTTGATGATTCACTAATGGGTACCCTGATCCGGTTCGTCTCTTCGCACGAACTGGGGCATGCCCTTGGCCTCCGTCACAATATGGGAAGCAGCAGCCTGACTCCGGTTGAAAAACTGCGTGATAAAGCATGGGTGGAGGCGAACGGACACACTTTTTCCATCATGGACTATGCCCGTTTTAATTATGTGGCGCAACCTGAGGACCGGATAAGCCCGAAGGGATTATACCCCCGAATCGGACCCTACGATAAATGGGCAATACAATGGGGATATAAAATCATACCGGATACCAAATCCTCAGAAGATGATAAAAAAGTGCTGAACCGCTGGATCATAGACAGTATTAAAGCTGATCCCAGGTTATGGTTTGGCGGAGAAGGACAAAATCTGGATCCCCGCTCTCAAACGGAAGACCTCAGTGATAACGCTGTGAAGGCAAGTGAATACGGGATACTAAATTTGAAAAAAATAATTACTCAACTACCTGCCTGGACCCTTGAAGAAGCCGATACCTATGATAACCTGGAGGATATGTACACGCAACTGCTTGGACAATTCAGCCGGTACATGAATCACGTCACGAAAAATGTAGGAGGTATTTATGAAACATTTAAAAGTGTAGAACAACCGGGTGAAGTGTATGAACCCACCCCTAAAATCATCCAGGAACAATCCGTCGCTTTTCTGCAGAAGCAATTGTTTGAAACACCATACTGGCTCTTGGATAAAAACATCCTGGACAAAATCAGCTCCCCTTCAACATCTGAACTGGTTTCAAACACACAGGGTAGTGTATTAAATTCCCTGCTCTCCACCTCCAGATTGTTCCGCATGGAAGTGATGAGCGACCGATATGGAAAAGCAACCATTTATGGCCCGCAGGATTTGATTACGGATCTTGAAAATGGTCTATGGAAGGAATTGGGTAATCCGCAAAAAGCCATAGATCCATTCCGGCGAAGTTTACAAAAACAATATGTGGACATTTTGATTTCTCTGATGAACCCATCGCAGCCCTCATTGCCCGCTGGATTCCCCCGGGGATTAATTATTATTTTCGGTGCGGATATCAAAAACACAGACATTCCGTCTATTGCGCGCGGACATCTAACGGTTTTGCGCAACCGCATACTGACGGCAGCCGGACAATCCACGGACTTACTGAGTAAATATCATTTACAGGATTTGGCGGAAAGGATCCGACAGGCATTGAATCCCAAGTAACTGTTTTTGGAATATGGATAAACCATTTACCAAAATATTTACCGGCTAAGCAAATCCGTAATCGGAGTTCCGATATTTCCATTTGGAGCCTGGATATGTAAAAGGGTGGCAAGTGTGGGCGCAATATCGGTCATGTGTATGGGGGCAGCCGACGCACCCTGCTGGATATCCCAGCCCATAAATATCAATGGAATGTGAGTATCGTATGGATTCCAACTGCCGTGTGTTGTACCGGTGCGGGCGTAGGATTCCAGCCAGGCGGGTTGAAAAACTACCTGTACCTGTCCGCTTCTTTTAAAATTATATCCGTTAATTATCATTGTCCTGAGAGGTTCTGGTATTGTAGCGTCGCGAATTTTATCGATATCTGTTGCATAGGCAACTCCCGGCAGCTTTTTCAGATAATCCACCGTCATCTTTTTGATGCCTTCAAAATCCGCATTCGATGCAGCTATTTTATCAAGGTCGAAACTGATCTGATAATTCTCGGCAGACCGGATAATTTTACCGGGACCATATTTCTGCTGAATAAGCTGTTCGAGGTTTGAGACTATTTCTCTGCTCACAAAAAAATCTGCCGGAATACGGTACTGCTGTGAATAATTCACCGCATGGGCAGCGCCATGATCCGCAGTAAGAAAGACCAGCCATTGCCCCTTTCC
>Ga0097621_100002529_pt1 | contig 12530 bp, 9 predicted proteins | sample KBSMisM72_FD_73165 | JGI IMG/M metagenome (GOLD analysis project Ga0097621, IMG submission 73165) | Miscanthus rhizosphere microbial communities from Kellogg Biological Station, Michigan, USA - KBS Miscanthus M7-2 (version 2) (version 2) | ecosystem: Host-associated > Plants > Roots >... | reverse complement strand
CCGATGATCGTCGGGAAACGGTTCTGGGCGGCGTGCATTTGCTTCTGCCGAAGAATTTGCCTTTCTCCGCAGAAAGCCTACAATGCGTCCGCGGGGTTAGAAAGGGCCAAGTCACACTTGGCACTTTGCGGGGGACTACCTCACCTGGGCCGCCAAACCTGAGGTGAGATGGTCCCCGAACCCCTTCTTCAATTTCTATTAGACCGTGCCAACCGTTCCCGACGCCGGTCCGTCTCGACTCTTCCAAGTACGTTGCCGGTTTCTGGAAAGTTCCATGTCACTCGCGCAACTTCAATTTGGACGGGACACAGTTCCGCTTGTTAGCAACCCGGGAAAGATATCCGGCCAAATACGATGACGGAGTGTTTTGTATGGAAAGACTAGACAAATCCGTATGGACACAAGACAAGCCTCGTCAGTACACAATACTTCCCACTCTGTAAACTAAAGTCATATGTCCGATGCCTACATCCTCGGTATTGAAAGCTCCTGCGACGAGACCTCAGCTTCGGTTGTGCGCTCGGGTGAGAAGTTGATTTCCAATGTGGTCTTTTCCCAGATCGCGACTCATCAACCTTACGGAGGAGTCGTTCCCGAACTTGCATCGCGCGAACATCTGCGGGCGATCGTCCCCGTAGTCCGCAAAGCATTACAGGACGCGCAACAGACCTACCAATCGATTGACGCTATTGCTGTCACCCAGGGCCCCGGACTCACCGGCGCCTTGCTGGTCGGAATCAGTTACGCGAAAGCCCTTGCGTTCGCCCTGGAGAAGCCGCTGATCGCGGTAAATCACCTCGAAGGCCACATTCATGCTGTGTTGCTGGAAGAACGCCAAAAGGGAAATCATGAACTTAATTTTCCTGTGCTGGCGCTGGTGGTTTCCGGTGGGCACACCCATCTATATCTTGCGGAGCAAAACGGGACCGGCTGGAGCTACGAAAACATCGGCCACACTCGCGACGATGCTGCCGGAGAAGCCTTCGACAAGGTGGCGAAGTTGTTGGGTCTCGGCTACCCTGGAGGGCCCCTCATCGACAAGCTCGCGCCGCATGGAAATCCGCATGCCGTCAAATTTCCTACGTCGCAATTAAAGCACCCCGACCGCAACGACCGCGGCAAAGTGCCGGGCAATCGTCTGAGATTTGATTTCTCCTACAGCGGCATCAAGACTGCCGTCCTGCGCCACGTAGAAACTCACAATATGCGCGAAACAATTGAGGCCCGCCGCCGCAAAATTGCGGAAATCCCAAATCCAAAGTTGGATGACTACCTGAATATGTGTGAGCCTCAGACGCGTGATCTGGTCGCATCCTTTCAGAGGTCCATCGTTGAAGATCTGGTGGGGAAGACTTTGGCCGCCGCCCGCGCCTGCGGTGCCGCCACATTGTTTGTCACGGGCGGCGTCGCCGCCAACCAGGAACTAAGGAACCGCTTCGAGCAGGACGCCGCACAAGAGGGAATCCCGGTCTTCTTCCCCTCGCGTCCGCTCTCCACCGACAACGCGGCGATGATCGCAGCCGCAGCCTACCCCAAATTCATAGCTAGAAATTTCGCGCCCATGGATTTTTCCGCCGAATCGGGATTGGTCCTCAAGTAGATGGGATGTGTCGAGGAACATAGTTAAGAGACAAACGTCTAAAGAGGTAGCATCGCTATTTCTTCCTAACCAAGACCAGCTCGCATCTCCATCTCCGGGGTAGCTTCCAACAAACTCCGCGTATAAGCATGCGCCGGATCCCCGGTAATCTGTTCTGTCTCTCCGATCTCCACAATCTTCCCCCGATACATGACCGCAATCCGGGTCGCCAAATAGCGCACCACCGGCATGGAATGCGAAATAAAAAGATAAGTAAGGCCGAACTCGCGTTGCAGCTGCGCCAGCAGATTCACAATCTGCGCGCCCACGCTTACATCCAGCGCCGAGACCGGTTCGTCGGCGACAATGAACTTCGGCCGCAGCGCCAGAGCGCGAGCAATCCCAATTCGCTGCCGCTGGCCGCCACTAAACTCATGCGGAAAGCGTTTGGCCGCCGATTGGTCCAGTCCAACCGCACGCATCAACTCCGCCACCCGTTCGCGGCGCTGTTCCGGGCTCTTCTTCTCGTGAATCACCAGCGGTTCGGCAACGACCTCATCCACTCTCATACGCGGATCGAGCGATCCGAATGGATCCTGAAAAATGATCTGCATGTCACGCCGCAACGCACGCATCTGGCTACGATTCGCCGCCAGCAGATCACGCCCTCCGTACTGAATCGTTCCTGAAGTCGGCTCGATCAGGCGCAGGACAAGTCGGCCCAACGTGCTCTTTCCAGATCCAGATTCCCCGACCAGTCCGAGCGTCTCGCCCGCATGAATATCGAGCGAGACGCCATCCACCGCGCGTACTTCCCCTTTAGCGCCTCCACCGAACACAGATTCGCCGAGAGGATAAACCTTACTCAGATTCCGAATTTCAATCAGCGCCAAGACTCTAGCTCCTTGTCATCCGAGCAAGACTGGAGGATCTACCGTTCCCACAACTTAAACCGCAATCAGTGGCACCGCCACCAGCGCTGCGGCCATCCCGACCGTCTTCCACAACGTAAGCCGTTCCTTCAAAAAAATTCGGGCGAGTGCTACCGTAATCACCGGGTACAACGAGGTCAGCACCACCGCCGTATCCAGCCGTCCAAGTTGAGTAGCCCGCACAAAGAGAACGCTTCCGGATATATCAAGAAATCCGGCCACCACTCCCAGGCGAATTGCCAGCGGATCCATCCGCCCGAAGTCACGGTTCTTGACCACGATCAGTCCTGTGAACACGAAGGAAGAGATGCGGGAGCACGCCGCGATCCACAGTGCTGATCCCTCTCCCGCCTGCTTCATGCAAAGAAAGAATCCCGCGAACCCCATACCCGCCAACAGCGCCAGCCCGATTCCTTCTGACCTATCACCGTCAGTGGACCGCGAGATGAGCCAGATTCCAGCAACCGCGAGTATGAATCCAACCAGCCTGACATTTCCCGGCACACCCTCTTTCAAGATGGTCAACACGGTGGGAATCCCCGCTCCCAAAACCGCAGCCACAGGCGCAGTCAACCCCATCTTCCCCGAAGCCAACGCGCGATAAAAAACCGCCAGCGAAAGACCACCGGATAGGCCGCCCAGAAGCGCCCACCGCACTGCATTTCCGCCAGGAAAGGGAGCCCGGCTCAGTAGCGCGATTACAGTCATAAAGACCAGGCCGCAACCATGAGCAATCGTGGTCAGCGGAAAGGCACTGGCGCGGCGAGATGCATACCCGCCCAGAAAGTCGCTTGTGCCCCATGCCGATACCGCCACCAGGCTCAATCCAGCGGGAACCAATTGCTCAAGCAATAATGTTCTCCCAAGAAGTAAAGACTACCTGCCTAACACAAACCTGTCATCCCGAAGCGATGCGGCGGAGCTCACGACCGCGTGCGTCACGCCGAAGTGGTTAGGCATCCTTCCCCACCACAAGGAATGTCATTCGGAGGAATCTTGGACAGCGGCAACGAATGCCGCGGGCGGGGGTGCCTTTTGGCGTTGTTGTTGGCTGCTCCACGGTGGGCAGGGGCCCCATGCTGCTCTAAACCTTTGTCTTTCCGAATCGCGTCGTTGCTTGGGCCGTGGAGAAGCAGAGTCCCTTGCGCGATGAAGCCGCCTTGGACCGACAAGATTGTTAATTTTTACTCGCAACCACAGAAATGCCAGGCGACAAAATCAGGGCAGCCGGTGTCTAATCTGTTGGGGTCCCAAGGCTTGCATCTTCATGTCATCCATTTCCGAAAGCCTTGCCGCGCTCGCTTTAGGCGTCTTGTTTCCAGCGGCATTGTTGTTTGCTCAACCGCAGGCCGCTCCTGCTCCTGTTGAGGCCAATCAATCTCTCACCGGTACCGTGGTGAATTCTGTTACCGGTGAACCGGTTCGCCGCGCCCTGGTCAGTTTCGCGCAGTGGTCCACTCTCACCGACGGCGATGGCCGGTTCGAATTTCACGATCTCCCGCATCTTCAGACTCCCATCTCCGTACGCAAGCCTGGTTTCTTCAGTGAGCAAGACGTTGCAGGAGGCCAGCTGCCGGAAAACATGGTGGTCACCTCCGGATCGGATCCCGCCCCAATCGAAGCCAAGCTTATTCCCGAAGGCGTGGTCTTCGGCCGGGTTGAATCGGAAGCCGGCCCGATCGAGGGCACGCAGGTAAAGCTCCTTGCCGCACGCGTTCGCGACGGCGAACGCCACTGGGAACAGCAGGGATTCGCTATCACCGGCGATGACGGGAGCTTTCGCATTGCTAATCTAATGCCTGGAAGCTATTACTTGCTCCTGGCTGCTAACACCAGCCCGGAGCTTTCGGGACCGGGGAATCCGCCGAAGTTACTGGGCTACTCCGAGTCCTACTATCCGGGCGTGCAGGATACTGCCGCTGCCACCGCGCTGGTGGTCGCGCCCGGCCAGCAGTTGCAGGCCGACATTTCGGCCAAACTGGCGCCCGTCTTCCAGGTCTCAGGCACCGTGATGGGATTCACCCCCGATAGCGGTATCAGCGTGCAGTTCGCAACCGACTCGGGCGATGTTCTCGCCTTTCCGACCGAGTTTGATGATAACGGGAATTTTCGCAGCCGCCTCCCGGGTGGCTCTTATATCCTGATGGCGCGGGGTCAAGGTCCGGATAACGCGCTGCTCGCCATGGACATGCCGCTGGAGCTGACCGGCGATCTGCGGGGCATCAAATTGGCGCTCGCTCCTAGTTCACCGATTCCCGTGAATCTGAGATTTGTGAACGTCGCGAGAAAATCCTCCAGGGTCGCAATCGTAAATGACGGATTCACCCCCGGCGCCGTGGCAGCCAGCCCGGCCAGCGCGGTCAACATCCAGCTGGAATCCACCGGCCCAACTTTGAGGCCCCTGCAATTTTTCGCCATGCGGGAATCCCCGGCGGAGCAAAAGCTGGTCTTGAGAAACGTGGAGGCCGGCCGATATCGGGTGAAGGTGCAGCCCGGTTTCAACTGGTATCCCTCAAGCGTGCGTTGTGGAGACGTCGATCTACTGCGCGATTCGCTCGAAGTTCGTTCCGGCATGCGATCGCCCCCTATCGAAGTGGAACTGCGCAATGACGGCGCCAATCTGCGGGTCTCCGCATTTTCCGAAGGGGCACCCGCGGCTGGCTGGGTCTTGCTGCTTCCTTTGAGCTCTCCAGCCGGCGCCCAGGCCCAACCTGTGAGTGTAGGCACTCAGGCGATTTTTTCCAATCTCCCGCCCGGCGAATATTCGCTGCTGGCCTTCGACCAAATCGCGGGACTGGAATACAAAGAGCTTTCGTCTCTCAGCCAATACCTGGGCCGGGCTACCCGTGTTGTCCTCTCATCGCACCAAGACAGAGAAACCAAGCTGGAGATGGTGGCGAGGGAGAAATGAAGACATTAGTCAGCTCTCTGATCTGCGTGATCTGGACAATGGCAGTCGCCGCAGCGCAAAGCCCCTCTCCCGCGACAGGAAATTTTCGCATTATGGGAGTAGTCGTCCACTCCCTCACCGGCCAACCCCTTCCTGGAATTCAAATGTCGATCCTTCGCGCTCAGACTCCGGACGTTCTACAAACCGTCGTAGCCGCCGACCGTGGCCGCTTCGCCTTTCCGGTGTCAGACCCGGGGAAATATGTTCTGGTCGCCCAGGGCCGAGGCTTTCCCCGGCAAGCGTGGGACGAGCACAACGGATTTTCCACCGCGGTTGTCGTCGGCCCGGGAAAAGACTCGGAGAACATTGTCTTCCGCGTGCGACCCGAAGCCTCCGTCTCCGGCACCGTCACCGACGAGGCCAACGAACCGGTGCGGGAGGCGCAGGTCATGTTGTTCCACCGCGGCGTGGAAGAAGGGAATGACGAGATTCACTTGCGCACCCAGACTTCGACCGACGATCAGGGCCACTACCACTTCGCCCATCTCTTTTCTGGCACCTTCTTCATAGTGGTCTCGGCCCAGCCCTGGTATGCGCACACTTCGCCAACGGGACCAGAAACTGATCCGTTAAATGTGACATATCCGCTAACCTATTTTTCAGGTTCAACTGAGGCCGGCGGCGCCACCCCTATCTCGGTCAAGCCCGGGGACAAAATAACCGCCGACCTCTCCCTGACGGCGGTTCAGGCGATCCGACTGGAGGTCACCCGCTTGATGAGGCCGAACTCCGGCTCTGCGCCAAATGCGACGCGCAAGGTTTTCGGCAGCTACTCCGTCAGCGCCTCCAACCAGTACGAAAGCGGGGCCGATGGCAGAACGTTCATGACCGGGCTGGCTCCCGGCGAAGTTGAAATCAGCGGCAGCGACTCAAAGAATCCCCGTAATAGCTGGAGAGAGACGCTGAACGTCGCCGCTGGCGTCAAGCTAAAAGCGCCCTCTGACCACTCCGCCATAGCGGTGGGGGGGAAGTTGATTCTTAACCAGCCCAAGGCCGGTTCCGCCGTCATAATTCTCAGCGGCCGCTCCAGCCACGAGCGCTTCCAGGCGCTTGTCAATCCCGACGGCTCCTTTCAATTCTCGGGTCCCTACATGCCTCCGGATACTTATCAGGTTGCGATTTTCTATCGCCCTGGATCGGTCCTTGCCAGCATCGCCGCCACCGGGGCCAAAGTGGATGGCCGAACCATCGAAGTTGCACCGGGAGCCGACGTGCAGCTTACCGTGGTGATGTCCAGGGGTGCCTCCAGGATCGATGGAACCGTGTTGCGCGAAGGCAAGCCGGTTGCCGGCGCCATGATCGTTTTGCTGCCTCACGACTGGCTCAACAACCAATCGTTGATCCGGCGCGACCAGAGCGACAGCGACGGTACTTTCACGCTGCCGCAGATTCCACCCGGCCGATACACGGCTCTGGCCCTCCAAAACGGCTGGGATATCGATTGGCAGAATGCCGCTGTGCTCAAGCCTTATCTGCCCCATGCCCAGATCGTTCTCGTGAGTCCCGATCAGCGCTACGAAATGAAGATAAACACCCAATAATCAAGCACTTTTGCCGTGAGTTCGTCTTTCCCCACGTGGTAGAATTTTGTACGGCGTTTCACACGATAACCCAGGTGATTGAACTCGCACCTTCGATTCTGTCAGCCGATTTTGCCCGGCTGGCGGAGCAAGTCCACGCTGCCAGCTCGGGCGGTGGCACGGTGATCCATGTAGATATCATGGACGGACATTTTGTCCCCAATCTCACCGTGGGCCCGCCGGTTGTAAAGTCGCTGCGAAAAAATACTGATCTGCCACTGGATTGCCACTTGATGATCGAAAACCCGGACTTGTACATTCCGGACTTCGCCGCCGCTGGCGCCACTTGGATATCCGTACACCAGGAAGCTTGTTCTCATCTGAACCGTACGTTGCATCTCATCAAGAGTCACGATTGCCTGGCAGGCGTGGTCATCAATCCAGCTACTCCAGTCGATACGTTGTCTGAGGTGCTCGATATCGTCGATTACGTGCTGGTAATGTCAGTCAATCCAGGCTTTGGAGCCCAGAAATTCATTCCCAGCACGTTAAATAAAGTACGTCGTCTCACCGATTTACGGGCAGAACGTCAGCTGGATTACCGTATCGAAATTGATGGCGGAGTCGCTCTCGATACCGTGGCCGAGGTGGTGCGTGCGGGCGCTGAAATTCTGGTGGCGGGCAACGCTGTGTTCGGTCACGGTGATCCTAGAGTAAATGCTTCACGACTCCTGAAGGCTGCGTTCGAAGCAACCTTGCAAAAAGTTTGATTTTCGGGCGGGACGAACATCCATCCTGCCTGTGTAACGATATCCCTCGAGGTCTTATGTCACGTCGTATTCCGGTAATGCTACTGCTTGGCGCGTTGGGATTTACTGTCGCCTGCACCAACAAGAAAGTTCAAAATCCCATCGCCAACATTGACTCCAAGCAGCCCGACAAGGTTCTGTTCGACCGTTCCATGGATGCACTCAAGCACAACCGATTCGACGTGGCCCGGATGACCTTGCAGACCCTGATCAACACCTATCCCGATTCGGAATTCGTCGCCCGCGCCAAGTTGGGCGTTGCCGACTCCTGGTACGCCGAAGGTGGAACTGCTGGCCTGGCCCAAGCGGAGATCGAGTACAACGACTTCAAGACATTCTTCCCCAACATGCCGGAAGCAGCGGAAGCTCAGTTGAAGATCGCGAACATCCACTTCCAACAGATGGAAAAGTCCGACCGCGATTTCACTCACGCCATGCGCGCAGAAGAGGAATATCGCAACCTGATCATGCAATTCCCCGACAGCAAACTGCTGCCGGAAGCCAAGCTGCGCCTGATGGAAGTGCAGGAAGTGCTGGCCGACCGCGAATACAACATCGGCCGTTTTTATTCCATGCGCCAGTCCTACCCGGCCGCGATCGCACGCTTGAGCTCAGTGATCGAGCGCTATCCGCTCTACAGCCATGCCGATGACGTTTTGTTTTTACTCGGTCAATCCTACGAGGGCGAAATTGCCAGCGTCCGCAGTCACAATGCGAATGAAGTGGCAAAGGCGCGCCTGATTCAGGACCTAACCCGGCATGCGGCCGAGGCTTATTCCAAGATCTTGACTCGCTATCCGATGATGGCGCGTTCGGGTGAAGCCGAAGAGCGCTTGAAAGCATTGCATCAACCGGTGCCAAGGCCAACCAAAGCCGCCGTTGCCCTCAACAAGAAGGAACAGGAAAGTCGCGCCGAGGGTTCCACTTTTGCAAAAGTGGTGGGCAGCTTCCGCAAGCATCCCGACACCTCCGTAGCCACGAAGGTTGGCGAACCCACGCTGGTTGATCCTAAGCCGATCAGTGCTACCGAAGTGGTACAGCAAGCCACCCGAGCCATGGCGGCGCCTTCTGACAAAAACACAGTTTCGATCGAAACGGTGAAAAACGGCGCACCGCCGGAAAGCCAGCCGACGCCTCGTTCGGATGCTCCACCCCCAGTGGTCGCCGCCGACCCGGCACCCGCCCCACCCGATGCCGCGGCGGCGGAGGCGCCTCCTGCCGCCGGGGAACTAAAGCCTAATACCGAGCCGGATCCCAACGAATTAAAGCCGATTGATAACAGTGCTCAGCCCTTGCCGGCTCCGGCGCAGGTTAACCAGATCGACCCATCCGCTCCTCCCCAGGCCCAAACTCCTGTGAACACAGCAGCTTCGGGTTCTCAGGAAGAAGAGGACACTACCTATTCCTCCAGTAAACACAAGAAGAAGTCGGGTATTCGCAAGGTTGTTCCCTTTTAGCGCGGTTGATGGCCCGGATTTGTACCTGAAATGGCCACTTTTGGGGGCCATTCTCTTCGCAAAGGTCTAGTCCGCTGGTAACGTGCTTACCCCCTGCTACTCATTGACTTAGCGTTCGGGACACGTTAACTTCGCGCTAGCTCCCCTCACATAAGGACACCCTTGGCTCGAAAAATACTGCTGGCGGACGATAGTGTGACAGCTCAAAACATGGGCCGGCGCATCCTCGCCGATGCCGGTTATGAGGTTGTCACCGTCAATAACGGGTCCGCAGCGCTAAAAAAAATCGCCGAGCTGGAGCCGGAGCTCATTGTCCTCGACGTATACATGCCCGGCTACAGCGGGCTGGAAGTCTGCCAGCGTGTCAAAGCCGCACCCGAGACCGCGGCCATTCCCATTCTGCTTACGGTCGGTAAACTCGAGCCTTTCAAAGCGGACGAAGCAAAAAAAGTTTTTGCGGATGCATTCATAATTAAGCCCTTCGAGGCCACCGAACTGCTGGCTGCCCTTACCAAGCTGGAAGAAAAGATTGTTCCGCAAAAAGCTACGAAAGCGGCTTCCGCCAAAGCGACGCCCGTCAAGGAAGCCGCCAAGAAAGAAAAGCCTCAACAGGCGCAGGAAGATCAGGAATGGAAAGACCGGCTGCGCATTCAAGCGACGCCTGTCAAGGCCGAGGAGCCTGAGCCTCCCACGCCGATTGCTTCTCAATTCCACGACATCCGCCACGAAATTGCGGCGGCGGAGACCGATGAAGCGATTTCCCGAAACCTTCCCGGTGACGTCACTTCAGAAGAACTCGCTGCCATCACCGCGGCGGTGACCGCATTTAGCGCCGAAAGCGATGCCGCCTACGAGCCGGCGCCGATCGAAGAAGTTCATGCCTACGCTCCGGCTGAAGAGGTCGCCCGACACGAAGTATTAATTGAAGCGGAACATGATGTTGCGGAGCAGGAGCCCGAGCCGACAGAAGAAGTTGAGCAGTCGGAAGAAACAAAGTTCCTCAAATCGATCTCGCCATGGGCCAATCCGGCGTTACTCGAAGAAGTAGCTGCCGCCTTGAAGGGTCCGATAGAAGAAGAGGGTGATGAGCCCGAAGAAAAACCGGACCAACCCGAAGTGGCAGTCGCTCCCCCTGCGACTCCAGCAGATGGATTTACCGACTCCGACGTCGATGCGGCTTTAGCATCGCTCAGTTCGCTTGACACACCCGATATCATGTCCCGCTTGCATGCCGAAGAACAGGCGCGCGAGCACAATCTGGACCACGTCGGCGCACAAGCCGCCGAGTCATGGTCAGAAGAGCCGGCGACGATTGGCTCGACCCGATGGATCGCCGAAGAAATGAAATTGGAAGAGAGCGAAGCGTCCCTGGTTCTCGAAGAGGAGATGCAGCGCGGGCTCGCCGCCATGCAATTGCAGGCGGAAGCCGCGGCGATTGAAGATCAGCCCATCGAACCAGTCGAAGCTGTCGCCGCAGAACCGCCAAGCGAAGGACCCGCTGCGATAGACGCGGTCAGCTCCATCGAAGTTCCCGAAGCTCAACCCGAATTTGTTGCCGAGGTGGCCAGCGCCGAAATCGACTCCATCGAAGCTGCAAGCACCGAAGTTGCGGCCGCCGAAGCTGCAACGATGGAGAATTCGGAGCAACTCAATTCATACGCAGCCGCAGCCAGTGCCGGCGCTTCTCCCTCTCCCTCCTATGCCGAAGCCTCGCCGGTGGAAGCGGTCAATGAGCCAGAATCGAGACAGCCCGATCCCGAGCTCGCTGAAGCCTGGGCCCGTTGGCGTCAGATTCGCGAGTCGGTCGCCAGTCCGCAGTTTGTCGAGCAAGTCGCCGATGTTGCCGCCGCCGAGATCGCCGAGACTGCGCAATCTCAAGAACCAGCCCTAGAGCCGAAGGCACCCCTGGCCGAGGCTTCCGCCACACCCGATTCAGCCGCAATCGCCAGCATTGTGGATAGCGTTCTGGCGGATCTAAGGCCCCGCTTGGTTGCGGAAATCGCTAAGAAGATGAGCGAGAAGAAGTAGTTCCTCGTTTGACGGAGGATAGCTATCCTTCTCTTTAGGGTTCCCTGCCATAATTTATTTCGCAGTTTCTAGTGCTAGGTTAATCAAGTGGTGAAATCAGATGGGATGAGAAAGCCGGTCTCCGGGCGGGATGCGGCGTACGCTCCCAAGTTATCGACGTGCTCGAAGCACAGATAAAAAGGAGACCGGCAATGAAGAAGGTTAGCGCGACAAGGGCAAAGCGGAGCAGGAATATTTCGCAGCAGAAACGGACCATCGGACTAGATCTGGTAGATCCCAACAGCTGGTACTGCGGGCTGGATGAAGTCGGCCAGATACAACTGGAGCAGCGAGTGCGTACGCATGGGAGAGCGTTCCATAGCCCCCTCGTGCTAGTGACGTAACGGATTACTAGCACCACTTCGGGTTGGCTGGGCAACGAATAGACGCGGTGGTTGATGCCCTTTCGTTCTAGAATGTGGCTATGCAATTCCTAGTAGTTTTTGCTATCACCACGGCTTTATTGGCGGCATTCTCGCTGCTAATGACGAGGCTCTGGGACAGCTAAGTGCTGAGGTCCAGTTCGGAGTCTTAGTTCCCGTTTTCGGGCAGAGAAGAGCCATAGCCGCCTACATTCTCTGACGCAGCCATTCTGCGCCCCCCTACAGCATGTACCCGATCGCGTAAACGCTAGGAGTCTGGGATTATTAGCCGTGTCCTTCAGCGTCGATGACCGCATTCGAGAATTATGTGCAAGTGCGGTGACGACGACTGACCCCGCAAAAGTGGACCTCATTCTCGCCGAACTCAGGACAGCAATCTTCGAACGTCAAACCGCGAGACCGTACTCGAACAGCGCTTCCGATATTTCCCAGCAAGAACGAATTCGCTGGAACTAGTCCCAAACTTCATCCCGCCCGTCAATGACCTCGTTCAGTTGCACCGTCAGCGCTTTCAGGACGTCGTGGAGTTCAACGAGGGTTCCTGCCTGAAATTCGACGTCGGTTCTTTCACACGAACGGTGTTCCAAACCCCGTTTCTGGTTTGACGGGGTATCTCCTACCGAGGGGAAAATGCTACCCCCCGGCCACGGACCCTGGACCGCTCGGGGCCGCGCTGCGCTCGAAGGGCTGGGCTCGCAAACCTCAATCGGCAATCTGTCACTATTGACAGTTTTTTTGACTTGGAAGATTGCCTAGGTTAAATGCATCAGAGTCCGATTGGCTTAGCTCAACCCGCACTATGGGTGCAAGGCAAACCGTCGAGAATCGACCTA
>Ga0097621_100002528_pt1 | contig 12531 bp, 9 predicted proteins | sample KBSMisM72_FD_73165 | JGI IMG/M metagenome (GOLD analysis project Ga0097621, IMG submission 73165) | Miscanthus rhizosphere microbial communities from Kellogg Biological Station, Michigan, USA - KBS Miscanthus M7-2 (version 2) (version 2) | ecosystem: Host-associated > Plants > Roots >... | reverse complement strand
CCCCAGGCACATCGATTGTCCGATTTGCTGAGGTCGACCAGGGTGTTTACAAGGGGTCAAAGCCCAAAACCGACGCCGATTATCGCTTTCTGCAATCCAAAAACGTAAGGACCGTTGTTGACCTAAAGTTCTTTCCACTTCTGTATCGGTTCGAGAAAAAAAAGGCTGAGAGATATGGAATTACGGTGATTCCCGTCACAATCAACGCATCGCCGATCGCTCCGTCGGAATCACACGTGCGCCAGGCGCTCTGTTTGCTTGCCGATAAACGCCTTCGGCCCATTTATTTTCACTGCAGCGTCGGCCGCGACCGAACCAGCCTGATCGCCACTCTTTACGAAGTCCACTTCAAAGGTCTGGCGCCTGAGGACGCTTGGCGAGAAATGAAACATTTTGGCTTTAAAAGTGGCTGGACGCTGCATGGCCTGAGTAGTTACGTGAAGAAGCACGCCAATTCTTCGTTTACAGCCGAGGCCGATTGTGACCTTGATACTGCCATCCATGCAGCCCACTGAAGATGAATATAAGGTAGACAACGCCATTGACAGGTACTGGTAATTTGCCCGGCCCGCATCAAGGCGTAAGAATGCGATACTTGCACTAACCTTCGGGTACAGATTCCCTCGGAATACCGCTTACGCCGGAGAATTGTCACCCAAGCTTTGCCAACCGTGAAAGAACAGGCGCGTTCGCCACAACTGCTTGCAGAGATTCAAGATTTCGCATATTCATCATGGTTTTGACCGCAGCCACCAGGTTTCCTTGGCTCAAAAAATCGAGTGCATCGCCGAGGGATACCGCAAAATGAAGCATCACGCTCGAATCCCGATAGCAGTCAGCTATGCAGGCGGTGCAACCATCACGCACCAGCGGCGTTTCGGCAAAATCCCAAACCGAACACATACGCTCCTGCCACGCGTCGCATCGCCATATATCGAAGTTCCAGTCCATGTAAAAACTCTTGTAGCCTCCATAGCAGACGAAACGTTCGGGCTCACGCAGCAGATGTCGCTTCATGTCGGCTATGGATGCACGAGGATTATTAACCGGGAAAACATTCCGCAGATCGTCGACACTTTCGAAGGCATGCCTGAGTTCGCCATCCGTGAACCTTACAAGAGAGGAATCAGCCGACCACGCGAGTGAGGTTGATCCAAGGCGAATCCGCTGCGGATAAGAGAACGCGACCGCTTCGAAGCCAAGCTCTTGAAGCAGCGGCACCAAAGACCTGTAGTCATCGATGAGTTTGCTCATGGTGACTTGGGCAAGAGCGGTTATCCCAAGATCCGGCATTTGTGAGGTGGCCTTACGAATACGCTCGCCTAGTCCCTTCAGCCCACGGTTTCCTTCGTGGTCGGACATGGAGGCAGCATCGATCGAAACGTATACAGTTTTCAATCCCGCGCGTGCGAGCTGATCAAGCTTTGAAGGAAGCAACCAGCCATTGGTAATGAGAGCGGGTCCCATCCCCTTGGCAACAGCCATCGCGATCATGTCGCTCAAGCGTGCGTGCAAAAGCGGTTCGCCACCGAAGAAACTGACGTACCGAATACCTCTAGTGTGAAGAATTTGCAGAGCAGCATCGAATTGGTCAGCATCGATCCATCGCAAGTCTTTGCGACCCACTTTGCCATTCGCGAAGTTGCAAAAGTCACACGTCGCATTGCACGAATTGGTGACAGCAACGTTGCACAGTGCCGGCCCCCCGCGCCGGATGAGGCGTAACATGTCCCAGGCTTCAGAGGCAAAACTTGTCAACGACCTACCTCTCCATTTGTCCGCTGGCTAGCAAGCGAAGCGAGGGTAGCATTCCTTTTAGCTCAGGTAAATAAGGTCTTTCCCGACTATCGAGGGTAAACCGTAACTAGAGGAAGGTAGTCGCTGGCAGGTCCGCCTAGTCCAGGAGTGGCATTCAAATCTCGAGCCAGTCCCTGGCCACTATCCACATTTAGGTAACCAGGGGGCCGTCCGCGGTGTCGTAAAAAAAGATGGGCAGCCGAGGCTGAGTCAATTTCAGGGGTGGTCCCGAAAAGTGCATGGTGGCTTCCGCCTCCAGCCTTAGACTGAGCGGAGTGTTTGGTGTTAGCGTCGCCCTCGGCTAGCGACTTCGCAACGCGGCTTAACGATGTGGATCGAAGGGTATTTTTACCTCAGTCACCGTTCGGGAATTTGCCGGTGCATACTTCCACTTCTTGGCAGCCGCCATGGCGGATTGGCCGAGTATCGGGTTGCCGCCAACCAAGGTTACTTTCTCCACCTGGCCCTTCGCCGCGACGGTTAGTTGAAGGCGGACAATGCCGCCAATGTAAAGCCTTTGAAGGGTTTCCGGATATTCTGGTTCCACTCTTTCAATGAGCTTCCTTTGGTTGCCGTTTTCTTCGGCGTGCACGCTCGTCAAAGCAGGGAATAACGTAATCATGCTTAAGAGACTGGAGGCAAGCCAGACAAACCTCAGGGAAACGCCTGCCGGGGTGGTTGACGCAGAGGTGCCCTTTCCGCCCATTGGCTGCCAATGTCGATAATTAGGGAAGATCGAGATCCAGGCCATAGACCTCCTGAGTGCTGCGGTCGCGGACGAATACTTGTGCCCCATCTGGTGTCCGGCCATTCCACAGTCCAAGTGGTCCAGGATACCTTTCAAGATTCTCGAGCAAGAAAACAGATTCTGGCTTGTCCTTTCCGACTTTGATCCGGCGAATGGAATCTTTTCCCGTCACCAGATCCTCAAAATAGAGGTATGTGCTATCTGCCGACCAACTGGGGTAGCTGACGGCTCCTGCAGGTTCAATCAGCCAGGGAGACCACTTTTTAGCCTGAAAATCGAAAAGCATCAGCCTTGTAAAATCGATCGACAGCGCAGCAAGGTAGCGCCCATCGGGCGACCAGCGGGGGCTAAACAGGCCCTGTGATCCTGGAATAACTGACGTTCGGCCAGTCTTGAGGTCGAGAACCTGAACGGCGGGATTGCTGGCGCTCCATTCGTCACCGAAGACGATCCGGGTTCCATCGGGAGACCAATTTGCATCGACCTGATTGCGATCTCCCGCGATAACCTGCTGCGGTGTACCACCAGTGGCCGGCACAAGAAGAATTTTCCAGGTCTTTCCCGTTTCAACCGACATAAAGGCGATCTTCTGACCATCGGGCGACCAGCGGGGTAGTGCGACATGCTGGGAGGCACTGGTCAGCTCCAGGCAATCACTGCCATTTATGCGGCACCGCCAGAGGGTACCTTGAGGAATCGACACATATGCGATCCATTTCCCATCGCGCGAGAAATCCAGGTCTGTACCCGAGACCCCAGTTAATAGTGGCACAAGGCGCTTTGAGGCGGTGTCGTACTTTACAAATTCTCCGCCAGGTTGGACACCGAGAGCCCATACCTTTCCGCTACGATTTGGATCGGGAGTAGCCATTCCGAATGACATTGGGCCGCTAGTAAGCTGGACGGGGCTAGTGGAAGGCTTTCTGTAGAGTTGGCTGCTGGGTGCTTCTGCCATCGCCCACAAGGTCGTAACGTTTGCCGGGCGCGATTGGCTGAGCTGAAAAATAAAATAACGTCCATCCGACGTCCAGCTTCCACAACATTCCCCAGGGGGTTCATGCCATCCCTTGAACAGAGGGTGCAATCCGGTCCCATCCGTCCTCACCTCCCAAAGCGAAGAGGTGGAGGAATTCTGCAAAGGCGTACTCACGCTAAAGCGGATTCTCGTTCCATCAGGAGAAAAACGAGGGTAGAACACAGTCCCCTCGACGGCAATTAATTCTCTTCCGTTCGTGCCGTCCGAGTTGGCCACCCAGAGAGTTGAGTTACGTGCATAGGCAATGTGTCGGCCATCTGGTGCCCAGGTAGCGTTGCGGCCGGTCGCTTGAAGACGAAGCGGAGCCGCGCCGGTGAGCGAAAATGCCCAGAGTGTGTCACGGGATGCTTCGGGCCCTGACAGCAACAAGCTGGAGCGATCGGGGGCCATCGCATATCCAACCCCTTCTGTGAAGGGCCGTCCTGGACGGGACGACGGTGAATCATTCATCGACACTTTGGAAATGATGTGCCGGCCTTCTAAGGTTTCGCTCAAGTAAAGGTGTGAGCCATCAGAGAGCACACTCGTTTTCGGCAGGCCATCGCCCGTAATTTGGGTGCGGCTTGCCAACTTGGGAGGCGGCAATGGCGATTGAACCCAAAACATAGTTCCCACCGCAAGCGCAGATGCAGCTGCAATTCCAACCCAGAGCGAAACTGGAGGCCTTGGCGCGACCGGGAGGGGGATCAGCGCAGGTGCGGCAGCGGAATTTGAGCGGGGCATACTCGAATGGTAGCAACAGGTTGCGCGTGAACCGAGTAACGAAAGTAATAGCGATGGGCCCGCAGATTCTGTTGCCATGAGTAAGGAAGGACCTCAAATGAGGATTACGGCGGGTTGAAAGTGGCAAAATCAGATGCGAAAAAGTGCGCTGGAGAGCTGTGAATTGAAAGTCCAAAGAGACGGATCTATCACCGGATCAACAGAACAAATCGGGAGGTGTCAGGATGGCAGTTCCTTGCCGGATCAAGACACTCCGAAGGGGCAATACCCTAGGTCATGTGCGGTCCGAGGACCTGGCATTTAAGCTTCCACCATGAGCTTGGAGTGTTTGCTCCTGACGCAGGACGCCTATTTACTGAAGGCAGTTAAAACCATATGCAATAAGGCTGGTGTAGAACTCCTCATGCGAAAAGACGTGGCGTCGGCAAGCGAACTTTCGGCACGGCGCCATCTGGACGGATTTTTCATTGATTGCGATGACGTGCCAGGTGGAATAGAAATTCTCAACGGCATTCGACGGAAACGCGCAAACAGAAGACCGGTAGTAATTCTTGTGGTTAACGGCCGAACATCAATTGGCGAAGCTTTCGAGTTGGGCGCAAACTTTGTTATCAGCAAGCCTCTTGAAGATGGTCGCCTTCTCACGTTACTGGATCTGGCACTCCCGAAAATGGAACGTGAGCATAGGCGTTATTTTCGGTACCCAGCCACTCTATCGGTCGAACTCGACTTGCCCTCTGGCGAGTCGCACCCGGCGAAGATGTCGAACATCAGCGAGGGAGGTTTAGCCATTCGAGTCAGCATGCCTCTTCCCGAGGAGGCACTGTACGTGCAATTTGACCTGCCGGGAACCAAGCCTGAGAAGTTCCGGGCTCGCGCTGTCGTAGTTTGGAGCTGCAACTCCATTGCTGGGCTTCAGTTTGTTCACATCGAGCTCGGGTGCAGAGATAACTTCCAGGCCTGGCTCAATTCGTTGGAAGCACAATCACACTTTAAAGCTTTCGGTCCGTAGACCTCGGTTGTCGGTTTCCCCTGTCGCGAGCACCAATCTTATCGGTTGCGAGTCTGGGGGAACCACGATTGCTCCCGGGCAACCGCGAGGAACACTGTTCCGGGCCGCAGCCTTTTGCGGATAGCCGTCTCAGCCGGCGAAGCTCCAGCGCATTAGCGGCGTTTGGGGGCGGGCGACCAATTTCCATGTTTCACAAAAACTAACTTGTGATATTGTGGAGCTCTTCCCTCCTATACAAGGCCCGAGACTGTCCATCGGCCTGCAAGCACTGCTATGCATGACCGCATCCGATTTATCACCCACAAAGGAAAGGAAATTCTATCTGTTGACATGTCCCGCAGTTCGCCATCACAGGTGGAGGAAATTGCCCGAAAAGTCCCGGATATAGTCACTGCGCGACCGCGTGCTTCCGTTCTGATGCTTGTCGATTTCACCGAAGCGAAGTTTGACGAAGCGGCGTTACGTACCATGCAGGAAAGCGCAGTATTCGACAAGCCATACGTTAAGGCGTCTGCCTGGATAGGATCGGAGGCGTTACCCAAAATTTTTTACGACCAGCTCACGAGCTTCTCTCGTCGTGACTTCCCGGCTTTTAAGACACGCCTACAGGCTTTGGAATGGCTTGTGAAGGAGTAATAAAGCATTCGATAGTTGAAAGAACGGTGCCTCAGGAAAGGCGAGCCCGGTGTGCGTGTGTACCCGTGATTGTTTCTCGACAGAAGTAAGCCCAGTCGGAAAGTTGAGTACGCTGCCCGTTTTGGATGTGGTTTAGAGGCAACTTTTAGGCGGGGTCAATGAGAGCCCCTTTCACTGGCCTCTACCAGAGTTGAGGCTTAAACCGGTTCCGAGCAACCATGACTAGAACCCAGGTACGACCGGTTCAGTCCGGCTTGCAGGATCTTGAAATGATTCGCAGCGGAGGTGAGTTCGCCGTTCGAGCTAAGCCGTAACCAGCCCGCAAATTTCACCGAGTCGGTTAAGTCGTTTATCGTTGTGTTTCTTTTCCTCTTTAGCAATGCCAACTTACGACCATCCTGCGGAATCTTTGATTCCAGCCTCGATAGCTCCCTGACTTCCATCAGGATGGCTTTCACCTCTCCTCGGCAGAATATGTATTGATCTGGAAGAAACGTTCTTTTATTTCGTGTCACGGGTCTGACCGCACTTCTAAGGGAATATTTGTCTTGCGGTACGGGAAAATTCTGTATACAGCAAGTGCCGAGCAGGCATCATAAACGCAACTCGCGAACGGACCGGGCCACGGAGCGACCCCAAGCTCCGATTTCAGAATGGCCCGGTTAATTTCGTTGTCCTCCAAACCTGGCAGCTTTGCGGAATTCCGGATCGCTTTGTCATGGATTACAGATACGAATTATAAGAGCCTGCTCAGTATGTAGGGCGGGCAAGCGGGACGAACCCGAGGAAGTTCTCCTCCAGTTGTCCTCTGTTGATGATCGCGAGAGTCCCTGGTCTACGGGCGTGCCCTATGATCTGTCACGCAGCTGGTAACGCATCAATTTTCCAGCCGCCGTCTTAGGCAATTTATCCATGAACTCGATATGTCGCGGGTATTTATAGGGCGTGATCCGATGCTTGACGAACTCCTGCAGTTCGCGAGCGAGATCGGCCGTTGCCGCTATCCCTTCCCGAAGTACGACGAATGCCTTGGGTGTAAGGAGTTCTGTAACTTCTCGATATGCGACCACCGCAGCTTCAAGAACGCAATCGTGTTCAATCAGGGCGCTTTCGACCTCCGCTGGCGAGATCCATTGGCCGGAAACCCTGAACATATCGTCCGACCGGCCGGCGTACCAGTAGTAGCCCTCGTTATCCCTCCAGTATTTATCGCCGGTGAAGAACCATTTCCCTCGCATGCGGTCAGCCGTTAGCTGCGGGCGGTGCCAATAGTAGGGTGCAGTACTGTCACCGGCCACGAGGAGATCCCCAATGGTGCCGGGTGGAACGTCGCGATCCTCCAAATCAACGATGCGTAGGTCATAGCCCGGAACCGCGGTCCCCGTGCTGCCAGGCTTCACCTTCCCCTGCCGTGCCGATAGATAAATATGAAGCACCTCAGTGGAACCTATACCGTCCAGAATCTCTACGCCAAACCTGCGCTGCCACCTGCGAAAAATTTCACCCGGAAGTGGTTCTGCTGCGGAGACTGCGACTCGAACACTGTCCATGCCATACGATTCGCGCTCAGCTTCCTGAAGCATTTGGGCATACAAGGTTGGAACGGAGAAGAAAATCGTCGGTCGGGCGGTTTGAGCGATGCCCAATACTGCTTTGGCTTGCGCCTTACCCGGAAATAGGATCGTGCTCGCTCCAGCATAGAAAGGGAAGATCAGTCCATTGCCCAGTCCATAGGCGTGGAAGAGCTTGGACGATGAAAAGGTTAGGTCATCGGGACCAATCCCCAGGACTGCGACAGCATAGTTATTGCAGCAGATGATCCAGTCATGGTGCAGATGCACCGCTGCCTTTGGGCGGCCTGTGCTACCCGAGGTCCACAGCCAGAATGCCAGGTCCTCCCGGGTAGTCTTGGCTGCATCCAGCTCGGAAGAATTCTGGGCTAGCCAATCATCCCAATACAAGCACCTCGGCCGTGGTTCCCCGACGACGATGACTTGCCGAAGGAATGGCTGTTCGTCCAGAGCTGGCGCAATCTCGGGAAAGATCGTCGAATGAACGATCAGTGCGCATGCGCTACTTTCGCGAAGGAAGTAGTCGTAATCCTCGGTTCGCCCAGCAGTAGTGGTTGGAACTGCCACTCCTCCGATTTTTATGACAGCGAAAAACGCAGCGGCGAACTCGGGACCGTCGGGCAGGATTAACAACACCCGTTGTTCCGGTTGCAAGCCCAACCTCAACAAGCCGTTTCCCACGCGATTTATTTCTGCCGCCAAATCCCCGTAGGTGCGAACTGCATTGCCGTATCGAATGGCCACTTCCTGAGCCCGGCGCTCTCTGATATGGCGGTCCACCAGCTCATCGGCGAGATTGAAGGAAACCGAGTCTCGAGAATTTCCGCGCATGGTTACAAATTACCGCCAACAGGTAATATCATCGCGGTTTATTGGCTGAATTTCCGACTTAATTATTTGCTGCATGGCCACCACCGGGCATGGGTGATCTCTTGGTTCCTGCAATAAAAAGGGAGGCACGCAGTTTCTCGCGCCTCCTGTTTTTGGTAACACCCTCCCCCGAAGGTGCTTCCTAGCACCCAAAACGATACACTCCGGGATCAGGGTTGAAAAGCCCTAATTTTGTCGAAAGCCGCTACCAGCAAGGCTTTTGGTCAAGTTTTACCAGTCGCTCGGGAGCTGCTTTACGACATTTCTCATGTGTGACCGGCAGTAGGAATTCTGCTGCATTAGCAACTACCCATGAGGATCGAGTTGTGCCGAGGGTTTCGCTTGCCTGGCGCTATTCGAGCTATACGAAATTAGGTCTCGCCCCCGAAGTCCGAAACGCGTCCGTCACCCCAGCTAAGTGGACTCGTATCAATGCGGCTCGCGGTGTTGAGGAGATCTGAATCTGCTGGTTGCGACGCATGGCAATTTCCTGTGCGAAAGCGACGCCTACCAGCCGCGCAGTGTTTATGGTCCAATAAAAGGCAAAATTGAATTGAGAGTCCGGGGAGGCAATAATGGCGCCAACCAGACGAGAATTCGTGCAAAACTGCGCAGCCGCGGTGGCTATGGGAACCTCCAAACCAACTTCTTCTGCCACAGACGAGACCACTGGACCGAATGCCGAGGGATTCGTTTCGCGTCAGGAGCGCCGACGAAAGGAGCTTTTTAGCTTGCTCGGTGACCTGCCGCGGCAGCCCCGTACGGCGCCACCCACGTTGGTAAGAACGGAAAAGCACGACGGCTATACCCTCGAACGACTGGTCCTCGACCTGAATGGCATAGAACCTGTTCCTGCTTTGCTGCTTATTCCCGACAAGCGCCAGACACCATCTCCCGGCCTGCTTTACATTCACTGGCACGGCGGAATGTATGAACTCGGCAAGGAACAACTTCTGATAGGGGTTGACGCCCAGCCGGCCTATGCTCCGGTTTGCGTCGAAAAGGGCTTGGTCACGCTGGCGATTGATAGCTGGTGCTTCGGCGAGCGTAAACATGAAGATGACGGAAAAAGAGGCGAGGAAGATGCGTTCAAGCTCATGCTCTGGAAGGGACAAGTCCTTTTCGGAATGATGATGTTTGACGAGCTTCGTGCCTTTGACTATCTTGCCACTCGTCCAGAAGTCGATCCCCGGCGTCTGGGTGCCCTCGGAATGTCGATGGGTGCAACCAAAGCGTGGTGGCTCGCGGCTCTTGATCCGCGGGTTCAGCTATGTGTGGACATCTGCTGTCTTACCGATTACGAAGAACTGATAAAAGCCCAGGCCCTCAGCGAACACGGCGTTTATTACTACGTACCTTCCCTGCTGAAGCACTTCCAGACGGCAGACATCAACGAACTGATCGTTCCCCGGCCTCACCTGAGCGTGAATGGGCGGCGCGATCCTCTAACCCCCGTTCTCGGCGTGCAGAAGATCCGCGATCACCTGCTTCCACTGTATCGCCAGCATGGCAGGGAACTGGATTGCCGGATTGAATTGTTCGATTCCGCTCATGTGGAGCTGACGGAGATGAGGGAACTCATTCTTGATTGGATGACTCGTCATCTCATCGACAAGGATCTGGTGCGGTGACCTGAGGCCGGAAATCGCCCCCGCCGATCAAACGCCGTCCCTGCAAGGCTGAAGCCGTGCTGTTTCTCCTCTCAACCCGTCGCTCTCCCACCTTTCACCACATCGAAGTACCTGGCACCGCTGCTGCAAGCGATGGCACTCGGCCATGAATTCTTCCGGGGACGCAGTATTGAACTCAAACATATCGAAGTGGCACGGCAGGACGAGCTCGGCGGCGATATCGTTCGCCAGCTGCGCCGCCTCGGCTCCGGAAAGATTTCCCGCCACCCTTCTTTCGGGGGAACGGCCATTGATAGGGAGAATGGCGACGTCCACGCCGAAAGGGCGCAGCTTTTCCGCCATCTCCGGGTATCGGACGGTGTCGCCACTGTGGTAAACCGTCCACTCTCCAAATTGGAGCACGTAGCCAAGGAACCGGGCGCGGCCGTGTTCGTCACGCTCGATCGCTTCATGAGCTGATGCCACGCCCGAGAAACGAATCCCGGAGACCTCAACTGTGGTTCCGTCATCAAGACCGATGGGAACCGCAGGATCGATGGCCAGCCGCTCGGCAACGAACGCACGATTCGCCTCCGCGATCACCAGCGTCAGGTTGGGATTCCGGGCCAGGATGGGACCGAGGGTGTCGCCATCAAGATGATCGGTGTGAATGTGAGTGGACGCGGCGATGTCTGCAAACCCGAGATTCGCCGGATCAATCACCAGCTCAGTCATGCGGACATGGGGCTTATCGGTTTGTTGATATTTTCTGGTGAGGGAATCGGAAAGGTACGGGTCGAGCAGCACATGAATCCCTTGCCACTGCAGCAGAAACCCGCTTTGTCCCAGCCACCACAAGCGAAAACTGCCGTCGCGACGATCCGAAGAATGAATATCGCTAAGCAGCGCATCGTGGGAACGTAGAGGGCGAATCATGCTATTCCCAATTCCTTGCGGACGATCGCGACACCGCTCACCAGGTTAGCTAGCTTTTGCCGGGCTGCCCAACGTGCGGTCTGGCTCAGGCCACAATCAGGTGCGAAGGAAAGGCGGTCTGCAGGGGCATGCTTTATGCACAAGCGTACCCGCTCTGCCACATCGGCAGGGGTTTCGATGTAATAGCTCTTTACGTCGATGATTCCGACCGCGACGTCGATCCCTTGCCCGACAATTTGTTGAATGATTTCCACCTCTGCAAATTCGCGATTTGCCATTTCCAGATGCATTTCCTGAACCGGAAGATCGAAGAACGCAGGAAATAGAGGAGCGTATCGTCGCAAACCTACGGCTCGTCCCTTGTAGTTGCCAAAGCAGAGATGGGTGGAGAGGCGGCATCGGCCGACCACGGGCTTGACCGTGTCAGCAAATATCTGGACGAAGCGGCGGGGATCTTCCCGGTGGCCGTAGCAGCTCATGGAAGGTTCGTCGAGTGTGATCTCCTGGCAACCACTTTCGACCAACTGTTCAAGTTCTGCGCGAACAATGGGAACCAGGGCTTCGGTGACCTCCCAGCGGCTCCCATAGCTCCCCCCCGGATTGATGCGGCCACTCAAGGTGTAGGGCCCGGGAACGCTTGCCTTCAGCACCGGCCCGGGGGGCGCGATCCTCTGCAGACGCTTGAACTCCTCGACGGCGCCCAACCCGTAGTGCGAGCTTATCGTTCCCGTGATGTCGTACTTCCCGCGTTGATCGTGTGCCGGTGGCCCGAAGCGCCGCAGGGAAGTTTCATTGCCGCGAATGCCTTCCAACCGACCGTAGAAGGACAAGTTGAAATCATAACGGGTTTGCTCACCGTCGGTAATCACATCCAGCCCGGCAGCGACCTGATCGTGTACCGCGACGATGACCGCGTCGGTTCTCATTTCCTCGATATCGGAATCGCCGAACTGGTCGAGGTGGGCGGATGCAAACTCGAGCCACCCGGGAAACGGGAAGCTGCCGACCACCGTAGTCCGAAGTGGCGACCGCTTCTCTGGCTGTGGTGTCGAGCTGGCTAGTGGCCGAGATGTCATCGTCGGTCTCCCGTAACTCATTCGCTGACCGTCCATCCTGCATCTACAGTCAGGATTTGGCCGGTGATCGGGCTTGAATCCCGCCGCAGAAGGAAGCATGCGGTCTTGGCGATATCTTCTGCTGTCAGCAGTCCCTTTCGCAGCGGCTGCTTGTGGATCATATATCTGGTGATTTCGGGGTTTCCTTGTGCGCGCAGGGTCATGGGAGTCTGCACCAGTCCCGGCGCGATCACGTTTATCCGAATGCCTTCTGGCGCGTAGTAGGCCGCTGCCGCCAAGCTCATTGCTTCAATCGCCCCTTTGCTGGCTGCATAAGCAGCGGTCGCAAAGTGCTCCCGCTGCGGATGGCGGGCCAGGACACTGCCAGTATTAAGGATCACTCCCGCCTGGCGAGTCGTTCTCCACAGCGCGAGCACCTCACGGCACATCAGGAATGTGCCCTTGGCATTCACCTCCATGACCGCGTCCCAGGCCTCAGAGGGGCAATTGTGTAGGGGACCGTCCCCTAGGGAACGA
>Ga0097621_100002526_pt1 | contig 12540 bp, 11 predicted proteins | sample KBSMisM72_FD_73165 | JGI IMG/M metagenome (GOLD analysis project Ga0097621, IMG submission 73165) | Miscanthus rhizosphere microbial communities from Kellogg Biological Station, Michigan, USA - KBS Miscanthus M7-2 (version 2) (version 2) | ecosystem: Host-associated > Plants > Roots >... | reverse complement strand
GGTCCAAGCGCAAAGGTGCGAACGCTGAACATCGCCAGGAAGGTAATCAAGGCCATTGCAGGTAGGCGGATTGCCGGATCGCCCAAGTCGAACTGTGAGAGCCCCAGTGTGAGAATGACGGCAAGGGTTATGGCTAGCGATCCGCCGACGGCCATCCTCACAGTCGCGGCAGTGTCATCCTGGCTCGTGAGGAAAACCATGTAAGCCATGTACGCGGCCAGCGGAATGCGAAACACCATCGCGATGGCAACCGTTATGGTGCAGGCCGCGACAATACGTGCGACGGCCAGCCCGCGGCCTTCTTCTGGGGCGAGCTCTTGCGCGAGGAACGCGAGAAAGGACGAGCGGCGCCCCACGCGTCTAGTGAGAGTCGCCATGATGAACTTTGACCGATGCAGTCATGCCGACATGCATCGCTTCGGGCGGTGGTGAGTCCAGACGGACCCATACGGGGAAACGCTGCGCCACAACCACCCAGTTCAGATCGCGACCTACCTTGGGCAGATCGGGGCCGTCCTGATCCGATGACTGAACGCCCGAACCCAAACTCTCGACGCGCCCGCTCATAGCTCGCCCGCTATCGGCCATCGTCCACACCGTCGCGCGATCCCCGACGGCGATCCGGGGCAGCTCGGTTTCGCGAAAGTCCGCAATCGCATACCAGGCATCGGACTTAATGAGACTGAATAGCGGGCGTCCGGAAAGTGCGAACGTGCCTTCTGCGATTTGCAGGCCGACGACCACGCCGTCGAATGGTGCGCGCAAGGTCGTGAGCTCGAGATTGCGCGCCGCCAGCGCCTCCGCCGCTTCGGCCCCTTCCAATTGAGCGTTGAGGCTTAGCGTGTCGCCCACAGCCTGATGGGCTTGGGTGGCGGTCTTGGTCAGTGCGCTGAGCGCGGCGAGGGCAGAGGACTCGTTGGTGCGCGCTTCGTCGAGCTGTTGCTGAGTGACATAGCCGGGAGCGACGAGGGGCTCGAGGCGCTCGCGCGTGTCCTTGGCGTACTTCAATTGTTCGCGTGCCTTCTGAACCTGGCTCTCCGCTGCTTGCGCACCGGAACCTTGCGATTCCACCTGCCTGCCCGTGAGTCCAATCTGTGCTTTGAGCGCCGCGACCTGCGCGCGGGCTTCTCGAAGCTGCATCTCATAAGGAGCCGGATCGATGAGAATCAGCGGGCGGCCCTTGGAGACGTACTGGTCGTTGGCTATGCAGACACGAACGATGCGTCCGTTGATTTCGGAGGCCATTGCCGCACTGAACGCAAACAGACGCGCGTCGTGGGTACGTGGCCGCCGGTCGATTGCGAACACCACTAGCGTTCCAAGGACCAGTGCGGCAGCGATCGAGCCGAGGGCGACGAGCTTTCCTCGGGGCGTGACGCCGCTGTTCGCGTCAGCGGAGCTCATGCGAGCCACACGAGCCAGAGCGCGAACGTCGTCGCACAGCCGATCGAAAGCAGCACTGCCAGCGGCGCAGGCAACTCACCGAGCAGGCCGGTAGCCTTGAGCGCGACACGAGCGAGCAGTGCTACGATGAGCCCAACAAGGGCACAGACCATCCAGGACGGAAAATACGACCCCAGAATGTTGCGCGAGGGAGAGCCGCTGCAGCCGGTCATCAGCCCGGTCACCATGAGAGCCAATGCGGTCATTGACGCCCGCGGCATGGTGGCCGCGCGATCGCGGGCAGCACGACCCGGGAATCCTTCCTGCGTATCGATCGCTGTCGCACTCGCCGGCTGCACGATCCAAAAATTGTCAGACGTATGTTCCAGCATCGCTCCGTTTGCACCCCGGTCAGCAGGTGGCCGTCACCGCGCGCATCCGCGTTCCAACTGAGCCGCCGAAGAAGCCGCTGCGGTGGCCCGCCTTTACACAACATCCCGGACCACCGGTTCGCGAACGCGTCTCCGGCGTCAATGACGCTCGCAGTGTGTGCGGCCCGAAGGAACCAAGGAGTCCCCCGTTTGGGGGGAAGCAGGAGTTTCCGCGGTACGGCACGTCAGTAGATCGGGTAATTCTCGTCGCTTCATATTGAGCCGCTAGTTGCGTGTGGCGGCTCGCGCCAAGGAGTCCCATTTGGGGAGGGCCGGGCTGGAACGCGTACGCGGCGGCCAGAAGATTATCAGCGGGGATCGGATCTCGCGCGTTGCAACCCTTCGTTGGCGGCAGTGGCGCAGCAGGTTGTTCCTCTCACGACCTCGATTTCGTCAGGGCAGTGGATTGGAACCTGTTTGAGCGCGCTGGCCTGACCGACGTGCGTAGTTGACACGCCGTGGGCAATGCAAGTGGGCGGAGCGTGCGAAAGTTCGCAAGTACCGGAAGAAGGTCAGTCGCTGAGTAAATCAAAGCCTCGGCAGAGTAAAAGCCGGCACTAGGTCGCTGGCCGAAGTCGAATAAACGGCGCCACTGACCGATAGCACAACGTGCCGACGTCCCACCTTCGGTGTGACCTCGGATACTAGGGTGGCCGCGTCACCGTCAAGGGCTCGAGGCCGTTGTTCACGCGGTCGACGCTCGACGGTGACTTCCGCTGACGGTGAGTACCCGGTGAGTCTCATTGCGCTAAGTTTCGGGGAGACTAGCAGTGGCAAGTGCGATGTTGATCGATTCTGCTGTGACAGGCCAACGTGAGTGACTGTGAAGAGCTGACGTTGAGGCCGAGCATGGCGACCCACCCCTGCGTCGAAGTGTCCAATATTGACCAATCTAAGGAGTTCAGTTTCATGCGCAAGTTAATTTTGAGTCTCGTTGCCACCATGTTTGCGGCGACCGCGCTGGCCGCGGCGGACGCCTCGTCGACGCCGCCGCCGATTGCGGACGGAGCGATACCGTCGGCCTACGTGTGGCTTAGCGGCGGGTCGGTCGCCGTGGGCATCGGATATACCTGGGGGCACGGCACTCTTTACTACAGCAAAGACCAAAAAGAATACAAGTTCAAGCTTTCGGGCATATCAGTCGTGGACGTCGGCGCCAGCGGCCTTAACGCCGAGGGTGAAGTCTATAATCTGACCAATCCGGCGGATCTGAGCGGCAACTTTACGGCTGTAACCGCTGGCCTCACGATTGGTGAGGGCGGCTCGGTCGCTTGGCTCAGAAACGAGAAGGGCGTTGTAGTGAAGCTGCACTCGCAGACCGGCGGGTTGCGATTTAACCTGTCCGCCAACGGCATGCACATCACGCTTGCGTAGCCGCGGCAAGTCGGGCGCCGCACACGTCGTCCTCAAGGAGACGGTCAATCGCGGCAACTGACCACGAAGCAGGGTCGTGTACGAACCGCGAGGGCCTTTCATCTAGCACGGTGTTGGCCCTCGCATTCGATGTCCTGGAGGAGGGTGAGGAGCTCTTTCGGAGTATCGGCCGGGTGCAAACTCCCCCTACCGCGTGCGGATGAATGTCCGCTGTCATCATTCAAGGCACCACCGCCGACGGCCTTCTACACTTGGAGAGTAAGGGGAATGGAGGTCGCATACATATCCGCCGTCTCAGCGCTCGCCGGCTCGGCCGTCGGCGGATTCACCTCAACTGTCACCACCTGGCTGACACAGCGCGCGCAGGCCCGCGCCGGGCAGCAAGCCCACGAAGTTACACGGCGCGAGGATCTATACCGGGACTTCATCACTGCAGCATCTAAGACGTACGGCGATGCGCTTGTGAGTAGTGAACCACAGCTGCCGGAACTAGTCTGTCTCTATGCACTGATCAGCCGGATGCGGGTGATGTCCACGCCGCGCACCGTCGCCTGTGCAGACAAAATCATGCTGACTATCATCGACACGTACTTCTCTCCGAACCAATCGGTCATACAGTTGCGAAATCTGATCAAGGCCGGAGCCGGCATCGACCCGCTGAAGGAATTCAGCGAAGCGGCACGTGAAGAGCTTGGCGTGTTTACGCTTGCATAATCGCAGCAAGCCGCTCGGCCGCGTTGAGCGTCGAATGCCACAAGCTCGGTGATTTACAAGACATGCGCCGCGTTTCGCCCCACCCTCGGCGTTCGGGACACGCCCGGCGGCGATCCGGTGGAGCTTTGAGTCTTAACTCAACGGCCCGCTTTGCGCTTCGGAGGACGGTTGCCGCTGGGAATGACGCAGGCATTGAGCACTCAACGCTTTGCGCTCGTCCGTAGCTGTACCAGGAAACGCACGAGCCACGCCGCGACCGCCGGAGGCCCAACAACGTCGGCGGACTGCGGCGCGGGCACCCGCGCAGGCTCGCCGCCGAGCTGCCGATAGTCGAGGCGCATCTCCGCTGCGCGAGCTCAAGGTTGAGGGGAGGTGCAGGAGCGATGCTCCCCCATTTGGGGTGGAGCAAGCCAGCAGAAGATTACAAAGGCAAAGTGTTCTTGCCAATCCGCAGCACCCGCCACCGCGCATGCTGCCAACATGCACGATGCAGCCGGTACGGGCGGTCTTCGGCCGCGACCTCGAACCCTTAGTTTTCGGAACGCGCTTACTGTCTTAGGCAGGGCGGAGCGTGCGGCGCGCGCACGCGTGCGGCGGGTTCTGTCAGTTCTGACCCTCGCTGTGGCTGTGGCGATCGGAATGGCGCCGGCATTATCTGATGCGGCCGTTCCTCCAGTTTGCAATGACTGCGAGCTTTTTCTTGGAATCGGCAATACGTATCACTTCTGGGGCGACACCGGCGGATTGGTGATTCCCGCAACCCTGACCTTCGACCAGGATCGGTATGAGGTTGGGCTCTTTCGGATGACCTCCCGACAGACGCTCTACGAGCAAATGTGGGGCACGACCCGCGTGTTGGCGGAGCCCTATTGGGGAATCTCGGCATCGCGACGCTGGCGACTGGCTGCGCGGCCGACATGGCGCTTATTCTTTGGTTTTGGGGTGTCCTACAAGACGGAGGAGGACCTCCTCAACGCGACGCATTGGAATTTCGCCGAGCAACTTGTGCTGCGACTGCACCACCCGTCGGGAAGAGGGCCGGACATGGAGTTTGCGCTTCGTCACTGGTCGAATGCCGGGATTCGCTGTCCGAATCGAGGGCAGGATTTCTTTACGGTGACCGTCGCGCTTTAAGTGGCGGCCGTCGCCGGCGTGACCGTGGACGGTAACCCGAACGAGGATTCTCAAAGATATGAGACCAACACAGTTAACGGCGAAGTTCACGCTGGACTTCGGAGCGCTCACCCTGAATCGGACTTATTACGAGCAATGTGAGGTGGAGTACCGGCGCGAGCAAGTGCCACTGGTTGGCCTTGTACCCGGACCGAATCCGCAGAGAGGCCGCCATTGAGTACTGTCCCGACCCCCAGGATGAGGGGGCGATTGCTCACACTGCTCCGGTATCAGCGGGCTTTGCCCACTTCTTGGTCATACATTTGCGAGGATCCGCCATGAACTCTCCTGCTCCTCTTATGCAGCCGGCGCAATGCGCCCTGTTACTCGTTGACCTCCAGGCCGGGCTCGCCTTTGGAGTGGGGTCGAGTGACCGTCAGACGCTTTTGAACAACGCCGTTGCACTCTCGCGAACTGCCGTCACGTTCGGAATTCCAGTTGTGGCATCCACCTCGGCGAGCAAAGTCTACAGCGGACCTCTGATGCCCGCGGTCCAGGCCGCGCTCCCAGACGTGAAGAGCATTGAACGGCGCAACATGAACGTGTGGGAGGACGACAGCGCTCGGAACGCCGTGCTGAGCACGCAACGCCGCCGCTTGCTCGTCTGCGGACTGCTAACGGAAGCATGCGTGACGTTTCCAGTTCTATCGGCACTCTCGGAGGGATTCGAAGTATTCGTAGTCGCTGATGCGTGCGGTGGAATTACGGCGACGAGCCACGAACTAGCGCTTCGGCGCATGGAGGCCGCGGGTGCACGCGTGACGTCTTGGATTCAAATCCTACTGGAACTTCAGCGCGACTGGACCCGCCACGAGACCTACGATGCCGCCCGTGCGATTGTGGAGGCGTATGGGGGCGGTTACGGGATTGGGTTAAGCTACGCACGCGACATGATCCATCCTGGTTAGACGCGCGAACCGGGACGCATCCGATGCCAGCGATTTTGAAACGGAGTACGACATCGAGGATCCGTTCGAGGCCAGCCCCTGGCGCGCTCAGTGGGTCGAACAGATGGGCCAATGGGGACGGTCCAGACGCGGCAGCTAACCCGAGTCCTGCGGAGGAGGCTCGCCGAGCTACGACGAAGTTATGACCCGCGGGAGTGGGCCGGGTGACTCTTGCTCGGCGGATCGGCGTCGACGACTTGAACCATGGATCCAGTCGTTTGCGGATACAGGGCTTCATTGGTTACGAACAGGGTCGCTCCCGGCGTCAATATCCCATTAAGCCGGGCCGCGAATTCGGCAGGCAGTTTGATTCTGGCAAGCGCCACCGGATCTACCTGGGTACCTTCTTCGCCCATGTGCCCCGGCACGCCGATTCTCAACCAACGAAATTTGGTCGGATCCGGAACGTAGGGATCGGGGACGCTGCTCGCGCCGTCTGTGAGCACCAGTGCATGATTGACCAGCGGTGCATCGCCGGAAACGGTCAGTCGCGCTCGACCAATCTCTATTCCGTTGCGATAGACGACGACGCGTTGACTACCTTGGCTCAGGACGATGCTTACTGGGCCATTCGGAGACAGGTCAGGCTGCCAACGCTCATCTTCAGTGGGCGCTAGGGGCTCGCCCTCGAGGGGCTGGCCACCGGCAAGCGTCACCGGAGCCAGATACCCAGGGTGCGCGACGCGCTGTGGCTCGGTTGCCTCGGTACCGATCACTACAGTCATGCCGTTGGGCGAAATGTCGAAAAGTCGCCGTGCGAACTCGCTTGGCAAGTGAATGCAGCCATGCGATTCAGGATAGCCGGGCAACCCCCCGGCATGCAGCGCGACGCCACCCCAGGTGAGCCGCTCCATGTAGGGCATGGGTGCACCGTCATAGATCGTTGATCGGTGCTCCTTTTGCTTCTGCAGGACCGTGAAAACGCCGGTAGGGGTCAGGTGACCGGGGCGGCCCGTGCTTACCGTAGTAGCCCCAATCAGGATTCCGTTGCGATATACATACGCTCTCTGCTCAGTGATGCTCACGACCATGACCACGGGACCCGTGGTCACCGCTTCGCCCATCCACAGAAACTCACCTTTCTTCAGCCGATCAATGGGCGTGTCGATGGCTACCGACGCTTTTGCCCCCCAAAAAGGTACTGAGTCAGCTAGCGCCGGAGCCTGTAGCGCCGTAACACTCAGTAGCAGCGAAAAAGCATGAATCGTCCCGCGGATGGTAGACACGTGAACTTCTCCGGATGTTGCAGGTCCATGAACGTTTACCGGTGTAGGGTTTAACGCCTTGGCCGTTTCCCGTCGCTTTTTCATCAGACTCGCTCTTGCCGGCCTGACTTCGGGGTCTGCAGGAGCAAGGGCTGCTCGCGGGGAAACAGAAAGAGTCGACGGCCAGATAGCGCCCAGCTTGCTTCGGCGTGCGCTCAATGCTCTGGAGCGACATCACGAAAGCATCCCCTACAGAGACTTCATCGGGGTCGCGGACTTCTCTCTTCCCTCGCGTGCACGAAGATTCCACCTGGTAAAGCTCGCCGACGGCAGCGTGCGATCGCATTTGGTCGCACATGGAAGGGGTTCCGACCCCTCTCGCACTGGATGGCTCGAGCGCTTCTCCAACGAGCCGCACTCGAATGCGACTTCCGCGGGCGCCTACAGAACGCGTTCTCTCTACGTCGGTGCCCATGGTCACTCGATGCGGCTAGAGGGACTCGACCTGACCAATAGCAACGCCCTGTCACGGGGGATCGTGGTACATGGTGCCTGGTACGTGAGTGAAGAAGCGATCGGATACTCCGGCATGCTGGGTCGAAGCCAGGGTTGCTTCGCGGTCGCCAATTCCAGTCTGACTGACATCATGACGGGACTCGGGCCCGGCCGCCTAATCTACGCGGACAAAGCCTAAAGCCGGTGCTGCCTGACACTCGTCTACTCGTCAGCGTGTGCATGGTCGACCACGGCCTACGTTGCGGCGTGTGTCAATTCTTGAGCAACAAGTCCGGAGTGGCTCGGTTGACATCACTACAGCCGGTCAGAATCATGGCGACCCTGAGCTCCTCTCTCACGATGTCCAACATATCTCGTACCCCTGATTCGCCGGCCGCCCCCAATGCATATGCCCAGGCACGCCCCACGAAGCATGCCTTGGCACCAAGCGCCAGCGCTTTCAGCACGTCCAGGCCCGAGCGAATGCCACCGTCCATAAACACCGGAACTCTACCTTGAACGGCATCCACAACTTTCGGCAAGGCGCGAATGGTCGACGTCACGCTATCGAGCTGCCTGCCACCGTGGTTTGACACCACGATCCCGTCGATATCCGTCTGTATAGCGCGCTTGGCGTCCGCGGAATCGAGAATGCCTTTTAAAATAATCCTTCCAGGGAAGATCGACCGTACCCACTCGATGTCTTTCCAGGTAGTCGACGCATCGAAATTGTCATGAACGAATTTTCCATACGAGACGCCCTTGGGCATTGCTGCGGCCACGGTACCGAACTTCAGTGGCCTGCCTTTAGTGACGATATCGAGGGCCCAGCGGGGGTGCGTCGCGCCTTGAGCTACGAACCCCAGCATCCCCGCAAGCGTCGGGTCCTTCTCCATACCGTCGTGCACCGCGCTGTAACGCCGCCCGGGGATCGCAAGATCGACGGTGAACACCAACACCCTCGAGCCTGCGGCAACCGATCGTTCGATCACGCTCTTGACGAAACCGCGGTCTTTGAGCATATAGAGCTGGAACCAAGGGGCAACACCGGTCTTTTGCGCGACCTCGTGCACATCGCACACCCCCATGGTCGACAGCGTAAACGGAATCCCAACCGCCTTCGCCGCACTGGCCGCTTTGACTTCGCCGCGACTCGAGTACATTCCGGCCATACCGACGGGCCCGAGGACGACTGGCAGTGACATTACTTGGTCCCACAGAGGAATCGACAAGTTGAGTTGCGATTCGTCCATCATCACACGTTGGCGCAACAGCGTGGTCTGTAGCTCCGCAATATTCGCGCGCAGCGTGTTTTCCTGGAAAGAACCACCGCTGATGTAGTCGTAGAGGAATCGGGGAAGTCTGGCCTCGCACTGTTTGCGATAATCGTCAATGTTCGCGATGATCATGCGGGTCCCGCAGCTCCTCAGGAAGGTACGTGCGCTGCGCGAGCGCGAGCGGTCGTGGTCGTACAACGTGATCGTGCATCAGTGCCCTAGAGTTCTTTATCCCCCCTCTGGGGGGCATCTTGGATTTGTACTTTTGGCGTGGGGATCAGGGGACCATCGGCTAGCAATCCGTGCGACGTTTTTTGCGACTGTCGAAGTTAGGCGCCGCGCAGTGGCACCGTGGACCTTGCCCCGGTGCCGATGCGGTGGCCGATCAGATCATGGGGGTAAAGCGGTCGTCGCCGTCTTGGCCGATTCTCGTGCTCGGGGCGCCTGCGAATAGGGGCGCCAGCCAGTCCGAGACGCGTCATTGAGTACGCCGTGTGCAATGCGACTCGCCGCAGCGTGTAAAGGTTGCATACGCCGGCAGAAGGTCACCCGGTCAGTGAATCAATGCGTCGGCAGAGCAAAGGCCATCACGAGGTCCCCAGTGGGAGTCGCATGAGCGGCACCACCGACCGATAGCAGAACGTACTGGCGTCCCGTCTTCGGTGACACGTAGGACATTGGGGTGGCGCTGGATCCGACCGGCAGCGCGTAGCGCCACAGTTCTTCGCCCGACCGTGCGTCGTATGCCCTGAACGTGTTGTCCTGATAGCCTGCAAAGAAGACCAGGCCGCCGGCCGTCGCCATGGGTCCTGCATAGGCTGGTAGTCCCACAGGCATCGCTAGATGGGTCCTGATGCCCAACGGCCCACTTTGCGCGACGGTGCCCGCGGGGGTCTGCCATAGGATCTTGCGCGACTTCAGATCGAGAGCCATCACGTTACCGTATGGCGGTTGGCTGCACGGTACCCCCAACGGCGACAGCCACTGAAAGAGGCCCATCCCGTAAGGGGTGCCCATCATGGGGCTTGGGCCGTGTCCGGAAAGTTGGTCCCCATACTTTGCTGCAAAGGCAGGGAACTGGGCTCTGGGAATCAGCTGGGTCGTGTTCGGGAGGCGGATGTCGACGAAGAATGCATATAGGTTCACGGGGTCAATGGCCACGCTGCCCCAGTTCATCCCTCCGGTGCTGCCGGGCAATTCCAACGCTCGTTGCAGTCCCGGCGGCGTAAAATCCCCGTCGTAGCGCATGCTCTTGAAGTCGATACGGCAATACAGCTGATCGAGCAAGGTCATGCCCCACGCGCGTCGCTCGTCGAGCCGCTCGGTCCCAATTATCGGCATGCCCACAGAGTAGGGTTGTGTCGGTGAGAGCTTCTCTTCAGGCGCGGCCCCCGCCTGCGGAACCGCCTTCTCGACCACTTCGGACAACGGCTGCCCGGTTGCGCGATTGAACAAGAAAAACTGACCGCGTTTCGTGGTTTGCAGGATCGCAGGAACGGTGCTGCCGTGTCCGTCAGGAAGGTCGACGAGAGCCGGCTGCGAGGGCAAGTCGTAGTCCCAGATGTCATGGTGTACGGTCTGAAAGTGCCATTTCTCACGCCCTGTCTCGACGTCGACCGCGACGAGAGAGGAGTGGTAGCGATAGGATTCGGGATGCCGTCCCATCCCGAAGTAGTCTGGCGTTTCATTGCCCAGGGGCAGGTAGACCAAACCCAACTGCTCGTCATAGGCGGGCTCGGTCCATACGTTGGGTGTGCCGGGTGTATAGGTCTTGCCGGGCGGAGGTAACTTCGTGATGGAGGGGTCGCCCAGGTCCCATGCCCAGGCAAGCTCTCCGGTCCGAGCATCAAACGCCCGGATGACACCGGAAGGTTCTCCCCGATATTGGTTGTCGGCGACGAACCCACCGACTATTACTTTGTCGCGAGCAACCAGCGGCGCTGATGTAAGGATGTACATTCCCTTCGGATACGCGGGCTGCCCGATGCTCAGGTCAACCACGCCGTTATTGCCAAAGCCGCTGCAGGGTTCGCCGGTGCGGGCATCGAGCGCAATGAGACGGGCGTCAATTGTGCCATTGAAGATTCTCTGGGCACATTGACTGGATTCACCCGATTTACTCTCCCAGTAACCGAGCCCTCGGCAGCGTTGCCAGATGGGGGAACTCGCGTTTCCCTTGTGGGTCCATCGCACCTTCCCGGTGTCGGCATCGAGTGCCGCGATGTGATCGTTCGGGGAGCACGAATAGATCGTAGCGCCGATCTGCAGCGGCGTGTTCTGATCCGATCCCGGCCCGTGGTCCCCCGTGTGATATGTCCACGCAAGCTGCAGGTCACGAACGTTTTGCCGGGTGATCTGAGTCGCCGAGACGAATCGATCGCCGCGAGTGGTTCGCCCGTAGGCCGACCAATTCTCGGAAGGGGCAGCGTTGGCCGCATGCTCAGCGTAGTGATCGGTCGTGCTTGGACGTATGAGGTTGTGCGGCACAAAACCCAGACCAAAGAAAAGGGCGGTTGCGATGGCAGCGGTCGCTCCGAGCGCTTGCGCGAGTCGCTTCGACTTGATGGAGCGTGCCAGCGGTGCAGCGACGACGAGAATCACTGCGGCGAAGCCAGCCGGCATCATAATGCGTGGGAAGAGAGCCCAATAGTTGAAGCCGCATTCGTAGAATGCCCACAGCAAAGCAACGAGGAAGGCGGCAGCAGCGACCCAACCGCCAGCCTGACGCAGTCGCCAGCTGAGAATTGAGGCAGCAAGATAGGCCGCTCCGAGGATCACGTAGAAGGGCGAACCGCCAAGTGCGGCGAGCCAGGCGCCCCCGACAATGAGCCAGGCGGCAACCAACGCAAGTATGGCCGCCACTGCGCGCAGGGCGATTACACAGGACTTACGCCGCTTGGGTAACTCGTGATTCAGAGCATTAACCTTCGAGTTCGAACGCTGCTGTGAGACGACAAACACGTTCATGGAGATTCATTCCTTGCGTCGATGACCGCGGCGTTCGCTGTCGTGTGGGTTTAAGGGGGCACATCTACCAGGATCAGCTCTGCGTCGAGGAGCGCTTCGAGCGAAATTCCGGCGACATCCCTGATGGCGGCACCATCACGTGCCTCGAGAAGGACGCCGTTCACCGCGAGTCGACCGCGGGTGGCTACGAGATAACCCATCCGATTCACCTCGAGGCGATCCACGAGCTGCTCACCCGCGCGCAGCGTGGCGCCCAGCACGCGGGTCCGCGCGCGAATCGGCAGCGCCTCGCTATCGCTTTCATATCCACTCGCCAAGGCCACGAGGCGCGCGGCACGTTGGCGCCTCGGAAACGGCTTCTTTCCCCACGCCGGCGCACCGCCGGATCGATGTTCCAGGCGCGCGGCGCGCCCCAGCGGTGTGGGGCCGGGTTCTGACTCTTTGCAAAGTAATGTGATGCCGCGCGCTCAACCAGGCACGCTCATCGCCGGAAGGTACGCGAAGGGTCTGTGCTCGATCATCGACGTCTCGGGTTACGCGACCGTTGCTTGGGATCTGTCGAGAGCGTATCGCC
>Ga0097621_100002524_pt1 | contig 12545 bp, 21 predicted proteins | sample KBSMisM72_FD_73165 | JGI IMG/M metagenome (GOLD analysis project Ga0097621, IMG submission 73165) | Miscanthus rhizosphere microbial communities from Kellogg Biological Station, Michigan, USA - KBS Miscanthus M7-2 (version 2) (version 2) | ecosystem: Host-associated > Plants > Roots >... | reverse complement strand
CTTTCGGCACCCCCGAAGCCCTCGCGAGGCGGCGGCGCACACCACCGGAGGTCGTCGCCGCCATCACGGAGCGACTCACCGAAATCCCAGGCGACGACGCCGGTTTCCCCTACGCTCGGCCCATGACCCTCCGCCCGTTCGAGGAGATCGTCGGCACCCTCTACGGCCGTGACGGCGCCCCCATCACCTTCGAGCAGTTCGCCCACCTGAAGTTCGACGGAGACGACGACATCGTCGGGCGCACCGACCACGGGGACACCACCATCTCCACCGTCTGGCTCGGCTGGAGTGAAGGCTTCGACGATCAGGGCCGTCCCATCATCTTCGAGACCGCGCTCATGACCGCGGAAGGCGTCGACATCCTGATGCGCTACGCCACCGCAGCCGAAGCAGCCGCCGTCCACCGCGTCATCGTCGGCTGCCTGCGCATCACCCAACCACTCCCCGCGCTGCCGCCCGGCCGCTAGCCTCTTCCACTGCCCGTTCTCTCTGGGAGCGGGAAGACGCCCCGGTAGCCTCTCCGGACGGTTTGGCCCGGGGCGTACGCTTTTTTCGTGCTCGTGCCCCGCCGTCGACTGCAGAAGCGGCCACCTTGCGCCGTCTGCATCGTCGGCCCCATGGGTGCCGGTAACCGCATCCTCCGCGACGTCATCGAGCTCAGCGGCCTCCTCACCCGGCTCGACACCACCCACGGCACCACCGACATCGACACCGCCGACACACTCGTCCTCGTCGTCACCCGCCAGCCCGCCGCCATGCGCGCCTCGTACGCCTACCACTGGGAAGGTCGCGACGAAGCCATCCCCATCGCCGTATCCCTTCGCGGTATCGCCAAGCGCTACCCCTACGCCGAACGCGTCTCCTACGAACAGCTCTGCGCGCAGCCCGACGCCGTCATCTTCCGCGTCGCCGCGCTACTGCGAATCCCGCCCTGGCCCTGCCCGCTGGACCTAGTCAACCAGAACGCCAAATGGCGCTCGACAGGTCGACTCCCGGACGGTCTCGTAGGCGCCCGGATCGCAGGCAGCGACTAGCGTTTCTGCATGGCACAGCAGATGGTTGTCGTCGAGCACCGCCATCCCGACGGAGGGTGGCGCCAGCTACCGCCCCTGCCCCGCCCGCGCCGGGGCTCAGGTTCGGTCAGGTGGGAAGGCGAGCTCATGGTCGCGCTGTTCGGCTGGAACGAGGACGGCGTCCCCGGCGTGTGGATCGACGTCCGCCCGTCGCTCGACTTGGGCAGCGAACGCCTGCACCTGGGTCACGACTTCCTGCGCGTCGCCGATCTCACCGAAGGCCCCTACGAGCTTGACGGTCCCGTCGCCCGCTGGCGCTGGCGTCTCACGGAGGAGTGACGCCGGGGGCTGGCAGGACCCACTGCGAGAACCGCTTCACCAACTTGGCGTGGCAGAGCAGCGCGTCCTCCAGCGAACGGTGCGGCAAGGTGACCGCCGGCGGCGGGAGGTGCTCCATGTCCTCATCGAGAAGGAACGCCGAGGTCTCCATCACCACCGGCGGATCCTCGAAGTCCCCGTTGATCCCCTGCCAGATCGTCGCCACCCACCACCAGTTCGGCAGCAACGTCCGGGCGATGTACTTGTAGGACGGCGACTCGAACAGGACCGCCCACTCACCGAAGGTGATCGGGTCCAGGTCACGGTCGAAGTCGTTGCCCGAGATGCTGGAGGTGTCGACCATCCCGGCGTCGACCTCGGCGATCTTGGCCCGCAGCTCCTCCACCGAGATCCCGTGGTCGGCGGCTGCCGCCGCCCACTGCTCCGGCGTGATCATGATGGCGGCCCGGTCTGTAGAAGGCGACGACTGCGCATGGCCACCCATCCTCCCACCCGCAAGCGCAGCCGTCGCCAGAAGTCCCTGTTCCTGCATCGCATTACAGCGACGCTAGGACGGTGGTCGAGCGCTCAGGGGGATGGCGGGCCGTCGAGGAGGAAACTGCGGATGTCGACGGTGCGGACGTACCACCGACGACCGATCCGCACGAGCGGCAGCGGGAACTCCTCATGTGAGATCAGCCGGTACGCAGTGTTCCGGCTGAGGCCGAGAAGCTGGCACACCTCGGTGAGGGGGGTCAGCAGGGCTTGCCGGCTAGAAGGCGCGGGCGTGCGAGACATGGACTTCCACTTTCCGTCAGTTGCCAATGGGAGTGGGAAGTCTCGGGAGCAAGCTAGCGCTGAACGTGACCTCAGATCCACCTAAGATGAGGGCAGGTCAGGTGGCGGTGGACGCGACGAGGCCCCCGGCGTGCGAACCGGGGGCCTCGTCAGGTGCCATGAATGCTGTAATCCGTCGAGCAGAAGATACCCCCGCCCGCGGTCGTTGCGCTACCTTCGCGGGCGACGACGGCGGCCCCCCAGGGCATCCACTGGGGGGCCGCCGACGTTCACTGCTCACCTCGCTGCCGGGCGAAGCTGAACAACACGTCCGGGGGTACGTCGAAGACGTCAGCGAGAGCGATCTGGGCATCGACGCGGGGCATGCACGAGCCGTCCTCCCACAACCCGATCGTGCGTTGGGAGCAGCCAACGAAGCGCGCCAGAGCCCGCTGCGACAACCCACACTGCTCACGGTGCTGGGCGATCCGCCGGCCCACCCGCAACACGTAGAGGGCGGCCTCCACCGAGCGCTGGGCGTACTGCTGCATTCAGGTCCGCGGCTTCTTGCCCGCCAGCAGTTCCCGGAACGTCTCCTGCCCCTCCGGGCTCGCCGCCCACGCGTCGGCCTCCTCCTTCGTGGCGTCCCAGCGGCCGTCGTAGACGCCCTGGACGATCGCGTCGAGTCCCGCGGCGCGGGCGTCGGCCACGAGCTGCACCTCAGGCATGGCCAGCGAGCTCTTGTAGTCGTCGTAGTAGCCCTCGCGGGCACGCTGAATCATCTCTGCAGGAGCGCCCGCCTCTTCGAGGTCGCGGGCGAGTCGCTCAGTCGTGGGGATCGTCATCAACTTGCCTCCCGGTCGCGGTGTGTGCCGCGACGGTAGCGAGGCTGTAGCGCACCGTCCGGGATCCCGAACCCCAGGCGACACACCGCGTATCATCCGCGGCATGTCCGAGACCGATGACAGTTTCGGGTTCGTGCAGCGACGGCGCAACCAGCTCGGCATGTCATGGCGCCACGCCGCGGCAACGGCCGGGTTGTCGCCAGCAACATGGGCTGAAATCGAGATGTGCGACGGTGCCCGCGGGAGCGACGAGGACCTGGCGAAGGTCGAGACCGCGCTCAACATCCCGCCCGGCATCCTCAAGGCGTTCAACCACGAACAGACCGACCCCGGACTCATTGAGATCCGCGGCGAGGCCGTCGAGTTGGTCAAGCTGCTCACCTCGCCCGAGCTTCTGGGCGAGCAGGTGCTCGAAGATGCCCGCCTTCGTCTCCTGGCGCTGCAGGCCCGGCTGCACGAAGCAGCAGAGAGGCTGACCTCCGACTAGTCGCTGGGCTCACCTGTCGGCTCGAAGCAGCCGACCACCGTGAACGGGTGCCCGTCGATCTCCCCGCACCCGAACCCGAAGTGCTCGCCCGGCGCCTCCTCCTCGGCGGCCTTCGTCAGCGCCACCCGCAGCGCGTGGCCCGCCAGCTCATCCTCAGCCACCGCGAGCGCCTTCCACATGCCCGGCCTGGTCCGCAGATCCGCGAGCGTCTCGGCGAACCCCTCGATCTTCAAGGGCCCCGACCCGACGTTCGAGTACCGCGGCAACTGCGGTGTCGTGAGCTCGCCTGAGACCCACACGAGTTCCCACGCGTCATCGAAGTTCGTGATGGGGGCGCCGTAGATGGCGACGTTGTTCTCATCGAGCCACGAGACGGCCCGCCCGCCGCTGGCGAACTCGACCCCCTCGGCCACCGGTTGCCCGTCAGTGTCGATCAGCAGAAACGCACGCATCGCCTGAACCTACCTCGGACGCGACAAGGCCCCCGGGCCTATGCGGGGGCCTTGTCTCACTAGGAGCTAATCATGACCGATCAGCGACGTGAGCTTACGACGCCGCGTCGTTTGGGTGGGGGATTGAGAAAGTGTCGGCGGCCAGTCGCGCGGGTGTTCGTGGTCCACATGGGGACCATCTCTCGGTCCGTAGGGTGGGTGTCCCGGCAAGGCGTAGTCGGGCTCGGCAGGGCTCGGCGCGGCTTGGTGAGGCACCCCCGGGTCAGGCTGGGCGAGCTCCGGCATGGCTTGGTGGGGCGTGGCAAGGAGATGGGGCCGGAGGTGCAAACCTCCGGCCCCATTCGCGCCGTTCCTGAGCACGAGCTACATTCACAAATTGTGCAACGTTTGCACGTGCCTGACGTGCGAAAGTCCAGGTCAGCACAGTGCTTAGCCGCCGAGGCTTGGAAGGCAGGGGCTCTAGCCATTGAGCTACACCCGCACTGAGAACCCCCATTTCAAGGGCTTCTGAAGCCCTCGGGTTGGTTTCTCGGTGAGCACAGAGCATACTACATACCCTTATTGTAGAAGCAAGCCAGATCGGAACCGTGCCGTGCCCAAGCCCGTCGACTTCGACGTCCTGATGCAGAACTTCCTCGATGACAAGCACCGTGCGAACCCTACGGGAAAGACGGCGGCCACCTATCGGACCACCATCACCGAGCTCGGTGAGTGGCTCGCCGACCTGCCGCCGGAGGCGGTGACCGTCAAGCGCAAGGGCACCCGCAAGCCCGTCGTCGTGGAGGTCGGCGCTATTGCCGAGACGGGCGAGATCACCACCGACCACCTTCGCGCTCACATCTCGTATCTTCAGAACCGCGACCAGCGCCCGGGGGGCCGCAAGGGCTCGGTGGTGCGCACCGGACGCAAGCTCAGCCCCGGCTCGGTCAACAACAAGTTCAGGGCCATCCAAAGTTTCATGACGTGGTTGTTCGAGAACGGCGAGTTCGAGGACGAGCACGGTCGCAGCGTCAACCCCATGGCCGTGCTCACCGCCCCCGATCTGGTCGATGACCCCGTCGCCGTGTTCAGCGTCGAGCAGCTCCGCGAACTTGTCGGCACCTGCGGCACCGGCCGACGCCGCCACTTCCTCGACGTGCGCGACGAGGCCATCCTCCGGCTCTTCTTCGAAGCGGGCAGCCGCCGCGGGGAGATCGCCACCGCCAAGCTCTCCGGCCTCAACATCGGCACCCGGATGCTGCGGGTCGAGGGCACCACCACCAAGACCCTCATCGGCCGCGACGTGCCCTTCACCAACAAGACCGCCCTCGCCATCAACCGCTACCTCATCGCGCGGGCCAAACACCCCAAGGCCCAGGTCCACCCCGACGCCCTGTGGCTCGCCCCCAAGGGCGTCCTCACTTCAGGTGGGCTTTATCAAATGATCAGGCGTCGGGGTCAGATGATCGGCCTCTCGATCCACCCCCATCAGCTTCGCCACAGCTTCGCCAACATCTACTTGGACAACGGCGGCAAGGAAGAGAACCTCCAACGCCTCGGCGGCTGGCAGTCCGACCGCATGGTGCGCCGCTACGCCCGAGCCCACGCCGACCAGCGGGCCCAGGCCGAGCACGCCGACCTCGCCCTCGGCGACCTCATCTGACCTCAGCTACAGAACAAAACTGCCGAGCGTCACTTACTGCGTCGTCTTGCGCGCCGCTCGTACCCGAGCCGACTTGTACGCCATCGACCTGAAGTGAGCCTTACGGGCCGACTCCGCCCGCAAGGCCCGCTCCTTCGGATCCATCGTCCCGTCTGGGTCGACCTGGCGCTCGAACCTGCTCAACGCCGCAGCCCGCGCCGGAGCCGTCCGGGCATTGCGGTCCGCCGTGTTCGCCCACGACGTGTTCGCCGCGATCTCGGCTCTCATCCGACGATGCTCGGCTGTCATCCGGGCCACAGGTTCAGCTCCCTTCGAGCGCTGTGCTTGGCAGAACAGCAACCTACTTCGCATCGTGCCAAGTGGGAACCCGTTGATTGCCCTCAGTCGCGGTAGCCCAGCACCCCGGGCACGACGGCGGTGACCTCGGCGCGCCAGCGCACCGGTGTCTGGCTGGCGCCCACCTCATCGATGTCGGGCACGATCTCCATGGTGAGGCTCGGCTGGCCGGTGGTCTCGGCGTCGCCGAGGAGGTTCTTGAGCACGCTCACCGCCGTGCGGGCCAGCTCGGTGTAGTCGCGGCCGGTCACGTCGTACATGACCGTCGACTCCTTCGCCCCGCCGGCGCCCCGCGCCCACATGACCCTCCCCGCCGCGGCCGCCAGGGTGGGGGCGTCGTCGGGCTCGTCGGTCATCTCTTCGGCCTGGGCGCGAAAGCCGCGTTCATCCATGGTCGTCTCCTCGTTCGTAGATCATGGGGCCGGCCACTGACTCGGCGGCGTGGGTGGCGTTGCCGAGCCAGCGGGCGGAGAAGTACAGGACCTCACGGGTCCACCAGCCCGCTCCCTCACTGGCGAGCAGGGCGCGCAATGCCAGATCGGCGTAGCCCTTGGTGACCGGTTGCGTGTAGAGCCAGGCGTGGGCGAGCGTCGCCCACCGCCGGGGCGGCAGCCACTGGTTGAAGGTGAGGAGCTGGCCCAGCGCGGGGATCGACGACCCGTCGTTGGTGAACCCGACGGGCACGACGTGGGGGCGGCCGTCGACGGTGAAACCCAAGGCGTCACCGAGGATCCACAGGTCCTCGTCGCCCGGCGCGGGCTCGATCCCCAGGACCTGCTTGACCTTGTCGACCCGGTCGAGGTGCAGGGGCCGGGCGGTAACCGACGCGTTCACTCGCGACGTTGTCGGGCTCGCAGCACCATGGCCGCGCCGGTGAGGATCAGGTCCTCGAACGAGTCGAGGGTCATGAGCACCGGCACCGCAACGATCTGGTCGCCGCGGATGACCGTGTGGTTCACGATGACCCCGGGCTCGGTGCCCGCGGCGGTGTGCACGTCGAGCTCGGTCACCCCCCAGCCCTGGGAGAACAAGAGATCGGGCGAGATGCCCATCGGTGCGCCGCCGCTGTCGCCGACATGCACGTGAGCTGTGGTCATGAGGCTCCGATACTGCTCGTGGCCACACCCCTGCCTCCCCGACGGGCGTGGACCGGCGTCGTTCGCCGGCAGGTTAATCCCCACACTGCCAAATGCAACAGGGCACTTTTCTGAATGTGCCGCCTGCGGTTCTCCACCCATTTGGTTTGCATCAAGCTGGCTGATATCTGAGCTACAGGCTGTCGCCTGGTCCACACCTGGCTTTCTGTTATGCAAATGAATTTGGCAGACATCCTTGCCATTTCGCAAACGGCGAAGTTATGGTCCTGGGCATGGCCAGCGGAACCGTCCTACAGGCGCTGGCTTCGGCCCTGCTAGGCGAGTCGGTGCATGAGGTTATGCACCGCCTGCGGGACGAGGGTTTCTCCTGGCAACGGATTGCCGACAAATTGGCAAATGACACCAATGGAGTTCTGGTGTTGAGCCGCGAAACGTACCGCCTTTGGTATGAGAACGAGCTGAAGGACACGACGCCATGAGCGATGTGGAGTCGTGGATCACCGTCGCAGAAGCGGCAGCGCGCACCGGACAGTGCGCGGCCACCATCCGGTCGCAGTTCGACGCCGGCGTCCTCACGGGCGTGCGCGGCGAACGCGGCCACCGCCTCATCGACCCCGCCAGCCTCGGCGCCGCCGAACGCCACGGGCTCAGCGTCACCCAAGCCTGCGCCCTCCTCGACCGCTCCGGCGACACCGTCCGGCGCTGGTTCGACGAAGGCGTCCTCACCGGCACCCGCGACCGCAACGGACACCGCCGCATCGATCCCGCGTCCGTGCGCTCCCTGCTCAGAAAGCGATTCCGCTCCCATGGGAAACGATGACGAGATCGCCCTGGACGCCACCATCGCCCCCCACGGCGAGAAGCTCTTCGCCCAGTTCGCCAACATCAAGTGGGCCGACGACGACCAAGGCGTGGATCAGGACGGACGGGATCGCCAACGCCGCCATCAAGGTCACCGCCACCACGGTCACGCCCGCCATGGCCAACGCCATGCTGAGCCAGACCTACGCCGCCGCGATCCTCGCCGACGAGCAACGCCAGCGGGACTACGCCCGCCAGATGGCCATGGGCAAGTCCTGTGACTGGATGGCTTGGTCCGCCAGGACCCCGCAGGGCCCGCACTACGACAAGTCCGTCCTGCAGTGGTGCCCGGACTGCAAGGCCCACACCATGACCCGCTCGGTCGGCGTCCACATCGACCCCGTCGAATGGGACAGCCCCAAGACCCTCAGTACCGAGTGGGCCGAGCACACCTACGAAGAGTTCCTCTGCACCGACGGGCACACCATCCGTGGGCGCATCTAGATCGGCGTGCGCCGACGACCCCCGGGGCCCGAACACCCCTTTCCGCGACGGCCCCGGGGGTCACCACCGAACCGAAAGAAGAACCCCATGACCGTGATCGACGAGGACTGGGAGGACCGGTACCGGCGACTCGCCGCCCTGGCACCCAGACCATCACACCCACCCGACCAGACCGCGATCGCGGCCACGGACCTGCGCGAAGGCGACCGCCTCAACTGGGGCGACCGCCACAGCCTCCTGGTCACCGACATCAACCAGACCGACTTCATCTGCGCCACCTGCTCCACCACCCCCCTGCGCCGCTCCGGCGCCGAGGGACCCGACACCATCACGATCGATCTCCACCCCCTCGAAGAGATCCTCGTGCACACCCCCCGACCAGATCTCCACCGGGAGAGCACCCAATGACCGTAACCCCGACGCGAGTCGAGTACCGAGAGCCCCTGCCCCATCGCGGGGAGGCCGTTCCCCGCGACGTCAACGGCAACGCGCTGCCCGAGGTGACGATCGAGACGATCACCCCCGCGGAGGCCGCCGAGTACCTGGCGCGCAACGACAACATCCGCAAGCTGCGCCCCAGCGTCGTCGACCGCTACGCCTCGGACATGGCCGACGCCCACTGGCACGTCGGCACCTCGGTCATCGGGTTCGACGAGAACGGCAACCTGCGCTGCGGGCAGCACCGCCTCACCGCCTGCGTGGAAGCCGACGCCCCCTTCACCACCATCGTCAGCCGCGGCCTCACCCAAGAAGCCATCGACAACGACGACCAGGGCCTCAAGCGCTCCACCGCCGACGTGCTCCGCGCCAAGGGCGAGATCGCCACCCAGGCCCTCGCCGCGGTCATCGCCAGCTCGTGGCGCTGGGACATCGGCCAGGTGCTGGGCACCACGCCCATGACGCAGAGCCAGACCGCCGAGTACCTCGCCGAGAACCCCGGCATCCGCGACGCCACCTCGGCCAGCCAGAACCTCTCGCCCGGTCCCCTCGGCGCCCGCATCTCCGCGGTCGGCCCGTTCATCTACCGCATCCGCCAGATCGACCCCGACCGCGCCGAGCAGTTCATCCGGTCGCTCCACACCGGCGCCGACCTCCCCGAGAACGACCCCGTCCTGCGGCTGCGCCAGTACTACCTCGCCAAACGCAGCTCGCAGTACGGCCGCCCCTCACGCACCCACGAGCTCGCGCTGCTGGTCAAGGCGTGGAACGCATCCATCGCCGGCCGGCCCGTCAAGGCCCTGCGCTGGGGTCGGGGCACCTCCGGCCAAGAGGAGTTCCCGCTCCTCAACGGCCCCAACGGTCGCCCCTGGCCCTTCCCCGAGGTGCGCGCCGCGCTCACCCGCAAGCTCGCAGAAGCCCGCGACCTCGCCGAGCAAGAAGACGAGTGAACGACCACACCGCGGCCGTCGTCGTCGTGATCATCGTGGCCGCCGCCTGGCTCGCCGTCGGCGTCTACGTCCTCACCGTCTTCCTCGATCACCGCTCACGGAAGAAGCACGACCAATGACCCCGCTACGGCGAGCCATGCCAGGCTCCGGCTGGGCGAGGTGGGGCGGGGTCAGGTTCGGTATGGCAAGCCACGCCGCGGCGTGGCAAGGCGAGGCAGGGCACGGCGCGGCACGGCGCGGTCCGGCACGGCGCGGCCAGGCACGCACAGGCGTGGCAGGGCCGGGTCTGGCGAGGAAGGGCAAGCCGAGGCGCGGCATGGCGAGCCGTGGTCAGGCGAGCCCCGGTTTGGCAAGGCATGGCACGGGCGCACGCCCATCATCTCCGGGGTTAGGCCAGGCAGGGCCAGGCAGGCTCTGGTCCGGTAGGCCAGGGCTAGGACCGGTATGGCAGGCCGTGGGCGCGCTCTGGCGTGGCTGGGCCGGGCAGGCTCCGGCTGGGCAGGGTTCGGCATGGGACGCCTTCACATGAGGTTCAGCGCCTCAAGGCTGAAGGCTCATATGGCCTGCTCCCTGAGGGCCAAGTACAGATATGAAGACAAGCTGCCGTCGAGGCAGAACGCAAAGGCCAGCTTCGGCACAGTAATCCATCAGGCGATTGCCCACTTCTACGAGAGCAGGGGCGACCATTCAGGTGCGGTTCATATGTTCCGCGACTTGTGGGCGCACCCTGAGAAGGCCGGCGTCGAACCCGACTACTGGCCGAAGAACACCTCGTTCGGGTCGCTCATGGTCAAGGGCGTTGAGATGCTCGACGCGCTCAACGAGAAGGTGAAGTGGAACGACATCACGTTGATCGGGACGGAGATTCCATTTCTTGTTCCGTTCGGCGAGCACGAACTCACCGGCTTTGTCGACCTTCTCACGATAGAGAAGTCAGGCACTGGCAAGGAACTGTTGCTGATCACCGACCACAAAACGGCTGGCAAGGCTCCGTCAATAGCTGAACTTGCACTCGACATTCAGTTCACGACATACGCCTTTGCATCACACCAGAAGGAGTTCTGGGTAGGCGCAGATGATCCAGCGTTCCCCGGCCTACCTAATGGTGAATGGCTCTGGAGCACCGTCGGTTCGATGATGGAACGGCGCTGCATCTGGAACCACCTCATGAACGGTCGACAGATAGATGCCGGCCCACGGGTTACCGCCGACTACGAGCGGATGTATCGACTCTGCAACGAGATTGAATACGCACTCAAGCTCGGCGTGGCGGTGCCCACCATCGGCGATTCCTGCAATTTCTGCGACTATAAGGAGCCCTGTCAATTAGAGATCCCTGTCTCTATTGGCCGGCTTGAAGACAAGGACGATCCGACGCGCTGGATATGAATTCGCTATGGCCAGGCGAGGCGTGGCTGGCCCAGGTCGGGCGCGACGGGGCTCGGCGTGGCGTGGCTTGGCTCGGCGTGGCAAGGCATGGGACACGAAGCCATCGATTGGAGACGTAATGCCCATTGAGATCATCGACGTGCGCCAGCATTTCGCTCAGCACGCTGGCCAGACGATCAAGATGCTCGTCGGTGGCCCACCCGGTGCTGGCAAGACGAGGCTCGGAAGTACGTTTCCGAATGTCATATTTGCCGATGCCGAGGGCAGGCTGCTCTCCATCCGCGATCGCTCCGTGCGGGCGGTGAAGATCGCCGCCATCAAGGACCTCGAAGACCTGCGTGGTGAGCTCGCCCAGCGGCCCGATATCCGGGCAAAGAGACTGGGCGGACCGGTAGATAGCGTCGTTATCGACACGTGCGATGAGTTGGCTCGGCTTATCATCAAGGAGCGACTCCAGGCCGAACGCAAAGAGCAAATGGCCATCGCTGATTGGGGTCATCTTGCGGACAAGCTGAGGGACATCCTCAGGGGATTCCGTAACCTCAGCGACCTGAACGTCCTGTTCAACGTTCACCTCAGGTCCGCTGAGGATTCGGAGACCGGCCGCGTGGAGTACCGCCCGGCCATCCAGGGCGCCATCGGCCACGAGATCCCCGAATACGTCGATGAAGCGGTCCTGATGGTCGCCCGGCCGATGACCGACCCCGTCACCGGTGAGCGCGTCATCGTCCGCCACCTCCAGACGTACCCCGACGCCCAGCACGACTGGCTGAAGGACCACTCAGGCTCGCTTCCACTGGAGTTCCCGGTTGACTTCAGCACCGATTACGAACGGCTGGCGAAGCTGATCTTCGGCGCCATCCCCGTGGCGCCCCAGTCGCCCACCCGCGCCGAGGAAGCGACCGCGTGGACGCCACCCGCGTCGGCGCCGTCGGCGGAAGACGACGCCGAGCGCGAGCGGCTGACCGAAGAGATCCGCACCAGCGCCCTGGAGATGCAGACCATCACGGCGCCACCGAAGAAGAAGGCGGCTGCCAAGAAGAAGGCCACCGCGACGCTCACCACCAGCGAGGGCACCGTGGAGATCGAGGCGCCCGAGGGCGACGTCGCTCCCCCTGAGCCACCGGCACCGCCCCCGCCGCCGGCCGAGTTGCCTGTCGAGGCAACTCACCCAGATACGGCTGTCCCCGAGAACGGGACTGATGTTGGCGAGCCCGCCGTCGAGGAACAGCCCGCCGGCCCGGCATGCAAGGTCTGCGGCACGAAGGACATCAACGAGAACTACATCGAGCTCTCGGAGGCCAGGTGGGGCGAGATCCTGTGCCGCACCCATTTCCTGGAGCGAAACAAGCAGAAGTAGCAACCGGCCCCCGGTCATAACGCCGACTGCTCCAGCCGATCCTTCCCTACACAGGCAACCACCTGGACCCGGGGCTGCACCGTTGAACCGGTGGGACCTCACGCGCACCAGAGAGAGACGAGGACACACACATGGG